>WLWD01002486.1_pt1 | contig 35654 bp, 6 predicted proteins | sample 6712731 | NCBI WGS metagenome assembly WLWD01 (sample SAMN12718690, study PRJNA576275) | sponge metagenome | isolation source: marine sponge | host: Mycale hentscheli | place: New Zealand: South Island, Marlborough, Capsize Point | collected 2014-11-01 | reverse complement strand
GACGAGGACTATTTCCAATGTAGCTGGTTAAAAACACGTGTAACAGAAAAAACACCAGACTTTATTTAATTTCCAAAATCCAGCAAATTTGCACAACTCCAATTTCCACTATAAACTCCAGAAAAACTGAACTAGTTCTAGAACAAACTCCAAAGTTCCAAAATATCCTAAACACAGTCAAAGTCAAACAAATATACAACAAATGCCACTTAGCTTTGAAGTGAAGTCTTCACAGAAAACTCAAACAGTTTCCAAAAGAATATCCAAAACACAATGAAAATATCCAACATGTGTAGTCAAATCAAGTTGCAAACATCTCTCCCAGGGTCTGTGTCTCTAAGGTCTAAATCATCCTAATGAGCCCCTTCTACTGTCAACAAGCTCTTTATATAGCTTCAGAATCTCTAGAACTTTCCAAAACAATGACATCATCTAAGCTAGCCTCACAACCAAAACTAATTCTCCTACTATAGATAAACATATTATCATGACAAAGACTACCATGTCTTCCATGCGCATGGCCCCACTCTCCAGAACCTTCCACAGCTTGTAAACAATGACATCATCAAAGCTAGCCTCACAACCAAAACTAATTCTCCTACTATAGATAAACATATTATCATGACAAAGACTACCATGACCACTGTGCACATGGCACCACTTTCCAGAGCCTTCTATAGCTTGTAAACAATGACATCATAGTACACACAATATTACATTAGTACCAGCTTATGTAACACCTCCATCCCCAAAGAAAGAAAGTTTTGCTACAAAAAAAAACTTTCGCCTACTTCTATCCTAAACTCTAGACAAACAATCAGCGATCAGGTTATCTTTACCCTTAATGTGCTTAATCTCCAGATTATATTCTTGAAGCATTAAACTCCACCTTAATAACCTGTGATTCTTGTTTTTCACTCTATCTATAAACACAAGAGGATTATGATCACTGAACACGTGAATGGGTAACGATGAGCAAGATAGGTAGATCTCAAAGTGTTGCAATGCCAAAACAAGAGCCAAACATTCCTTTTCTATGGTTGAATAATGTTGTTGACTTTTGTTAAATTTCTTTGAGTAGTAAGACACTGGATGATCTACTCCATCTTCGCCCTCTTGCAATAAAACAGCACCAGCAGCTACATCACTAGCGTCTACAGCTAACTTAAATGGTGACCTGAAATCAGGAGCTGCGAGAACTGGTGAGCTTCGTAGTATGGCTTTGAGTCTTGTAAAAGCATTCTCACAATCAGCAGACCAAACAAATTTAACTCTTTTACCCAACAAATGAGTCAAAGGCTCTGCTATAGTAGAGAAATTTGGACAAAATTTCCGATAGTACCCAGCCATACCAAGAAAGCGCATAAGTTGTCTTTTGCCTACAGGAGCTGGAAACTCACAAATGGCTTTTACTTTTGCATCAATAGGTTTTACATGTCCTTGCCCTACAACATGTCCTAGGAATGTGACAGTTGCTTTACCAAATTCACATTTTGACAGATTGACAGTAAGTTTTGCTTTACTTAGTCTCTCGAAGAACTTACGCATAATATCCACATGCTCTTCCCAAGTCTCGCTGTAAATGATCACGTCATCAATGTACGCTTCACATCCTTGTAATCCTGATGTGACTTGGTTGATCAGTCTTTGGAAGGTAGCAGGTGAATTCTTCATTCCGAAGGGCATCACTTTGTACTGGAACAGTCCATCGGGAGTTACGAAGGCTGATATTTCCTTAGCACGATCAGTGAGTGGGACTTGCCAAAAGCCTTTCAGCAGATCGAACTTTGATACGATTTTCGAACTGCCCACTTTGTCAATGCAATCGTCGATCCGTGGAATGGGATATGTATCCGTTTTAGTTACAGTGTTCACTTTGCGGTAGTCTGTACATAGTCTGTAACTTCCATCCGATTTTGGTACAAGGATACACGGTGAGCTCCAATTACTCTTGCTAGGTTCTATAAAGTCATTGTCCAGGAGATAACGAACTTCTTCTCGGAGATATACTTGTTTCTCAGGACTTAGTCTATAAGGATGTTGTTTCATTGGCGATGCGTTGCCAACATCAACGTCATGGTGCTCCTGGTCAGTTCTTGTTGGAACATCAGGGAATAAGTGACTGAACTCTGTGAGAAGATTTGTCAGATCAGTTCGTGCTGTATCCTCCAGATATGATAACCTGGAGTCCATGGTTTGTAGTATTTCCGAGTTGTTCAGCTTCACAGGAGTACCAACATCTTGAACGTCATCATCTGGCGGCTTATCCTTGTAAGTCAGATTGACGAAATGAATGTCTGTATTGGGCTTATCACGCTCAATGTATGACTTCAGCATGTTCACATGGCAAAGTTGAGTCTCTTTTCTTCGATCAGGAGTTCGCACGAGGTAGTTGAGTTCTCCGATTTTCTTCTCCACAAGATATGGACCGTGGAACTTCGCCTGCAAAGGTTTACCAGTGACAGGTAAGAGCACAAGAACCTTGTCACCAGGGACGAATGATCTTTGAATGGACTCCTGATTATAGCGAGTTGTCATGGAATCTTGAGTGTCTTTGAGGTTCTTCGTGGCTATATCACGCACCTTTTGTAGTTTCTCTTTAAAGTCAATAACGTACTGCAGAAGATTCAAGGAGGAGTCATCACACAATAGTTTCTCTTTCAACAGCTTCAATGGACCACGCACAGAATGTCCAAAAACCAGTTCGAAGGGACTAAATCCGAGTGATTCTTGCACGGATTCTCGAACTGCAAATAGAAGCAAATGTACTCCTTCATCCCAATCTTTTTCAGTATCAAAGCAGTACAACCGGATCATGTTCTTCAGTGTTTGGTGGAAACGTTCAAGCGCACCTTGACTCTCTGGGTGATACGCAGAAGACTTGTATTGTTTCACGCCAAGTTCATGCATCACTTGTTGAAAAACACCGGACATGAAGTTTGAACCCTGGTCAGACTGTATGGATCGTGGAAGTCCAACCATGGTAAAGAACTTGATCAAGGCTTTCACTATGGTCTTGGCCTTGATGTTGCGCAGAGGAATTGCTTCGGGGAACCGTGTTGACGCACACATCACAGTCAACATGTACTCATTTCCGGAGCGAGTCTTTGGTAGAGGTCCAACACAGTCAACCAAAACTCTACTGAAAGGTTCCTCAAATGCGGGAATAGGTTGAAGTCTTGCTTTAGGAATGGTCTGGTTCGGCTTACCAACCATCTGACACGTATGGCAAGATCGACAAAACTGTGCCACATCACTCTTCATGTTGGGCCAGTAGAAGTGCTTCAGTATCTTCGTATACGTCTTGTTTACACCAAGATGTCCGGAAAGTGGAGTTTCGTGGGCAATGCTGAGGATCTCTGGTCGATATGACTTTGGCACAACTATCTGGTGTTGAGTTGCCCAGTCTTCATCAGCATCCACGCTTGGTGGTCTCCATTTTCTCATAAGGACACCGTTCTTCATATAGAAGCACATAGGTTCCAGCTTCGCTTCTTCGGCGGTAACAGCATTCTGGAACAAAAGTGAAGTATCAGAGTACTCATCACCTTGTTTTCTTACAAAATCTGACTGCACAAAATGATCATCATCTTTCATAAATGCATCATTATCACCAACAGTAGCATCAGATAAATCAACAGTAGGGTCACCACTCAGTGCCTGCCCTACAAAAGTGTTCATGAGCTCAAAATCTAATTCCGGAGATTTCTTAGACATATCAACAGATTTCTTGCTCATGGCACGAGTAACAGCACATGCCGGATACAAATCAGGGATTTCCTGCTCAATTTGATCATCAACTTGATCAACACAAGGCTTGGCAGTTACAACAGGATTGACAACAACCTTTTCACCAGCTAAATCGTTGCCAAGTAGAAATTGAATGCCCTCGAAAGGCAAAGAAGATCGTACACCAACAGTAACAGGACCGGATACCAATCTGGTCAAAAGATGAATGTTATGGAGAGGAACGGACGAGAAGTCACTAGAATCTACCCCCTTGATGAGTACATTTGTTCCCGAATAAGACAAATCACTGAAGGACAGTGTATCCGACAAAATCAGCGATTGGGAAGCACCTGTATCTCTCAAAACCTTAACAGGAGTAGCATGAGCAATGTCACCTGAAAGCGACACAAAACCATCATGAATGAATGGTTGAAAACTTTCCATAACAGAACCAGATGACGGCTTTCCAACATCCTGGATTGCAGAAACTGTATCATCCTTAGACACAGTATGAACTTGAACTGGTGCAGATCGATTAGATGAAACATGGCCAACAGTACCCGTTTGAATTTCTGAACTTTGTTGTTTTCGTTTCAATCTAAAACACTCAGACATAACATGACCCTTTTTCTTGCAATAACTACACATGACTGACGAGAACGAACTAGAAGTCAGTGGTTTGTACACATTGGATTTGGACACAACTGATTGTTTAACAGAACTGGATTGTTCACTGTTTGAGACTCTATCACCTTTTGCCTCTGAGCCTAACTTTGAGAAATGAGTTCGGTGAATAAGAGCATATTCATCCGCTAAGCTAGCCACTTCATTCAAGTTTTTTGGACTGCGCTCATCTAAGAACATCTTTAGATTTGTGGACACGTTTTTCTTGAAGTCCTCAATGAGAATGATCTGTCGCAAATTCTCATAATTTTTGTCAACTTTCATTGAATGACACCACTGATCAAATAACCTTTGTTTAGCATGAGCAAACTCCACATATGTCTGATTAGAAGCCTTGGCATAATTTCTGTACTTCTGTCTATAAGCTTCTGGAACTCTCTCATAAGCCTTCAGAATTGCCTCTTTGACATACTCATAGTTAGCAGACTCAACAACCCCTATTTGGTTATACACTTCAAGACCTTTGCCAACTAACACATGTTGTAACAACGTTGTCCAATATTCACTTGGCCACTTCAATCTATCTGCCATCTTCTCAAAGCTAGTAAAGAAATCCTCAACAGCACTCTCTTTAAACTTTGGAACAGTCTGGAACCACTGAGCAACATTGAAATGAGGTTGACCTTGAAATAGGTTTGGCAGAGGAACAGAACTAATGTTTTGACCTGATTTAGACTGCATTTCAGCTATTTCCCTTGCATGAGCCAATCTAGCAAGTTCTAACTTCTCCTCAGCAGCCATTCTTTCTTGTCTCTCTTTCTCTGCAGCGACTATTTTCTCTCTTTCTAAGGCTATTCTTTCCTGCCTCTCCTCAGCAGCTATTCTTTCCCTCTCTAAGGCTAATTTCTCCTCAACAGCTATTTTTTCTTGTCTGAACTTCTCCTCAGCAGCCATTCTTTCTTGTCTCTCTTTCTCTGCAGCGACTATTTTCTCTCTTTCTAAGGCTATTCTTTCCTGCCTCTCCTCAGCAGCTATTCTTTCCCTCTCTAAGGCTAATTTCTCCTCAACAGCTATTTTTTCTTGTCTCTCTTTCTCTGCAGCGACTATTTTCTCTCTTTCTAAGGCTATTCTTTCCTGCCTCTCCTCAGCAGCTATTCTTTCCCTTTCTAAGGCTAATTTCTCCTCAACAGCTATTTTCTGAAGTTCTATCTCATATTGCTTTGTTTTCTCCTCGCTCATCTTGAGGGAAATTTCAGGACTTACTAGAGAGCCTTCTTCTATTATTCCTTCTCCTTCTAAATAATCTACAATGATTTCCTGAATCACAGCCTTTTTCATGACAGACTTTATCTCCAACTTTAAGTGTCGTCCCAACTTCACCAAATCACACTTCCTCAACTTAGGAAACTGCTCAACTATTTCCTCTGGACCCTGTCCCATGAACTTCTCAGGATCAAAACCACCAGACATCTTTACTCACTTTGCTAAACAATCAAGTTGACCAAAACAGACAATAAAATATTCACCAAAATATCCAAAGGATTATCCCCCAATAGGAATAGGACGAGCCCCCAATTTCTATCGGAAATTTCTCCCGGACGAGCCCCCAATTTCTGTTACGGGCGTGTGTAAAAGTCCACCAGTAAGACGAGGACTATTTTCAATGTAGCTCGTTAAAAACACGTGTAACAGAAAAAACACCAGACTTTATTTAATTTCCAAAATCCAGCAAATTTGCACAACTCCAATTTCCACTATAAACTCCAGAAAAACTGAACTAGTTCTAGAACAAACTCCAAAGTTCCAAAATATGATAAACACAGTCAAAGTCAAACAAATATACAACAAATGTCACTTAGCTTTGAAGTGAAGTCTTCACAGAAAACTCAAACAGTTTCCAAAAGAATATCCAAAACACAATGAAAATATCCAACATGTGTAGTCAAATCAAGTTGCAAACATCTCTCCCAGGGTCTGTGTCTCTAAGGTCTAAATCATCCTAATCCCCTTCTACTGTCAACAAGCTCTTTATATAGCTTCAGAATCTCTAGAACTTTCCAAAACAATGACATCATCTAAGCTAGCCTCACAACCAAAACTAATTCTCCTACTATAGATAAACATATTATCATGACAAAGACTACCATGTCTTCATGCGCATGGCCCCACTCTCCAGAACCTTCCACAGCTTGTAAACAATGACATCATCAAAGCTAGCCTCACAACCAAAACTAATTCTCCTACTATAGATAAACATATTATCATGACAAAGACTACCATGACCACTGTGCACATGGCACCACTTTCCAGAGCCTTCTATAGCTTGTAAACAATGACATCATAGTACACACAATATTACATTAGTACCAGCTTATGTAACACCTCCATCCCCAAAGAAAGAAAGTTTTGCTACAAAAAAAAACTTTCGCCTACTTCTATCCTAAACTCTAGACAAACAATCAGCGATCAGGTTATCTTTACCCTTAATGTGCTTAATCTCCAGATTATATTCTTGAAGCATTAAACTCCACCTTAATAACCTGTGATTCTTGTTTTTCACTCTATCTATAAACACAAGAGGATTATGATCACTGAACACGTGAATGGGTAACGATGAGCAAGATAGGTAGATCTCAAAGTGTTGCAATGCCAAAACAAGAGCCAAACATTCCTTTTCTATGGTTGAATAATGTTGTTGACTTTTGTTAAATTTCTTTGAGTAGTAAGACACTGGATGATCTACTCCATCTTCGCCCTCTTGCAATAAAACAGCACCAGCAGCTACATCACTAGCGTCTACAGCTAACTTAAATGGTGACCTGAAATCAGGAGCTGCGAGAACTGGTGAGCTTCGTAGTATGGCTTTGAGTCTTGTAAAAGCATTCTCACAATCAGCAGACCAAACAAATTTAACTCTTTTACCCAACAAATGAGTCAAAGGCTCTGCTATAGTAGAGAAATTTGGACAAAATTTCCGATAGTACCCAGCCATACCAAGAAAGCGCATAAGTTGTCTTTTGCCTACAGGAGCTGGAAACTCACAAATGGCTTTCACTTTTGCATCAATAGGTTTTACATGTCCTTGCCCTACAACATGTCCTAGGAATGTGACAGTTGCTTTACCAAATTCACATTTTGACAGATTGACAGTAAGTTTTGCTTTACTTAGTCTCTCAAAGAACTTACGCATAATATCCACATGCTCTTCCCAAGTCTCGCTGTAAATGATCACGTCATCAATGTACGCTTCACATCCTTGTAATCCTGATGTGACTTGGTTGATCAGTCTTTGGAAGGTAGCAGGTGAATTCTTCATTCCGAAGGGCATCACTTTGTACTGGAACAGTCCATCGGGAGTTACGAAGGCTGATATTTCCTTAGCACGATCAGTGAGTGGGACTTGCCAAAAGCCTTTCAGCAGATCGAACTTTGATACGATTTTCGAACTGCCCACTTTGTCAATGCAATCGTCGATCCGTGGAATGGGATATGTATCCGTTTTAGTTACAGTGTTCACTTTGCGGTAGTCTGTACATAGTCTGTAACTTCCATCCGATTTTGGTACAAGGATACACGGTGAGCTCCAATTACTCTTGCTAGGTTCTATAAAGTCATTGTCCAGGAGATAACGAACTTCTTCTCGGAGATATACTTGTTTCTCAGGACTTAGTCTATAAGGATGTTGTTTCATTGGCGATGCGTTGCCAACATCAACGTCATGGTGCTCCTGGTCAGTTCTTGTTGGAACATCAGGGAATAAGTGACTGAACTCTGTGAGAAGATTTGTCAGATCAGTTCGTGCTGTATCCTCCAGATATGATAACCTGGAGTCCATGGTTTGTAGTATTTCCGAGTTGTTCAGCTTCACAGGAGTACCAACATCTTGAACGTCATCATCTGGCGGCTTATCCTTGTAAGTCAGATTGACGAAATGAATGTCTGTATTGGGCTTATCACGCTCAATGTATGACTTCAGCATGTTCACATGGCAAAGTTGAGTCTCTTTTCTTCGATCAGGAGTTCGCACGAGGTAGTTGAGTTCTCCGATTTTCTTCTCCACAAGATATGGACCGTGGAACTTCGCCTGCAAAGGTTTACCAGTGACAGGTAAGAGCACAAGAACCTTGTCACCAGGGACGAATGATCTTTGAATGGACTCCTGATTATAGCGAGTTGTCATGGAATCTTGAGTGTCTTTGAGGTTCTTCGTGGCTATATCACGCACCTTTTGTAGTTTCTCTTTAAAGTCAATAACGTACTGCAGAAGATTCAAGGAGGAGTCATCACACAATAGTTTCTCTTTCAACAGCTTCAATGGACCACGCACAGAATGTCCAAAAACCAGTTCGAAGGGACTAAATCCGAGTGATTCTTGCACGGATTCTCGAACTGCAAATAGAAGCAAATGTACTCCTTCATCCCAATCTTTTTCAGTATCAAAGCAGTACAACCGGATCATGTTCTTCAGTGTTTGGTGGAAACGTTCAAGCGCACCTTGACTCTCTGGGTGATACGCAGAAGACTTGTATTGTTTCACGCCAAGTTCATGCATCACTTGTTGAAAAACACCGGACATGAAGTTTGAACCCTGGTCAGACTGTATGGATCGTGGAAGTCCAACCATGGTAAAGAACTTGATCAAGGCTTTCACTATGGTCTTGGCCTTGATGTTGCGCAGAGGAATTGCTTCGGGGAACCGTGTTGACGCACACATCACAGTCAACATGTACTCATTTCCGGAGCGAGTCTTTGGTAGAGGTCCAACACAGTCAACCAAAACTCTACTGAAAGGTTCCTCAAATGCGGGAATAGGTTGAAGTCTTGCTTTAGGAATGGTCTGGTTCGGCTTACCAACCATCTGACACGTATGGCAAGATCGACAAAACTGTGCCACATCACTCTTCATGTTGGGCCAGTAGAAGTGCTTCAGTATCTTCGTATACGTCTTGTTTACACCAAGATGTCCGGAAAGTGGAGTTTCGTGGGCAATGCTGAGGATCTCTGGTCGATATGACTTTGGCACAACTATCTGGTGTTGAGTTGCCCAGTCTTCATCAGCATCCACGCTTGGTGGTCTCCATTTTCTCATAAGGACACCGTTCTTCATATAGAAGCACATAGGTTCCAGCTTCGCTTCTTCGGCGGTAACAGCATTCTGGAACAAAAGTGAAGTATCAGAGTACTCATCACCTTGTTTTCTTACAAAATCTGACTGCACAAAATGATCATCATCTTTCATAAATGCATCATTATCACAACAGTAGCATCAGATAAATCAACAGTAGGGTCACCACTCAGTGCCTGCCCTACAAAAGTGTTCATGAGCTCAAAATCTAATTCCGGAGATTTCTTAGACATATCAACAGATTTCTTGCTCATGGCACGAGTAACAGCACATGCCGGATACAAATCAGGGATTTCCTGCTCAACTTGATCATCAACTTGATCAACACAAGGCTTGGCAGTTACAACAGGATTGACAACAACCTTTTCACCAGCTAAATCGTTGCCAAGTAGAAATTGAATGCCCTCGAAAGGCAAAGAAGATCGTACACCAACAGTAACAGGACCGGATACCAATCTGGTCAAAAGATGAATGTTATGGAGAGGAACGGACGAGAAGTCACTAGAATCTACCCCCTTGATGAGTACATTTGTTCCCGAATAAGACAAATCACTGAAGGACAGTGTCTCCGACAAAATCAGCGATTGGGAAGCACCTGTATCTCTCAAAACCTTAACAGGAGTAGCATGAGCAATGTCACCTGAAAGCGACACAAAACCATCATGAATGAATGGTTGAAAACTTTCCATAACAGAACCAGATGACGGCTTTCCAACATCCTGGATTGCAGAAACTGTATCATCCTTAGACACAGTATGAACTTGAACTGGTGCAGATCGATTAGATGAAACATGGCCAACAGTACCCGTTTGAATTTCTGAACTTTGTTGTTTTCGTTTCAATCTAAAACACTCAGACATAACATGACCCTTTTTCTTGCAATAACTACACATGACTGACGAGAACGAACTAGAAGTCAGTGGTTTGTACACATTGGATTTGGACACAACTGATTGTTTAACAGAACTGGATTGTTCACTGTTTGAGACTCTATCACCGTTTGCCTCTGAGCCTAACTTTGAGAAATGAGTTCGGTGAATAAGAGCATATTCATCCGCTAAGCTAGCCACTTCATTCAAGTTTTTTGGACTGCGCTCATCTAAGAACATCTTTAGATTTGTGGACACGTTTTTCTTGAAGTCCTCAATGAGAATGATCTGTCGCAAATTCTCATAATTTTTGTCAACTTTCATTGAATGACACCACTGATCAAATAACCTTTGTTTAGCATGAGCAAACTCCACATATGTCTGATTAGAAGCCTTGGCATAATTTCTGTACTTCTGTCTATAAGCTTCTGGAACTCTCTCATAAGCCTTCAGAATTGCCTCTTTGACATACTCATAGTTAGCAGACTCAACAACCCCTATTTGGTTATACACTTCAAGACCTTTGCCAACTAACACATGTTGTAACAACGTTGTCCAATATTCACTTGGCCACTTCAATCTATCTGCCATCTTCTCAAAGCTAGTAAAGAAATCCTCAACAGCACTCTCTTTAAACTTTGGAACAGTCTGGAACCACTGAGCAACATTGAAATGAGGTTGACCTTGAAATAGGTTTGGCAGAGGAACTGAACTAATGTTTTGACCTGATTTAAACTGCATTTCAGCTATTTCCCTTGCATGAGCCAAACCTATTTTCTCTCTTCTCTAAGGCTATTCTTTCCTGCCTCTCCTCAGCAGCTATTCTTTCCCTCTCTAAGGCTAATTTCTCCTCAACAGCTATTCTTTCTTGTCTCTCTTTCTCTGCAGCGACTATTTTCTCTCTTTCTAAAGTTAATTTCATCTCTCTCTCTCTCTTTCTCAGCAGCTATTTTTTCCCTCTCTAAGGCTAATTTCTCCTCAACAGCTATTTTCTGAAGTTCTATCTCATATTGCTTTGTTTTCTCCTCGCTCATCTTGAGGGAAATTTCAGGACTTACTAGAGAGCCTTCTTCTATTATTCCTTCTCCTTCTAAATAATCTACAATGATTTCCTGAATCACAGCCTTTTTCATGACAGACTTTATCTCCAACTTTAAGTGTCGTCCCAACTTCACCAAATCACACTTCCTCAACTCAGGAAACTGCTCAACTATTTCCTCTGGACCCTGTCCCATGAACTTCTCAGGATCAAAACCACCAGACATCTTTACTCACTTTGCTAAACAATCAAGTTGACCAAAACAGACAATAAAATATTCACCAAAATATCCAAAGGATTATCCCCCAATAGGAATAGGACGAGCCCCCAATTTCTATCGGAAATTTAGGACGAGCCCCCAATTTCTGTTACGGGCGTGTGTAAAAGTCCACCAGTAAGACGAGGACTATTTCCAATGTAGCTCGTTAAAAACACGTGTAACAGAAAAAACACCAGACTTTATTTAATTTCCAAAATCCAGCAAATTTGCACAACTCCAATTTCCACTATAAACTCCAGAAAAACTGAACTAGTTCTAGAACAAACTCCAAAGTTCCAAAATATGATAAACACAGTCAAAGTCAAACAAATATACAACAAATGCCACTTAGCTTTGAAGTGAAGTCTTCACAGAAAACTCAAACAGTTTCCAAAAGAATATCCAAAACACAATGAAAATATCCAACATGTGTAGTCAAATCAAGTTGCAAACATCTCTCCCAGGGTCTGTGTCTCTAAGGTCTAAATCATCCTAATGAGCCCCCTTCTACTGTCAGCAAGCTCTTTATATAGCTTCAGAATCTCTAGAACTTTCCAGAACAATGACATCATCAAAACAATGACATCATCTAAGCTAGCCTCACAACCAAAACTAATTCTCCTACTATAGATAAACATATTATCATGACAAAGACTACCATGTCTTCCTGTGCACATGGCCCCACTTTCCAGAACCTTCTATAGCTTGTAAACAATGACATCATAGTACACACAACATTGGATTAATAACAGCCTATGTAACAATATGCGAGTAAGTACACACAATATTACATTAGTACCAGCTTATGTAACACCTCCATCCCCAAAGAAAGAAAGTTTTGCTACAAAAAAAAACTTTCGCCTACTTCTATCCTAAACTCTAGACAAACAATCAGCGATCAGGTTATCTTTACCCTTAATGTGCTTAATCTCCAGATTATATTCTTGAAGCATTAAACTCCACCTTAATAACCTGTGATTCTTGTTTTTCACTCTATCTATAAACACAAGAGGATTATGATCACTGAACACGTGAATGGGTAACGATGAGCAAGATAGGTAGATCTCAAAGTGTTGCAATGCCAAAACAAGAGCCAAACATTCCTTTTCTATGGTTGAATAATGTTGTTGACTTTTGTTAAATTTCTTTGAGTAGTAAGACACTGGATGATCTACTCCATCTTCGCCCTCTTGCAATAAAACAGCACCAGCAGCTACATCACTAGCGTCTACAGCTAACTTAAATGGTGACCTGAAATCAGGAGCTGCGAGAACTGGTGAGCTTCGTAGTATGGCTTTGAGTCTTGTAAAAGCATTCTCACAATCAGCAGACCAAACAAATTTAACTCTTTTACCCAACAAATGAGTCAAAGGCTCTGCTATAGTAGAGAAATTTGGACAAAATTTCCGATAGTACCCAGCCATACCAAGAAAGCGCATAAGTTGTCTTTTGCCTACAGGAGCTGGAAACTCACAAATGGCTTTCACTTTTGCATCAATAGGTTTTACATGTCCTTGCCCTACAACATGTCCTAGGAATGTGACAGTTGCTTTACCAAATTCACATTTTGACAGATTGACAGTAAGTTTTGCTTTACTTAGTCTCTCGAAGAACTTACGCATAATATCCACATGCTCTTCCCAAGTCTCGCTGTAAATGATCACGTCATCAATGTACGCTTCACATCCTTGTAATCCTGATGTGACTTGGTTGATCAGTCTTTGGAAGGTAGCAGGTGAATTCTTCATTCCGAAGGGCATCACTTTGTACTGGAACAGTCCATCGGGAGTTACGAAGGCTGATATTTCCTTAGCACGATCAGTGAGTGGGACTTGCCAAAAGCCTTTCAGCAGATCGAACTTTGATACGATTTTCGAACTGCCCACTTTGTCAATGCAATCGTCGATCCGTGGAATGGGATATGTATCCGTTTTAGTTACAGTGTTCACTTTGCGGTAGTCTGTACATAGTCTGTAACTTCCATCCGATTTTGGTACAAGGATACACGGTGAGCTCCAATTACTCTTGCTAGGTTCTATAAAGTCATTGTCCAGGAGATAACGAACTTCTTCTCGGAGATATACTTGTTTCTCAGGACTTAGTCTATAAGGATGTTGTTTCATTGGCGATGCGTTGCCAACATCAACGTCATGGTGCTCCTGGTCAGTTCTTGTTGGAACATCAGGGAATAAGTGACTGAACTCTGTGAGAAGATTTGTCAGATCAGTTCGTGCTGTATCCTCCAGATATGATAACCTGGAGTCCATGGTTTGTAGTATTTCCGAGTTGTTCAGCTTCACAGGAGTACCAACATCTTGAACGTCATCATCTGGCGGCTTATCCTTGTAAGTCAGATTGACGAAATGAATGTCTGTATTGGGCTTATCACGCTCAATGTATGACTTCAGCATGTTCACATGGCAAAGTTGAGTCTCTTTTCTTCGATCAGGAGTTCGCACGAGGTAGTTGAGTTCTCCGATTTTCTTCTCCACAAGATATGGACCGTGGAACTTCGCCTGCAAAGGTTTACCAGTGACAGGTAAGAGCACAAGAACCTTGTCACCAGGGACGAATGATCTTTGAATGGACTCCTGATTATAGCGAGTTGTCATGGAATCTTGAGTGTCTTTGAGGTTCTTCGTGGCTATATCACGCACCTTTTGTAGTTTCTCTTTAAAGTCAATAACGTACTGCAGAAGATTCAAGGAGGAGTCATCACACAATAGTTTCTCTTTCAACAGCTTCAATGGACCACGCACAGAATGTCCAAAAACCAGTTCGAAGGGACTAAATCCGAGTGATTCTTGCACGGATTCTCGAACTGCAAATAGAAGCAAATGTACTCCTTCATCCCAATCTTTTTCAGTATCAAAGCAGTACAACCGGATCATGTTCTTCAGTGTTTGGTGGAAACGTTCAAGCGCACCTTGACTCTCTGGGTGATACGCAGAAGACTTGTATTGTTTCACGCCAAGTTCATGCATCACTTGTTGAAAAACACCGGACATGAAGTTTGAACCCTGGTCAGACTGTATGGATCGTGGAAGTCCAACCATGGTAAAGAACTTGATCAAGGCTTTCACTATGGTCTTGGCCTTGATGTTGCGCAGAGGAATTGCTTCGGGGAACCGTGTTGACGCACACATCACAGTCAACATGTACTCATTTCCGGAGCGAGTCTTTGGTAGAGGTCCAACACAGTCAACCAAAACTCTACTGAAAGGTTCCTCAAATGCGGGAATAGGTTGAAGTCTTGCTTTAGGAATGGTCTGGTTCGGCTTACCAACCATCTGACACGTATGGCAAGATCGACAAAACTGTGCCACATCACTCTTCATGTTGGGCCAGTAGAAGTGCTTCAGTATCTTCGTATACGTCTTGTTTACACCAAGATGTCCGGAAAGTGGAGTTTCGTGGGCAATGCTGAGGATCTCTGGTCGATATGACTTTGGCACAACTATCTGGTGTTGAGTTGCCCAGTCTTCATCAGCATCCACGCTTGGTGGTCTCCATTTTCTCATAAGGACACCGTTCTTCATATAGAAGCACATAGGTTCCAGCTTCGCTTCTTCGGCGGTAACAGCATTCTGGAACAAAAGTGAAGTATCAGAGTACTCATCACCTTGTTTTCTTACAAAATCTGACTGCACAAAATGATCATCATCTTTGATAAATGCATCATTATCACCAACAGTAGCATCAGATAAATCAACAGTAGGGTCACCACTCAGTGCCTGCCCTACAAAAGTGTTCATGAGCTCAAAATCTAATTCCGGAGATTTCTTAGACATATCAACAGATTTCTTGCTCATGGCACGAGTAACAGCACATGCCGGATACAAATCAGGGATTTCCTGCTCAACTTGATCATCAACTTGATCAACACAAGGCTTGGCAGTTACAACAGGATTGACAACAACCTTTTCACCAGCTAAATCGTTGCCAAGTAGAAATTGAATGCCCTCGAAAGGCAAAGAAGATCGTACACCAACAGTAACAGGACCGGATACCAATCTGGTCAAAAGATGAATGTTATGGAGAGGAACGGACGAGAAGTCACTAGAATCTACCCCCTTGATGAGTACATTTGTTCCCGAATAAGACAAATCACTGAAGGACAGTGTATCCGACAAAATCAGCGATTGGGAAGCACCTGTATCTCTCAAAACCTTAACAGGAGTAGCATGAGCAATGTCACCTGAAAGCGACACAAAACCATCATGAATGAATGGTTGAAAACTTTCCATAACAGAACCAGATGACGGCTTTCCAACATCCTGGATTGCAGAAACTGTATCATCCTTAGACACAGTATGAACTTGAACTGGTGCAGATCGATTAGATGAAACATGGCCAACAGTACCCGTTTGAATTTCTGAACTTTGTTGTTTTCGTTTCAATCTAAAACACTCAGACATAACATGACCCTTTTTCTTGCAATAACTACACATGACTGACGAGAACGAACTAGAAGTCAGTGGTTTGTACACATTGGATTTGGACACAACTGATTGTTTAACAGAACTGGATTGTTCACTGTTTGAGACTCTATCACCTTTTGCCTCTGAGCCTAACATTGAGAAATGAGTTCGGTGAATAAGAGCATATTCATCCGCTAAGCTAGCCACTTCATTCAAGTTTTTTGGACTGCGCTCATCTAAGAACATCTTTAGATTTGTGGACACGTTTTTCTTGAAGTCCTCAATGAGAATGATCTGTCGCAAATTCTCATAATTTTTGTCAACTTTCATTGAATGACACCACTGATCAAATAACCTTTGTTTAGCATGAGCAAACTCCACATATGTCTGATTAGAAGCCTTGGCATAATTTCTGTACTTCTGTCTATAAGCTTCTGGAACTCTCTCATAAGCCTTCAGAATTGCCTCTTTGACATACTCATAGTTAGCAGACTCAACAACCCCTATTTGGTTATACACTTCAAGACCTTTGCCAACTAACACATGTTGTAACAACGTTGTCCAATATTCACTTGGCCACTTCAATCTATCTGCCATCTTCTCAAAGCTAGTAAAGAAATCCTCAACAGCACTCTCTTTAAACTTTGGAACAGTCTGGAACCACTGAGCAACATTGAAATGAGGTTGACCTTGAAATAGGTTTGGCAGAGGAACAGAACTAATGTTTTGACCTGATTTAGACTGCATTTCAGCTATTTCCCTTGCATGAGCCAATCTAGCAAGTTCTAACTTCTCTAAGCACTATTTCTCCTGCCTCTCCTTCTTTCCTCTCCTCTCAGCTATTCTTTACCTCTCCTCTATTCTAAGGCTTCTGTCTGAACTTCTCCTCAGCAGCTATTCTTTCTTGTCTCTCTTTCTCTGCAGCGACTATTTTCTCTCTTTCTAAAGTTAATTTCATCTCTCTCTCTCTCTTTCTCAGCAGCTATTCTTTCCCTCTCTAAGGCTAATTTCTCCTCAACAGCTATTTTCTGAAGTTCTATCTCATATTGCTTTGTTTTCTCCTCGCTCATCTTGAGGGAAATTTCAGGACTTACTAGAGAGCCTTCTTCTATTATTCCTTCTCCTTCTAAATAATCTACAATGATTTCCTGAATCACAGCCTTTTTCATGACAGACTTTATCTCCAACTTTAAGTGTCGTCCCAACTTCACCAAATCACACTTCCTCAACTCAGGAAACTGCTCAACTATTTCCTCTGGACCCTGTCCCATGAACTTCTCAGGATCAAAACCACCAGACATCTTTACTCACTTTGCTAAACAATCAAGTTGACCAAAACAGACAATAAAATATTCACCAAAATATCCAAAGGATTATCCCCCAATAGGAATAGGACGAGCCCCCAATTTCTGTTACGGGCGTGTGTAAAAGTCCACCAGTAAGACGAGGACTATTTCCAATGTAGCTCGTTAAAAACACGTGTAACAGAAAAAACACCAGACTTTATTTAATTTCCAAAATCCAGCAAATTTGCACAACTCCAATTTCCACTATAAACTCCAGAAAAACTGAACTAGTTCTAGAACAAACTCCAAAGTTCCAAAATATGATAAACACAGTCAAAGTCAAACAAATATACAACAAATGCCACTTAGCTTTGAAGTGAAGTCTTCACAGAAAACTCAAACAGTTTCCAAAAGAATATCCAAAACACAATGAAAATATCCAACATGTGTAGTCAAATCAAGTTGCAAACATCTCTCCCAGGGTCTGTGTCTCTAAGGTCTAAATCATCCTAATCCCCCTTCTACTGTCAACAAGCTCTTTATATAGCTTCAGAATCTCTAGAACTTTCCAAAACAATGACATCATCTAAGCTAGCCTCACAACCAAAACTAATTCTCCTACTATAGATAAACATATTATCATGACAAAGACTACCATGTCTTCCTGTGCACATGGCCCCACTTCCAGAACCTTCCACAGCTTGTAAACAATGACATCATCAAAGCTAGCCTCACAACCAAAACTAATTCTCCTACTATAGATAAACATATTATCATGACAAAGACTACCATGACCACTGTGCACATGGCACCACTTTCCAGAGCCTTCTATAGCTTGTAAACAATGACATCATAGTACACACAATATTACATTAGTACCAGCTTATGTAACACCTCCATCCCCAAAGAAAGAAAGTTTTGCTACAAAAAAAAACTTTCGCCTACTTCTATCCTAAACTCTAGACAAACAATCAGCGATCAGGTTATCTTTACCCTTAATGTGCTTAATCTCCAGATTATATTCTTGAAGCATTAACTCCCACCTTAATAACCTGTGATTCTTTTTTTCACTCTATCTATAAACACAAGAGGATTATGATCACTGAACACGTGAATGGGTAACGATGAGCAAGATAGGTAGATCTCAAAGTGTTGCAATGCCAAAACAAGAGCCAAACATTCCTTTTCTATGGTTGAATAATGTTGTTTGACTTTTGTTAAATTTTTTGAGTAGTAAGACACTGGATGATCTACCCATCTTCGCCCTCTTGCAATAAAACAGCACCAGCAGCTACATCACTAGCGTCTACAGCTAACTTAAATGGTGACCTGAAATCAGGAGCTGCGAGAACTGGTGAGCTTCGTAGTATGGCTTTGAGTCTTGTAAAAGCATTCTCACAATCAGCAGACCAAACAAATTTAACTCTTTTACCCAACAAATGAGTCAAAGGCTCTGCTATAGTAGAGAAATTTGGACAAAATTTCCGATAGTACCCAGCCATACCAAGAAAGCGCATAAGTTGTCTTTTGCCTACAGGAGCTGGAAACTCACAAATGGCTTTCACTTTTGCATCAATAGGTTTTACATGTCCTTGCCCTACAACATGTCCTAGGAATGTGACAGTTGCTTTACCAAATTCACATTTTGACAGATTGACAGTAAGTTTTGCTTTACTTAGTCTCTCGAAGAACTTACGCATAATATCCACATGCTCTTCCCAAGTCTCGCTGTAAATGATCACGTCATCAATGTACGCTTCACATCCTTGTAATCCTGATGTGACTTGGTTGATCAGTCTTTGGAAGGTAGCAGGTGAATTCTTCATTCCGAAGGGCATCACTTTGTACTGGAACAGTCCATCGGGAGTTACGAAGGCTGATATTTCCTTAGCACGATCAGTGAGTGGGACTTGCCAAAAGCCTTTCAGCAGATCGAACTTTGATACGATTTTCGAACTGCCCACTTTGTCAATGCAATCGTCGATCCGTGGAATGGGATATGTATCCGTTTTAGTTACAGTGTTCACTTTGCGGTAGTCTGTACATAGTCTGTAACTTCCATCCGATTTTGGTACAAGGATACACGGTGAGCTCCAATTACTCTTGCTAGGTTCTATAAAGTCATTGTCCAGGAGATAACGAACTTCTTCTCGGAGATATACTTGTTTCTCAGGACTTAGTCTATAAGGATGTTGTTTCATTGGCGATGCGTTGCCAACATCAACGTCATGGTGCTCCTGGTCAGTTCTTGTTGGAACATCAGGGAATAAGTGACTGAACTCTGTGAGAAGATTTGTCAGATCAGTTCGTGCTGTATCCTCCAGATATGATAACCTGGAGTCCATGGTTTGTAGTATTTCCGAGTTGTTCAGCTTCACAGGAGTACCAACATCTTGAACGTCATCATCTGGCGGCTTATCCTTGTAAGTCAGATTGACGAAATGAATGTCTGTATTGGGCTTATCACGCTCAATGTATGACTTCAGCATGTTCACATGGCAAAGTTGAGTCTCTTTTCTTCGATCAGGAGTTCGCACGAGGTAGTTGAGTTCTCCGATTTTCTTCTCCACAAGATATGGACCGTGGAACTTCGCCTGCAAAGGTTTACCAGTGACAGGTAAGAGCACAAGAACCTTGTCACCAGGGACGAATGATCTTTGAATGGACTCCTGATTATAGCGAGTTGTCATGGAATCTTGAGTGTCTTTGAGGTTCTTCGTGGCTATATCACGCACCTTTTGTAGTTTCTCTTTAAAGTCAATAACGTACTGCAGAAGATTCAAGGAGGAGTCATCACACAATAGTTTCTCTTTCAACAGCTTCAATGGACCACGCACAGAATGTCCAAAAACCAGTTCGAAGGGACTAAATCCGAGTGATTCTTGCACGGATTCTCGAACTGCAAATAGAAGCAAATGTACTCCTTCATCCCAATCTTTTTCAGTATCAAAGCAGTACAACCGGATCATGTTCTTCAGTGTTTGGTGGAAACGTTCAAGCGCACCTTGACTCTCTGGGTGATACGCAGAAGACTTGTATTGTTTCACGCCAAGTTCATGCATCACTTGTTGAAAAACACCGGACATGAAGTTTGAACCCTGGTCAGACTGTATGGATCGTGGAAGTCCAACCATGGTAAAGAACTTGATCAAGGCTTTCACTATGGTCTTGGCCTTGATGTTGCGCAGAGGAATTGCTTCGGGGAACCGTGTTGACGCACACATCACAGTCAACATGTACTCATTTCCGGAGCGAGTCTTTGGTAGAGGTCCAACACAGTCAACCAAAACTCTACTGAAAGGTTCCTCAAATGCGGGAATAGGTTGAAGTCTTGCTTTAGGAATGGTCTGGTTCGGCTTACCAACCATCTGACACGTATGGCAAGATCGACAAAACTGTGCCACATCACTCTTCATTTTGGGCCAGTAGAAGTGCTTCAGTATCTTCGTATACGTCTTGTTTACACCAAGATGTCCGGAAAGTGGAGTTTCGTGGGCAATGCTGAGGATCTCTGGTCGATATGACTTTGGCACAACTATCTGGTGTTGAGTTGCCCAGTCTTCATCAGCATCCACGCTTGGTGGTCTCCATTTTCTCATAAGGACACCGTTCTTCATATAGAAGCACATAGGTTCCAGCTTCGCTTCTTCGGCGGTAACAGCATTCTGGAACAAAAGTGAAGTATCAGAGTACTCATCACCTTGTTTTCTTACAAAATCTGACTGCACAAAATGATCATCTTCTTTCATAAATGCATCATTATCACAAACAGTAGCATCAGATAAATCAACAGTAGGGTCACCACTCAGTGCCTGCCCTACAAAAGTGTTCATGAGCTCAAAATCTAATTCCGGAGATTTCTTAGACATATCAACAGATTTCTTGCTCATGGCACGAGTAACAGCACATGCCGGATACAAATCAGGGATTTCCTGCTCAACTTGATCATCAACTTGATCAACACAAGGCTTGGCAGTTACAACAGGATTGACAACAACCTTTTCACCAGCTAAATCGTTGCCAAGTAGAAATTGAATGCCCTCGAAAGGCAAAGAAGATCGTACACCAACAGTAACAGGACCGGATACCAATCTGGTCAAAAGATGAATGTTATGGAGAGGAACGGACGAGAAGTCACTAGAATCTACCCCCTTGATGAGTACATTTGTTCCCGAATAAGACAAATCACTGAAGGACAGTGTATCCGACAAAATCAGCGATTGGGAAGCACCTGTATCTCTCAAAACCTTAACAGGAGTAGCATGAGCAATGTCACCTGAAAGCGACACAAAACCATCATGAATGAATGGTTGAAAACTTTCCATAACAGAACCAGATGACGGCTTTCCAACATCCTGGATTGCAGAAACTGTATCATCCTTAGACACAGTATGAACTTGAACTGGTGCAGATCGATTAGATGAAACATGGCCAACAGTACCCGTTTGAATTTCTGAACTTTGTTGTTTTCGTTTCAATCTAAAACACTCAGACATAACATGACCCTTTTTCTTGCAATAACTACACATGACTGACGAGAACGAACTAGAAGTCAGTGGTTTGTACACATTGGATTTGGACACAACTGATTGTTTAACAGAACTGGATTGTTCACTGTTTGAGACTCTATCACCTTTTGCCTCTGAGCCTAACATTGAGAAATGAGTTCGGTGAATAAGAGCATATTCATCCGCTAAGCTAGCCACTTCATTCAAGTTTTTTGGACTGCGCTCATCTAAGAACATCTTTAGATTTGTGGACACGTTTTTCTTGAAGTCCTCAATGAGAATGATCTGTCGCAAATTCTCATAATTTTTGTCAACTTTCATTGAATGACACCACTGATCAAATAACCTTTGTTTAGCATGAGCAAACTCCACATATGTCTGATTAGAAGCCTTGGCATAATTTCTGTACTTCTGTCTATAAGCTTCTGGAACTCTCTCATAAGCCTTCAGAATTGCCTCTTTGACATACTCATAGTTAGCAGACTCAACAACCCCTATTTGGTTATACACTTCAAGACCTTTGCCAACTAACACATGTTGTAACAACGTTGTCCAATATTCACTTGGCCACTTCAATCTATCTGCCATCTTCTCAAAGCTAGTAAAGAAATCCTCAACAGCACTCTCTTTAAACTTTGGAACAGTCTGGAACCACTGAGCAACATTGAAATGAGGTTGACCTTGAAATAGGTTTGGCAGAGGAACTGAACTAATGTTTTGACCTGATTTAAACTGCATTTCAGCTATTTCCCTTGCATGAGCCAAACCTATTTTCTCTCTTTCTAAGGCTATTCTTTCCTGCCTCTCCTCAGCAGCTATTCTTTCCTGCCTCTCCTCAGCAGCTATTCTTTCCCTCTCTAAGGCTAATTTCTCCTCAACAGCTATTCTTTCTTGTCTCTCTTTCTCTGCAGCGACTATTTTCTCTCTTTCTAAAGTTAATTTCATCTCTCTCTCTTTTTCTCTTTCTTCAGCAGCTATTTTTTCCCTCTCTAAGGCTAATTTCTCCTCAACAGCTATTTTCTGAAGTTCTATCTCATATTGCTTTGTTTTCTCCTCGCTCATCTTGAGGGAAATTTCAGGACTTACTAGAGAGCCTTCTTCTATTATTCCTTCTCCTTCTAAATAATCTACAATGATTTCCTGAATCACAGCCTTTTTCATGACAGACTTTATCTCCAACTTTAAGTGTCGTCCCAACTTCACCAAATCACACTTCCTCAACTTAGGAAACTGCTCAACTATTTCCTCTGGACCCTGTCCCATGAACTTCTCAGGATCAAAACCACCAGACATCTTTACTCACTTTGCTAAACAATCAAGTTGACCAAAACAGACAATAAAATATTCACCAAAATATCCAAAGGATTATCCCCCAATAGGAATAGGACGAGCCCCCAATTTCTATCGGAAATTTATCCCGGACGAGCCCCCAATTTCTGTTACGGGCGTGTGTAAAAGTCCACCAGTAAGACGAGGACTATTTCCAATGTAGCTCGTTAAAAACACGTGTAACAGAAAAAACACCAGACTTTATTTAATTTCCAAAATCCAGCAAATTTGCACAACTCCAATTTCCACTATAAACTCCAGAAAAACTGAACTAGTTCTAGAACAAACTCCAAAGTTCCAAAATATGATAAACACAGTCAAAGTCAAACAAATATACAACAAATGCCACTTAGCTTTGAAGTGAAGTCTTCACAGAAAACTCAAACAGTTTCCAAAAGAATATCCAAAACACAATGAAAATATCCAACATGTGTAGTCAAATCAAGTTGCAAACATCTCTCCCAGGGTCTGTGTCTCTAAGGTCTAAATCATCCTAATGAGCCCCTTCTACTGTCAACAAGCTCTTTATATAGCTTCAGAATCTCTAGAACTCTTGAACAATGACATCATCTAAGCTAGCCTCACAACCAAAACTAATTCTCCTACTATAGATAAACATATTATCATGACAAAGACTACCATGACCACTGTGCACATGGCACCACTTTCCAGAGCTTGTAAACAATGACATCATATAGCTTGTAAACAATGACATCATAGTACACACAATATTACATTAGTACCAGCTTATGTAACCACTTTCCAGAGCCTTCTATAGCTTGTAAACAATGACATCATAGTACACACAATATTACATTAGTACCAGCTTATGTAACACCTCCATCCCCAAAGAAAGAAAGTTTTGCTACAAAAAAAAACTTTCGCCTACTTCTATCCTAAACTCTAGACAAACAATCAGCGATCAGGTTATCTTTACCCTTAATGTGCTTAATCTCCAGATTATATTCTTGAAGCATTAAACTCCACCTTAATAACCTGTGATTCTTGTTTTTCACTCTATCTATAAACACAAGAGGATTATGATCACTGAACACGTGAATGGGTAACGATGAGCAAGATAGGTAGATCTCAAAGTGTTGCAATGCCAAAACAAGAGCCAAACATTCCTTTTCTATGGTTGAATAATGTTGTTGACTTTTGTTAAATTTCTTTGAGTAGTAAGACACTGGATGATCTACTCCATCTTCGCCCTCTTGCAATAAAACAGCACCAGCAGCTACATCACTAGCGTCTACAGCTAGCTTAAATGGTGACCTGAAATCAGGAGCTGCGAGAACTGGTGAGCTTCGTAGTATGGCTTTGAGTCTTGTAAAAGCATTCTCACAATCAGCAGACCAAACAAATTTAACTCTTTTACCCAACAAATGAGTCAAAGGCTCTGCTATAGTAGAGAAATTTGGACAAAATTTCCGATAGTACCCAGCCATACCAAGAAAGCGCATAAGTTGTCTTTTGCCTACAGGAGCTGGAAACTCACAAATGGCTTTCACTTTTGCATCAATAGGTTTTACATGTCCTTGCCCTACAACATGTCCTAGGAATGTGACAGTTGCTTTACCAAATTCACATTTTGACAGATTGACAGTAAGTTTTGCTTTACTTAGTCTCTCGAAGAACTTACGCATAATATCCACATGCTCTTCCCAAGTCTCGCTGTAAATGATCACGTCATCAATGTACGCTTCACATCCTTGTAATCCTGATGTGACTTGGTTGATCAGTCTTTGGAAGGTAGCAGGTGAATTCTTCATTCCGAAGGGCATCACTTTGTACTGGAACAGTCCATCGGGAGTTACGAAGGCTGATATTTCCTTAGCACGATCAGTGAGTGGGACTTGCCAAAAGCCTTTCAGCAGATCGAACTTTGATACGATTTTCGAACTGCCCACTTTGTCAATGCAATCGTCGATCCGTGGAATGGGATATGTATCCGTTTTAGTTACAGTGTTCACTTTGCGGTAGTCTGTACATAGTCTGTAACTTCCATCCGATTTTGGTACAAGGATACACGGTGAGCTCCAATTACTCTTGCTAGGTTCTATAAAGTCATTGTCCAGGAGATAACGAACTTCTTCTCGGAGATATACTTGTTTCTCAGGACTTAGTCTATAAGGATGTTGTTTCATTGGCGATGCGTTGCCAACATCAACGTCATGGTGCTCCTGGTCAGTTCTTGTTGGAACATCAGGGAATAAGTGACTGAACTCTGTGAGAAGATTTGTCAGATCAGTTCGTGCTGTATCCTCCAGATATGATAACCTGGAGTCCATGGTTTGTAGTATTTCCGAGTTGTTCAGCTTCACAGGAGTACCAACATCTTGAACGTCATCATCTGGCGGCTTATCCTTGTAAGTCAGATTGACGAAATGAATGTCTGTATTGGGCTTATCACGCTCAATGTATGACTTCAGCATGTTCACATGGCAAAGTTGAGTCTCTTTTCTTCGATCAGGAGTTCGCACGAGGTAGTTGAGTTCTCCGATTTTCTTCTCCACAAGATATGGACCGTGGAACTTCGCCTGCAAAGGTTTACCAGTGACAGGTAAGAGCACAAGAACCTTGTCACCAGGGACGAATGATCTTTGAATGGACTCTTGATTATAGCGAGTTGTCATGGAATCTTGAGTGTCTTTGAGGTTCTTCGTGGCTATATCACGCACCTTTTGTAGTTTCTCTTTAAAGTCAATAACGTACTGCAGAAGATTCAAGGAGGAGTCATCACACAATAGTTTCTCTTTCAACAGCTTCAATGGACCACGCACAGAATGTCCAAAAACCAGTTCGAAGGGACTAAATCCGAGTGATTCTTGCACGGATTCTCGAACTGCAAATAGAAGCAAATGTACTCCTTCATCCCAATCTTTTTCAGTATCAAAGCAGTACAACCGGATCATGTTCTTCAGTGTTTGGTGGAAACGTTCAAGCGCACCTTGACTCTCTGGGTGATACGCAGAAGACTTGTATTGTTTCACGCCAAGTTCATGCATCACTTGTTGAAAAACACCGGACATGAAGTTTGAACCCTGGTCAGACTGTATGGATCGTGGAAGTCCAACCATGGTAAAGAACTTGATCAAGGCTTTCACTATGGTCTTGGCCTTGATGTTGCGCAGAGGAATTGCTTCGGGGAACCGTGTTGACGCACACATCACAGTCAACATGTACTCATTTCCGGAGCGAGTCTTTGGTAGAGGTCCAACACAGTCAACCAAAACTCTACTGAAAGGTTCCTCAAATGCGGGAATAGGTTGAAGTCTTGCTTTAGGAATGGTCTGGTTCGGCTTACCAACCATCTGACACGTATGGCAAGATCGACAAAACTGTGCCACATCACTCTTCATGTTGGGCCAGTAGAAGTGCTTCAGTATCTTCGTATACGTCTTGTTTACACCAAGATGTCCGGAAAGTGGAGTTTCGTGGGCAATGCTGAGGATCTCTGGTCGATATGACTTTGGCACAACTATCTGGTGTTGAGTTGCCCAGTCTTCATCAGCATCCACGCTTGGTGGTCTCCATTTTCTCATAAGGACACCGTTCTTCATATAGAAGCACATAGGTTCCAGCTTCGCTTCTTCGGCGGTAACAGCATTCTGGAACAAAAGTGAAGTATCAGAGTACTCATCACCTTGTTTTCTTACAAAATCTGACTGCACAAAATGATCATCATCTTTGATAAATGCATCATTATCACCAACAGTAGCATCAGATAAATCAACAGTAGGGTCACCACTCAGTGCCTGCCCTACAAAAGTGTTCATGAGCTCAAAATCTAATTCCGGAGATTTCTTAGACATATCAACAGATTTCTTGCTCATGGCACGAGTAACAGCACATGCCGGATACAAATCAGGGATTTCCTGCTCAATTTGATCATCAACTTGATCAACACAAGGCTTGGCAGTTACAACAGGATTGACAACAACCTTTTCACCAGCTAAATCGTTGCCAAGTAGAAATTGAATGCCCTCGAAAGGCAAAGAAGATCGTACACCAACAGTAACAGGACCGGATACCAATCTGGTCAAAAGATGAATGTTATGGAGAGGAACGGACGAGAAGTCACTAGAATCTACCCCCTTGATGAGTACATTTGTTCCCGAATAAGACAAATCACTGAAGGACAGTGTATCCGACAAAATCAGCGATTGGGAAGCACCTGTATCTCTCAAAACCTTAACAGGAGTAGCATGAGCAATGTCACCTGAAAGCGACACAAAACCATCATGAATGAATGGTTGAAAACTTTCCATAACAGAACCAGATGACGGCTTTCCAACATCCTGGATTGCAGAAACTGTATCATCCTTAGACACAGTATGAACTTGAACTGGTGCAGATCGATTAGATGAAACATGGCCAACAGTACCCGTTTGAATTTCTGAACTTTGTTGTTTTCGTTTCAATCTAAAACACTCAGACATAACATGACCCTTTTTCTTGCAATAACTACACATGACTGACGAGAACGAACTAGAAGTCAGTGGTTTGTACACATTGGATTTGGACACAACTGATTGTTTAACAGAACTGGATTGTTCACTGTTTGAGACTCTATCACCTTTTGCCTCTGAGCCTAACATTGAGAAATGAGTTCGGTGAATAAGAGCATATTCATCCGCTAAGCTAGCCACTTCATTCAAGTTTTTTGGACTGCGCTCATCTAAGAACATCTTTAGATTTGTGGACACGTTTTTCTTGAAGTCCTCAATGAGAATGATCTGTCGCAAATTCTCATAATTTTTGTCAACTTTCATTGAATGACACCACTGATCAAATAACCTTTGTTTAGCATGAGCAAACTCCACATATGTCTGATTAGAAGCCTTGGCATAATTTCTGTACTTCTGTCTATAAGCTTCTGGAACTCTCTCATAAGCCTTCAGAATTGCCTCTTTGACATACTCATAGTTAGCAGATTCAACAACCCCTATTTGGTTATACACTTCAAGACCTTTGCCAACTAACACATGTTGTAACAACGTTGTCCAATAATCACTTGGCCACTTCAATCTATCTGCCATCTTCTCAAAGCTAGTAAAGAAATCCTCAACAGCACTCTCTTTAAACTTTGGAACAGTCTGGAACCACTGAGCAACATTGAAATGAGGTTGACCTTGAAATAGGTTTGGCAGAGGAACTGAACTAATGTTTTGACCTGATTTAAACTGCATTTCAGCTATTTCCCTTGCATGAGCCAAACCTATTTTCTCTCTTTCTAAGGCTATTCTTTCCTGCCTCTCCTCAGCAGCTATTCTTTCCTGCCTCTCCTCAGCAGCTATTCTTTCCCTCTCTAAGGCTAATTTCTCCTCAGCAGCTATTCTTTCCTGCCTCTCCTCAGCAGCTATTCTTTCCCTCTCTAAGGCTAATTTCTCCTCAGCAGCTATTCTTTCTTGTCTCTCTTTCTCTGCAGCGACTATTTTCTCTCTTTCTAAAGTTAATTTCATCTCTCTCTCTTTTTCTCTTTCTTCAGCAGCTATTTTTTCCCTCTCTAAGGCTAATTTCTCCTCAACAGCTATTTTCTGAAGTTCTATCTCATATTGCTTTGTTTTCTCCTCGCTCATCTTGAGGGAAATTTCAGGACTTACTAGAGAGCCTTCTTCTATTATTCCTTCTCCTTCTAAATAATCTACAATGATTTCCTGAATCACAGCCTTTTTCATGACAGACTTTATCTCCAACTTTAAGTGTCGTCCCAACTTCACCAAATCACACTTCCTCAACTCAGGAAACTGCTCAACTATTTCCTCTGGACCCTGTCCCATGAACTTCTCAGGATCAAAACCACCAGACATCTTTACTCACTTTGCTAAACAATCAAGTTGACCAAAACAGACAATAAAATATTCACCAAAATATCCAAAGGATTATCCCCCAATAGGAATAGGACGAGCCCCCAATTTCTATCGGAAATTTATCCCGGACGAGCCCCCAATTTCTGTTACGGGCGTGTGTAAAAGTCCACCAGTAAGACGAGGACTATTTTCAATGTAGCTCGTTAAAAACACGTGTAACAGAAAAAACACCAGACTTTATTTAATTTCCAAAATCCAGCAAATTTGCACAACTCCAATTTCCACTATAAACTCCAGAAAAACTGAACTAGTTCTAGAACAAACTCCAAAGTTCCAAAATATGATAAACACAGTCAAAGTCAAACAAATATACAACAAATGTCACTTAGCTTTGAAGTGAAGTCTTCACAGAAAACTCAAACAGTTTCCAAAAGAATATCCAAAACACAATGAAAATATCCAACATGTGTAGTCAAATCAAGTTGCAAACATCTCTCCCAGGGTCTGTGTCTCTAAGGTCTAAATCATCCTAATGAGCCCCTTCTACTGTCAACAAGCTCTTTATATAGCTTCAGAATCTCTAGAACTCTCCAGAACAATGACATCATCTAAGCTAGCCTCACAACCAAAACTAATTCTCCTACTATAGATAAACATATTATCATGACAAAGACTACCATGTCTTCTGTGCGCATGGCCCCACTCTCCAGAACCTTCCACAGCTTGTAAACAATGACATCATCAAAGCTAGCCTCACAACCAAAACTAATTCTCCTACTATAGATAAACATATTATCATGACAAAGACTACCATGACCACTGTGCACATGGCACCACTTTCCAGAGCCTTCTATAGCTTGTAAACAATGACATCATAGTACACACACAAATAACAGCCTATGTAACAATATGCGAGCAAGTACACACAATATTACATTAGTACCAGCTTATGTAACACCTCCATCCCCAAAGAAAGAAAGTTTTGCTACAAAAAAAAACTTTCGCCTACTTCTATCCTAAACTCTAGACAAACAATCAGCGATCAGGTTATCTTTACCCTTAATGTGCTTAATCTCCAGATTATATTCTTGAAGCATTAAACTCCACCTTAATAACCTGTGATTCTTGTTTTTCACTCTATCTATAAACACAAGAGGATTATGATCACTGAACACGTGAATGGGTAACGATGAGCAAGATAGGTAGATCTCAAAGTGTTGCAATGCCAAAACAAGAGCCAAACATTCCTTTTCTATGGTTGAATAATGTTGTTGACTTTTGTTAAATTTCTTTGAGTAGTAAGACACTGGATGATCTACTCCATCTTCGCCCTCTTGCAATAAAACAGCACCAGCAGCTACATCACTAGCGTCTACAGCTAACTTAAATGGTGACCTGAAATCAGGAGCTGCGAGAACTGGTGAGCTTCGTAGTATGGCTTTGAGTCTTGTAAAAGCATTCTCACAATCAGCAGACCAAACAAATTTAACTCTTTTACCCAACAAATGAGTCAAAGGCTCTGCTATAGTAGAGAAATTTGGACAAAATTTCCGATAGTACCCAGCCATACCAAGAAAGCGCATAAGTTGTCTTTTGCCTACAGGAGCTGGAAACTCACAAATGGCTTTCACTTTTGCATCAATAGGTTTTACATGTCCTTGCCCTACAACATGTCCTAGGAATGTGACAGTTGCTTTACCAAATTCACATTTTGACAGATTGACAGTAAGTTTTGCTTTACTTAGTCTCTCGAAGAACTTACGCATAATATCCACATGCTCTTCCCAAGTCTCGCTGTAAATGATCACGTCATCAATGTACGCTTCACATCCTTGTAATCCTGATGTGACTTGGTTGATCAGTCTTTGGAAGGTAGCAGGTGAATTCTTCATTCCGAAGGGCATCACTTTGTACTGGAACAGTCCATCGGGAGTTACGAAGGCTGATATTTCCTTAGCACGATCAGTGAGTGGGACTTGCCAAAAGCCTTTCAGCAGATCGAACTTTGATACGATTTTCGAACTGCCCACTTTGTCAATGCAATCGTCGATCCGTGGAATGGGATATGTATCCGTTTTAGTTACAGTGTTCACTTTGCGGTAGTCTGTACATAGTCTGTAACTTCCATCCGATTTTGGTACAAGGATACACGGTGAGCTCCAATTACTCTTGCTAGGTTCTATAAAGTCATTGTCCAGGAGATAACGAACTTCTTCTCGGAGATATACTTGTTTCTCAGGACTTAGTCTATAAGGATGTTGTTTCATTGGCGATGCGTTGCCAACATCAACGTCATGGTGCTCCTGGTCAGTTCTTGTTGGAACATCAGGGAATAAGTGACTGAACTCTGTGAGAAGATTTGTCAGATCAGTTCGTGCTGTATCCTCCAGATATGATAACCTGGAGTCCATGGTTTGTAGTATTTCCGAGTTGTTCAGCTTCACAGGAGTACCAACATCTTGAACGTCATCATCTGGCGGCTTATCCTTGTAAGTCAGATTGACGAAATGAATGTCTGTATTGGGCTTATCACGCTCAATGTATGACTTCAGCATGTTCACATGGCAAAGTTGAGTCTCTTTTCTTCGATCAGGAGTTCGCACGAGGTAGTTGAGTTCTCCGATTTTCTTCTCCACAAGATATGGACCGTGGAACTTCGCCTGCAAAGGTTTACCAGTGACAGGTAAGAGCACAAGAACCTTGTCACCAGGGACGAATGATCTTTGAATGGACTCCTGATTATAGCGAGTTGTCATGGAATCTTGAGTGTCTTTGAGGTTCTTCGTGGCTATATCACGCACCTTTTGTAGTTTCTCTTTAAAGTCAATAACGTACTGCAGAAGATTCAAGGAGGAGTCATCACACAATAGTTTCTCTTTCAACAGCTTCAATGGACCACGCACAGAATGTCCAAAAACCAGTTCGAAGGGACTAAATCCGAGTGATTCTTGCACGGATTCTCGAACTGCAAATAGAAGCAAATGTACTCCTTCATCCCAATCTTTTTCAGTATCAAAGCAGTACAACCGGATCATGTTCTTCAGTGTTTGGTGGAAACGTTCAAGCGCACCTTGACTCTCTGGGTGATACGCAGAAGACTTGTATTGTTTCACGCCAAGTTCATGCATCACTTGTTGAAAAACACCGGACATGAAGTTTGAACCCTGGTCAGACTGTATGGATCGTGGAAGTCCAACCATGGTAAAGAACTTGATCAAGGCTTTCACTATGGTCTTGGCCTTGATGTTGCGCAGAGGAATTGCTTCGGGGAACCGTGTTGACGCACACATCACAGTCAACATGTACTCATTTCCGGAGCGAGTCTTTGGTAGAGGTCCAACACAGTCAACCAAAACTCTACTGAAAGGTTCCTCAAATGCGGGAATAGGTTGAAGTCTTGCTTTAGGAATGGTCTGGTTCGGCTTACCAACCATCTGACACGTATGGCAAGATCGACAAAACTGTGCCACATCACTCTTCATGTTGGGCCAGTAGAAGTGCTTCAGTATCTTCGTATACGTCTTGTTTACACCAAGATGTCCGGAAAGTGGAGTTTCGTGGGCAATGCTGAGGATCTCTGGTCGATATGACTTTGGCACAACTATCTGGTGTTGAGTTGCCCAGTCTTCATCAGCATCCACGCTTGGTGGTCTCCATTTTCTCATAAGGACACCGTTCTTCATATAGAAGCACATAGGTTCCAGCTTCGCTTCTTCGGCGGTAACAGCATTCTGGAACAAAAGTGAAGTATCAGAGTACTCATCACCTTGTTTTCTTACAAAATCTGACTGCACAAAATGATCATCATCTTTGATAAATGCATCATTATCACCAACAGTAGCCTCAGATAAATCAACAGTAGGGTCACCACTCAGTGCCTGCCCTACAAAAGTGTTCATGAGCTCAAAATCTAATTCCGGAGATTTCTTAGACATATCAACAGATTTCTTGCTCATGGCACGAGTAACAGCACATGCCGGATACAAATCAGGGATTTCCTGCTCAACTTGATCATCAACTTGATCAACACAAGGCTTGGCAGTTACAACAGGATTGACAACAACCTTTTCACCAGCTAAATCGTTGCCAAGTAGAAATTGAATGCCCTCGAAAGGCAAAGAAGATCGTACACCAACAGTAACAGGACCGGATACCAATCTGGTCAAAAGATGAATGTTATGGAGAGGAACGGACGAGAAGTCACTAGAATCTACCCCCTTGATGAGTACATTTGTTCCCGAATAAGACAAATCACTGAAGGACAGTGTATCCGACAAAATCAGCGATTGGGAAGCACCTGTATCTCTCAAAACCTTAACAGGAGTAGCATGAGCAATGTCACCTGAAAGCGACACAAAACCATCATGAATGAATGGTTGAAAACTTTCCATAACAGAACCAGATGACGGCTTTCCAACATCCTGGATTGCAGAAACTGTATCATCCTTAGACACAGTATGAACTTGAACTGGTGCAGATCGATTAGATGAAACATGGCCAACAGTACCCGTTTGAATTTCTGAACTTTGTTGTTTTCGTTTCAATCTAAAACACTCAGACATAACATGACCCTTTTTCTTGCAATAACTACACATGACTGACGAGAACGAACTAGAAGTCAGTGGTTTGTACACATTGGATTTGGACACAACTGATTGTTTAACAGAACTGGATTGTTCACTGTTTGAGACTCTATCACCTTTTGCCTCTGAGCCTAACTTTGAGAAATGAGTTCGGTGAATAAGAGCATATTCATCCGCTAAGCTAGCCACTTCATTCAAGTTTTTTGGACTGCGCTCATCTAAGAACATCTTTAGATTTGTGGACACGTTTTTCTTGAAGTCCTCAATGAGAATGATCTGTCGCAAATTCTCATAATTTTTGTCAACTTTCATTGAATGACACCACTGATCAAATAACCTTTGTTTAGCATGAGCAAACTCCACATATGTCTGATTAGAAGCCTTGGCATAATTTCTGTACTTCTGTCTATAAGCTTCTGGAACTCTCTCATAAGCCTTCAGAATTGCCTCTTTGACATACTCATAGTTAGCAGACTCAACAACCCCTATTTGGTTATACACTTCAAGACCTTTGCCAACTAACACATGTTGTAACAACGTTGTCCAATAATCACTTGGCCACTTCAATCTATCTGCCATCTTCTCAAAGCTAGTAAAGAAATCCTCAACAGCACTCTCTTTAAACTTTGGAACAGTCTGGAACCACTGAGCAACATTGAAATGAGATTGACCTTGAAATAGGTTTGGCAGAGGAACAGAACTAATGTTTTGACCTGATTTAGACTGCATTTCAGCTATTTCCCTTGCATGAGCCAATCTAGCAAGTTCTAACTTCTCCTCAGCAGCCATTCTTTCTTGTCTCTCTTTCTCTGCAGCGACTATTTTCTCTCTTTCTAAGGCTATTCTTTCCTGCCTCTCCTCAGCAGCTATTCATTCCCTCTCTAAGGCTAATTTCTCCTCAACAGCTATTTTTTCTTGTCTGAACTTCTCCTCAGCAGCCATTCTTCTTGTCTCTCTTTCTCTGCAGCGACTATTTTCTCTCTTTCTAAGGCTATTCTTTCCTGCCTCTCCTCAGCAGCTATTCTTTCCCTCTCTAAGGCTAATTTCTCCTCAACAGCTATTTTCTGAAGTTCTATCTCATATTGCTTTGTTTTCTCCTCGCTCATCTTGAGGGAAATTTCAGGACTTACTAGAGAGCCTTCTTCTATTATTCCTTCTCCTTCTAAATAATCTACAATGATTTCCTGAATCACAGCCTTTTTCATGACAGACTTTATCTCCAACTTTAAGTGTCGTCCCAACTTCACCAAATCACACTTCCTCAACTTAGGAAACTGCTCAACTATTTCCTCTGGACCCTGTCCCATGAACTTCTCAGGATCAAAACCACCAGACATCTTTACTCACTTTGCTAAACAATCAAGTTGACCAAAACAGACAATAAAATATTCACCAAAATATCCAAAGGATTATCCCCCAATAGGAATAGGACGAGCCCCCAATTTCTATCGGAAATTTCTCCCGGACGAGCCCCCAATTTCTGTTACGGGCGTGTGTAAAAGTCCACCAGTAAGACGAGGACTATTTCCAATGTAGCTCGTTAAAAACACGTGTAACAGAAAAAACACCAGACTTTATTTAATTTCCAAAATCCAGCAAATTTGCACAACTCCAATTTCCACTATAAACTCCACAAAAACTGAACTAGTTCTAGAACAAACTCCAAAGTTCCAAAATATCCTAAACACAGTCAAAGTCAAACAAATATACAACAAATGCCACTTAGCTTTGAAGTGAAGTCCTCACAGAAAACTCAAACAGTTTCCAAAAGAATATCCAAAACACAATGAAAATATCCAACATGTGTAGTCAAATCAAGTTGCAAACATCTCTCCCAGGGTCTGTGTCTCTAAGGTCTAAATCATCCTAATGAGCCCCTTCTACTGTCAACAAGCTCTTTATATAGCTTCAGAATCTCTAGAACTTTCCAAAACAATGACATCATCTAAGCTAGCCTCACAACCAAAACTAATTCTCCTACTATAGATAAACATATTATCATGACAAAGACTACCATGTCTTCCATGCGCATGGCCCCACTCTCCAGAACCTTCCACAGCTTGTAAACA
>WLWD01004129.1_pt1 | contig 35657 bp, 22 predicted proteins | sample 6712731 | NCBI WGS metagenome assembly WLWD01 (sample SAMN12718690, study PRJNA576275) | sponge metagenome | isolation source: marine sponge | host: Mycale hentscheli | place: New Zealand: South Island, Marlborough, Capsize Point | collected 2014-11-01 | reverse complement strand
CAGCAGCAAGGTCACCTTAACTGTACTCTATTCTCTAGCTAAGAAACGGCTTCTAAACTTGTATTCCAGACAAAGAGAAGCACCACCACCAGACTCATGGCCTCCAGAAGGTGCCAAGTCTTTTATTAATTTAACTGTAATTCGATCTGATCAAAAACAAATTAATAAAGATTCTGGACAGGCAGAAAATGTTAAAAACAAAGTTGACTATAGTGCAGTTTTCGGAGAGAACATATCTGGAGCACTACTAGTTACAAAAGGTCGTCCAGGTAGTGGGAAGACTACACTTGTTCACAAACTAGTTAGAGATTGGAGCAAAGGACATGCACTCAGAAAAGTACATTTAGCATTTCTTATAACTCTTCGAATAGTCAATCGCAACACAACACAAGAAACTTTGTCTAGTATACTCAAATCTTTCTATCGCAATGAGGAGGAGTTAAAGAAGGTTTGTGAAGAAATTGAGGTGGCTGATGGAGAGGGCGTGTGTTTCATAATAGATGGGCTAGACGAGTATCATCCTCAAGATAGAGACAACTGTCTCATTTATCAGCTACTAAACAAGACTTTCCTTCCTCTAGCTATGGTCATTGTGATGTCTCGTCCAGTAGCCATTGAAACTCTACGAAAGGAAGTTATAACACACAAAGTAGAAGTGTTAGGATTTAGCAAAGAACAAATTCTAGACTATATCGACAGCTTTCCATTTGGTAGTTCATCTTGTGACTCAAGTGTAGCCACTACATACCCAGCCAAGTTAAAGGAATATTTGTACAGTCATCCTAATGTGTTTAACATGTGCTACTTACCAGTCCATGTAGCTATGATATGCTTTCTCTTCAAATATCAAAATGGATATATTCCAAACACACAAACTATAATCTACCAAGAATTTACACGTTCCACAATACTACGTCATATTAGACGTCACAACTCTCATGCACAAGTCTATTCACTAGAAAAACTAACAGGTAGCTTAAAGGAATATTTTAATAAACTCTGTTGTTTAGCATAATATAGCATGACTAATAGCAAGAAACAAATAGCTACTCCAGAAATAATGGAGGAAGAACTGTGTGAATATGTCAGTAGTAATTCAGACGAGTGGTGTCTTGGATTAGTCACTATTAATCATATAGCTGAACTCTATGGAGTCACTAAAACATATTCATTTCTTCACTTGACAGTACAAGAATTCCTAACAGCTTATTACATTACCAACTTAGAAGAAGATAAACAATTAGAAATTTTGAATCACATGCAGTGGATATCTTCACCAACAATAATATTTTATTTTGGATTAACTCCATTTACAAGCAGTTCAGCACTAATGCTGAGTGTTTTATTACTAAAGTTTGAAAATAATAGACGACTATTGTATAATTGTGCACTAGAATCCCAACAACAGGTAGCCTGTGATAAAGTAGGGGAATATTGTGAGGGGCGTTATTTCATCTATTCCTCAGCACCATCTGACCTTTATGCTATGGGATATGTCATATTGAATACATCTCACCCAGTCACTAAAATATCACTTGGTACTTATCCTGATCATATTGATGTTGCTAACTTTCTGGAGTGTATTCGTAGTAAAGACTTTAGTGCCTTACAAACATTAGAAATTGAAGATATAAGGAATATTTCAGCACCTGCTCTCTATGACACACTGAAATCTTGTTCCAGTCTTATTCAATTAAATTTAACACTCGGTGAGATAAGTCATGATAATGTTAAGGCAATCACTGACAGAATCAAATGTCTCACTAGTCTAAAAAATGTGAGTATCAAATGTTCCTCAACTTTTGGTAGCATCACAACACTACTCAGTGGCTTCACTCACCTCAAAAATACTAAATTACAACTATCTTTCTATAATATGGATCCCAGGGATATGTTTGAAATAGGTCGTGGTCTACAACTCCTAATTAATGATAGCCTAAGCAGTTTTACATTGGAACGTTGTGTTATTGATGATGATGCAGCTACAGCTCTAGCCAATGGACTACATTCCAATGTTAATATACACAGTCTGGATATATCAGATAACAGTATCAGTCCTGGTGGAGTCATCACATTACTCAATGAAACACATTGTCTTACTAAATTGACAGAGTTGTATTTATCAGGTAGCAACATTGGTTGTGATGGTGCCACAGCTTTAGCCAATCAACTAAAATACCTTACACAGTTAAGAGAATTGGACCTATCCCATAATAACATTGGTCCAAGTGGAGCAGTTAGTCTGGCCAAGACTTTGTATCATCTCACTGAGTTACATGTACTGGATCTATCACATAATAATATTGACCTTCACTCAGCTATAGCTGTAATAACTGCATCTAAAGATTGTCCATGTTTGTCAGATATCAAGTTCACCAACACTGACATTAAGGATTATTTTAGTAATGATATTCATGTAGGAGGTCTAGTGTCTCCTGAAGACAACACTGCTATTACTGATCTAATGACTGCCACTCAACATCCCATAATACAGAGATATTTACTCTTAGGGTTCAAGTCTGTCATCTTGGAGCCACTTACTTAGATCCTCTATAGATAATAGTGGTAGACGTCAATACAAGAAATTTGGTAAGTGTGTGTAATAGTTATAGAACTTGAGTAAATCATAGTGTAAATAGTAGTTATAGTCATCATCTTTGATAGCAGTTAGAGTCATATCTAGTAGTTATAGTCATCATCTTGGATTGTAGTATACTTTATCACCACTACTACTTTAGTAGTGCAATATTAGCAACATAATGCATGGGTAGAGGATAAAAGTGTTGAGTAGTCGTAGTCATAGTAATAATAATTTATAGTATATATTTACTTTAATTTATTCAGTTAATTAATCTAAAAAAATGTTTGCAGTTCATCATAGTATGGGTCTTTATTCACAAGTCCTGGAGCTCAGTTTTGTTGCTGCTGTTTGAAGTAACTTGTTTGCTATTCTTCTGTTAGATTTTAGTATTCCTGTTCTATGACAGAGTGAGTTAAAGTTTCTGGATTGATCACTTGTACTCTAACTAGCACATCTTCTTATGGAAATTATAACTATTGATGACAAGATTCATTGTGGAACCTAAAAGTAAATTTTAACCAGATAGTGAATTATAAACCTGTGCACATGTGTACTGGGAAAGCAAAGCTGACTAACTAGTAAGTCATAATTTTTTCATGTCTCCAAGAAGGACGTTACAATGTGTGTGTGTGTGTGTGTTTGTGTGTTCAGGAGAAGTTAATGGAGCATATGATGAATCCCATGAAGATAGAAGAGTAGATAATAGAGGTGAGAGTAATAGGATGAGATAATAATTTACAGCTGTACTGATATATGTGGTGTGTTGGTTTATTTCTTCTGTGTTTGTGTATATAGGTGATGTTTGAGCAGTACCAGTGTGCTTGTGTGTGCTGGTGTGTACATTGCCATTCAGGCTGTCCTCACACTCTACACTCAAGGTCAGTCCAAATTAATATCATTCAATCTGCACAGTCAGTTGTGGAGTGCCATAGTGAGAAATGTGTGTTTACACAATACAAGATCTTGTTTATTTCTTGTATATTGCGGCAGTCAATTACTGTTAGCAAATTATCAGGAATGGCCCTCCTCAATCCTAAATAGAAACTCCAGTATGTGTCAGCCACCATTTCCAAATTAGGTATACCAAGTTTGGCTAGTTTCAGTAAGGAAAGGGAGACATGCAAAGCAGTAGTTTTTACCGTATTTCGTTGGAAAATTTCCGAATACGTCTCCACCTGCTATTAAAGGTCTAATCACCTCCACCAACAACTCTTTCTACTTGTCACAGCCAGTAGTCTGTCAGCAAAACTACGAGAGAAAAAGATCATCAGAACATCCATCTGTATCACCATCACGGTAGAAATTCAGGTATAAGGGGGCGGGGCACTGACCACTTCCACATTCCTCTGGAATAAACCTGGTATGGCCGTGTCCCCAGACCCTACGTGTGCATGCTTTGTGGGTGTCGCTCCTCCAGACTAACATAACTGAGTCTATGCACTTGCCAGTGGTCACAATACACACAATGTGTGTGAGTCTATGCAACAGAATTTCTTTTTATATTATTCCATACCATAGTAAATGTAATTCATCACTGTGTGTAGTAGATTTAGAAGAAGGTACATAATGAGGGAAGGAGGAGTGGCATGTTGAAATTATTTTGGTAGTGTGCATGTATGTATGTGTGTTATTATTTCTATTGTGTGGCTCACTTTACTGAACATGTCACATATAGTAGTTGTGTTTAACCTGGAAGAAGTATCATGTGCCAATATTGCTGTGTCACGTGACTATCACATGATGTCAAGTCATCCAAGTTTATTCTTAATGATAAGGACTTATTTATAAGTTTTAGTTTTTCCATTCAAAGCCACACTTATCATAAGCTGTGTAATGTGTGTGCGTGTGTTCAGAATTCAAAGTTCACATTAATAGAGGATCCTTATAAGCACGCGGAGGAGCTGTGTTGGCAGGTATGGTGAGGACAGACACTGCTTGGATATCACAACAAATGGGAGAAGGACTTGAAATACATACTTTATACCAGTCAAGGTGTGATCTTTATTTTCCCTATTGCTCCTCTTCATTTTCAGTTTATATAGATAATTGCCTACTATTATATCAGATTATATATTGTTTTGTGTTGATTGTGTTCATAGGCTATTATGTTGAGCAGTATTGGTGTTTATGTCCTCAAGGTTAGTCAAGTCATTGTGCATGCAGTGAGAACATTTTATGGAGGGCACTATTTGGAATAATATGGAACTTCCATATTTTTCCTGTATGGACTAAATTATGTATGCAATAAAGAAACATAAGAAAGTAATGTTGCTTGTTCGTGGTTATGCAGGTCTATTGACATTCATCGTTATCAACTCTAGTGACATTGCTGGTCGAGACATCCACAATGCTATCTCGTTAAGCTGTTATTACTCAGGGGCTTGCCTTCAACCACTCAGCTGACTTTGAGACTATTTGTACGTTTCACTTTTCTTTTATATGACAATAATTAAACTCAATTAGCAAGTAAAAATGTAAATAAGTTAAATATATTGAGTATGTAATCCAGTCCTTCAATTCTACTCTCTTGAAGTTTATACTGTACACTTCACTCATAGAGTTTTTAGTCATTTACTTTTAGCATACAACAAGCAGTTTGTGTTGTTGTTGTTGTTGTTGTTGTTGTTGTTGTTGTTTTAATTATGCTCGTCTCACTTACTGTTATCACACAATTTAACTGGGAGAGATTGTATTTTACTAGATGCTCAATACTAGGCTGGTAAAAGATTGAATACATACTATGAAAATCACAATGACACATTATGACTAATAATACAACCACAGAATTTACAGGAAGTAGCTACTGGAGAAGTCAAATAGTATATACAGCTCTCACAACATTACAGCATAAATATCAGAGTAAAATTACACATGTATTAGAAGTTCAATCAGAACTTAAAACACATTATTTTAACTATTTTACACTAAATTGTATTGTTCTGCTGAATTTTCACTTGTACATTTTTGTCCTCTTTGTAGAATGCCAGACCCTACCTGTGAATATCATTCATGGCAATCTTATAGGTAAGATTAGGAGTTGATAGTGATTTAAGATAGTTATAGTCATCATCTTAGATATAGTTATAGTCATATCTTGGATATAGTTATAGTCATCATCTTAGATATACTTAGTCATCATCTTAGATATAGTTATAGTCATCATCTTAGATATAGTTAAAGTCATTATCTTAGATATAGTTATAGTCATCATCTTAGATAGTAGTTATAGTCATCATCTTAGATATAGTTATAGTCATCATCTTAGATATAGTTATAGTCATCATCTTAGATATAGTTATAGTCATCATCTTAGTAGTTATAGTCATCATCTTAGGTAGTAGTATAGTCATCATCTTAGATATAGTTATAGTCATCATCTTAGATATAGTTATAGTCATCATCTTAGATAGTAGTTATAGTCATCATCTTAGATATAGTTATAGTCATCATCTTAGATATAGTTATAGTCATCATCTTAGATATAGTTATAGTCATCATCTTAGATATAGTTATAGTCATCATCTTAGATATAGTTATAGTCATTTCTTAGATAGTTATAGTCATCATCTTAGATATACTTATAGTCATCATCTTAGATATAGTTATAGTCATCATGTTAGATATAGTTAGTCATCATCTTAGATATAGTTATAGTCATCATCTTAGATAGTAGTTATAGTCATCATCTTAGATATAGTTATAGTCATCATCTTAGATATAGTTATAGTCATCATCTTAGATATAGTTATAGTCATTTCTTAGATAGTTATAGTCATCATCTTAGATATACTTATAGTCATCATCTTAGATATAGTTATAGTCATCATTGTTAGACTAGTTAGTATCACTTAGATATAGTTATAGTTCTCATCTAGATAGAGTTTAGTTTAGTAATCATCTTAAGATATTAGTTTAGTCATAATCTTAGATATAGTTTATAGTCATCATCTTAGATATAGTTCTGAGTAACATCTTAGATAGTAGTTATAAGTCATCATCTTAGTGTAGTTATAGGCATCATCTTAGCTAGTAGTTATTAGTCATCATCTTAGATAGTAGTTATGTCATCATCTAGATAGTAGTTATAGTCATCTCTTAGATATAGTTATAGTCATCATCTTAGATAGTAGTTATAGTCATCATCTTAGATATAGTTATAGTCATCATCTTAGATATAGTTATAGTCATCATCTTAGATATAGTTATAGTCATCATCTTAGATATAGTTATAGTCATCATCTTAGATATAGTTATAGTCATCATCTTAGATATAGTTATAGTCATCATGTTAGATAGTAGGTATAGTCATCATCTTAGATATAGTTATAGTCATCATCTTAGATATAGTTATAGACATCGGCTTATAGTCATCATCTTAGTAGTTATAGTCATCATGTTAGTAGTTATAGTCATCATCTTAGATAGTAGTTATAGTTATCATCTTAGATAGTAGTTATAGTTATCATCTTAGATAGTAGTTATAATCATCATCTTAGATATAGTTATAGTCATCATCTTAGATAGTAGTTATAATCATCATCTTAGATATAGTTATAGTCATCATCTTAGATAGTAGGTATAGTCATCATCTTAGATATAGTTATAATCATCATCTTAGATATAGTTATAGTCATCATCTTAGATATAGTTATAGTCATCATCTTAGATAGTAGTTATAGTCATCATGTTAGATATAGTTATAGTCATCATCTTAGATAGTAGTTATAGTCATCATGTTAGATAGTAGTTATAGTCATCATCTTAGATAGTAGGTATAGTCATCATCTTAGATATAGTTACTGTATAGCCATCATCATAATCATTTTTACTATTATAGTGTCGTCAATTTGTGGCATGTTCCTCTCACGTATTCTGAAAGGAGTAAAAAAATTAACACGACTTATGTGTGCGTATGTATGTCTCTTACCTGTGTGTCTATGTTTTGTATATGAATGTGTTCACATGTGTGTACACACATGTACCAATGTATATGAATACATGTACATGGGTGTATGAATCTGTGTACATGTGTGGATGTATGTGTGTATGAATGTGTGTGCAAGTTTATATGCCACTATGTGTGTACATGAGTGGTATATCAGTTTAGTTACATACATGATGAATTGTGGAGTACATATCTAATTTGAAATACTAGATCAATAGTAGATGTTTTATTTTATTTATTTTTTTTTTTTATTGGTTTCATGTTTTGTAGAATACAGGCAGATTCGAACTGAGGAACTGACTGACTCAGTGATGGTCTAAGGTAAGGTGAGGTTGTAATTTAAGGTGCACAAGTGTATTTAGTGTAACTCAAAACTCTCACAGTAGTGTTTGATATCAGACAAAAACCACTTTATATTGTTTCAGCGTTCTTGTGCCTGATATACGTGTCACATATTGTAATCACATGACCACTACATAATGGTTTCATGATAGAGTAGCTGTGTCATAGAGCATTGTGTAGCCATCTGGTAGCGGCACTACCAGTTGGACTATGAGAGTAAGGAACAATTCATTCTTGTGTCCTAACAATATTGATAAATACATCACTCAGTCTCGTTGATTATAGGGAACAGCATGCACATATTCACCATACTAACACACATATACATGCACACGTACACACATGCATACACACACAGCTCCCTAAAGTTTGGTACCTCAAACTATTTTTCCAAAAAGGAGCTAAAATTATAGCATAGGAATGTGTTACGTTCATAGTGTTAACATTACTATTGCTATTGTCAGTGTTTAGAAACACAAGAATGAAGTCCCTCCAACTACTGAGCACGCTCATTCAGCCTGGCCCTCTGCCACGCCTACTTGTCTACTACTAAGCACTCATTCAGTCTGGTCTTCAGCCACGCCCACCTGTCTACTACTGAGCACTCACTCATTCAGCCTGGTCCTCTGCCACACCCACCTGTCTACTACTGAGCACTCATTCAGCCGATCTTCAGTCACGCCCACTTGTCTACTACTAAGCACTCATTCAGTCTGGTCCTCTGCCACGCCCACATGTCTACTACTGAGCACTCATTCAGCCTGGTACTCTGCCACGCCCACCTGTCTACACTGAGCACACTCGTTCAGCCTGGTCTTCAGCCACGCCCACCTGTCTACTACTGAGCACTCATTCAGCCTGGTACTCTGCCACGCCCACCTGTCTACTACTGAGCACTCATTTAGCCTGGTACTCTGCCACGCCTACCTGTCTTCTACTGAGCACACTCGTTCAGCCTGGTCTTCAGCCACGCCCACCTGTCTACTACTGAGCACTCATTCAGCCTGGTCTTCTGCCACGCCCACCTGTCTACTACTGAGCACACTCATTCAGCCTGGTCTTCAGCCACGCCCACCTGTCTACTACTGAGCACTCATTCAGCCTGGTCCTCTGCCACGCCCACCCATTTTCTACTTCGACACAAACTAAAAGAATCCTTCTCAAGACTTTATGACAGACTGAACCTGTCACAACATTGCAGCTTTGATCTACCTAAATGTTCAACTCTGTTCCAATTTTAACATTGTAGTGATTCCAATTATTTTACAATAAGTATTCTGTAGTATCGTGGCCCTCCAAGGATACCCTTTACTGTAGGTTATGTTCACATTCTTATATTCGATTAAAAGTGCACCAATGACAACACACATAATGAATGAATCATGCGCATGAGCAATAAGGTAAGGTGAGGTTGAATGTCTGGGTGATACAGGAAACAAAAGAACAATAAACATTACACTCCCTTCCACTAAACACAACTCCCACTGAGAACACACATACACATACACATAGTGTTTGATCAATCTGAAGGACGATAATAGTCTGGGGGACGACGCTCTCTACGAGGGTAGGTACGTGATACTGGAGTTGCAGTAGCACTCGAAGACAACACATCTGAGTTAACTCCATGTTCTGCCCTCGGGATAGCTGTAGTAGAAAAGGTAGAAACCTCTGCGGTCTCAGCTCTCGGCAGAAGGGCTGGTTCTGATTCCTCTGCTGAAATCACTGTAGAATCCAGCATCTGACTATCTGCGTCAGGCATAGATACCATTGGGGAGGTGTCCATGACGGGACTACTAGTAGTAGTTTCTGGTAGATGCTCCGGTAATAGCAACTCTTTCAAATGATCGATATGACGTCTCCAGCATTCTCGATCTTCTGTTTCAATGAGGTAAGACAAAGGGCCTAGACGTTCCACAATTACAGCAGGTATCCAAGCAGGACCACAGGACGGAAGTTCTTAGCCATTACAGCTTGGCCCAGAAAGAACTGTCTGGAAGTCGAATGTTGATCATGTCCCTTCTTTTGTAGTGTTTGCTTCTCCATTACTCGCGAGTCTGGTCCAGGCTTGAGAAGGTCAAAACGCACGCGCAACTCTCGTTTCATGAGCAAGGCACTAGGTGACACTCCTGTAGTGGAATGTGGTGACGTGCGATATGTGAGCAAGAAATCACACAGTCGATGAGAAAGCGTTCGACCACTCTTGGAAGTTGCCTTCAGACTCTGCTTCATGGATTGCACAAACCTTTCTGCAAGTCCATTCATAGAGGGATGATACGGAGCGCTTCGGATATGCTTTACTCCGTTCTGCTTCATAAATTCAGCGAACTCTGATGAAACAAACTGAGGTCCATTGTCGGACACGATCTGTTCCGGAAGTCCATGGGTAGCGAACATCTTCCGTAACACACTAATAGTTTGTGATACTGTAGTGCTAGACATTAGATATGCTTCAGGCCACTTTGAGTGTGCGTCCACAGCAACAAGAAACATAGCCTTCTGGAAAGGCCCAGCGAAATCAATGTGGATACGCTGCCATGGCTTGGATGGCCAGGTCCAGGGATGGAGCGGCACCACAGCGGGTGTATTCTTCACAGCTTGACACTCCTGGCAACCCCTGGCTAGGACCTCAATATCACGATCGAGTCCAGGCCACCAAAAGTAACTGCGAGCCACAGCCTTCATCCTGGTGATTCCAGGGTGATCACGATGCAATTCTTGCAACAACTTTTCCTGAAGCTTCTCTGGGATAATCACTCGAATGCCCCACAGCAAACATCCACCTTCAGTCGTCAACTCCTCTCTCCTTGTAAAAAAATGCTTGACATCACTATCGATCATATTAGCTGCAGTAGGCCAGCCTTGTAGTGTGTAGGTATACACCTTACTGAGTATGGAGTCACGACAAGTAGCAGCTGACAACTGAACTGAAGTCACTGGTAGACTACTCATTTGCTGTAGGTTGAAAATAGTAGGATCAGACGACAAATGAACATCAGACACATTAGGTAGTGGTAGTCGTGAAAGACCATCAGCGTTTGAATGTGCAGTAGTTGGTCGAAACTGAATGTCATAGGAATAAGCTGATAGACAAACGGCCCAACGTTGCAATCTGGCTGCTGCCGTGGGTGAAACTCCCTTCTTTGGACCCAAAATTGTGGTTAGAGGCTTGTGGTCCGTGACTAACGTGAAATGACGTCCGTATAGGTATAAATGGAACTTGTTCACGCCAAAAATGAGAGAAAGAGCTTCTTTCTCCACCTGCGAGTAGTTTCGCTCACTTGGCAAAAGTGTCCGGGAAGCAAAAGCGATAGGACGTTCCTGGCCATCTTTCATGACATGCGAGATGACGGCTCCCACACCATAAGCACTGGCATCTCCAGCAAGTCGTATGGGAAGTGATTGGTCATAGTGTACCAACACGTTAGGTGACACAATCTTCTCTTTTGCCTGGCGGAAAGCCTTAGCACATTCCTCTGACCATTTCCATGGGGTCTCTCTGCGCAACAGATTGTTCAGCGGATGCAGGAGTGTCGACAAGTTGGGTATGAAACGACCATAGTAGTTTATAAGACCAAGGAACGATCGTAATTCCGTGATGTTCCTAGGTGCAGGGGCCTTGGTGATGGCGTCCAACTTGGAATCCGTTGCATGAATTCCGTCAGCATCGATACGATGTCCTAGATACTGGACACTCGGTTTCATAAAACGACACTTTTCACGCTTCACCTTGATACCCTGTTTCTGGAGTCGTACGAGAACCTTCGCTAAAGTATCCAAATGCTCTGCCTCGGAACTTCCGGTAATCAAAATATCATCTATATAGCAAAGAACTCCAGGTAAACCTCTGAGAATACTGTCCATCGTCTTCTGAAAGATAGCTGGGGCAGAAGCTACTCCAAATGGAAGGCGGTTGTAGCGGTACAAACCTCTGTGGGTGTTTATGGTAAGGTACGGCTTTGAAGACTCTTCCAATTTCAACTGGTTATAAGCCTGGGATAGGTCCAATGTAGTAAAGTGTTTCCCTCCAGCTAAAACAGCAAAAAGATCCTCAGGACGGGGCAATGGATATTGATCAACGTTTAGCTCCGGATTAACTGTGACCTTATAATCCCCACACATCCTCACTTGACCGTCTTTCTTAGGGACTACTACAATTGGAGCTGCCCAGTCGGAATGGTCTACCTTCTCCAGAACTCCCATATTCTCAAGTCGGTCTAACTCTGCTTCGACGACAGGTCTTCTAGCAAAAGGTACAGCTCTGGGACGATGATATTTGGGCACAGCAGAAAATGCCACGATAAGTTTTGCCTGATAGTCTTTAATTGTACCCAATCCATCAGTAAAAACTTCTTTGTACTTCTCCTGTAAACCTGCGAGCGACTTCTGACCTGGCTGCACAGAGTGGATACTAGCCCAGTCCAACTTGATATGATGAAGCCAATTTCTACCAAGCAATGGGGGACCCGTTCCTTCGACAACCACAAGTTTCAGATCTTGCAGGCACTGCTTCTGGTAAGTCACATCAACTGATAATTGACCAAGAACGATCACAGGGTCTCCAGTGTACGTGGTCAATTCCACCTCTGAGCGAGATAAAGGTACTCCTGGAAAGAGAGTGTCACACTTCTCCTTAGGCATCACCGTCACGGTGGCTCCTGTGTCCAATTCCATGTCTACCGACTTGCCATTTATACACACAGTAAGCATGATAGGTTTGTTCAGTTGTGAATCCCTGATGACAAACGTAGATGCAGCAACACAGTCATTACTCTCATCACTATTTTCGCCAGTTCCAATCCACTTGGTTCCACCAGCGGGTTTCCTGGGCTTACGTCGCTTGTTTTTCCTTCCTGCAAACAAATGAGATCCAGAGGGAGGCGTGGCCTGTTGTGACTTTGACTTGCATACTGGTGCAATATGTCCTTGCTTGCCACAATGATTACAAATAGCCTCACGGAACTTGCAGTCCTTCTCATTGTGTTGGCGACCACAACGGTAGCAGGGCTTCCTAGTCTTGGTCTGTCCCGAGAAGTGCAAGGTTTCAGTTTTGACAAGACCAGGGTCATGTAGTTCCTTGGCGTTCTTGTCAGCAGCTTCCATGCCTTGGGAAATTTCCAGGGCTCTGGCTACTGTTAAACCATCCTCTGTCAACAATTTCTTTTGGATTTGCTCACTTCTCACTCCACAAACATAAATATCCCTCAGCGCTTCCTCAAGGAAGTCTTTAAACTCACATCGAATACTGAGGTGTCGTAGATCAGCTAAGAAGTCGGCGAGCGATTCGTTTGGAGACTGAATCCTCTTGTAGAATCGAAAACGTTCCGCGATAACGAGGGGTTTCGGGTCGTAGTGTCTTTTCAACGTAGACAACAAACTGTCGAAATCCTTATCCTTCGGCAGGGTCGGGGCCAAGAGGCTACGTAAGGTACCATACACTTTAGGTCCTACCAGCGTGAGCAGTGTGGGCACTTTCCTGTCCTCCTCTACTCCATTCGCAACGAAGTATAGCTGGAGCCTCTCAAGATACGCAGTTACACATTCAACTTCAGGGTCAAACTCTTGTAAGCGACCAAGAGGTGCGATAACTGTCCTCCCTGGATCAGGCATACCGTAATCCCGTGCCTCGTCGCCAGTGTAGTATCGTGGCCCTCCAAGGATACCCTTTACTGTAGGTTATGTTCACATTCTTATATTCGATTAAAAGTGCACCAATGACTACACACATAATGAATGAATCATGCGCATGAGCAATAAGGTAAGGTGAGGTTGAATGTCTGGGTGATACAGGAAACAAAAGAACAATAAACATTACATATTCCTTTTAATTCAAAGCAGCAAGGTGGTTTGGAAGGAGTTCCTGCTACTTGATCATAAAAATAAGTCCCTTTACACTACTACTCGTTCATGAATCTGTGTACACTATGTATCACTATAATAAATAATCTTTTTCTTTACTATACCTGATAGCTATAGAACCTTAATTGTCACCTTTTAAAGAAAAAAGTAATGGACCCCTTTACGCACGCGCATGATCACTCCCCACCATACCCCCCTCCCTGGACGGTGTAGCCTGAACTTTTTGTATATTTATTGTCTTTTTCCTTTTTCTTTTCAACTTCCTGATTTGTTTTACGTGATTTCGTTCAGACGCATTAGGGGTGTGGCGCTTGTTTTGTTAACGAGATATTTCGTTTGGACATTAGGGTGTGGCGCTGTACGCAACGCCACTGTTATTGTGCTAAATGGCTGTGATGTCGTCTGTGCGGGATAACCTAGTAGAGGCACTGCTTCAAAATGAAAGGAAGCTGTCAAGTTGGTGTAAAGCTGACCCCGTTCAACTCTTCTACAAGATGGTGCAGCAATGCATTCTCGTCGACTGCTGGGAGTGTAAGTTCTTCGAGTCAGTAGACCACAGCAGAGTGGACCCACAACTACAGGTCAGGTATCTGTTGAGACTAGTTTCTGTGAGGGTCAGTGAAGATGAGAGTGTGTGGGAGAAGTTCATGACACTTCTGGTCAGTATAGGAGAGAGACAAATGTATGACTATCTCTATGAGCTTACCAGTGAGGAAGACATCTTTTATGACTGTCTCAGTGAGTTCACCAGTGACAGAGATACTGAATCTAATAGTCATTCTTTAGATCATTGTCTAGATAAAGAAAATGTTCACTGGGTGTATGAAGTATTAGTCGAACGTAGGCATAAGTGGGAAGAGTTTGCTATAGCACTTAAGCTAACACCTGCTGAAATTGAAGACTGCAGAAAAAGTAAGAACAACTTAAGTTTACACAATGTCCTCTCTCACTGGCTAGCTAGAGACACCAGTACTCCTCCAGGAGTTACTATGAATGCACTACTAACAGCACTGAGGAGTGAAACAGTAGGAGAAGGTCGAGTAGCTCAAGAACTAGAAGTTAAGTACAGACTTAGACAAAGTTCTTCCACACACACTTCAAAAATTTCTATCGATAGCTTTTCCTTAACAAACCAGAGTTATGATGTAAAAGTACAAGATGGAAAGTCCACACTCCTTCAGGTTCAGGTTAGTCCAAAAGAGTGTGTGAGCTACCAGTGGAAGAAAGGTGGCCAGCCTTTAGCCAATAGCTGCACTTATTATGGAGTCCATGAAGACATACTAGTTATTAGCCATGCCAGTCAGGGAACAGAAGGAGAATACACTTGCAGTGTGAGCTATAGAGGGAGTGAGAAGTGCAGCAGCAAGATCACCTTAACTGTACTCTATTCTCTAGCTAAGAAACGGCTTCTAAACTTGTATTCCAGACAAAGAGAAGCACCACCACCAGACTCATGGCCTCCAGAAGGTGCCAAGTCTTTTATTAATTTAACTGTAATTCGATCTGATCAAAAACAAATAAATAAAGACTCTGGACAGGCAGAAAATGTTAAAAACAAAGTTGACTATAGTGCAGTTTTCGGAGAGAACATATCTGGAGCACTACTAGTTACTAAAGGTCGTCCAGGTAGTGGGAAGACTACACTTGTTCACAAACTAGTTAGAGATTGGAGCAAAGGACATGCACTCAGAAAAGTACATTTAGCATTTCTTATAACTCTTCGAATAGTCAATCGCAACACAACACCAGAAACTTTGTCTAGTATACTCAAATCTTTCTATCGCAGTGAGGAGGAGTTAAAGAAGGTTTGTGAAGAAATTGAGGTGGCTGATGGAGAGGGCGTGTGTTTCATAATAGATGGGCTAGACGAGTATCATCCTCAAGATAGAGACAACTGTCTCATTTATCAGCTACTAAACAAGACTTTCCTTCCTCTAGCTATGGTCATTGTGATGTCTCGTCCAGTAGCCATTGAAACTCTACGAAAGGAAGTTATAACACACAAAGTAGAAGTGTTAGGATTTAGCAAAGAACAAATTCTAGACTATATCGACAGCTTTCCATTTAGTAGTTCATCTTGTGACTCAAGTGTAGCCACTACATACCCAGCCAAGTTAAAGGAATATTTGTACAGTCATCCTAATGTGTTTAACATGTGCTACTTACCAGTCCATGTAGCCATGATCTGCTTTCTCTTCAAATATCAAAAAGGAAATATTCCAAACACACAAACTAAAATCTACCAAGAATTTACACGTTCCACGATACTACGTCATATTAGACGTCACAACTCTAACGCTCAAGTCCATTCACTAGAAAAGTTAACAGGTAGCTTAAAGGAATATTTTAATAAACTCTGTTGTTTAGCATATAGCATGACTAATAGCAAGAAACAAATAGCTACTCCAGAAATAATGGAGGAAGAACTGTGTGAATATGTCAGTAGTAATTCAGACGAGTGGTGTCTTGGATTAGTCACTATTAATCATATAGCTGAGCTCTATGGAGTCACTAAAACATACTCATTTCTTCACTTGACAGTACAAGAATTCCTAACAGCTTATTACATTACCAACTTAGAAGAAGCTAAACAATTAAAAATTTTGAATTGCATGCAGAGGACATCTTCACCAACAATAATATTTTATTTTGGATTGACTCCATTTACAAGCAGTTCAGCACTAATGCTGAGTAGTTTATTACTAAAGTCAGAATATAATAGATCACTATTGTATCATTGTGCACTAGAATCCCAACAACAGGTAGTCTGTGATAAAGTTACAGAATATTGTGTGGGTATTCATTTCATCGATTTCCCAGCACCATCTGACCTTTATGCTATGGGATATGTCATATTTAATACATCTCACCCAGTCACTAAAATATTACTTAACAATCTTACTGATCATATTGATGTTGCTAACTTTCTGGAGTGTATTCGTAGTAAAAACGTTAGTACCTTACAAACATTAGGAATTGAACATATAAGGAATATTTCAGCACCTGCTCTCTGTGACATACTGAAATCTTGTTCCAGTCTTATTCAATTACATTTAACACTCGATGAGATAAGTCATGATAATGTTAAGGCAATCACTGACAGAATCAAATGTCTCACTAGTCTAAAAATTGTGACTATCAAATTTTACTCAACTCTTGGTGGCATCACAACACTACTCAGTGGCTTCACTCACCTCAAAAATACTGAATTAAAACTATGTTTCTATGATATGGATTCCAGGGGTATGCTTGAAATAGGTCGTGGTCTACAACTCCTAATTAATGATAGCCTAAGCAGTTTTACATTGGAACGTTGTGTTATTGATGATGATGCAGCTACAGCTCTAGCCAATAGACTACATTCCAATGTTAATATACACAGTCTGCTTATATCAGATAACTGTATCGGTCCTGGTGGAGTCATCACATTACTCAATGAAATACCTTGTCTTACTAAATTGACAGTGTTGTATTTATCAGGTAACAACATTGGTTGTGATGGTGCCACAGCTTTAGTCAATCAACTACAATACCTTACACAGTTAAAAGAATTGAACCTATCCCATAATAATATTGGTCCAAGTGGAGCAGTTAGTCTGGCCAACTCATTACATCATCTCACTGAGTTACATGGACTGTATCTATCCCATAATAATATTGGTCCAAGTGGAGCAGTTGGTCTGGCCAACTCATTACATCATCTCACTGAGTTATTTAGACTGGATCTATCCCATAATAATATTGGTCCAAGTGGAGCAGTTAGTCTGGCCAACTCATTACATCATCTCACTAAGTTACCTAGACTGGATCTATCCCATAATAATATTGGTCCAAGTGGAGCAGTTAGTCTGGCCAACTCATTACATCATCTCACTGAGTTATTTAGACTGGATCTATCCCATAATAATATTGGTCCAAGTGGAGCAGTTAGTCTGGCCAACACATTACATCACCTCACTAAGTTACGTTTGCTGTATCTATCACATAATAATATTGACCTTCACTCAGCTATAGCTGTAATAACTGCATCTAAAGATTGTCCACTGCTGTCATTTATCAAGCTCAACACTGAGGATTATTATACTAATGGTATTCATGGTATTAGTGGTATTCATGTAGGAGGTCTAGTGTCTCCTGAAGACAACACTGCTATTACTGATCTAATGACTGCCACTCAACATCCCATAATACAGAGAACTTTACACTTAGGGTTCAAGTTTGTCATCTTGGAGCCACTTACTTAGATCCTCTATAGATAATAGTGGTAGCCATCAATACAAGAAATTTGGTAAGTGTGTGTAATAATTATAGAACTTGAGTAAATCATAGTGTAAATAGTAGTTATAGTCATCATCTTTGATAGCAATTAGAGTCATATCTAGTAGTTATAGTCATCATCTTGGATTGTAGTATACTTTATCACCACTACTACTTTAGTAGTGCAATATTATCAACATAATGCATGGGTAGAGGATAAAAGTGTTGAGTAAGCGTAGTCATAGTAATATAATTTATAGTATATATTTACTTCTATTTTTATTCAGTTAATTAATCTAAAAAAATGTTTGCAGTTCATCATAGCATGGGTCTTTATTCACAAGTCCTGGAGCTCAGTTTTGTTGCTGCTGTTTGGAGTACTTGTTTGCTATTCTTCCGTGATATTTTAGTGTTCCTGTTCTATGACAGAGTGAGTTAAAGTTTCTGGATTGATAACTTGTACTCTAACTAGCACATCTTCTTATGGAAATTATAACTATTGATGACAAGATTCATTGTGGAACCTAAAAGTAAAATTTAACCAGATAGTGAATTATACACCTGTGCACATGTGTACTGGGACAGCAAAGCTGACTAACTAGTAAGTCATAATTTTTTCATGTCTCCAAGAAGGACGTTACAATGTGTGTGTGTGTGTGTGTATGTGTGTGTGTGTGTGTTCAGGAGAAGTTAATGGAGCATATGATGAATGTCATGAAGATAGAAGAGAAGATGTTAGAGGTGAGAGTAATAGGATGAGATAATAATTTACAGCTGTACTGATATATGTGGTGTGTTGGTTTTTCTTCTGTGTTTGTGTATATAGGTGATGTTTGAGCAGTATCAGTGTGCTGGTGTGTGCTGGTGTGTACGTTGCCATTCAGGCTGTCCTCACACTCTACGCTCAAGGTCAGTCCAAATTAATATCATTCTGTCTGCACAGTCAGTTGTGGAGTGCCATAGTGGGAAACGTGTGTTTACACAATGCAAGATCTTGTTTATTTCTTGTCCTTGTCATTCTTGGAGGGTATACATTATCAGACCACACATGGCACACATGGCTGTAGTCTGGCATAGCCAAAGCTTTTACCAAACCACTACGCCAAGAAAGGGTCTGGGGACATGGTTATACCCAATCGGATCTGCTGCACATATATTGCGGCTGTTAGCAAATTATCAGGAATGGCCCTCCTCAATCATAAATAGAAACTCCAGTATGTGTCAGCCACCATTTCCAAATTAGGTATACCAAGCTTGGCTAGTTTCAGTAAGGAAAGGGAGAGATGCAAAGCAGAAGTTTTTACCGTATTTCGTTGGAAAATTTCCGAATACGTCTCCACCTGCTATTAAAGGTCTAATCACCTCCACCAACAACTCTTTCTACTTGTCACAGCCAGTAGTCTGTCAGCAAAACTACGAGAAAAAAAAGATCATCAGAACATCCATCTGTATCACCATCACGGTAGGGGGTGGAGTACTGATCACTTCCACATTCCTCTGAAATGAATTTGGTATGGCCGTGTCCCCAGACCCTCCGCGTGCATGCTTCGTGGGTGTCGCTCTGCCAGACTGACATAACTGAGTCAATGCACTTGCCAGTGGTCACAATACATAGAGTGTGTGTGGTCTATGCAACAGAATTTCTTTTTATATTATTCCATACCATAGTAAATGTAATTCATCACTGTGTGTAGTAGATTTAGAAGAAGGTACATAATGAGGGAAGGAGGAGTGGCATGTTGAAATTATTTTGGTAGTGTGCATGTATGTATGTGTGTTATTATTTATATTGTGTGGCTCACTTTACTGAACATGTCATATATAGTAGTTGTGAGTAACCTGGAAGAAATATCATGTGCCAATATTGCTGTATCATGTGACTATCACATGATGTCAAGTCATCCAAGTTTATTCTTAATGATAAAGGACTTATTGATAAGTTTTAGTTTTTCTATTCAAAGCCACACTTATCATAAGCTGTGTAATGTGTGTGCATGTGTGCGTGTGTTCAGAATTCAAAGTTCATATTAATAGAGGATCCTTATAAGCATGCGGAGGAGCTGTGTTGGCAGGTATGGTGAGGACAGACACTGCTTGGATATCACAACAAATGGGAGGACTTGAAATACATACTTTATACCAGCCAAGAAGGTGTGATCTTTATTTTCCCTATTATTCCTCTTCATTTTCAGTTTATATAGATAATTGCCTACTATTATATCAGATTATATATTGTTTTGTGTTGATTGTGTTCATAGGCTATTATGTTGAGCAGTATTGGTGTTTATGTCCTCACACTCTACGCTCAAGGTTAGGCAAGTCATTGTGCATGCAGTAAAAACATTTTATGGAGGGCACTATTTGGAATAATATGGTACTTCCATATTTTTTCTATATGGACTAAATTATATATGCAATAAAGAAACAAAATAAGAAAGTAACGTTGCTTGTTCGTGGTTATGACTTTCATCGTTATCGACTCTAGTGACATTGTTAACCGAGACATCCACAATACTATCTCGTTAAGCTGTTATTACTCAGGGGCTTGCCTTCAACCACTTAGCTGACTTTGAGACTATTTGTACGTTTCACTTTTATCATAAAATATATGTGATATCTTTCATATGACAAAAATTAATACTCAATTCAAGTGAAAATGTAAATAAGTTAAATATATTGAGTATGTAATATTACTTCAAGGAAATGTTTGACTTAATATGTATAGAAGATGTGGATTAGATACTGCAATGTGCATACGGTGGAATGTTGATTATCCTAACTAATTGGGGATGGAGTGTTTATGAAGTTCCATTCTTGCAATTCTACTCCCTTCAAGTTTATACTACACTTCACTCATAGAGTTTTTAGTCATTTACTTTTAGCATACAACAAGCAGTTTGTGTTGTTGTTGTTGTTGTTGTTGTTGTTGTTGTTGTTTTAATTATGCTCGTCTCACTTACTGTTATCACACAATTTAACGGGAGAGATTGTATTTTACTAGTAGATGCTCAATACTTGACTGGTAAAAGATTGAATACATACTATGAAAATCACAATGACACATTATGACTAATAATACAACCACAGAATTTACAGGAAGTAGCTACTGGAGAAGTCAAATAGTATATACAGCTCTCACAACATTACAGCATAAATATCAGAGTGAAATTACACATGTATTAGAAGTTCAATCAGAACTTAAAACACATTATTTTAACTATTTTACACTAAATTGTATTGTTCTGATGAATTTTCACTTGTACAATTTTGTCCTCTTTGTAGAATGCCAGACCCTACCTGTGAATATCATTCATGGCAATCTTATAGGTAAGATTAGGTGTTGATAGTGGTTTAAGATAGTAGTTATAGACATCGACTTAGATATAGTTATAGTCATCATCTTAGATATAGTTATAGACATCGGCTTAAATATAGTTATAGTCATATCTTAGATATAGTTATAGTCATCATCTTAGATATAGTTATAGTCATCATCTTAGATATAGTTATAGTCATCATCTTAGATATAGTTATAGTCATCATCTTAGATATAGTTATAGTCATCATCTTAGATAGTAGTTTAGTCATCATCTTAGATATAGTTATAATCATCATCTTAGATAGTAGTATAGTCATCATCTTAGATATAGTTATAGTCATCATCTTAGACATAGTTATAGTCATCATCTTAGATAGTAGTTATAGTCATCATCTTAGATAGTTATAGTCATCATCTTAGATATAGTTATAGTCATCGTCTTAGATATAGTTATAGTCATCATCTTAGATAGTAGTTTAGTCATCATCTTAGATATAGTTATAATCATCATCTTAGATAGTAGTATAGTCATCATCTTAGATATAGTTATAGTCATCATCTTAGACATAGTTATAGTCATCATCTTAGATAGTAGTTATAGTCATCATCTTAGATAGTTATAGTCATCATCTTAGATATAGTTATAGTCATCGTCTTAGATATAGTTATAGTCATCATCTTAGATATAGTTATAGTCATCATCTTAGATAGTAGTATAGTCATCATCTTAGATATAGTTATAGTCGTCATCTTAGATATAGTTATAGTCATCATCTTAGATAGTAGTTATAGTCATCATCTTAGATAGTAGTATAGTCATCATCTTAGATATAGTTATAGTCATCATCTTAGTAGTTATAGTCATCATCTTAGATAGTAGTTATAGTCATCATCTTAGATATAGTTATAGTCATCATCTTAGATATAGTTAAAGTCATCATCTTAGATATAGTTATAGTCATCATCTTAGATATAGTTATAGTCATCATGTTAGATAGTAGGTATAGTCATCATCTTAGACATAGTTACTGTATAGTCATCATCTTAGATATAGTTATAGTCATCATCTTAGATAGTAGGTATAGTCATCATGTTATATATAGTTATAGTCATCATCTTAGATATAGTTATAGTCATCATCTTAGATAGTAGTATAGTCATCATCTTAGATATAGTTTTAGTCATCATCTTAGTAGTTATAGTCATCATCTTAGATAGTAGTTATAGTCATCATCTTAGATATAGTTATAGTCATCATCTTAGATATAGTTAAAGTCATCATCTTAGATATAGTTATAGTCATCATGTTAGATAGTAGGTATAGTCATCATCTTAGACATAGTTACTGTATAGTCATCATCTTAGATATAGTTATAGTCATCATCTTAGATAGTAGGTATAGTCATCATGTTATATATAGTTATAGTCATCATCTTAGATATAGTTATAGTCATCATCTTAGATAATCTAAGATGATGATTATAACTATATCTAAGATGATGACTATAACTATATCTAAGATGATGACTATAACTACTATCTAAGATGATGACTATACCTACTATCTAACATGATGACTATAACTATATCTAAGATGATGATATACCTAATCTAACATGATGACTATACAACTATCTAAGATGATGACTATAACTACTATCTAAGATGATGACTATAACTATATCTAAGATGATGACTATAACTACTATCTAAGATGATGACTATAACTACTATCTAAGATGATGACTATAACTACTATCTAACATAATGACTATAACTACTATCTAAGATGATGACTATAACTACTATCTAACATGATGACTATAACTACTATTTAAGATGATGACTATAACTATATCTAAGATGATGACTATAACTATATCTAAGATGATGACTATAACTATATCTAAGATGATGACTATAACTACTATTTAAGATGATGACTATAACTACTATTTAAGATGATGACTATAACTATATCTAACATGATGACTATAACTATATCTAAGATGATGACTATACCTACTATCTAACATGATGACTATAACTATATCTAAGATGATGACTATAACTACTATCTAACATGATGACTATAACTACTATCTAAGATGATAGTTAAAGTCATCATCTTAGATACAGTTAAAGTCATCATCTTAGATATAGTTATAGTCATCGTCTTAGATATAGTTAAAGTCATCATCTTAGATATAGTTATAGTCATCATCTTAGATATAGTTATAGTCATCATCTTAGATATAGTTATAGATCATCTTAGATATAGCTATAGTCATCATCTTACATATAGTTATAGTCATCATCTTAGATAGTAGTTATAGTCATCATCTTAGATAGTAGTTATAGTCATCATCTTAGATATAGTTATAGTCATCATCTTAGTAGTTATAGTCATCATCTTAGATAGTAGTTATTGTCATCATGTTAGATATAGTTATAGTCATCATCTTAGATATAGTTAAAGTCATCATCTTAGATATAGTTATAGTCATCATCTTACATATAGTTATAGTCATCATCTTACATATAGTTATAGTCATCATCTTAGATATAGTTATAGTCATCATCTTAGATATAGTTATAGTCATCATCTTAGATATAGTTATAGTCATCATCTTAGATATAGCTATAGTCATCATCTTACATATAGTTATAGTCATCATCTTAGATAGTAGTTATAGTCATCATCTTAGATAGTAGTTATAGTCATCATCTTAGATATAGTTATAGTCATCATCTTAGTAGTTATAGTCATCATCTTAGATAGTAGTTATAGTCATCATGTTAGATATAGTTATAGTCATCATCTTAGATATAGTTAAAGTCATCATCTTAGATATAGTTATAGTCATCAGGTTAGATAGTAGGTATAGTCATCATCTTAGACATAGTTACTGTATAGTCATCATCTTAGATATAGTTATAGTCATCATCTTAGATAGTAGGTATAGTCATCATGTTATATATAGTTATAGTCATCTTAGATATTGTTATAGTCATCATCTTAGATATAGTTATAGTCATCATGTTAGATAGTAGTTATAGTCATCATTTTAGATAGTAGTTATAGTCATCATGTTAGATAGTAGTTATAGTCATCATCTTAGATATAGTTATAGTCATCATCTTAGATAGTAGTTATAGTCATCATCTTAGATAGTAGTTTTAGTCATCATCTTAGATAGTAGTTATAGTCATCATCTTAGATAGTAGTTGTAGTCATCATCTTAGATAGTAGTTTTAGTCATCATCTTAGATAGTAGTTATAGTCATCATCTTAGATAGTAGTTATAGTCATCATGTTAGATAGTAGTTATAGTCATCATCTTAGATAGTAGTTATAGTCATCATCTTAGATAGTAGTTTTAGTCATGTTAGATAGTAGTATAGTCATCATGTTAGATATAGTTATAGTCATAATCTTAGGTATAGTTATAGTCATCATGTTAGATAGTAGGTATAGTCATCATCTTAGATATAGTTACTGTATAGTCATCATCATAATCATTTTTACTGCTATTATAGTGTAGTCAATTTGTGGCATGTTCCTCTCACGAATTCTGAAAGGAGTAAAAAATTTAACACGACTTAATGTGTGCATATGTATGTCTCTTACCTGTGTGTCTATGTTTTTGTGTATGAATGTGTTCACATGTGTGTGAATACATGTACATATGTGAATGTATGTGTGTATGAATGTGTTCACATGTATGTACATACATGTACCAATGTATACGAATACATGTACATGTGTGTATGAATCTGTGTACATGTGTGTATGAATTGTGTGCAAGTTTATATGTCACTATGTATGTACATAAGTGGTATATAAGTTTAGTTACATACATGATGAATTGTGGAGTGTCTATACATACCTAATTTTGAAATACTAGATCAATAGTAGATGTTTTATTTTGTATAAAACTCCTTATTGGTTTCATGTTTTATAGAAACTGAGGAACTGACTTCAGCTTCAGTGATGGTCTAATTCTCAGGTAAGGTGAGGTTGTAATTTAAGGTGCACAAGTGTATTTAGTGTAACTCAAAACTCTCACAGTAGTGTTTGATATCAGACAAAAACCACTTTATTGTTTCAGTGTTCTTGTGCCTGATATATGTGTCACATATTGTAATCACATGACCACTACATAATGGTTTCATGATAGAGTAGCTGTGTCATAGAGCATTGTGTAGCCATCTGGTAGCGGCACTACCAGTGGACTATGAGAGTAAGGAACAAACCATTCTTGTGTCCTAACAATATTGATAAATACATCACTCAGTCTCGTTGATTATAGGGACCAGCATGCACATACTCACCACACTAACACACATACACACATATACAAGCACACACACACATGCATACACACACAGCTCCCTAAAGTTTGGTACCTCAAACTATTTTTCCAAAAGGAGCTAAAATTATAGCAGAGGAATGCGTTATTTTCATAGAGTGTTAACATTACTATTGCTATTGTCAGTGTTTAGAAACACAAGAATGAAGTCCCTCCAACTACTGAGCACGCTCATTCAGCCTGGCCCTCTGCCATGCCCACCTGTCTACTACTGAGCACTCATTCAGTCTGGTCCTCTGCCACACCCACCTGTCTACTACTGAGCACTCATTCAGCCTGGTCCTCTGCCACGCCCACCTGTCTACTACTGAGCACTCATTCAGCCTGGTCCTCTGCCACGCCCACCTGTCTACTACTGAGCACTCATTCAGCCTGGTCCTCTGCCACGCCCACCTGTCTACTACTGAGCACTCATTCAGCCTGGTCCTCTGCCACGCCCACCCATTTTCCACTTCTCACAAACTTCCTCCACTTCGACACAAACTAAAAGAATCCTTCTCAAGACTCCATGACAGACTGAACCTGTCACAACATTGCAGCTTTGATCTACCTAAATGTTCAACTCTGTTCCAATTTTAACATTGTAGTGATCCCAATTATTTTACAATAAGTATTCCTTTTAATAATCAGTAAATAAGGGAAATCAACTTGACTATTCCCACTGCCAATTGAAGCAAACTAGACTCCATAGCAGTTGCTGGTTTCTCACCTGCAGCAGTATATCTTTACTAGAACTACTCAGAGCACTTACTGAATACTGTGGCAGAGATGTAACCACAAATAACTCATTAGCACCATCACACACACAGCACAGCAGTTTAGTCTCTTGTATGTTACTAACGATACCCAAAGATCTGAATAATAACATTAGGTGTTATTTGGTTTAAGTAATGAATAATGCAGGGTGTTTAGTTTAATGTGGGGTGCCGTGCATTTAAATGTTGACGAGTCATTAACTTGGCTCTTCTTTCTGCTTGCATTTTTTCAAGTGCTTGCTCAGAAAACTTGGTAATATATATTCCTCATGTAGAATGCACCTCAGACAACTGATGAGGGGCTGGAAAGGATTATTTGCAAAAAAGCAATTAATATTTCTGTCGCTCTTGTTCCCCCAGGCCGTACAGCTGTACAGTATGACCATATGGCTGATATTAAATCTCTATGCTGAGAACAAGTTTCCTGTTGCATATCATTCAGTGACAGATGTTCTTATTACAAAGTGGGTTGGGCACGCAAGCATGATCAGAAGAGTCGGTAAGAGGTCACTTGGACTCGAGACCAGGCCATTCATAGAGTGAATTACATCTATGGAAGTAGCAGAGAATTCCATCACAGGTTTGGCCCGTGAACAGTGATAATCAAGAAGTTATAGGGTGTGGCTAAATTGTTTACTTCTTGTCACATGAAAGTGGGATTCAACCGAACTCCCCTTGGCTATGGGTATGCTATTGATAGTTAATTACTTGCTGTGTATGGTGGTTGACAGTGCTCATGGGTGTTACTACATATGGGATTTTATAGCATCAACATATGCATGTATGTGTTTGTATATGCTGTGTTTGTGTAATATGAATGCACTGTGTTGTATGTGTGGTTGTCTTTATTGTATTAATTAAGTTGTGTGTGTGCTTGTGTTTGTATGTGTGAGTTATGTTTATATGTGCGTGTTGTGTGTGCTTATAGGGGTTGTGTGTGTGTGATGTGTGTATTGTATATGTGTGTGTGTGTATGTTTAGTCAAGCTATACATGGTTTGTAGGAATTACAATGTCGAGGATGGTTGCTTGCTAAGACTGAATATGTTGCGACCATAATGTCAGTAGATGACTTCACAACAGATGTTTGCATGATATATATCTTAATAGTAATAATAATAATAATAATAATAATAATAATACTGATGAAGATAATAATGATTAAAAAATATATAAGGAGCAAAGGTGCACTGCAGCTATCAATGATATACGTGATGTACTGTGGAAAGACAATAATAGCTTTAAAAATATCTATATCAAAATGATACACACATACAGAGACAAAAAAGAATGACTGAGTGTATGACTATGCTACAACACTAGATTGTAGTAATGATTGCTCTTCTGCAGCTTCACCGAGCTTCCAGCTAGCTCTACTTCGATACACAATGATTTGAACCATGATCTGCAAACAACAAGAAAAATGTAAAATCTATAAATTGCACTTTGTACCCAGTTCAGTGACAAATAGAGTGGAAACCAGACATTGTGAGTTGCCTATCACTTATTGACCCTTTACCAAATAAAATGAAGAAATCTAGCTAACTGCAGCCCAGGAGCAAATGACAACAATTAATGATTCAGTCATTCACAGCTGAATTAATGACAATTACAGCAATTTTGTTTCTTACCGTGGATATATATACTTATATAACTTAACCAGACATTTCAACTTCTTGCCGCAAGTTGAAACATTGGGTTAAGTTCAATTGTAATGTATATTGGCTGACAAACCTACTATTATAACAACAATTAAGATAAATTCTTATTCTTATTATTATTTTTTATAATATGGAACTTGCCTGAGCTAGTTATTTCAATTCTAATGGCTAAAAGTAAGTTGTTTAGTCCTTGTCCTGTGCTTTAAAAAAAAAAAAAAAAAATAGATTTAACACTGTGCACAAAATAATTTGCTTGTCAGAAAGTTATTTTACTTGATCTATTGACCTTTCATTCATATGAAAATTATTATAATATTTATAGTGGCCAATTTTAAAAGCCATACAAAAGAAGTTTCACCGTAGTACAGTACAAAATAGCATTAGCATTGAAACCACACCCATTGAAGCAGTCGAAATCATGCTAGGTTCAACGGTGTCGATATATAGACTCCCTTTACATACTCTGTTAGTGAACTCTAAGAGAATTATAATTTTTGGCATAACTCATAGATTCTGTGAATTACCACTATTAGTCACATGACTGGTGCATGTGAGCTAGGTCCAGTAGAGACGAGACAACAGTGGTTGAGTTGCATTTTGTCAAGAGTATCGGTCATGGCTTTCTTTACAAATGAGACCGCTATGCCTTCTTGTTTTGAGGAAAGCACCAATGACAGCTATATACGGCAACCATCTCCAGCCTTGGAAAAAACGTTCATGATCGTACAGTTGTTGTATCATATATCAACCGTACCTTGGACCTTCATGCTGAACACCATCGTGATTGTCGTAATAGCCACAACCAAATCTCTACAGACGGCACCTTTCCTTACAGCCCTTCAGCTAGCAGGCTTTGACTTGGTTTTTTCAGTCGTTAATCTTTTGTCAGTGATATCATCTGTGATTGGAGGAGGATGGGTGCTTGGAGTACCCTTGTGCGTCGTCTTTACAGTGATCACAAACGGGTTCAATCTAATAAGACTCCTTCTATTAACCATAATTGCCATCGATAGATTCCTGTACGTATTTGCTCCTATTAAATATCCCAAAATGTACGTCAAGCTCACTGTAGCATTAACATCCTTCTCATGGCTCCTAGTCTCGTTGATCAGTGTACTCATCCTTCCCGGAGTCCTGGACTGCACTGGTTACGTGCCTCTTTACGTTTCCTGCCACATCATTGGATGCAGCCGACCCTGTCTTGTGCTGATATATGTGGGATTATTTTTTATTATATTCCCAAGTTGTGTCCTGCCGGCTGTTCTGTATACCTGCCTATACTGCAAAGCACGCAGGCTGAGAAACCGTAGCAATTCATCAAGCGACAATTCCAGATCCAACAACAAAGCAGCTGTGACCTTCTTTCTTGTGTTTCTGACCACCATTCTTCTTACTCTGCCGTTGAGTCTTCTTGCAATCTTAGATGACATCTTATCAAATTCTGAATCTACGTCTCAAATGTTCATACTTCTGTCTGTGCTGTCGTTTAGGTTAGTGTTAATCGCTGATCCGATTTTTATCTTAAGGAATGAAAATGTCAAATTAGCCTTCTTCAAGCTGTCAACCTCCAAAGTGTGGAGACAAGCCATGAGAATGTTCACAAAGGAAGCCTTGTAGAATAATTACCAATAAACAGCTCATAAAAATGTATAGGATTGTGTTGCTCTGTGGTATTGATAGCTAAAATTTTTTTTATTAAATAATCCATTTCTGGTCATCTGCTTAGGACCTTTGCACTGCATACATTTCACATTATCTTGATTTATTTTGTTGTTGTTGTTGTTTATTGTAAAGAAAGAAAAAGTTCCTCTATGCTTGTGTGTATATAATTTCATAACATGCCACATCAGATGATGTTTTTAATTATTTTTGATAAGTTTGCTTCATGTGTGATAAATATTTGCCACTATTGGAAAACTGTGACCAGACCCAATGGAAGCAGATTTAACTTAACAAGAAGGTCTGCAAGTGATGAAATTGATGGGCAATACAATAATTATGGTTTCATTGCTTTAACAACGGTAGTTTTAACAAGGAAATATAAATAGAGAAGTAAAGGGGTTCAAATGATTAAGTAATATTAATGACTAGCAAGTACAACCCCCCCCCCCCCCCCCCACATACACACTCATACACATAGTGGCGTTCAATGTAGTAACATTATTAACCCATTATCATTGAATTTCACCTGGAGAGCTTTATAAGAGTTTCAAATATATTACTTGGAAATTGATTTACAAAGCTAAATAAAGCCTTGTATTATTTTACTTGTTGAATTTGTAATTTCTGTGTAATATACTTTACCTACAATAATGTGATGATTATTTGATTAAAAAAATTAAAAAGGTACAAAAAGTTATAGACTGCATTGATTAGATTAATGGAATCTTGTGAAGTCTGCCCACCAACCACACCAATGACTTACCACGAGATCAACGAAGAATGACCACGCACTGCCCACAGACCACGGCAGCTTCTGAACTATAAAGAGCAGATCAGTTCTGTACAGGATAATACTGAGCAGATAGGTGCCGTCTCCAAGGGTGACAAAGACAAACATTAGAATAGACAAGCCTTCAACTGAGCCTCGTAGGAACTAAAAAATATATATTTTAATTCCAGGCTTAAAAAAAAGAAAAAAAAAAAAAAAAAGAAAAGAAAAATAGCCTTAAAGCCTTTAAAGTAACAATCTCTACTTATATATATATATACTAGTGATGTGCTTGAGCACAAATGGCGAGCTAGCCTAAAGACTATACTATTGATTTTGACTTCTAACACTGAAGCTACTGGAAATAAGGTCCAGTTTTTACAGGGTAAAGGGATTTCAGTGCCATAGTAACAACTCTCTGCAACTGCTTGGTAGGAAAAAAACAACAACAAAACAATACACGTTATTTAAAAGTTTTCTTTGTGATATTCTTTAGCTAAGTAGTGGTTGTAACACACAATGCTTTGACACAACTGGACATGCACCTACACAGACTTACCTTGCAGTAGTAATAGTGGACAATGTATTTTCAAGTAATACTGTTGAGCACGGCTTATAACCATGACAAAGATCGCATTGACTTACCACCGCCACTAACTCGAATAGAAATGGAAGTCCCTTAAGTTTTCAAGTTTGAACTGCACCCGCAAAAGAATTCAAAACGGTAAACAATTCAATTTCTAGGGTGATACGGGTACTGATCGATAAATCAGAGGATTCTGTTTAGTGCAATTTGGGACGGGGTCGACCATATAACTAACACAAAAACACGAGGGTCAAAGTACAAAATGACATACGTACGTCCAAACATATATACAAATAAATAAATAAATAAACATCCCCGATTTTCGATTGTGTTACCCCTGTAAGTGTCTCGCTCGCTACGCTCGCTCGCCAATAAAATCAGTAACAACATACTGTACATCTCTCAGCGTATTTCACACTCACATTCTTTATAATCTGAAGTGGTACTGCAAAGAAGTATATCAATGACGATATGCACCCGAAGATGTAGCCAATCATGAAGGAGGCGTCGTGTACATCAATCAGTGGAGGTGACGTAGTTGACACCTCCGTCACTTGGAGCAGTGATCTGGATTGCCATTGAAGATCAGGAGTGTTTTTGTTCCTTGATAGGTAAAGGGACGCTATGCCGGGAACAAACAGGAGCATAGTTGAGACAATGTACACTCGTTTGTAGCCGCGAAATTTACAACCTGTTGCAACCGAAAATAAAGTTAAAAGTGCTTTTTTATAATGCGTAATATAGTAGGAGATTCATGACAAAGAGACTCATTGAAATTGTAACACACGCACACACATAGTTCACTAGATTACTACTATTCTTTGAATTTTACCAGTTGCTATGTAACTAGTTAAATGCTTATAAATGTACTACATTGTACATTACACTATATAATAGACAATACCAACAAGAAAACAATGCCTAGAAATGTTGCATGTGACACACATCTATGACTCCATGTAATGGCATGATTGTTACATACATACATCTGAATCCTTTATCTTTCGAATAATGAAATGTATATTGGGCAAGACACACCAAATCCATGAAAACATAATATGCACCGTTAAGAACCTACAGCAACAGCAACAACAACAACAACAACATGCAACATCACTACATGAGATTCAAACGGCATGAATGCAAACGCCAAGACACATGTCATGTGTGGCTGATATAAACCACACTTGTGAGTAATCGGCCCCCACAGTTATGTCACCACCTTACCTAACACAATAAACAATGTGTTAGTCACAAGACCCACACAGTTATGTCACCACTTTACCTAACACAGTAAACAATGTGTTAGTCACAAGACCACAGCTATAAGCATACCTCATAATTGACAGTAAAGACTGAATGTGTTCAAATACATAATAGAAACTTTCTCACCTAAAGGGGTCCAGAAAAAAGCAAAGGAAAAAAGTGAAAAAATCTTGGTTGTCGCCAGGAATCGAACCCAGGGCCACTGGCTTTAGCCACCAGTGCTCTAACCACTGAGCTACGACAACCCTCGACTTCCAAGACCATCACATTTTTTTCTTTATACTGTGAGTAGTACCGCTTGCTGCAGTCTCGTACTCAACAGACCACCAATTATGTGCCGTCAGAACAACTTTTCGGTGTCAACCGTAAACACCTCTCCCTCTGGAGAGGAGCCATAATTTGTGGATTGAAAAGGCTTTATCATCACAATTATCAAGTTCTGACCATTCATACAAACTAGATTGAAACTTTCTCACCTAAAGGGGTCTGGAAAAAAGCAGTCGCCGGGAATCAACAGTATAAAGGAAAAATGTGAGGGTCTTGGAAGTCGAGGGTTGTCGTAGCTCAGTGGTTAGAGCACTGGTGGCTAAAACCAGTGGCCCTGGATTTGATTCCCGGCAACAACCAAGATTTTTTCTTTGCTTTTTTTCCAGACCCCTTTAGGTGAGAAAGTTTCAATTTAGTTTGTATGAAGGGTCAGAACTTGATAATTACACAATAATTTATATAGAAATGTGGTTATCCTAGTGATAACCCCTTACCTTACCTGTGTGAACAGTTGCTTGGTCAGTATTGTGCCTAACAAGTTGGCCAAGTCACTTAAAAACCAGAGTAGAAGAAATCCCAGAGACAGTGACTTGTGTGCAGTGCCTGTCTTGCAACTCTTTATTATCTGCCTGTAAACACCAATGAGTAAAAACTGCCAGCGTAATCCATAACAAATGCCTCTGGCGCACAATACATCTGCATTCATATTGTGGCAGGAGTATGTGTTTTAGTTGTTTTGTTTTTTAAGATGCAGTCTAACATGTAACGAGTCTTACATCTATAACTGTAGCCAATGAACCATGTAATAACATAGTATTAAAATCATTTTGAAAATTTTTTAAACAGTTATAGAAAAAATCTGTTCCTTTTAGCTGTAATGTAAACGGACAATACAAAGTTTTGAAAGATTTGAATTGTACGTAGAGATATTGTTAGTATCTATCTATCTATAGATGCACAGCAAACATAGAACTGAAACCATTGTCTCCATACAGGACTATTACAATTTAACTTGTACAGCTGCTTTTTCATGGTCAGATCAATTACATGCACTTTCATGACTTCTACCCAAATACATATCTATTCTATGCAGGCTAAGTAATATTATGCAATTACTGCAAAGCAAGTAAGGCTTCATAGAGACAACTTATAAATCGTTTGACTTATACTCTTCATTTATAATTATAAGAGCTCGGACGGCTGGGACGGCTCATGGCATAAAAATGCAAACTCATTGCTCAGCCACCGCTAAAGTAACTGAACAGTTTAAACTGAATTAGATGTAACATATATATATGTAATATCTTCTTGCAACATCTAAACTATTGGGATATATTTTCTTTCTTAAGTTCAATTTCTTGCAGCATTAGTGGCAAAGTTGCCTTGGCTAATGGCACATAGCCTCGGGGCACATTCTCGTGAGGTTACACACATGTAGGAACAATATAGTCAAGGATGTTGTATTCCACAGATTGGCTAAGGACACAAATAGATAAAGAGACCATATTTTGTAGAAAAAGGACAACAGTTTGCATCCCATCACTGGATAGAGATGTGTAACAATGGATCTCTTTGTTTGATCAAGCACTCATTCATTAGTAGAGCAAGAATTTGTAAGCGATTGTTCTAATATAGACAGTGTTGAACCTTTCTAGTTTTGCAAATGAGCACTGGAATATTCGCAGAAATTTTCAGTTCAGATAAACCAATTTTTGATATGTTTTTAAATAAATAATAATAATAGATTAATTTTTGTTTGTAGTCCCATTTCATATAAGTTAAGGAGTAGGAGAATATTGAATATAGGAGTGATTTGAACTGACTTATTCTAAAACACACACACACACACACACTACTGCTACTACTACTACTACTACTAAACCCATTTAGCGCACGCAAAAAAGAATTTTCTACCGAGGAACAAAAGTGGTGGTAATGATTCCAATTCAGACACTAACAGCATATCAATACTTGCTGGCTATGCACACTAATAAAAATAACACACACCACTATAAAGTAGTTTAAAATTTCTTTCAATTGGTGCAGACAGTGCAAACAATCTGGAATTGTTACTGGGTTTTATCTCATCTTCAGTGATATATGAATATACTTTCCGAATTAAACAATTCAATCATCAGCTATAAGTAGCAGGAGACAGATCATAGCTACTAACTTACGGCCATTGGGCTAATATCCAGCAGAAAATTGAAGAAATTCCAATGGCAAATGCAAACCATTGTCTACTGTTAACTACGCATTCACCCAGATACTCGTATATCCATTCTGCGTGGATTCTGGCTGCAGCTTCCGTATCGCAATCGCCAGAAGAGCCATTCATGTCTCGTCCCGCATGCAGTTGGTGCACAAGTGTGTAGAAAACGGCTGACTTTGAAGCCCAACCCCTACGTGGGCGGAGACTCATAAATGAAAGGGCGCACCGCCCACTCAAAAGTGTTGCTCGTAATCTAGAACATTTGAGTACCCTTTACCAAACGGTTTTAAAAAATGGCAGACGACGGAGTTTGGAGAAGAGGTGGTGGTGGTGTTGGAGGAGGTGGTCCTAGAAGAGGTGGGAGAGGAAGAGGAGGTGGGGATAGAAGGGGGAACAGGAGACGCGGTGGAAGCCATCCTCTGAGCCGGGATGACGACGGTGGCGACTACCCTATGGACAATACCAGAGATAACAATAGATAGTGGGTTACAAACCAACTGTGGCTTTTTACAAACTGAGATGTAACGTGAACTGTTGTGTTGCAGTAAACCCTACAACAGAAGAGCTCATATGGATAACCCAGATGATGGCCTGGATGGTGGGAATGATAAACGCCCATCCGTGTTCTCCCGAATTGGAGGCAGATCTTCAGGTGGTGGAGGAGGAGGAGGAGGAGGAGGGGGAGGGGGGAGACCACCACATGGAAGATCATCGTGGCATAAAGTAACTGTAAGTAATGCTTGTATGTGTGGAGTCGGCAGTAGAACTAATGATGTGCTTCAGCATCAATGGCAGCGAGCCTTG
>WLWD01003889.1_pt1 | contig 35666 bp, 22 predicted proteins | sample 6712731 | NCBI WGS metagenome assembly WLWD01 (sample SAMN12718690, study PRJNA576275) | sponge metagenome | isolation source: marine sponge | host: Mycale hentscheli | place: New Zealand: South Island, Marlborough, Capsize Point | collected 2014-11-01 | reverse complement strand
AGCATCAAGCAAGTCTAAAACTTGCACCGCATTGTAACTTGTAGACGCCATCTTCAAAAAATGACTTTGAAAAAAATTTTTTTTACTTAGTTACCGGGGTCACACGACACTCTCACTTTTTTCCTATGATGTAATAAGCATTACCTAAGACTGTATGTAATAGGGAGGTCCCCAGTTGAACTGGCGATTTTATAAAAAATGGAGAAGACAGTAAGTCAAACCGCAAAGTCTTGGTCGGCAAAGAAGCGGTTGTTTCAATGTGTTATGGAAGGCTACTGAGCTCAAGCAATTTTTTGCTGCTTCTACAAAGCTCTGGAGATAACTGGATCCATAAATGAAGCTGCTGTGATGAAGGTAACTTTTTTTTTTAATTCGACGGAGAACCGATGTTGTTGTTTTTTGCCCAGGAAGAAATAAACGCAACTGCTGTGAGGTACTGTCAAAGCAGTCCTGGCTGAAAGCTATTTTAGATGCTTCTCCAATGCATTGGGCACCTGTGTATGCAATCTGAAGGTTCTAGCTATAAAGTAACTATTTTTTAAAATTCGGAGAAGCCAACCGGTCTTCACCCGCTTTTAAGCGGGATCCGGAACGAAAGGGTTAAATAAGCTGATTTTTTTAATCAACCATGAACTAGTGAAAACATTTATGAAGAGCAACAAACATTTACCATAAGTAAGCATTAATTTGAATTGACAGCAACCACTGAGCACCAAAACAAAACAAAACCAAAAAAAAAAAAAGCATGCATGAAATACACTTACAGTATACAGAATATCATTATCTTTAATGTTCACTCTATCATGAGGATTTGGATTATGAATCCAGGGTTTCACAGAGTGGATGGGAGGGGAAGGGAGGGGAGGGGAGGGGGGAAGGGGAGAATCAGGATCCCCTCCCCCCTTCCTCCAAGCATCAATTTCATTTCAAGAAATAACCAACTTAATTACTCAAACAATCTAATAACACAAATAGTGACAGTAGCAGGAAAATTACAACATGATTTTTTGATCATTCTGCTTGAATTTGACAAATAATTCCATAATTCTCTTGGTTATGCCAAATTTTGCCGTTTTAGCCTATTTCGTAATCTAGGATTGAAAAAAGCTGTCGCTGTAGTACACAGCAAATAATAGCTATGATGTAGCTAGTTTAAATATCTAAGAATGATTCCAAAGAGCACAGAACTTTTTCAGTTCTTGTAAAACCTCTTGGAGCCTTAAAACTTTGTCCAGAGATTTTGATTCCATAATCTTATTATGTCCTTGAAAATATGGGGGGAAAAAGCCCACTCAAGCTGTACTATAAGATGTGCACTATTTGGAATTAAGTATAAGCATTGGATTTGTGCTTATGAGTCTCATTTTCTGACTTTTTTTATTGTATTATATTATATTATAGTACTTATTACATGAGTCAGAGTGTGATATGGCGAAATATTTCAAGAGCTGGTTAATTAATTTTCACAAGCCAGAGGGAGTGAAATAAAGCCTGAGAGTGAAATATCTAGCCATCTCATTCTGACTAATGCAATAAGTGGTTTATTCCATACTAGATATCTTCACCAAGTAGTTTGTACTAGGACTGATAACTCTAGCATAAAGTTAGCCCTAAAACTCTCTAGAGGGGGCTCCCATAGCCCCAGCTGATATTTTGGCAGCTGCTCTAACCTGTTAGGATACTTTCATTATAGAAAGATAACTGTAATAACAAAAAAACAAAACAACAACTGGTAAGCCAGGTGGTTGCTATAACTACTAGGTAATGAGCTTGTGCAATACAGCCCATGAGATAGTACCATGTGATAACATTGTGAAGATATCTAGCTGGAATAAATATAGCTATATAATTAACAAATAACTTCAGGATACCCCAATAGACCACACCCTTCACTTACAATTGTAGGACTCAGGACTCCTAGTCTACAAAACTTCCCATCATCTGCTGGAATATTAGTAGCTGGAAGAATTCCAGGGATCAAAACTAGGCAGAGAACTATGAGATGTTGCATACTGGTCTGGAATGGAACAAAGGTACATACATACACTCACAATGGTATCTTAAAAGTACCTCTACATTTAGGACATGATTGTAAAATATTAGTTCCAAATGGCATATGTATTACTGTACATGTATACTAAATCAGATATTAAAAGATTTACCGTATATATTTATATGGACCTATATAATAAAGAATTAATTCCCATCCATTAAAATTTTTAATTGGTTCATATTTTAAATTCGGTGACTCTATTGTCGCTAAAGAACTGAAGCCACAACTAAATTATACTTGTAGAAATATAATCATTTGAAAGACCCGTATGACCTATTGCTATTTAATGTATCAGAAGAAATTCTACTATTTGTAGAAAGCATTCTTTGGCTTATTCGTAAAGGTTTTGATCCACTAATTGTTCCAGAACAGATAAGGTTGTTGAATTTCCTGTTGGTCCACATAGAGACTTACATGAGCTGCATATAGAGTACTGAAACCACAATGAAGACTGAATAATTTGAATTCTGTAATTTATATTTTGAAAGTCTCAAAAAATTCTTCAATTACCTCAGAGATATCAGTCATTCCTGCCAAGCAGTTTTCTCTTTTTATAATACGCTTGTCTGTCAGTAACAACAATGGTGTATGCATTTTTGGGGGGGGTCGTCTGCTGACATTTCACATAATTAATATATTTTGTTCTCCTAAATCAACGCTTATAACTTTGTATGTGTATAATTCATGAATAATTTATCAGCCGAGCTAGGTTGGTAAAGAGTCATCAATAATGGGTTGGTAAAACATTGTCAATGACGATGGTGGGTCAGTGAACAAAGCGATAAAGACGACAGTGTGAGTATTCATGAATAATCATTAACACTTTCACCAGTGTAACCACCATATGGCAGTCGAACTACTGGCAGTCACAAAAAATCATTAAAACTGAACCGCCGAAGCTATTGACTTCATTCAAGCATTAAAATAGCTAAAGCTTTGCCTTTGTATTTATATCTAGAATTTAACCTGACCTTTCGACATCTCATCAAGATACTTTTCAGTAACAAGAACTCCCTATGATAATTTTATGTAAACAAAAAAAACAACAACAAAAAAAACCCCATAAAAAACATAAAAAAACTGCAAGATAATTGGTTGTATATATTTCTATAATAATTACACCTGCAAGACAATTTGCACACACCATAGAAAGCCAGCATACTGGAAGCTAATGCGTCTATAAAACTTCAGGTTTTCTAGTAATAATTGGGACATGTAAAGCTTCCTTATAATTATAAGGATGTATTAAACAGTGAGCACATGCCACTATCCTGCCATTTATTTATAAAATCTTCACAGAGAACTTGACCTTTGTAACCCCAGAGGATTTCAACAAGAAGTCTGTGGATAAATTATATTTAAATGTAGTAGAACTTCAGTTATCCGAACTTCAATTATCTGAACATTTCATCTCCATTTCAGTTAACCAAACTCCCTAAATTTAATAGTAGCACATACAGACATGCTTAACCACACCCCAATATTAGTGCTGCTTTATAATGTATTTGTATGGTGTTCAGTTATCTGAAAACTCCAGATATCTGAACACCTCTCAGTCCCGAACGTGTTCAAATAACTGAAGTTCTACTGTATGTATTTATTGGCTGTTAGCAGCACAGAAAACTGTAGGCCAATATTATTGCATGACTATACTGTAGGATGTAGCTAGAAAGAGATGGAATCTGATTACATACATACCATTTACTTCCACAACTGCCCCAACATCTGTCTTCCAATCCATTCCCCTCCAATGGTTGAAGCTTCCAATTAGGTGATGGGCTCCTCCAATAGTCTTGTTTCATTCACCTCCAAGTTCCTGAGGAACGGACTCATCAGGTATTATTTAGAATTACCTGGTGGGGCATTATGTAGAAAATGGCAATAGTTTTAACAGTTGCTATGGTTTCCAGCTCAAAGTCTTGGTTTCTCTGTGCATGGGCGTTTACACCGGGTGCCAATTTGGCCCCCTTCAAACGTAGCGGCGAGTGCCACTAATTTCCCTATACTGAATAGGGGAAAAGTACCTGAACTGGGTGCACATAGCACCCTTATTCAATTCCTGCGATTCTTTCACGTAAGTAGTAAACTTAGTCCGTATTTTGGGTGTTGTCGGTCAAGATATTTAAATTAAAAACAGGTAGAGGGAATGAGGGAATGCCCCAATTAGGAAGACTGTCGAATCCCCGGTCGGTGAGCGAGTTATGGCGGAGAGCCTGCCGAAAATTCGTACTGGGGTGAGCGCTAGCTAGTTAGCTACTAACTTCAACGTTTGTCCGCCTAGTTTATAGCTAGATCTGTTGTTTCATGTTACCTGATCCATTGTTTGTAACTAGCTAGATTCCCAGAGACTACTAGCCTATAGTACTTGGTATGTGTATAAGTAGGAATGTGTTCACTCCTTTTAATGAGCATGCTCAAACAGGACTCTCCTCTTTTTGCCCCCCCCCTCCCCCCCCAACAACTGAAGAGGCATTATTTGCCAACTAGAAAAGAGAGGGAAATTTATGTCTGAGCATGCTCATAAAATATACCAACAACAACTGGAAAAGAGAGAGAAACTAATGTCTGAGGTTCACAACAAATGCACTGGCAACTGGAAAAAAGAGAGGGTAAAAGTCATGTTCCTGAGCATGCTCTTAAAAGCACCAGGTTCTTTTTATGAGCATGCTCAGACATGACTTTCCCTCTCTTTTTTTCAGTTGCTATTGTGTTTTTGAGGATAGTTAGGTAAGACTATCCCTCTCTTTTTTGCTATAGTTTGTAACTATTTTACTCTAGCATTTGAAGTCTAGTTTGTTGCATTTGAAGTCTAGTTTGTTGCATTTGAAGTCTAGTTTGTTCCAGAAATATAGTAAGTTGTGTGTTTATAAGACAAAATATAACATATATTTGTTGTAATGTTATTTTCTATTGTGTATTGTTATTGGTTCATTTACAGTTTCTTACAATGTGTACAGAATTTGTATTTTATATGTTTGTGCACTTTTATAGGAAGATTGTGTTTTTGTGTTCTTTGAATGTATATTCATGTGTTAGCATTTGTATAAAGTACAGCTGGTGTCTTTCGAAAGTTTTTTACAATTTTTTATTATTTTGTCCTGACTAAACAGTTGGTACCATTACATTAAAGAATTTAACAGTGAAGTTCTCGTTTCTGTTGATTTAGTGCTAAATGCTAGAAACTCTTCCACAGCTATATCAGCAAGCTAAGGTCTTGTACTACCCTCTAAATGCTATAGGGGTCATGCTAAACAGTTTGCACACACACACACACACACAAAAAAACAACTTGCTTCGATTAAGCAGACTGACAGGATTTTCGCTGAACTTGCTGCTCTGACAGGTCTCTACTTATTAGTCTTTCTACCAGCTACAGTTGGGTCTCTAATATAGAATATCTAAGCCAATGATGACCCCAACATTTAATATAGCATCATTTTTTACATTCCTAGAAGTGAGGCATGCGGTAAACAGTGAAGATTAAAACTTTAATGTAGTCGAAATGAAAAACTATATTTTATCTACCAACATATCCTTTTTCACTCTTTTTTTCTATTTCTTCTATAGTTTCTTCAGTGCAAAAAAAAAAATTGTTCTACTGAACAACCTATTTTTTCTGGTGCCTACTGTACATTATTTTTAGCACAGGAAGAAACAGCACATTCTCTTATTATGTGTTTGTGTGTTTGGAATATCATGTCATTATTTTGTGTTTGTGTTTGTGTGCACATATATACGAATTGTACCAGTTGTATGTTTGTATGTTTGTGTGTTTTTTATTTGTATATTTCTCAGTATTGTTTTTACTATTTTTATATACTAAATATTGTATTGTATATAAGCATTGTGTGAGAAATTGTATGTTTGTGTGTTAGTATGTCACACAGTTGCAGTATTGTTATTGTGTTACATTTCTGTAAATTATACTGAGTAAAATTGCAAGTTTGTGTGTTTACTTACATGCTTATGTTACAGTATTGTGTTTGTTTACAACATATGTTTGTAGTCTTCCATAAGTTTGTGTGTTTGCATGTTAAAGTCTCGTTTAAATAGCACTTAGTGCTGTTTGTTTGTTTTGTTTGTATATCAATTTAATTATATATTTGTTTATTTATTTATATTTAGAGAGATCTCCATCCTCCAGTCTCACTTCACTGGGAGCACTGCCATAGATGGAGTAAGAATGTCCAGCCTGTACAATGTGCAGTACTACATAATAAACTGCTAGTTATGCATCGTGATGATCTCACACTTCACATCTCTACTGACCTTCACTCATGGACTACTACTTGTGCACCATATGAATACGCATCCCTAACTACCTACCAGTCTAAGTTTGTATTGGTTGGTGGATGGCATCCCTCCACTGGCAAACTCACTAACTCTCTGTTGACTAGTACTACTGGTCTAGACTGGAAGCCATCGCTACATGCCATGCCTACACGTCGCTACGGAGCATCATCAGTTAGTGGAGGATCACCAGAGGTCCTGGTCGTGGCTGGTGGGTGTGACTCACACGGCGAGGACTTGGACGTAGTAGAAGTTCTACTCAACAACCATTGGACAACTGCAGACTCACTTCCTTCTTTGTGCAGGAACATGCGATCAACATTCCATGAAGGCAACTTCTACTTCACAGGAGGATCTGACAAGAGGAAGATACTATTTATATGCAGTTTAGAGTCTCTCATAGCATCTGCTAGTAATGGCTGGACAAGAAGAAAAACAATATGGAGGAGAGTAACCACACTTACTGAAATCTTAGTTATCATCTCCTATGTATCGAATCTAATCGGCATCAATAAATATTCTACCATTAGAAGTTACTCCAACAAGACAGAGGAGTGGATTGAGACTACTAGTGAGGGAGATAGACCAGGACAGAAGTATGGTGGATATATAGCTACTGCAGTCTTGTCTACTGGACAGTTGCTGGTTGCTAATAGTGATGGAGTATACAAAGAAACTCTGTCAGGTTAGTATAAGTAAATAGCAGCATCTCTAGAAAGCTATGCCTTCAATGATATTGGCTTCTCTTTAGAATGTCCCATTTATAGATTATATGGGAAACTAAAGTTAGGTATTAAAACTTGTACTATAATAAAACTAGAATATTATTTACTATGAAGTTAATTATATTAAAACTAAATATTTATTATATTAATTGTGATATTATAATAAGTAAGGTAATTGATTGTCTTTGCCAAAATTGCAAGTGCTAGAGTGCAGCTGCTTCTACTGGCAGCTGCTTCTACTTGGCAGCTGCTTCTACTGGCTTAGCTCCAGGCTATAAAACCAGCTTCCCACACTCTGTATTGCCAGTAGCCAGCTAATAGTACTGGTGAAGTGTGTGGGTTACTTGTACAATATAACCAATAAGACTGTAATAATTATAATTATTGCTTTATTTGCAACACTTTAGCTGTAATGCTTAATTTATTTCATGTTTAATAGTTCTCAAGTATGAAGATGCATATAAACACTTCATTGTTTCCAAGGAAGTACTGGAGCTTCTGTCTTTAAGATTTATGTCCCTTGGTCCTCCAAGACAAGGCAAGAGTACAACTCTCAGGAGAATTAAAAAAGAGATCATAGATCTTCTGTCAGCTAAAGAAGAGGAGCAGATTCATGGCAGCACAGGCACAGTGGAGTGTTGCTCCAATATGCTAGTCCAAGGCAAGTCTGATCCAACTACTGCAGAAAGAAGTATAGACTGGACCATTGTAAAGAATCTCATTGAGGAAGCTTCTCTACTCTTTCACACTCTCAAAGATAGTCTGGCTACTGAATCCACTTCTGAAGCTGAATCCACTTCTGAGGCTACAGCTGATTCCCATGGAGGTAGTGACACCAGGGCAGAGGTCAGTCAGGCTAGCAGTACAGGGCATTCTCACTCTGTGGAAGAGCCACCCCAGCCTTCATTATTACAGAAGATGATGGCAAGATTGAAATCTTTTACCCAAAATAGGCAACCCAGCCATAAGGAAATCACTCCACTCTCAATAGCACATGACCAACCAGCTGATCAGGCAGTATCATCACCAGATTATTCTGAAATAGCTGCCATATTCGAGACAGTGTCCAAACAACCACACTTTGCAGAAAATGTGAAGCACTCTTTTAAAGCTTTTTTGAGAATGGAGGATACCGGAGGTCAGCCTGAGCTGATGGACATGCTACCAGCACTCACCATAGGACCTGGCCTCTACTTGCTGTTCTTTAGTTACAGGTTCCAACTAGATGAGGAGTATCGGGTCTTTTATCAGAGAGCTTCAGGAGAGACAACTGCACCAGAGAAATCAGAGTTTACTCTGCAAGAGATGCTTTTGCGTACTCTGGCCAGTATATCTTGCTTCAGTTCCTCCACCCATCTTCAACCTCTACCTGGAACAGACAACTCAGCCATTGGTGATATACTGGAGTCCTCCAAGTCAGTAGTGTACATAGTGGGTACTCACAAAGACAAGGTTTCTGAGGAAGTCATCGCTACAGTCGACTCACAGCTTCAAAAAGTGATTCGAGACACGGACTCCTACAAAAAAGGCATAATTCAGTTCTGCTCAAAAGACAAGCTTGTTGTTTCTTTAGACAACATGGGAGGCGGAGTAGAAGAGATCGATCACTTGCATCAGCTACTGGAGAATGCCATGGAGAGACACTTTAAAAAGCTGAAAATTCCAGCTGTGTGGCTTCTGTTCAGCTTGTGTCTTCGCATGAGAGAAGTGAGGACAGCCAGCCTGGAGACCTGCTTGGCCTTGTCCAATGCCTTCAATATGACACCCTACGAGACCAAAGCAGCTCTGTGGTTTCTTCACCACCATGCCGGTGTTCTGATGTACTTCCCCAGTGTGCCTGGTTTGGAGAGCCTGGTCATCATAGACATCCAGGTAGTGTATGACAGTATCACTGGTGTCATTCTTAAAGCCATGAGCTTTGATAGCGTAGGTCAGGCCACATCCGAGAGATTCAGGAAGACAGGTCGATTCTCTGTGACAGATTTGAAGACAGCTACAGCTGACATTTCAGGAGATCTGATTCCACCAGAGCAACTGGTAGCTTTGCTTGCATATCTTCACTTGATAGCTGAGATTGCGTCATCAGTCGAATCTTCTGATACTAACTCAGTCTTAGAAGAAGAGAAAGAATACATCATGCCTTGCGTGTTAGAAAACACTAGTGCAAAAGAACTTGACCTATTCCACAAAGAATCCAGCAGATCTTGTTTCATGGAACCTCTTTTGATGTACTTCAGTAGTGGGTTTACTCCTATGGGACTCTTTCCTGCTGCAATGGCATGTCTCATGTCCAGCAAGTCCTTCACTTTCATTACAGAAGGTGTCAAGAAAAACATGGTGCACTTTTTGTATGGAACAAAAAAAGTTCACGTAACTTTTGTATCAAAATCTAAATATTTTGAAGTCGTAGTTTCGTGTGATCCTACTTTCCAAGACTCCATTCACCATGAATGTGCTGCTCTAAAACAAGAAATAGAGGACACTCTAAAGGAGGCTAGTTCCAGAATGAACTACAACAGTTCCATGGACTACCAGTTTGCCTTTGACTGTCGTTCACATGAAGGAGAAAATCATCTTGGAGTGGTGGATGGTGCAGACACGATTCCAGAGGTTATGACATGTCTCTTCAATCCAGACTATCCACAAGCAGTTGTACTCACCAATAGACACCTCATTTGGTATGGACAGGTATGCAGAAATAGACTATGTATTCTAACTTGCAATAACTTACAATGATATTATTTGGTTTTAGAAATACGAAAATAAAGATCCTGTGGTAGAGGTCTCTGAAAGTAAGTCAAGTTATTGTTTTTATTTGGTATCATTATAAATGTTTTATTAATAGGTGGCAATTACTTGTGTATATTTCTGAGTGTGTATCCTGACTTGGTGCACTCAGTGAAGCCTTGTGTTATGACAGTAGCTGATCACTGCTACAGTATTGAACTCATATCACAGTATACCTACGACCAACTTCGTGAGCGTAAAGACCTGATTGACGAAGACAGAGCAAGGACTCTTTTGGACAACATTCGTAGAGTCTTTTCATCGAGACCCTCAGCTCTCAAGGAGTTTGTTACTGTATTGTTCCAAACAGGAGAATGTAATCATTTAGCAGATAAAATACAGCGACAGCTCCAGTAAGTGTATTGTTATTATTGTAGTATTTGAATTATTGTATTGTTTGTGTAATAGAATTGTGGATTGAAGTCTGTCAACACTACATGGACATACATTTGAAAACACTCATTGTATTGCACTTTACATTTTTTGTATATCATATCCCATATTTCAAATTTACACATTGTTAATTTATTTTTTCTGTTACTTTTAAATAAATTTTCATTAAAAGTACTCAATTGAATGTGGAGATTACTATATGTAACAACGCTTTAAAAGTACTGCCACGCCCTTTACAGAATGACAAGAGATAGTATTTATGGCAATGGCAGGTTAATAAGCCTTTGTAGAGTTTTTTCCATACCACCTAAACAAAAAAACAAACAATTTTTTGTCACCCGCACTTTGCTAAAAGAAAACACCTCAAACTTGCGCACGGACAAATAGGCCTTTCAGTTCAGCGTTGCCGCAGAAGTCGCTTGTACATCAACTTAACAAAATGAAGGGCCTATTTCTCTGCGCAAGTTTGAGGTGTTTTATTTTCTCAAATAGTAAGTTTCAGAAAAATAGTTTAAGAAATTAATTTGAGTGCAAACTTTACCGATTTGTACTGTCTTTAGATTGGCTGTTTCTTAGTAGTTGACAGAAATTATAGTCTTCTACAAATTAAAGTTCTTCCAGAGAGGGCTCTGGTGGGGGTTATAATGGGGTATTTTTGCAACCTCAAAAGTGGTTTGTGAGTGTTTCTGTATGGAATGTGGTCTGATAATGGAGTAGCCTCTCTTCTGTGAGACTAACAATGAGACTACCTGTGTCCTGTGATGTTCAGGGTGGTAGCAAGCAGTCCAGTCATGGCCGGACCAGTATTTTTGGCTGATAGGTTTTTTTTGCTGGACCAGTTTTTCACATTTCAAAGTTCAATCAATGGTGTAATCACAATATGCGCACACACGCCCATACAACAACAAAAACGGCTGCAAGGTGGTCATTTTGGCTTAGTTTTTATCCATGATGGGTGTCCCTGAGAAGCCTCACCAGCCCTTGGAGTTTAACTTTCCAAAGAGGGGTTTTGGCATCAAAGAAATGCAAAGAAGCTTTCAACCTGAATGGTTTCGGAGGTTGCCATTTCTTCACTATGATGAAGCTAAATGTTATGATGGTGCAAGTGCCATTACTGGTTTCAGACAAGGAGTTGCCACGCAAATAAGTGATATTAAACCATGAGCAATTTTCACTTGCTATGATCATGCCCTTAACTTAGCAGCTAGTGATACCATGAAGAAGTCTAAAGTATTAAAAGATGCTTCAGAGACAACTTCTGGAATAGCAAAGCTGATAAAGATTTCACCTGGAAGAGAAGCTATATTCCTAGCTGTGAAGCAAGATATGCCAGGTTCATCATCAGCTGGTATTCGGTTGCCTTGTCCCACTAGATGGACAGTAAGGGCAGATGCTCTGGCAAGTGTAACATCTAATTTTCAAGTGTTACAGCAAACATGGGAAGAATCAATTGAGGCAGTATGTGATAGTGAAACAAAGGCAAGGATTAGAGGAGTTTCTAGTGTAATGTCTACTTTAGATTACTTGTATGGAAATGTGCTAGGGGAAATGTTACTGAAGCATGCAGATAATTTGAGTTGTTCTTTACAGACCAGAACACTTTCAGCAGCTGAAGGTCAGCAAATAGTGAAGATGACTGTTCAAACATTAAAGTCATTGAGAACTGATTCTTCATTTGACCTATTTTGGTCCAAAATAAGAAAGAAAGCAGCTGATTTGGATGTTGATGAACCTCAATTGCCTCGTCGTCGAAGAATTCCACCTCGTTTTGATGAAGGAACTTCTGAAGGAGACTATCACAGTGATGTTAAGGCATACTGCAGGCTGAGTTATTATGAAGCAATTGATTTGATTGTCAACTGCATTGAAAATCGATTTGATAAGCCTGGGTACGAAACATTATGAATCTTTGCAGAATCTTTTTTAAAGCATGCAAGCTGGAGGATTTTGAAAGCGAGTTGCATACTGTGTGTCAATTTTATAAGAATGATTCTGATGAGGCAGTTTGTGCACTCACTTCACACATTTGGCACACACTTTCAATTTCAGAATCAGCCAACTGGAGCCTCCAGTCCAAAAATAAACATTTTTGATGTAAGGAATTATTTTCTTTCCTTGTCTTCTGGCCAACTGTCTAACTTCACACATTTATGAATTACAGCTGGTAACTCTAAGTTACCCTTCCTTACTAACACTAGTGAAGGTGAAGAATGTATCGATTTTTTTTTTGCTCCCACTAAAGTAATGATTAAGTTTTAGTGCCTTAGAATACTTGTAAATTATGCCAGTCTTTTTGGTACTTTTCCCCATATTTTTCTTTCATGGCCACATCTATTTTTGTAAGTGAAATGCTACAAAGATATCCTTCTTTAACAACAGGTAGCAAAGTATATAACCTGTCCTGTGTATCATACCTTTGATTCATTTGTTCGTGCAAAGTTCCTTTAAAAACCAAACTAGTTTTAAGAATTTCTTGTACGTCTTGGTCAATGCTGTTGGAGGCACATAGAATATGTTGTGCTACTGAAAAATTTCTTATCATTTGTAATTCAATTTTACAATGGTTAGTTGGAAATGACCCGAACACACCATTCAATCCCTCACATCCAAACAACCAGAAAACATGAGCTGGACCAAAATTCAATATACATCTACATATATGGCAATGAAGATGAAGATTTGGTGTGCACATGCTGGAGCCATATAGTAGTTCAAAGACTGTGCAAAACTTCAGCAAGAAATGGTCCAGTTCTCTTATCTGCAAAGATATTTTTTCCAAGCATATCTTCCTACAAGCCTGGACAAATATTAACCAGCATTCATAATGTTCATGGTGAAGTATTGATTTCAAAGCCACCTGGGAATAAATTAAAGACCAGTTTTTCCATTGGTCTGCTGTAAATGAACTGAAGCCACAACTAATTTTATGTGGAATTCTTCCTACATCAGGTGGAGTGACATATTTGTTAACTAAAGCCTAAATTGCAGACGCAAGAGTTCGGAAAACCGTACACCACAGTCTCTTTCTATATTGTGGCGACATGATAATGTTTTTGCATTTTTCCAGTCAAAACCCTTAGTTCTGTGTTCTTCTACACTATGCTGAGGCCATTCATCCCTACAAAAGCCACTATAATCAGCTTTGGTACCAAAACTGTCAGTTGGAAAACTTTTAAGCACGTTAGGCATCCTTTTAGAATGCCGTGACCAACTAAACCTCCAACTTTTCTAGTAGCAGGGATATCTGAGGAATTGCAGAGAAGAGCTGCTTGTACAGTTTTTGCTGCCTTCACAATTACCCATAGATACACCTTTCCAAAGTTTCAGCAAGTCTTGAACTATTGGTTCCAAGAATGAGTTGATGTGAAGGCTCGGTTCACTTGGCCCTGGTATTATTCCACAAAGTATCATGTTTTATTTTTTACATCTCACATGTCGCGGAAAGTTTAATATGGAAAGATAGACAGCTCCTATACTATAATTTATGTGTTTGTAAGGCTGAAACCAATCGACATTTATAAGTAAGCCTATAAAATAACGATCCAACAAAAATTGCGGCCATCAATATCCTTAAAATTCTTCCAGACTTGACCATCATATATATCAGCAAGATAATTGTCTGGTATGTTGCGCTCCCTCCAATTACTTATTAAATTAATACATCCATCTCTATTGAGTAGAAGTGCTAATTCATTAACGATACTCTTGTAGTAATAGACTTTGATTGGGAGCATTTAATTCCTTTAGAAGATAGTTTTACTGTCTTTAAAAGAGAAGCAAGACATTTAGATCACATTTTTTGCTGAGGGTGTTTCGGGAATCGAACATAAACACAGGTTGTTATTCCATACTTAAAACAATCTTCATAAGAGTAAGTTGAATGACACTTTGGGCAAACTATCATTCCATGGAAGTCATTGCGGTCAATAATTTAGAAATTTTCTGGCATTAACAAGGCTATTTGGAAATATTTCCACAATTGTCTGCCACATCAACAAAAATGTGCAAACAAAAGTAATAAATTCAATTATTCTTGAATCTTTGCATTTGTTACTTGTAGACATCATTCTATTTAGTGTCACCTTCTCTAGAAATCAGCTATTGGCTCTTCACCATCATCACTTGACCAAAATTCTGCATCCATTCCTTCCATTTCCATACACTGTAATAATGATAACAAAAATAATAACGAGTTCTGAGAAGAACTAGCAGTAAGCTCACTAACTTTTAAGCTTCCACGACGCCCCAGTTTTAGTGTCGCGCAATTGTGCAGTTTTGGCGCCCTGCTGAGTGCAAAGAAGGGAGCCAAATAATACTTTTACATTTCAAAATAATGTGGTTGATAATACACCATATCATTTCAAGTATGTAAATACAAGCTATGTTAGCTATTGTTGTTATGATTACTCTTACAATTTTATAATAATGTTGAGAGACCTACTTAAATAGTTTTCTATAAATACTTTTCTATAAATAGTTTTCTATAAATCGTTTTCTATAAATAGTTTTCTATGAGGCTTCCTCATATATCCAAAAATTAGTATGCATAACTTATTTAGTTTTTACATCACTAGTTGATAATTCAATGCTTTCATATCATTTCAAGTATTTATAGCCCGTTACCCGAGCGACCGCGCTTGTCTTTGCTCGTTGTTTATGTTTGGGCTATAAAATAGTTATAAACCAAAATCATTAGGTTTGTATTTCGATTAATAAATCCTCGCCACTCGGGCTGCGCCCTCGTGTCTCGGAGTTTATAAATCGCATACAAACCTCAATTTTGGTTTATAACTATAACATATAACACATGAGCATCATAATTATGTAAATACAAGTTATGTTAGCTATTGTTGTAAGGACCAGGAAGTTAGAAAGGGTTTCTCTTCCTATTTCTCTCAATCAATGCATGGTCTTCTACTCATGAGGCCAGATAAGGTGCAACTTGTAAAGCAAGTGATGAAAGTGGACTCAAAATGACTCCTTCTTGTCTAAAAAGTTGTAGGACATGCCCATGTGCTCTTCACCATTGATGCAATCTCTTTTACTCCATAGATTCACTTAAAGAAGTTTAAATAATAATAGTAATATTTACTGTTTCCCATATCTTAACTCACCTCTTCTACATCTGCAGAGTCATCACTATATAGGATATATTTAAGACACTGACAACAAATCAAGCAGTAATTATAAACATTCATTATTATACTTATCATAATAGCAGTAGATATAATACATACACACATACAGCTGATGCTGAATGTACTCACTACAACCTACAGCTGCATTTTCAACTCTCTTGTGTAGTGTGCTGCTTACAAACTGAAACTAAACACAAAGACCACCAAAATCTATTATCAGTAATCTCCCCACTTACCTCCTTACAATCAACTGAAATGTACAAAATGTAGTGAAATGTACACAAATAGTAACTTCCTTTAGTTAACATCTCTGAAGATGAAATCATCCATGTATCCGTGTACCCACCTCAGTCTAAGATGTGTACACTGATGACATGAAGATGAGAAGTACACCAGCAGATCATAGCCAACAACAATAGCTGTCACAATGCAATGTTCACACACATTCATGTGTCTCCATACAATGAGTTCTTGAAATTATGAATAATACCAACACAATTTCCACTTTGCATTAATCATTCTGTTCACAGCATACACACAAATGCAGCATGTCATGCCTGCCTCCTGCAACATACACACACACACACACACACGTCAAACTCACATACAGTTTTGGTAGACATGGTACAACTGCTATTCCTCTACTTGCTGCACATGGGCAAACTACTTGGGCCCCATGTACAACTTTTAAATAGTTTAAATAGATGGCTTTCAAATTATTTCAATACTATAAAAATTTTAGTGTATTTTTTTTCCTGTTCAAGTACAAAAATACTAATGAAAAAATTCATTGCATATACTTGCTTACACCAGAGGTACACTGACAACAAAATTCCCGCTGGGAGTGTCCCTTACCTAAACGCGTGGAGCACACACCGCCATGCGGTTTACCTAAATGCGTGGAGCACACACCGCCATGCGGTGGTCTTAGTCTGGCATGCTGACCCTTTACTGATATATGGTTATGTGGTTACCACTTTGCGGTAGGTAAAGGGTCTGGCTACACCAGACTAGTGACCCTCTTGCATGTATACCATTTCCCTCAACTGCAGACAGAATACTTCCTAGTATGACCTTTTACCAAGTTATTGGAAAACACGGACTGTATAAAATATTTCAGTAACTAAATTCTGATATTATATTTTGTTCATTGGACTATAAAACATACTAAATTAGATCATAAATGAGTTAAATATCTACAGGCATCAATCAAAGTTCCGATTCTTAGAGTACTCCAAATGAGCTGTGCGGTGTGACCACCCCACAGCAACATATTATGTACTACACATGTATTTTAACTTTATCTTATTCATGCACATATTTTCACTTAACATACAAACACACATACACAACATATTATCATTGGCTGTTACACTCTCAACATTACCATACAAGGAACTCGTCATTTATGCAAGCATGCCCAGACTCACTATATGTATGCAGTTTCCTTTCATTTTGTCCAGTCTCAGCCGTTTCTTGAAATAAAGCTTTGTACAATTCCACCTAAAGCTCCAACTGTCAACGGGCACCTTGAGGCGAGATAGCTAGTCTCAGGGCTGGTGATTTGCAAGCCTAACCTTAGCTGCAGAATTGGTGAGGTTAGCCTGCTGAGTACTCAGGTGGCAGCATACCGTGTGAATAGTGTCTCTCTACCACTGGGACAGCGGTTAGTTGTCTCACCACAATGGGCAAACTACTTGGGCCCCATGAACCACTTTTAAGTAGTTGGCTTTCAAATTATTTCATTACTACTAGTGGTGTGCTTGAGCACAAATGGCGAGCGAGCCTTAAACTACACTATTGTTAAATTTGATTTTAGTGGCAAGGAAAGGGCCAGGATGGCCGGATGCTGTGGGAAGTAGCATCCCTCCATTTTCTTGGATTCTTGAGGTCGGGAGAGATCACCATACCCGCTGACTCCGCCTACAACAGCTCTACTCATGACTCATTAACGGATGTAGCGGATGTAGACAACTCCCACTATGCTAAAATTTCACCTGAAAGCCTCAAAGACAGACCTGTTTAAAAAAGTGGTAGATGTGATAGTCAGTAAAGTGGCCAGCCAGCTATGCCCAGTCAAGGCAGTATTAGGTTACCTGGTAGTCCGAGGATCAGGTCAAGGTCCACTGTTCCAATTCAAGGATAAAAAGTCCCTCACTAGAGTGCATTTTATGTCACGGGTCAGGGAGACGCTGCAGAGAGTGGGAGTGGACTGTGAGGCATACTCTGGACATAGTTTTCGCAGCGGAGCAGCCACCACGGCAGCAAAAGCAGGAGTGGAGGACTCCATCATCAAGATGCTGGGAAGATGGAAGAGCAATGCATACCAGGTCTACATTAAAACCCCCAGACAGCATCTGGCAGCAATATCGAGTCAGCTAATACAAACACCCCAACCCTTGCCTAATTCGCGGTAACAGTCAGCAGAGGAGCCTGGCTTGGAAAAGAATTACAAATTTGTGTTCATGTCAAGCCACCCTGTCAACTCACATGTGTATGATGTGCAAAAACAAACAAACAAAAAAGAGTGAGAGAGAGGATGAGGGTGATGAAGTGGAATAGTTGGGGGGAGGGGGGGGGCACACAACAAAGTTTGCAGATTGGGGAGCCTTTGGAGTCTAAATTTGCACACAAACAAGAGTGCTAAGTGGTGTCGACAACTAACATTACTTAGCACCCAATCTGACCAACCAAAAGGGGAATGCCTAAGCAGCATCAACCACCTCCAACAAATCATGTTAAACATACAAATGTGTAGAGTGAATGAAAACAAACTAACAAGATACTACAATTTTATGTACTAGAAGTATGGAATTTTAGTGTGTCAATGATATTAAATCCTACACATTAATAGACTAAAAAACAAAAAAAAAAACAGCCTGTCAAAACATAAGAACTGAGTATAACTTAAAACAACAACAACAACAACAACAACAACAACAAATAACTAGGGCACAAAGAAGTGCAAACCATCAGTGCTGGTTATGTTGTTACAACAATGGCATAATTTAGAATCAGCTACACTATGCTCCCAGGACTGATCCACACTTACTAAAGCTGTGCTAGACGCTCATCCACATGGTTTGTACGACTTTGTGAGGACTTCATGGCTTTCTCTGGCTTTAGTTTTAACCTTGGCCAGGCAGAAAAAAATAACCACAGGAATATTTGGACTTTCTGAACTGCATGTCACACAAACATATAGGGCATACTATTTTAGGAGCAGGCATAGTTGCAGTTGAGAAAAGAATCACATCTCCAGCAACAGAGACTTCCTAACATAAGATACACCAGATGAAAAGATCAGCACTGGAACTAGAACACTCTACGATCGAGATCCGTTCACATTGAATGAATAAATGAAACAAACAAACTACTATAACCCTCACATGCTTACTAGTGATGTGCTTGAGCACAAATGGCGAGCGAGCCTAAAGACTATACTATTTTTATATGAATGATTTTGACTTCTAACACTGAAGCTACTGAAAATAAGGTCCAGTTTTTAAATTTCGCATACAAGGTAAAAGGATTTCAGTGCCATAGTAACAACTCTCTGCAACTGCTTGAATTGAAGGGAAAAAACAACAACAAAACAATACACGTTATTTAAAAGTTTTCTTTGTGATATTCTTTAGCTAAGTAGTGGTTGTAACACACAATGCTTTAACACAACTGGACATGCACCTACACAGACTTACCTTCGCAGTAGTCTAGTGGACAATGTATTTTCAAGTAAATACTGTTGCGCACGGTTTATAACCATGACAAAGAGCGCATTGACTTACCACCGGCACTAACTCAAATAGAAATGGAAGTCCCTTAAGTTTTCAAGTTTGAACTGCACCCGCAAAAGAATTCAAAACGGTAAACAATTCAATTTCTAGGGTGATACGGGTACTGATCGATAAACCAGAGGATTCTGTTTAGTGAAGTTTGGGACGGGGTCGACAACCGAACTAACACAAAAACACGAGGGTCAAAGTACAAAAATGCCTTAAGTACGTCCATACATATATACAAATAAATAAATAAATAAACATCCCCGATTTTCGATTGTATTACCCCTGTAAGTGTCTCGCTCGCTACGCTCGCTCGCCAATAATGCTAAGGAAACTAGGACACACAGACCAACAGTGGAACTAGAACACAAAGACCAACAGTGGAACTAGAACACACAGACCAACAGTGGAACTAGAACACACAGACCAACAGTGGAACTAGAACACACAGACCAACGGTGGAACTAGAACACACAGACCAACAGTGGAACTAGAACACACAGACCAACAGTGGAACTAGAACACACAGACCAACAGTGGAACTAGAACACACAGACCAACAGTGGAACTAGAGCACACAGACCAACAGTGGAACTAGAGCACACAGACCAACAGTGGAACTAGAGCACACAGACCAACAGTGGAACTAGAGCACACAGACCAACAGTGGAACTAGAACACACAGACCAACAGTGGAACTAGAACACACAGACCAACAGTGGAACAAGAACACACAGACCAACAGTGGAACTAGAACGCACAGACCAACAGTGGAACTAGAACGCACAGACCAACAGTGGAACTAGAACGCACAGACCAACAGTGGAACTAGAACACACAGACCAACAGTGGAACTAGAACACACAGACCAACAGTGGAACTAGAACACACAGACCAACAGTGGAACTAGAACACACAGACCAACAGTGGAACTAGAACACACAGACCAACAGTGGAACTATAGAACACACAGACCAACAGTGGAACTAGAACACACAGACTAACAGTGGAACTAGAACACACAGACCAACAGTGGAACTAGAACACACTGACCAACAGTGGAACCAGAACACACAGACCAACAGTGGAACTAGAACACACAGACCAACAGTGGAACCAGAACACACAGACCAACAGTGGAACTAGAACACACAGACCAACAGTGGAACCAGAACACACAGACCAACAGTGGAACCAGAACACACAGACCAACAGTGGAACTAGAACACACAGACCAACAGTGGAACTAGAACACACAGACCAACAGTGGAACTAGAACACACAGACCAACAGTGGAACTAGAACACACAGACCACCAGTGGAACCAGAACACACAGACCAACAGTGGAACCAGAACACACAGACCAACAGTGGAACCAGAACACACAGACCAACAGTGGAACTAGAACACACAGACCAAAACAAACCTGGCGTAGTACAATTAATATTAGCACGCGTGATTCTGAAGCTGTACAGCAGCACTCACTATAGTGTCAGCCTTTCCCTTTATTCTTGAAGAACTAAACCGAAATTATAAAAACAAACAAAAAAAAACTGGCGAATTAACTAATCCTCTAGTCTGAGTTCATCTTCTCTCAAGGAATAAAAGTCCGCCATCTTCGAGATACGCTGTTGACAGAGAATGAATAAATGAAATGAACAGATTACTATAACCCTCAAACACATGTATGCTATGGGTCAATAATCCATAATTCTTCCCCTCCTCCTCCTCCTCCTCCTCCTCCTCCTCCCCCTCCCTCCCTTCTCCCTCCTGAACCTACATGGCACAACTAGAGGATGATGACACAGTTCCGAGTGACAAATAGGTCAAACTGATAATGGCACACACACACACACACACACACACACACACACACACCACATCATGGTGTGCATAACCAGTTCATACATCAGGAAAACATGTAATAATATATTGAATGTACTGCCTGCCACATGGAGATGAGTCCAGCACATTCCTCATGATAATCCTAGTCAATGCAGCCTTCCTCCAACATACACACACACACTCAACTTACACAAACACACATACACACTCAACATACACACGCTCAACTTAAATACACATACACATATCCATACACACTTAATATATACACATAATATATACACACACTCAACACACACATCCCATGACATATGGTACTCAGAAATATTAAATTTTTGCTGTGGTGATGATGTTAAAAAAAAACAACAAAGAACAAAAAAGAAACAATTTAACAGAAAAAAAACTCTACCAAACTGAAGTAATCAAATAAAGTAATAAATAAAATAATAACAACTAGCACGTGCCCCACCACACAGTGGCACTTCTAAGTAAGAAGTAGTAGCACAAGTTGTCTTGTTCAGTTATCATTCTCTACCATTTCAAAGCATTGGACTGTGTGTATGTATGTGTGCATGATATATGCAGGGTTTTAAACAGGATATTTAGCTGGGGTGGGGGACACTGCATTGCATATACTTAGCCATACCTTTCATTGTAACCCATTTAGTTCTCCCAATTGTAAACTGTGTCTAGGAAACGGTATGACCTTGCTCAGTGACTCCAAGCTATGTATGAAGTATTGTCCAGCACATATGTACATACAGTTACTACATGGTCACGATGCAAGAGCGCCAGATTATTACTCCCACGTATTGATGACAACTTGTGCATTCCAATGGCTTACCTTAAAACTGAAAATGATAATTTAAGGTGGTTGATGAAGAGGGTCATCAATGGCGTCTCTATGCTGGACATACTCTGTGCTCTCTGCAAAAAACAAAAACAACAAGCAATGCAATTGATTCAAATGAATATATCTCACGACTATAATAAGTAATTTTAACTGGCCTGCTTTAAAATATCATACTTTACCTATTCTTGCGTTTGGTAAATACAGTCAGTAAAGACAGAAGAATGGTAAAAATGTACGAGTCAATTACGTCCTATCAGTCAGTAATAATAGAGCAGACAAACAAGTTGTGCCAACAGTGAAATACATTTTATCCCGTGGACAATAGCCAGCTTTAGACTGACCACTTCTGTACATATATGCCCCACCCACTAGATCCTCAATGCCACACCTACCAGACCTTTTATGTACTCATTAATGCCCCACCCACTGGACACTCTATGCCCCACCCACTGCAATATCTATGCCACACCCACTGGACCGTATATCCCCACCCACTCAAACATCTATGCCACACCCACTAGACCATCTATGCCCTACCCACTGGACCAAATATGCCACACCCACTGGACCATCTATGGCCCACCCACTGAGACGTACTCTTTATGGAATTTTTGTATCTTGTGAACGTTGCCAAATATAACTTCTTCCTTGCCCTTCAAGGTAGTGGGGAGGAAGTCGGACGGAATCTATACGAAATGGAAAGGAAAAAATGCATAGAAAATACTATCTGCCCTTACTCAAGCCTTCTTACACCCCCTTTATAATTATATGTGATCAAACAATACACAGCTAATGAACTACAAGCCATCTCCCCATATATACATGTATAAATTAACAAATTTACCCACACCATGTACATACATCAATCATTAATAGTCGACATTTACTATTGCATGAGATCTATACACTAACTACACTATTATACTGCAATAAAAAATGGTTACACTTATTTAAGTTGAGTTACTGCTCTAACTCCTGCTTATGAATCCTGCACTATTATGTAAGTTCAGTAATTTCATTTCTATAAGTACACGGCCGTTAATATTAGATAATTAGTAATACGAAATACTTCCTTACCTCAATCTTTCAGCGTCTACTGACTCCATATAAAAATTCCTCATTTTTATCAGTCCAAATTTTCTGCTATCATCAATGTAACCAAGTTATTGAAATCATTCTGGTAAAGGGTTTCCAATTCTACGAGAACAGCAGCTTCTTGTGACTTGAAATAACAACACCAATAAAACCATAAAACCAGTTTTTCTACAGTTGGTCATTCGTTCACGTCTAAAGACTTGATTACTGCCGTAGCATCAGAAGAAACTCAGGGGTAGACTAACAAGCTTTTCTTCAGAGGAAAACTTTGCTCAGTACTACTGATAATTTTTTGATACAATAATTATGTACTAATATACTCTACACACATCCTTTAATCATCATCATCACCATCATCACCATCACCATCATAATCACCATCACCATCATAATCACCATCATCATCATAATCACTATCATCATCACCATCATCATCATCACCAAAGTCAGTGTGGGGCTGTTCCTACATGAGCAAGGCCACGCCTCCGGACACATACGGCTTACTGGGGTGGGCCGTGATGATAGGAGGAGTTGAAGTCAAGATGAACTATTTTAGAGTGACATTTTTTTAATACTAGAACTTTTTATTGTTTGTTTGATATTCCAATCATGTACTTTTTCATTACGCCATAAAGTGGATTTTTTTAGCTTTTTGGTTAAGGTTGCTAATTCTGCTATAATTTCTCAAGTATGTGTAACAGAAAGCTAAAAATTTGTATTATTATACATTAGTGTCATATTAACATACAGACAAAACAATTTTGTGGGTTTGTGGTTATTTTTGTGGTTATAGGTGCTGGAACTGGGAGCTTTAAGCTGAAAAAAGAGAAATTATTTTTCCTTATCTCTATAACTTGGTATACTGATACTTTAATACCTGAAGTTTCATATGAGCCTAATTTTGTGGGCACACGAAATTTGAATCTCGAAATATTTTAAGAAAAAAGTGTTTAAGCCAGGATTTTTTTAATTTATTGAGTTATATCTCTAAAAATTTGACACATGATGTAAAATTGCCTTAAAATTATTCTGTATAACTTTGGTAGCTATGTGGGGGAATTTCTTAGGAATTGTCCGTAACTCCCGCCAGGTAAAGGGTTGGATGCCAGGTGTCGTCCCAGATCCAGGTAACGCTGCCACCAGAGTGAGTCTATTCTGGTAGCTGTAATCTAAACTATCCCGTTCTCACTCCCAGCTCACTTCTTCACCCTTCACTAGCCCTGAAGTCGCTCAAGGAAGTTATGCGAGGTAATAAATAAAGCAATGAAGTATGTTACAGGTAAGAATAATACGAGCACCAAAGACTGACTGACTTGGGGGAGGCAGACCCTCAAAATTTATAGGTCTGCCACCCACCAGTGAAACATAAAAAGAAAATACATAACTGCTCATGCTCAGTCACAAACACATGTTCAACTGAACATGTGTTTGTGACTGAGCATGAGCAGTTGTGTATTTTCTTTTTATAAGTCCTAAATGGATAAGGGGTGTGAGTAAGTGTTAATAGAATCTTCAGTCATGCCTGTGAGTTGTGGCTGTTTTTCACCAAAAAAAATTACGCACGGTAAGGGTCATCAAATGATGACGTTTAGAGCGGATTGTGGGCCTTTAGTACACGTAAACACGACGTCACAAAACAGCGCACGCGTATTTGTGTCATAAAGGCACGAGAGGCGCCAGTTTACCGCTAATTGTTGCATGGATTCGGCTGCTTTAGCTACGGTTGTATCTCAGGCCTGTGGGATCAAGTTTTACGGCGCTACTGCCTATCACGGCCAGTGTTTTAGCTGCCGTCTGGAGCTGCACAACCCGTAGGACTCCAACTGCATCGCCCCGATGTTGTCAGAATACCGAATGCTGGGAGCCTTGGGAGTATTAAACTCCTTCAGCTTTTCTTCAGCTCTTGAAAAAGATGACCTCTTGGATAGGCTTGGCTCCAAGTTAGTAATACCAGCCAACAATTCTGACTGATTTCGATTTCTCTTACTGCTACTAGTAGAACGATGAGAATCCATACAGCCACTTGCAGTTAGGGAAAGTCCCGTCTTACCGCTCAGGGAAATAACCGTTCGACCTTAGCTCGTTAACTAGCTACGTTTAATGACGAACTCCCGCAAAATCTTGACGTCAACAAAAAATGGCATAAAATATATTAGAGTGAATGAGAAAAGTGCTGTTCTCCATTTTCCATTCTCTAAACAGGCAGTTTTATTATTGTAAACATTATTGAGATGATGAAGAAAAGGTATGTGTATGTTAAATGACTGTAGTGAGGGTCTATACAGTAGTTTAAAAAAAATCCACTCTTTAAGTTGGAAGCACTGTAAGAGTGTGTAAACCTGGTAAGGTGATCCAAGCCCCTTGAGCAAGAATGCACGAGCTATGAAGGTACAAACCATCTAGCAGCAGAATGGGGTCGTTAACAAAACTATCTACTTTTAGCATGCGGATCAACAGTTGAGCTTATTGAATAAATTCACCAGTAGACTAAGTACATTTACCACAAGTAATGTGCATGTTCATAACTTGGAGTTTGCTATGAGAAACAGGACTAGAAAGTGTTGATTTTGAAGATGTGTTGGACATTTACCTGATTTAGAGTAAATCAGGGAAGGGGAGGGAGGGGGAAACTGATCATGGGTTGGAGAGGGGAAATCCCATAGTCTGCATGAAATCCTGCTAAGCGTGCCCACCTGTTATTTTGCTGTTCCATGGAGAGTTCCAAATGTTGGGTTAAGTTTTAATTTAATATATTACATTGACTGCTACAACTTATTTGCTATTTTAATAGTTGTTTATATAAATCCAGACTAAATTGGAGTGATGTCCTCTAGCTATTATAATCAGTCAATAGCAACAGGTGCTGTCTTACCTTGCTAGTCCTCTTTTATCTCATCTTCATCAAGTATCAGTTAGCAGGAGCAGCACCTCTCCATAGGATCAGATCACAGAGAGGACAACTTCCATTAAGGTTAAAGTTATAGCACAGTTGGCGTCAAGAACTCTTGCAGATCTACTGAGGTCAAAGGTGAAGGCCAGCCTTCCTGCATAAGGTCAGCCTTCCTGCATAAGGTCGTTCTTTCTATTCGCGTGATTCTTGCGCGCACTTATTTAGTCTTTTATGAATCCACTTGTAGCCTGCATTTTGGGTGTGGTGGGTCAGAGTTATTCAAATAAATGGAGAATGTAGAAGACGATCGAGTCTCTAGTCTATCAGCAAGTTATGGCGGAAAGCCAGTCGCGAGTTCGTACTGAGGTGAGCGCGTAGCTACTCGCTAACTGAAAGCAATTGTTTGCCCAGGTACTAGCTAGATCCGTTGTTTGTTACTAGATCCATTGTTTGACTAGATCCATTGTTTGGTTAGATCCAGTCATCACTAGCCCGCTGTTCGTATAGATAAATTTTGCGAAAAGGTTAGAAGGGAAAACACTGTTTAATGTCTGAGCATTCGAAGGTATCAACAACTGGATGAATAGAGGAAATTTATGTCTGAGCATGCTGATAAAGAACCAACTAAATTAAACTGGAAAAGAGAGGTAAGTCATGTCTGAGCATGCTCACAACAAATGCACTGGCAACTGGAAAAAAGAGAGGGTAAAAGTCATGTTCCTGAGCATGCTCTCTTAAAAAGCATCAGGATCTTTTTATGAGCATGCTCAGACATGACATTCCCTCTCTTTTTTTCAGTTGCTAGTGTGTTTTTGAGGATAGTTAGACAAGACTATCCCTCTCTTTTTGCTATAGTTTGTAACTATTTTACTCTAGTCATTTGAAGTCTAGTTTGTTCCATTTGAAGTCTAGTTTGTTCCATTTGAAGTCTAGTTTGTTCCAGAAATACAGTAAGTTGTGTGTTTATAACACAAAATACAACATATATTTGTTGTAATGTTATTTTTCTATTGTGTGTGCTTGTTATTGTTCATTTACAGTATCTTACAATGTGTAAAGAATTTGTATTTGGGATGTACATTTAAATGTTTGTGCACTTTTATAGGAAGATTATGTTTTTGTGTTCTTCTTTTAATGTATATTCATGTGTTAGCATTAGTATAAAGCACAGCAGGTGTCTTTCGAAGGAGTTTTTTACAATTTTTATTATTATTTTGTTTTGAATCAACAGTTGGTACCGTTACATTAAAGATTTTAACAGTCAAGTTCTCGTTTCTGTTGATTAACTGCTAAAAGCTAGAAACTCATCCACTGCTATACCAGCAAGCTAAGCCTTGTACTACCCTCTAAATGCTATAGGGGTCTTGCTAAACAACTTGCACAATAAAAATAACTGACTTGTTTCGATTAAGCAGACTGACTGGATTTTCGCTGAACTTGCTGCTCTCACAGGTCCCTACTTTTTAGCCTTTCTACCAGCGACAGTTGGGTCTCTAGTAGTGAGAATATCTAAGCTAATGGTTACCCCAACATTTAAAATAGCATCATTTTTACATTCCTGAAAGTGGCATATGGTAAACGAGCATTAAAACTTTAACATAATTGACCTGAAAAACTATATTTTATCAACTGTCGTAATATTTTTCTCTCGTTTTCCTTTTTCTACAATAGCTCCTTCAGTACAAAAAAAAAATTCAACTGAACAGAATTGAAAACCTATTTTTTCTGGTGCCTACTGTACATTATTTTTAGCACAGGAAGAAACAGCTCATTCTCTTATTATGTGTTTGTGTGTTTGGAATATCATGTCATTATTTTGTGTTTGTGTTTGTGTGCATATATACGCATTGTACCAGTTTTATGTTTGTGTGTTGTTTTTTTTTGTTTATTTCTCAGTATTATTTTTACTATTTTTATATACTAAATATTGTATTGTATGAGAAATTGTATGTTTGTGTGTTAGTATGTCACACAGTTGCTATTGTTTTTGTGTGTGTACATTTCTGTAAATTATAGTGAGTAAAATTGTATGTTTGTGTGTTTATTTACATGGCTTATGTTACAGTATTGTGTTTGTTTACAACATGTTTGTAGTCTTCCATTAATTTGTTTGTGTGTTTGCATGTTAAAGTCTCGTTTAAATAGCACTTAGTGCTATATATTTGTTTGTTTGTTTGTATATCAATTTAATTATATATTTATTTATTTATTTATTTGTATTTAGAGAGATCTCCATCCTCCAGTCTCACTTCACTGGGAGCACTGCCATACATGGAGTAAGTATGTCCAGCCTGTACAATGTGCAGTACTGCATAATAAAGTCATAGTTATGGATGTTGATTATCACACACTTTACATCTCTACTGACCTTCACTCATGGACTACTACTCGTGCACCATATAAACACTCGTCCCTAACTACCTACCAGTCTAAGTTTGTATTGGTTGGTGGATGGCATCCCTCCACTGATGAACTCACTAATTCTCTGTTGACTAGTACTACTGGTCTAGACTGGAAGCCATCGCTACGTGCCATGCCTACTTGTCACTACGGAGCATCATCAGTTAGTGGAGGATCACCAGAGGTACTGGTCGTGGCTGGTGGGTGGGACTCACATGGCGGGAAACTGGACGTAGTGGAAGTTCTACTCAACGACCATTGGATGACTGCAGACTCACTTCCTTCTTCATGCTGGTACATGCAATCAACATTCCATGAAGGCAACTTCTACTTCACAGGAGGAACTCGCAAGGAGAAGATTCTGTTTATATGCAGTTTAGAGTCTCTTATAGCATCTGCTAGTAATGGCAGGACAAGAAGACAAACAATATGGAGGACAGTAACCACACTTACTGCCATCTTTGCTATCGTCTCCTATGTATCGAATCTAATCGGCATCGATCATTCTACCATTAGAAGTTACTCCAACAAGACAGAGGAGTGGATTGAGACTACTAGTGAGGGAGATAGACCAGTTACACCAGTTCGTGAACTGATAGCTACTGCAGTCTTGTCTACTGGACAGTTGCTGGTTGCTAATAGTGTGGGAGTATACAAAGAAACTCTGTCAGGTTAGTGTAAGTAAATAGCAGCATCTCTAGAAAGCCATCTTGCCTTCAGTGATATTGGCTTCTCTTTAGAATGTCCCATTTATAGATTATATGGGAAACTAAAGTTAGGTATTAAAAACTTGTACTATAATAAAACTAGAATATTATTATTTATTATTAAGTTAATTATGTTAAAACTAAATATTTATTATATTAATTATGATTATTATAATAAGAAATGTAATTGATTGTCTTTGCCAAAATTGCAAGTGCTAGAGTGCAGCTGCTTCAACTGGCAGCTGCTTCTACTGGCTTAGCTCCAGGCTATAGAACCAGCTGCCCACACTCTGTATTGCTGGAGCCAGCTAATTGTACTGCTGCAGTGTGTGGGTTACTTGTAAATATAACCAATGAGACTGTAATAAATGTAATTAGTGTTTTATTTGCAATATTTTATAATTCATATTTTATTTTATGTTTAATAGTTCTCAAGTATGAAGATGCATATAAATACTTCATTGTTTCCAAGGAAGTGTTGGAGCTTCTGTCTTTAAAGTTTATGTCCCTTGGTCCTCCAAGACAAGGCAAGAGTACAACTCTCAGGAGAATAAAGAAAGAGATCATAGATCTTCTGTCAGCTAAAGAAGAGGAGCAGATTCATGGCAGCACAGGCACAGTGGAGTGTTGCTCCTATATGGTAGTCCAAGGCAAGTCTGATCCAACTACAGCAGAAAGAAGTATAGACTGGACCATTGTAAAGAATCTCATTGAGGAAGCTTCTCTACTCTTTCACACTCTCAAAGATAGTTTGGCGACTGAATCCACTTCTGAGGCTACAGCTGATTCCCATGGAGGTAGTGACACCAGGGCAGAGGTCAGTCAGGCTAGCAGTACAGGGCAGTCTCACTCTGTGGAAGAACCACCCCAGCCTTCATTATTACAGAAGATGATGGCAAGATTGAAATCTTTTACCAGAAATAGGCAACCCAGGCATAAGGAAATCACTCCACTCTCAACAGCACATGACCAACCAGCTGATCAGGCAGTATCATCACCAGATTATTCTGAAATAGCTGCCATATTCGAAACAGTGTCCAAACAACCACACTTTTCAGAAAATGTTAAGCACTCTTTTAAAGCTTTTTTGAGAATGGAGGACACCGGAGGTCAGCCTGAGCTGATGGACATGCTACCAGCACTCACCATAGGACCTGGCCTCTACTTGCTGTTCTTTAGCTACAAGTTCCAACTGGATGAGGAGTATCGGGTCTTTTATCAGAGAGCTTCAGGAGAGACAACTGCACCAGAGAAATCAGAGTTTACTCTGCAAGAGATGCTTTTGCGTACTCTGGCCAGTATATCTTGCTTCAGTTCCTCCACCCATTTTCAACCTCTACCTGGAACAGACAACTCAGCCATTGGTGAGATACTGGAGTCCTCCAAGTCAGTAGTGTACATAGTGGGTACTCACAAGGACAAGGTTTCTGAGGAAGTCATCGCTACAGTCGACTCACAGCTTCAAAAAGTGATTCGAGACACGGACTCCTACAAAAAAGGCATAGTTCAGTTCTGCTCAAAAGACAAGCTTGTTGTTTCTTTAGACAACATGGGAGGCGGAGTAGAAGAGATCGATCACTTGCATCAGCTACTGGAGAATGCCATGGAGAAACACTTTAAAAAGCTGAAAATTCCAGCTGTATGGCTTCTGTTCAGCTTGAGTCTTCGCATGAGAGAAGTGAGGACAGCCAGCCTGGAGACCTGCTTGGCCTTGTCCCATGCCTTCAATATGACGCCCTACGAGACCAGAGCAGCTCTGTGGTTTCTTCACCACCATGCCGGTGTTCTGATGTACTTCCCCAGTGTGCCTGGTTTGGAGGGCCTGGTCATCATAGACATCCAGGTAGTGTATGACAGTATCACTGGTGTCATTCTCAAAGCCATGAGCTTTGATAGCATAGGTCAGGCCACATCCGAGAGATTCAGGAAGACCGGTCGATTCTCTTTGACAGATTTGAAGACAGCTACAGCTGACATTTCAGGAGATCTGATTCCACCGGAGCAACTGGTAGCTTTGCTTGCATATCTTCACTTGATAGCTGAGATTGCGTCAGTCAAATCTTCTGATACTAACTCAGTGTTAGAAGAAGAGAAAGAATACATCATGCCTTGCGTGTTAGAAAACACTAGTGCAAAGGAACTGGACCAATTCCACAAAGAATCCTGCAGATCTTGTTTCGTGGAACCTCTTTTGATGTACTTCAGTAGTGGGTTTACTCCTATGGGACTCTTTCCTGCTGCAATGGCATGTCTCGTATCCAACAAGTCCTTCACTTTCATTACAGAAGGTGTCAAGAAAAACATGGTGCACTTTTTGTATGGAACAAAAAAAGTTCATGTTACTTTTGCATCTAAATCTAAATATTTTGAAGTCGTAGTTTCTTATAATCCTACTTTCCAAGATTCCATTCACCATGAATGTGCTGCTCTAAAACAAGAAATAGAAGACACTCTAAAGAAGGCTAGTTCCAGAATGAACTACAACAGCTCCATGGACTACCAGTTTGCCTTTGACTGTCGTTCACATGAAGGAGAAAATCATCTTGGAGTGGTCGATGGTGCAGACACGATTCCAGAGGTTATGACTTGTCTCTTCAATCCAGACTATCCACAAGCAGTTGTACTCACCAATAGACACCTCATTTGGTATGGACAGGTATGCAGAAATAGACTATGTATTCTAACTTGAAATAACTTACAATGATATTATTTGGTTTTAGAAATACGAAAATAAAGATCCTGTGGTAGAGGTCTCTGAAAGTAAGTCAAGTTATTGTTTTTATTTGGTATCATTGTAAATGTTTTATTAATAGGTGGCAATTACTTGAGTATATTTCTGAGTGTGTATCCTGACTTGGTCCTCTCAGTGAAGCCTTGTGTTATGACAGTAGCTGATCACTGCTACAGTATTGGACTCATATCACAATATACCTATGACCAACTTCGTGAGCGTAAAGACCTGATTGACGAAGACAGAGCAAGGACTCTTTTGGACAACATTCGTAGAGTCTTTTCATCGAGACCCTCAGCTCTCAAGGAGTTTGTTACTGTATTGTTCCAAACAGGAGAATGTAATCATTTAGCAGATAAAATACAGCGACAGCTCCAGTAAGTGTATTGTTATTATTGTAGTATTTGAATTATTGTATTGTTTGCGTAATAGAATTGTGGAATGAAGTCTGACGAAGCCACATGGACATACATTTGAAAACACTCATTGTATTGCACTTTACATTTTTTGTATATCATATCCCATATTTCAAATTTACACATTGTAAATTTATATTTTCTGTTACTTTTAAATAAATTTTCATTAAAGAATGCTTAACATAGTGTTACAAAATAACAAAAACATAGTATGTGATTGTCAAGTAATTTGATATTAGTTACCAATATGCGCTCGTAGTCTGGTGTAGCCAGACTTTTTACCGACTGCTGCCCTGTATTATTTATGGCGCTTATTGGTAGTTTATTGAACCACTACTTGTACAAAGGGTCAGTGAACATGGCTATACCATTAATTGCCGCAAATATATTGCGGCGATCAACTACTGTTAGCGAATTACTGTAAATGGCCCTCCTAAATCACAAATCGAAATTCCAGCACTGTCGGCCACCCTTTCAAAGCTAGGTTTAGTAAGTATGGCTTGTTTGAATATCTGTCTACTGCACCAGACTATCTTGACCGTACAACTACTCCAGCAAAATGTTCACCCCCTCTCTTGTCTGACAGTATCTTGCTGGCAGTGTACAGTGATCCATCACCTCTCTTGTCTGACAGTATCTTGCTGGCAGTGTACAGTGATCCATCACCTCTCTTGTCTGACAGTATCTTGCTGGCAGTGTACAGTGATCCATCACCTCTCTTGTCTGACAGTATCTTGCTGGCAGTGTACAGTGATCCATCACCTCTCTTGTCTGACAGTATCTTGCTGGCAGTGTACAATGATCCATCACCTCTCTTGTCTGACAGTATCTTGCTGGCAGTGTACAGTGATCCATCACCTCTCTTGTCTGACAGTATCTTGCTGGCAGTGTACAGTGATCCATCACCTCTCTTGTCTGACAGTATCTTGCTGGCAGTGTACAATGATCCATCACCTCTCTTGTCTGACAGTATCTTGCTGGCAGTGTACAGTGATCCATCACCTCTCTCGTCTGACAGAATCTTGCTGGCAGTGTACAGTGATCACCTCTCTTGTCTGACAGTTTCTTGTTGGCAGTGTATATTGATCTAGCTATTACCTCTCTTGTCTGACAATCCACTCCAGATGAGCTGAGGAGAAGTCTTCAAAGTATCACCCTATATGTACCAACTGCTATAGTTATGGCAAGTAGGAACATACTAGGGAGCCTGAGTTTACTGGCAGGAAAAGACCGGGCAACAACAGAGGCTAATATTCAACTATCATCATTGAACCAGCTTATTTTCTAGTTAACAGTTCGCCAAATACAAAATAAAGTGCGGGTGACAAAGAGTTTTTTTTTTGTTTTTTTGGTGGTATGGAAATAACCCTACAAAGGCTTATAAGCCTGCCATTGTCGTTAATACTATCTCTTAGTAATTTCCACATTGAATTGAGTAAAGAAAGCCTCCAAAATCACTGCCACAAACCTGACTACAAGTTCAACAGCAATAGTCTCGCTGCCAAAGTCTGCGAGACAGTCCAATACTAGTAGCCCCACCCCCAGATTGCGGTTCCAGTCTGTTTTAGTATTTTACTGCTGGAGTATCGCAAATAGTAAGTTACAGAAAAATAGTTTAAGAAATTAAGTGCAAACTTTACTTACTGAGTTGTACTGTCCTTCTAAAATAAGTTTAGTTGAAGATTGGCTGTTGCTTTATTAGTAGTTAGACAAATAATAGTCTTCTAGCAAGTTCTTCCAGAGAGGGCTCTGGTGAAGAAAGAGCTGGGGTTATAATGGGGTATTTTTGCAACCTCAAAAGTGGTTTGTAAGTGTTTCTGTATGGAATGTGATCTGATAATGGAGTAGCCTCTCTTCTGTGAGATTAACAATGAGACAGCCTGTGCCCTGTGATATTGCTGCAATTTGTAGCTCACTATCTTTCATCTTCACTATAAATGAACTTCCATTGTTGAAGGAGCAAGTTTTGTGGCACAGCTGTGTGGGATGATGTCCCCTTTAGTGAGAATAGATACAAATTGGAGGCAGTCGCACCAGTAATCAGTATAATCAATTGATTCAACTATACTGCTAAATGCTAACAAATGAGTGCCTTTGATGTCTGTGTTTATATATGCTCAAATCTCAGCTGCAACCGAAGATGCCATCATGCCTTCAACTAGTGAGTTATTTGAAGAAAAACTTCTTGAATATAGCTTAATGGATAAGCAATCCCAAATATACACTACAATGAATCAGGAATGCCCCTTGAGCATAAACTTCGTCATGTTATTACAGCCAGGGGTGCCAAAAAGATTCGACAGGTAACATCAGGCAACAAAACACAAATTACTATTCTTGGCTGTTGCAATGCTATTGGTCAGACCATTCTACCCATGGTTATATTTACAGGAAAACACTTCAATCCTGATCTCTGTGCTGGCGAAGTTTCTGGAACATTGTACGGTATGGCTGATTCGCTGGATGGACCAAGAGCTCTTTTCTAGTTGGTTTTTTAATCATTTTTTATGACATGTGGTATCAAGTCGCCCACTATTGTTGATGCTAGATGGTCATTCCTCACATCACATGCTAGAACTCATCAAATCTGCTGCAGAAAATTATATAGTTATTGTCCGACTGTCCATCCTATCAATTCTGCTCCCACTAGTACTAATTGTAAGTCAAGTGCGTTACCTATTTCTGATTTTCTTGTGTATCCAATGGCCATCAGTAAGTCAAAACATCAACCAGCATGCAAATCAGCTCGTGTTATGATGAGTATAGAATTTGATCGCACTGTTACAAGAAAAGAAAAGGAAGGAGGAAGAAGAGGAAGAGAAGAGAAAAGAAAACATTCAAGAGAAAAAAATAATTGATGAATGAAGAAGAGAGGAAACAGAAAATTGAGGACAAAGAGTCAAAGAGGACTGAACAAGCTAGGAAGAAAGAAGAGCAGGCCAAAAGGAAAGAGGAACTAGCGAAGAAAAGGGAGCAATGCAAGCAAGAAAAGCAGAAACTAAAGTAAGTGAATGCCGAGCCAAAAGAAATTTGCCTGATGAGTCTTCCCTAAAAACATATTCCAAGAGCAAACATAATGAAATGGAAAGTGTTCAGTAATCAAGTCAAGATACTTGTTCCATGTGTTTTAGTCTCTACAAAGACCATATTAATAGTGGAACTGGGTTGGTTTTGGGTGGCTGTGATTGGATCCAGTGCACTAATAAAGACTAGATTAGGAGGAGCCATCGGTTAAAAGCATAGTTCCAGAGAAAATGTATCCTGAAGTACAGAGATAGTGACTGCACTATAATTATAATGAAGCCACACTGTAAATGATTTTCACCTACAGTAGTCTCAAGCAGTTTTTATAAAGTTGGCCTACCATTTTTTGTGTGAAAGCACGGGCTACCCATGCTATCACTATCTGCGTATTTCAGGATTAACTTTCTAAGATACTTCACGATGGCTCCCCTCCTAATCTGTTAAAAAAATTCCGCTATTAATATCGAATAGCATGCTTACCAATGCTATCAATCTTTCTAATTAATAAGTGAATTACGTTACACTTTATAAAGAAT
>WLWD01000665.1_pt1 | contig 35666 bp, 35 predicted proteins | sample 6712731 | NCBI WGS metagenome assembly WLWD01 (sample SAMN12718690, study PRJNA576275) | sponge metagenome | isolation source: marine sponge | host: Mycale hentscheli | place: New Zealand: South Island, Marlborough, Capsize Point | collected 2014-11-01 | reverse complement strand
AAAAATGACACAACGTACTGATAACACAACACATAATTCATTCAAAAGTACATGGCTCACTGTTCTCGCTATCTTCTTTTTTATTCTCCTACTACTCTTCCCCAGTCTTGTCCTTGTGGAAGGGCAGACCCCACATCACCTACGCTTAAGACATAAACAACTCCTTGAAGGCCTAATCCATCTACCAGTCCATCCAACCAACAGGAGAGGAGAGAGAAAAAAATAGCTGGTGTGATAATAATGCAAAATTCTCAACGAAGGACAATAATACCCTACAAACACAAGAGTTTAGTTGGAATTTAGGATGGCTTCACCAAGACACATGATGACACTCGTATCATCTAAGTGTTGAGACCAATTACTGCTGTAAATTATCACATAGCCTATAGTTAGAGCATAGTCTCACGTAGCCAGACCCTTGATCACCCTTTATCCGCTACGTGGATCAAGGAAAGGGTCTGGAACACTGTCCTTTACACGGCTGTTCCAGTTCCACTCGAAAGTTGGTGGAGGTAATTAGGCTCTAGCACTATGAATAACGTTAAGTGACCGCATGCGGTAAAGGAGAAACTTGCGAGCGAAGATCAGGAAAAATCTGGTCCCCCCTTACCCGCAGTCCGGCCGGACTGTATGTTGCCGCCAAAACTGGTCCGCCCTTGCCATTTATAGTCTCCACCCCCCTGCCCGCCCGCCAGCCCCGCGAAACCTCAGTGCGCACTAATTATCCTCCGCACCTCATGTCCGTGGTAAATCATGGCTTCTGATAATAATCTGCCAGCGGAAGAGGCGACCGCTCCAGGAGGTGATAGGGAAGTGGTGCTCATTAAAGAGGCGCTGGAGTATATAAGAAATGGATTTTATCCTGCAGGCGAGTTTAAATAAATCTAGATGGCTAGTGGCAATTGGGGGATAGCTACTATTAGAACATATATTATTTTGAATAGGTGCTTCACATAACCAGAAAAGAATTATCAGAAGAAAATCCAAATCTCTTAAGCTCAACAAGAATGGAGAAGTTTTCTTTATTAGAAAAGATGGAACAAGAGTGAGTGAAAAATATAATGACAAGTGTGAAGGAAGGTGCTTTTAAGGACCACCATGATTTTAAGTCAAAACAAAATTCTATAGCCATGATGATGATAATGAGGATGATGATGATGATGATGATGATAGCTATTAATAATAATAATAATAATAATAGTAATAATAATAATAATAATAATAATAATAATATTATTATTATTATTATTATTATTATTATTATTATTAATAATGATAATAATAATGGAAAATGTAAGGGAAGAAAGAACTGGAGACAAGCACTGTAAAGTAACTCATTTCTATAAATAAATGTGTCTTATTAGGATTACTTAACAGCTTATTGGTTGGGTCACTAAACATTTATGCGAGTAGATAGAATAGGAAGAAGTAGGAGTTTAGAATTAATACACACATTGAGGGAAAAGGATTAAACTGAGTTTAGACTTCCATGTAATTAAAGAACATACTTACCTCTTTTTAAAAAATTCATTTGGCTATATGAATTACGTGTAAATGGTTATATAAACTTTGTTAGGTCCGCTATGTAACTGATCTGGATGAGAGGTCCAGAATTGTGAAATCGTGTCATTCAGATCCAACTTCTGGTCATTTAGGCACCAAGAAGACCGTAGCCAGAATTAGTGACAGGTTTATGTGGCAAGGAATAAATAAAGATGTGAAGGGATTTGTAAGTTCTATTATAATGTGTATTCATTGAACATCAGATAAACATTGTTGATAGATTTTTAATTTATAGATACATTGACAGCTAATATTTGCATTACCAAACTAACTCTTTACTTCAATTTATATTAACCACATGACCAGTGCAGTAGAGTAGAATTACAATGTAAACTAATTGTTTTTGTATTTTTTTCACTTTATTATTTTAGATAAGCAAGTGTGATGCATGTCAGAGAAGCCAGACAAAACTAAGTATATCCGCTCCTGAGCTCAACCCAATTCCTGTAGTTTCACCTTGGTACCACATCGGGATTGACTTCATTGGTCCTATATCCCCCAGTTCTCATCAGGGAAATAAGTATATTCTTACCATTACGGACTATTTCACAAAGTTTGTAGAAGCTGTGCCAATGCCTAATAAGTATGCTGTGAATGTAGGAGCTGCTTTGTTCAAGGTTTGTTGTGTACAGATTAAAAAATTAAATATATATGTATATTATGATTTGATGGTGGATTCCTTCAGCTATTTATGAAGATGGGAATAAGTCGAGTTGTAACCTCAGATCAAGGCACGGAATTTAACAACATGTTGAACCGACAGTTGATGAGGCTACTTAAAATAGAGTATCGTCTTACAACTCCTTACCACCCTCAGGTATCTCATTTTATTTTCTCTAATAGCTACTTAAAACAAGAATTGATTATTATTTAGGCAAATGGCTTAGTAGAACGTTTTAATCAAACTTTACAAAATATGCTAGTAAAGTTTATCAATGACAAAAAGGACACATGGGAGGATTATCTTGACACCTGCATTTTTGCATACAACACATCTAAACAGGAATCCATAAAATATTCTCCATTTGAATTGATGTTTGCCAGAAAGCCAGTTTTGCCAATTGATTTACAGTCTGGTACAGCATCAATACATTCTGAAGTAGGAGGAGTGTCACAAGGTAAGTTTTTAGATATTTGTTATCATGCTTTTACTATTTATAAGCTGAATTATACAGATCAAATATATTCTCATTTTGCAAAAACCACTGAAGTATTGAACCATGCCAAGACAAACATATTGAATGCACAGTTAAAGCAAAAGGAGGTGTACAACAGGAAGCATTCAAATCCGGAAGTATATCAAGTTGGAGGCTATGTCCTAAAGAAAGATTTTTTAAGAAAGAAAAGGAAAGGAGGAAAACTTGACCATAAATGGGTAGGACCTTATATCATTGTAGCAAATCTTGGTAGGGGCTTGTATCGTTTACAAGATGTAAATGATTCCACTAAGTTCATTTCCCGAGTGAATGGAGTTCATCTTAAGAAATACATAATCCCAAATGAGGTAACCTATAATAATTTATTAAGTTATGGTTTATCTATTACCTTTATGGTATTTTTATTTGCAGTTATCTTCTGAGAGTTCTTCTTTGGACTCTAAAAGCTTGCAGGACAAAATGTCATTATCAAGAGAAAGAACCATGAGTCCTATGGTATACACAAACAGAAGCAATTTTATTAAAGTTATATGTAATTTAGTGTGTTTATTTCATTTTTAGCCTCCTTCTTGTGAAAGTTCAGACTCTCAGTTTTCAGATGTAGATGGTTTTGAAAGAGTAGCAGAAACACCTTGCACTCCTATGGTATAAAAGATTACATGTTCTACTGGAATAATTGATGTTGTCTTTTTTTCACTTAGTCTTCTGAGAGTTATACACATTTATCTGGCTCACATGGTTCAGATACGGAAGGTTTTGAGTGTGACCCACATACACCATGCAGTTCTATGGTAAAAATGAAAGTAATTACTAAATAATTCACATTATTGTGGCATAATATCTTCTATAGAATGCTATTTATTTGTCTGGAAAGAATCACGAAGTATCTAGAGGCAATTCTGAAGTATTCAGCGAAAATTCTCTACCTGTTAGTGATCTATTTTTAAATTACTAACAATGGTATATGGTACTTGTGCTCCTCTCCCAATTGTTGTAGGCAAAGACTAATGTCTTACATTTGTTTCCACAGCCTTCTGAAAATGTCCCTAATAGCAAGTTTTCCATATTGTGGTGTTTTAGTAGTTATTCATGACAATTTTATTTATGTATGTAGGAGATATCACATCATTACTTACTGAAGATAAAAACAAAGGGACCAATAATGAAGAGGATTGGGTCAATATTTTACAGAAAATAGAGCCAAAGGAAATAGTTTGTCAGTTCGAAATGATTTTGCCGCAACTAAAAATAATTTCTAGAAAAACTTCCTCTGGTCATTTCAATTTGTCAGCAAAAAGTCAAAGTAAGTGCAGCTCTATTTTGTATTTTGTTCATATTAACTCTTGTCTGCTGGTTTTAGATACACTCAGAAGTGCAAGCAATTGTATATCTTGCTTGACATCAGATCAATATGAAGCTATTCTAGCATTTTTAATCCCACAGTTTTGTGTCCATGATATGAAGGTATTACAATAGTATAGCTAGCATCTTTGAAATCATTATATTATTTTGGATGTTGTTGTTAATGTTGTTCAGCTCTATTCTTACACATTGGATGTTCTGTATCCCCTTGGCCTAAAATATTTACTAAAGAATATGTTTGGCATAAGTGAAGAAATGGTTAGTGATATGAAGCCTCTTTTGCATTACAATATATATGATTTATCTGTCCCATACTTAGGTTAAAAGAGTTCTGTATTCCAGCAGGAAACGAAGAAGATCTGATAAAGGAAGTGACTCAAAAGTAAGAATGTATGTTACTTTAGTATGGATTCACAACTATTCAATCAACTAAGTAACATGCTTATTTATTTATTTATTTATTTATTTATTTATATATTTGCATATCTCAGCTTGCACTTTATTCTGTCTTTATTTATAAACAAGCATATTCCTATTTTAAATTGCATTCATGTTAGCCCTCTACGAATAAACAACAAAAGCTAGGGGGAGAAAGTGGCTCAGAAGTAAGATAATAAATGCAAACCATTTGCAGCTACATGATATTTATTAATTTTTATACAAAAGAAGTCAGATAGTGAAGACAGAGCTGATCAGGAAACCACATTGGGGGAGGAGGTAAGAATTACTTAGCTGTATCTGTAAACTTCAGGTATATTTCTCAAATACATTAATATTTAATAGTGTGTTAAACCAGATAAAAAATATCTGCAATTAATTTAACCCACATGTGCATGCATATTGAGGGTCAATAAAAATAGCAACAACATGCTGATGATATTTTGTGATATTCCAAATACATTAAATTACCTGAGTCATGTTGCAGATTTGCATAGATGAAGTGAACCAAACCAAGGCCTTTCCAGCACCAGATTTTGATTTTTAATTTCGAAATCTCTAATATGATTTGTGGAGCATGCTATTTGTTAGTTATAATGACAACTTTCTTAAAAGTAATCTTGCAAGGGTGGTATTGTTAGTGAAGATTATTGTGTCTTATAAATTTCTCTGTTATGCTATTTAGAATGAAATATCAAAAAAATCTATCTGCCAAGATTCGAAGGAATTGAATTATAATCCAAGTAGATGTATAAAACGTAATACTATAATATTTAAATGTTTTTCAATTCATATTGTATGATCTTGTTGGTATTGTAGGAAAAAATTGCAGGAAATGTAAGGGATGTATGACAAATGATTGTGAATCATGTGTATATTGCAAAGACATGAAGAAGTTTGGTGGCCCTGGGAAGAAGAAGCGAAAATGTGCCAAAAGGAAGTGCACTGGAGCTACACAAGTAAATATCTTTATTATTATTCCATTTGTGTTCTGAAATAAGGAAATTTATTCATACAGGAATCATTAAACGTGCTGGACCACTATTTAAGTAATCAGTGCCGACAAAGACATTCCATTAAAGGTGATGGAAACTGCTTGTTTAGAAGCATATCCTTCATTCTTTTTGGAACCGAAGCCAATCATACTCAAGTACGATCAGTTCTAGTGAAGTTTGTTGAAATGAATAACAGTTACTTCAAGCCATACTGTTTTCCTTCAACTGTAAAAAGCCACACAAACAAAATGAAAAATAATTGTGTTTGGGGAACTCATGTTGAAATTTTTGCTTTGTCAATGTACTTTAATAAGCCTGTTTTTGTCATTCTGGACAAAGGATATAGCAATTATTACTGGGCAAAGATGTTTTTAAGCCAAAAACCAGACCTGTCATTCCCCACTGACTGCCAACTAAATACTCAAGTTGACATCAATCATTTTGAACTTTGTCATGTCAACAATAATCATTATGATATTTCATTATGTACTGATGGATCACTTCCAAGAGAGCCACCCTATCAAAGTAGTGCATCGTCATCACTTGCTTGTGATACAGTTGTTTTGTAAATGCAGATTTGTCGTTAGTATATACTACTCATTAAAATGTTTATTTCAGTTATTGTTACTCTCTTTGATGCACATTTTTTAATTAAATATCATGTCAAACATTATATCCTGACACATGTAGAATTTATGTGCATAAATATTAAATATAAAGTCTTGATTACTATAGCTAGACATAAAAATATTTCAGTATATTCACTAAAATGATGACAAACTAAATTTCTTTTTGTTGACCAAACAAGAAAGCCCAGCAACATTTATGCATTTTATTATATAATTTTTCGAATTACACCCTATTTAAATTTTTGAATATTTACTGGATTATCGAATAGATTAATAAACAATATAGCTAAAATTATTGGTAGTCCAAAAATTGAAGATATAATTTTAGGGTATAATAATGTTTTGTCACATGCATGAACTGGCAATGAAAAAATTCATTTTAACCACATGATTCTGGGTTTTGCTGCTACACTGCCATATTTAATAAACAATATAGCTAAAATTATTGGTAGTCCAAAAATTGAAGATATAATTTTAGGGTATAATAATGTTTTGTCACATGCATGAACTGGCAATGAAAAAATTCATTTTAACCACATGATTCTGGGTTTTGCTGCTACACTGCCATAATTTTTGGTAGGGATGAGACTTGATGAGGCTCACTAGCTGTATGCCTAATTTTATAATGTTAGGTGATACATTTGTGTGACTTTATAAAAAGAATGACATTGAAGTCTAAGATTAAAAAAAATGGTACTCTTATAAACACAATATGTGTGCTTTTTTGAGTTTGAATTATAGGCTATACTTTTATTGAAAAAAAAAATGTGGCAACTGAATCCATTTGATTGAAAATGACACAGGAAACTAGAATTTCCCTAAGCACAACATAGGGTGTCTAGCCCTATCTGCAACTTTAAGAAGACCAAGGCAGTATGCCCTATCCTGTAAGTCAGGAAATTTTAACCATTCATGAACTGCACAGGCCCTGAAGCATGAAATTCTCATGAACTGCACAGGCCCTGAAGCATGAAATTCCAGGGGGATATTTTTATTGTTGTGTGTGTGTTAGTGTTATCAAATATTCCAGGAAGCTAAGTAGCCAATCATCAACTTGTAAATAATATATAATTGTGGAAATGCTCATTAGTTGCTAACTATAACATATATATATGTCATGGCACTAAGTAGCTATGTCATTGAAAATGCCTTAGAGTGACACTGAGTAGCCACTCATAAATGAACAGCAAATGGAGCAGGAATACCTCTAGCCATGATATATTAGGTAAAATTCAAGGTAGTAGAGCTAGAGCTTGTAGCAAAGCCATAACATAAGTTATTAACTCATAAATGAACAGCAAATGGAGCAGGGAGGGCGACCTTAATTTGCTGCCAATTGGTGGGACCGAAAATTTCTGAGGGGGACCATATTTGGCAGCCAAAATTGGTCCGGCGGACCGTAATTTGCTGCCAATTTTAGTCCGAGGGACTGATTTTGGGTGGGACTGAATTTCGTGTGACAGAAGTCTTAACGGTCATCCATATTGGTAGCGGACGATTCTGAATAGTGGTAAGGTAATTCCAACCCTACAAAACATGTAGGCTAACATAAGAAATTGAGTAAATTGTGTTGCAATTGTAAGAATTATCTATTATGATAAACAGTAGCAACAATTTTTTACCATAAACCAGTGGTGTGCTTGAGCACAAATGGCGAGCGAGCCTGCCTTGTTAGGCTGTATAAAAGTACAATAGTGTTATACGATGTATTTTACCTGAAGATGCTTTTATTTCATGGTGACTGTGGTTACGCTGGCTGAGGTGGCAATAGGCTTCCACAGCCGACGCAAACCGGAATGGTACACTGCCACCAGAATCATGCAGTTGGCGCTTGTGGTCCGGAGTCCCCCAGTCCCTTTATGGGGAGGGTCGCTGGGGCTAGTCCGACGTACAGGCGCGAGGTTCAAAGAATAGATTCTACTCTAAACTGAATTATTAACAGGATTGAGGAAGGAACACGTGGGCACAGGGTCGTTAAATACCCAATTCCAACGATGAAATGATGCATACATCCGGACACGCCCGGGGTACAACTCATACAAACGCACAAGTCACTCACGGCAAATACATGACACACCTACGTTAGTTTAGTGACACAAAATAATAGACATGCATAATAATAACAACAGTTCAGTTCAGTTCTTGGTCCTCTTCTTTCTTCCTTCTTCCTTGTCTTCTCTTTCTTCCTCTCGTCTTTCTTTTCCGAGACCAGACCCACAGGTCCCTCCCCCGAGGCCAAACCCTCGGGCATGACAAAAACTCCAAGGGGATGGGCTCCGCCTCCGTCTCTGATCCTGGCCACCTTGCCTGCTGAGACCAGACCATCTGCGTTCCCATTCAAGCGTCCTGGTGGAAACTTGATAGTAATGTCTCTGTCCTGGAGCTTCAGCGCAAACCTCAGCAGTCGCTTGTTGAGGTGTTTACTCGATAAGGTTGACACACAGGCTCTATGGTCAGTGGAGATTGTCACAGGACGACCATACAAATAGTATTCAAAGTAGAAAACAGCAGAAACAATGGCCAAAGTCTCCAGTTCGGTCACACTGTAGTTCTTCTCAGCCTTCTTAAGTTGTCGCTATAGAAGGCAACCGGGAGCTCGGGAGTTCATCAACTCCCCTGATGACATGCAGACACGCCCCCACTCAGTCTCCGGAAGCATCCGTATATAAACAAAACAAATCAGACCAAACAGGTACAAATAACACAATACAACACATAATGACTCACCCATTTGTTTGAAAGCTGAAGTCATCTCCTCCGTCCAATTCACCCAAGATGGAGAGCAGAGGGAGGTAGCCAGAGTGAGCAATGCTGACATCTTGGCGAATCCCTCAACAAACTTCCGATAATACGACATACTACCCAAGAATGACCGCAGTTGTTTCTTTGTAACCGGTTTCATAAAATCTGCCATAGACCTCACCCTTACTTCCGGAACAGCCACTTGCCCACACCCAATTTGATGTCCCAGATACTCTAAATACTTCCTCCCAAACTCGCACTTCCTCCTCTACCTGCCTCCCACAAACAAACAATTACCCTCTTTAAATCAACCAAATGACTCTTCCAATCTGAACTAAACACAATTACATCATCGATGTAGTTTCTGGCCACATCTCTCACAGGTCTGAGCACATCTTCCAGAATAGCCTGGAAGATGGCTGGGGCATTTTTCAACCCGAAGGGCATTCTCTTAAACATGTACCGACCTGCCGGGCAAAAAAAATGATGTCAACACCATGCAAGCATCTTCCATTTGTATTTGGTGGAATCCTGCTGTCAGATCTAATTTTGACAGACAAGAACTAGCCAGAACCTCCTGATTGGGGTCCTTCAGTTAAGCTCCCGAAAGTCAACGCAAATCCTGATCGAACCATCCTTCTTACATACAGGAACCAAAGGACTAGCCCATTCCGACTCACTTCTCACAATAATACCAGCTTCCAGCATCTTCCTTCGTGACTCAGTAGAAAACTCAGCAGTCAGCTTACTCCCAAGGGACCAGAGCCTAAGGAGTCGACGAGTGTCTGCCACGTCTCGCACTTCCTCCTGCTTCTCGCATACCTTCCAAACCATCCAAATTCGTATCAACTTCACCTAAACCATCAATTCTTTCTATCACAGTCTCACTACTAACAATTGAACTCAAAGAAATACTATCCTCTAGGTTACCAGTACCACTACTCAAACTGCTATCAGTTGGCAAACTCTTGGGACTCACTCCCCTTGTTCTATCAAAACTGCCAGTACTAGACGAACTGTCACTCACACTGATTTCTCCTACACCAGAATCTAACACTTCGGCGCCACCAACAGTAGGAATCTTATTTCTCTCCTTCTTCTTGCACACTCTGTCCGGCTGCTCCCTCCGACTCATTCACTAGCAATGGACGTTAGAGACTCCCACAGCCTACAAGGAACATACAGTGAAAGTAGTATGAACAGCCAAAACACAAGCAGAAGAAAAATAATGGTAACAGTAGCACGTGTAGTGCGCAACAAATACAAAAACACAAAACCAAATACAAATACAGAAACACAAAAGTTTGTAGCCTTAGATGACGATGGAGTGGGGCTTCGTAGACTTCTCCTGTTGTAAGGCAGTGAAGGCAACCGCTGCCGCCAATTTTGGTTACGCTGGCTGAGGTGGCGAATAGGCTTCCACAGTCGACGCAAACCAGAATGGTACACTGCCACCAGAGTCCTGCAGTTGGCGCTTGTGGTCACAGAGTCCGCCAGTCCCTTTATGCGGAGGGTCACTGGGGCTCGTCCGACGTACAGGCGCGAGAGGTTCAAAGAATAGATTCTACTCTAAACTTAATTATTAACAGGAGTGAGGAACACGTGGGCACAGGGTCGTTAAATACCCAGTTCCCACGATGAAATGATGTATACATCCGGACACGCCCGGGGCACAACTCATACAAACACACAAGTCACTCACGGCAAATACATGACACACCTACGTTAGCTTAGTGACACAAAATAATACACATGCATAATAATAACAACAGTTCAGTTCAGTTCTTGGTCCTCTTCTTTCTTCCTTCTTCCTTGTCTTCTCTTTCTTCCTCCCATCTTTCCTTTCCGGAGACCAGACCCACAGTGACAAAAATGGATTCTATATATATATACAACAAGGGGCTAGTGGCTATCTTTTCCAGCTCTATCAGTTAGAACAAAGCTAAAAAAAGGAGAGTTTTTAAAATTACGCATATACCGTAAGCGATTTTTTAAACGACACACCCTTTGAGGACTTGCAACGTTTATTAAAGGTCAAAGTTCATGGTGCACCAGATAGTTCAATCATTTGCACATGCGCGGTGACCAAGAGTTTGCCCTATTTATTTTTTTTGGCCCTATTTATTTTTTTTGGCTTCCCGTGGTGAAATGCTTGCTACCATGCTGTCTTCAAAGTTTCTACTTCTATGGCTTCTTGTGACTGTACCCATGCAGGATCCCTTGTGCTTTTCAGCACAATCTGGGAATTCTTTGTTCCCACATCCAGGGGTGAATGCTGGGTCTTTTACTGTTCCAGATCACTTTCCTGATCCTGAACTGTTTTAGGAGTTTCTTTCCTCTTATAGCGATTGTTTCATTTTGATGCTTAGAGTTCTACTGTTATTAACTGCAATTTTTTTGACAAGGTAAGGAATAATGGTGTATGTATTAGAAGAGGTTAATACACTTTCTTATTAGTTCACTATCTTGAAAATAACACCATTTAAAAAACTACAATGACTGACATAAATTAAACAAATTTATCTTAAACATTTCATTGCTCCAGAGATAATACCCGACAGTTATAAGTATCTAAAAGTCGTCAATATCTTATGGTAAGTACAATACGAATAAAACAACAACATAACAACATAATGATTTATTGTACATGATTATGGTGGAGGATTGGAAAAGTTATGTTATGATAATGCTCCAGTCATATCTGCAAGTCTATCCATGGACGTAGTAATTTCTGAGGTTGCAAAGTCAGTGGTCCATCCATGTGGTCTAACAGAGATTCCTTCACTCGCTTCCATTACCAAAGCCATAAGTCTGCTATGTAAACAAACAGAAGTGAGTGTGAAAAAAATTATATACATACAATTTCTAATGGGATTGATGGACTAACAACTTCAGTGGTATCATTACGACTTAAAACATATAACAGCACCATAGGTAAGATTATGACTTGGTTAACCGAAACTGGTGACTTAGATGGAACTAAAACTAAAATAATTATGGAGTTCTTTAGCCAATCTAGCTCGTATAGGTAGAACCTTCAGATTGCATACACAGGTGACCAATACATTGGAGAAGCATCTAAAATAGCTTTCAGCCAGGACTGCTTCGACAGTACCACACGAGCAGTTGCGTTTATTTCTTCCTCGGAAAAAAAAACACAACAACATCGGTTCTCCGTCGAATTAAAAAAAAGTTACCTTCTTCACAGCAGCTTCATTTATGGATCCAGTCATCTCCAGAGCTTTGTAGAAGCAGCGAATAATTGCTTGAGCCCAGTAGCCTTCCATAACACATTGCAACAACCGCTTCTTTGCCGACCAAGACTTTGCGGTTTGACTTACTGTCTTCTCCTTTTTTTATAAAATCGCCAGTTCAACTGGGGGCCTCCCCATTACGTACAGTCTTAGGTAATGCTTATTACATCATAAGAAAAAAGTGAGCGTGTCGTGTGATTCAGGTAACTATGCAAAAAAAATTTTTTTTCGAAGTCAGGAAAGATGGCGTCTACCAGTTACAGTGCTGTGGAAGTTTTAGACTTGCTTGATACTGACTCTAGTGACTCAGGATCAAGCGGAGAGAAGGGAGACGATATCTAGGGCTATAGGGGCCCTGTATCAGGGTTGGTGGACCGGACCCGTCAAGTCTGATACTGACAATGGGAGTCAAGAAGATGATCGAGGTAAGCTTGTCTTTCTCTTGAAAACTAGCAAGCTTCTGTTGTGGAAAGGACTTATTTATAGCTATATTGAGATAGAGAAAGCTGTTTAGCTATAGTATATATATATATTTAATTGATTTTAAGATTTGAAAGAGGGTTGTGGTTTTTTTTAAACAATTTCAAATTTTCAAAAAATTTTTAATTTTTTTTACCACATGTACAACTAGGATTAGATATGTATGCAGTTACCGACCCAATTTTGAGAGGGCGCATATGAGGCAACAGGAGCAGAGTATTCCAGTGATGAAGGAGAAGATACCGGACCTAGTGAATTTATTGATGGAAAGTGAAATTTTTTGGGAAAAAAAATTTTTTTTTGAGGGGAATCCCAAACTCTTGGTCTATTTAGTGATATATGGTTGCTATGGGGTTTCCCAGCCAGCATCGAGTAAAAAAAATAAAACGGTAATGCTCTATTCCGCGGTAGAAGATTAGATTTTTCCGCGCGCGTCCAAACCATTCGGGAACGAGAGGGTTAATCAGTGTTTGATTTTTATATACAGGAGGATTCAAGACTGTATGGAATTGATTGGGATGGACCAATTCCATATAATGAAAATGAAATAACAGTTCCACAAACTTTTTGCCCTCTTAACCCTTTCTTTCCGGATCTTGCTTTGAAGCGGGTGAAGTTTGATTGACTTCTCCGAATTTTTAATAATAGTTACTTTATAGCTGTAACCTTCAGATTGCATACACAGGTGCCCTATGCATTGGAGAAGCATCTAAAATAGCTTTCAGCCAGGACTGATTCGACAGTACCTCACAGCAGTTGCGTTTATTTCTTCCTCGGAAAAAAAAAACATCGGTTCTCCGTCGAATTTTAAAAAAAGTTACCTTCTTCACAGCAGCTTCATTTATGGATCCAGTCATCCCCAGAGCTTTGTAGAAGCAGCAAAAAATTGCTTGAGCTCAGTAGCCTTCCATAACACATTGAAACAACCGCTTCTTTGCCGACCAAGACTTTGCAGTTTGACTTACTGTCTTCTCCATTTTTTATAAAATCGCCAGTTCAACTGGGGACCTCCCTATTACGTACAGTCTTAGGTAATGCTTATTACATCATAGGAAAAAAAGTGAGCGTGTCGTGTGACCCCGGTAACTATGCAAAAAATAATTTTTTCAAAGTCATTTTTTGGAAGATGGCGTCTACAAGTTACAATGTGGTGCAAGTTTTAGACTGGCTTGATGCTGACTCTAGCGACTCAGGATCAAGCGGAGAGAAGGGAGACGACATCTAGGACTATAGGAGGCCCTGTATCAGGGTTGGTGGACCAGACCCTGTCAACTCTGTTACTGAAAATGGGAGTCAAGAAGATGACCGGGGTAAGCTTGTCTTTCTCTTGTCTCTCTCTTGAAAAATAGCAAGCTTCTGTTGTGGAAAGGACTTATTTATAGCTATATTGAGATAGAGTAAGCTGTTTAGCTATAATATATATATTTCATTGAGTTTTGAGATTTGAAAGTGGCTTGTGGTTTTTTAAACAAATTCAAATTTTCAAAAAAAAAAAGTTTTTACCACATATACTACTAGGACCAGATGTGAATGCAGTCAACGACCCCGATTACACAGATGAGGCGACAGGAGCAGAGTCTTTCAGTCATGAAGGAGAGGACACCGGACCTGAGTCTTCCAATGATGAAACACGAATAGGCAGCAGGTTCCAGTGATGAAGAAGAGAAAGTGGCTCCTCCTGCTCCTCAGTAATAACGGGGGAGGGGGGGTTATATGGTACAAGAATGTCAGTGAAAAGTAATGACGGGGGAGGGGGGGCAATTCAGCGAGGCCAGCTGTTATATTACAAATATCATTGTTGTCTTGTGTTTTTTTGGTTTTGTATGGAGGTTCCGGATCCTATGGGAGGGATCGTTCAGTCTGTGTGCCATCCATGCGTGTGTGCTTGTACTGCTTTTCATTTTCAAATTACACTTTCTCAATACAACGATTGTTTCTCTCATGTACAGTGTGAAGTATACATACCAGGGTTCATACAGATACAGTGGGAGGCTAGCGCTGGGTTCCCCCCTAGAATTTTGGGAGTTGAATAGAAATGAACTTTTAGGAAGCATTTATTTTTGGTCTGATATATTATCCCATTATGTTCCTATCATAACTGAGCCATTTAGTGCATAGGACCGAACACTGATTATCAGTGTGAAGTATAGACTCGTATGCAAAGATGTGCATCAAAGTAGTGTAGGTTCCGAAAAATGGGTGTGGCGAAGTACACTCTGAGCCCCACCACAAACAAAAATCCTGTATGAAACCGCATACAATACATCATAAAGTTGCAATTATATAGGATCATGAATAATTTGTTGTTTGTATTACAAATATTATTGTTGTTTGTGTTTTTGTGTATATGAAATTGTTTTGTAGTGGAGCTCGACGTCCGATGGCATACGTTCCTTGTGGACACTCATAAATGTCTCCTACATGATCACAACCAGCACCACACACAACAAACAACATATTTTATTGTTGAACTAATATAATATTGGTATAAAATGCATCAAACAATATTATTTTTATTTTATTTTTTTGTTGATAGTAAAAGTGGATTTTTTGGGGGGAAATTTTTTTTCTTTTTGAAGTATTAGTAGATGGCTTAAATATTATTCAATTTTCTCAATCAAAAAATGAGGGGAATCCCAAACTCTTGGTATATTTAGTGATATGTGGTTGCTATGGGGTTTTCCCAGCCAGCATCGAGTTAAAAAAATAAAACGGCAATGCTCTATTCCGCGGTAGAAAATTAGATTTTTCCGGAACGAAAGGGTTAATGAAAGGGATGTGCAAGAACTTATGGACACCATTTTGCCATAGATTATGGCATTGATTTGTACACATCAACAGTCTCATTTATTCTCCAAAAAATAAATTAGTTTACTTTCTTTCCTCTTTCTATCCATCAACATCACAATAATTCATTTTATCTTTTTTTATGCTGTAAGGGACGATATGCAACACTTTCAAAGAGGGGGTTATTTTGTGACCACACCTAAGCCTGTAAAAATATTGCTCAATGATCAACATAGCTAGATGCAGAAGTAAGATGCCAAGTGCAGAAATGTACCAGCCAGCTACTTCCTCAAAACTAGGTACCCCAAACTCCCCAAATAGCTTTCAGCCAGTACTGCTTCGACAGTACCTCACAGCAGTTGCGTTTATTTTTTCCTCGGCAAAAAAAAACATCGGTTCTCCGTCGAATTTTAAATAAAGTTACCTTCTTCACAGCAGCTTCATTTATATCCAGTCATCTCCAGAGCTTTGTAGAAGCAGCAAAAAATTGCTTGAGCTCAGTAGCCTTCCATAACACATTGAAACAACCGCTTATTTGCCGACCAAGACTTTGCGGTTTGACTTACTGTCTTGTCCATTATTTATAAAATCGCCAGTTCAACTGGGGACCTCCCTATTGCGTACAGTCTTAGGTAATGTACATCATAGGAAAAAAGTGAGCGTGTCGTGTGACCCCGGTAACTATGCAAAAAATTAATTTTTTTCTAAGTCATTTTTTGGAAGATGCGTTGTCTGTGTTTTTGTGGTGTTGTAGTGGAGCTTCACACTCAATGTATATGTATGTGCGTGTAGTTGAAATGTTGTACTGGCGCTTCCAGATCTAACCGGGGAGGGAACGAACTCAGGGGGAAGGGGGGGGGGAGAGGGGGGTCTTTTCCAATCGGGGCTACTATGCCCATGTAAGTTGAATTTCATGTATGTATGTGTGTGTACACCAGTCAATTTATATTATACATTTATTTTTATGATTATATTATACATTTATTTTTATGATCTGTATTCACCTGTATCTTCTTTTTTCTAGTGTGTGTGTGTGTGTATGTGTGTGTGTGCATTCGTGGAATGAGAGAGCATCCGTGGACAAACAGTATGTGGCGCTTCCATATACAACCTGGGAGGGAACTCTGGATCTTTTTGGATCTTGACTACTATGCCCATGTAAGTTGAATTTCATGTGTGTGTGTGTACACCAGTCAATTTATGTATAATACATTTATTTTTATGATCTGTATTCACCTGTTGCTTCTTATTTCTTGGGGGGGGGGGGGGTTATGCTACAAATGTCAGTGACAGTACTACATGGGGGGGGGGGTTATTGTACAAGAATTCATTGAAAAGTAATACGGGGGAGGGTGTTATGTACAAGAATGTCAGTGAAAAGTAATGACGGGGGAGGGGGGGTTATGGTACAAGATGTCAGTGAAAAGTAATGACGGGGGAGGGGGGGGTTATGGTAACAGAATGTCAGTGAAAAGTAATGACGGGGGAGGGGGGTTATGGTACAAGAATGTCAGTGAAAAGTAATGACGGGTGAGGGGGGTTATGGTACAAGAATGTCAGTGAAAAGTAATGACGGGGGAGGGGGGGGGTCAATTCAGCGAGGCCAGCTGTTATGTTACAAATATCATTGTTGTCTTGTGTTTTTTTGGTATTGTATGGAGGTTCCGGATCCTATGATAGGGATCTTTCAGTCTGTGACACAATCCATGCCGGGTAAGTTGAATTCCACGTGTGTGCTTGTACTGCTTTTCATTTTCAAATTACACTTTCTCAATACACGTTTCTCTCATGTACAGTGTGGAGTATACATAGCAGGGGTTCATACAGTGGGAGGCTAGCGCTGGGTTCCCCCCTAGAATTTTGGGAGTTGAATAGAAATGAACATTTAGAAAGCATTTATTTTTAGTCTGATATTGTATCCCATTATGTTCCTATCATAACTGAGCCATTTAGTGCATAGGACCGAACACTGATCATCAGTGTGAAGTATAGACTCGTATGCAAAGATGTGCATCAAAGTAGTGTAGGTTCCAAAAAATGGGTGTGGCGAAGTACACTCGGAGCCCCACCCCAAACAAAAATCCTTTATGAAACCGCATACAATACATCATAAAGTTACAATTATATAGGATCATGAATAATTTGTTGTTTGTAATACAAATATCTTTGTTGTTTGTGTTTTTGTGTATATGAAATTGTTTTGTAGTGGAGCTCGACGTCCGATGGCATACGTTCTTTGTGGACACTCATAAATGTCTCCTACATGATCACAATCAGCACCACACACAACAAACAACATATTTTATTGTTGAACTAATATAATATTGGTATATAATGCATCAAACAACATTTCTATTTTATTTTATTTTTTTATTGATGGGAAAAGTGGATTTTTTGGGGGAAAGAAAACATTTTTTTTGAAGTATTAGTAGATGGCTTAAATATTATTCAATTTTCTCAATCAAAAAATGAGGGGAATCCCAAACTCTTGGTCTATTTTAGTGATATATGGTTGCTATGGGGTTTTCCCAGCCAGCATCGAGTTAAAAAAATAAAACGGCAATGCTCTATTCCGCGGTAGAAAATTAGATTTTTCCGCACGCGTCCAAACAATTCAGGAACGAGAGGGTTAATTCAGCTATGTAGCTATCTAAGTGCTTCTAATTTCATCTATGGCTACCACCATCATTCTCAATTAGAGTTTATATCTACTTTGCTTTGCTTTTATGCTCAATACCTAAGTGAAACCCATTTTGCTTTCAATATTAGCCACCGATTTTGCTTTCTGTAATACACTTTTTTTATTATGAGCATGCAATATTAGATTGTACATAGTATAACGAACATGTTTAAATGTCTTCTGAATATGACTGATTCTGCTGAGCTGTAAGTTAATGTAAACTTAATAAACCTCTCATTGCACTCTAGTAGCTAGCTAATTTGTTTTAAAAGACATTGGCCTGACAAAAGTTATAGCTAATGTTGTGCATGATTGGTAGCTACCCATTTTCTCAAATTATGCCAAGCAAATTTGGTCAAGGCCTACTCTCATGCTCTAGTGAGTCTACTGATCAAAATAAATAAACATTGATTAGAAAAAAAGATGATTGTCAATGAAGTCAAGTATCTAAATGAAAAAGGTATTTTAAAAGTGAAAGGTTATGGAACAAAGTAGCTAAATTAAACTAAGACAATCCAAATCCTCTATGTAAAAGAAAAATCTTGCTTCAACTTTTCTTCAAACTGAGTAGAAATGTTGTACATCGTTGGTAGATGCAGTTGGATAGGGTGATGTTGGGCTAAAGTTTAACTGTGGATCATGTAGAAATCCAAGTGGATGAATATCATCTGCTCCCGTGAAAAAACTCAATACCATTTCCAGGGATACTTCTTCTGTACAAAATACAAAGTCACACATAATAATGATTTTAAATATATTTAGCATTTTTACCTGATGTATGGTTTTCTTTGAATTTGCAGATGCCACAGCCATTCGTTACTAATAACAAACAAATAAATTTAACAATATGATATTTCTAACGTTAAGCAATTCACCTCTTTCATGCTTTTCCAAATAGTATTTTCGTCTTTACTACGCTCATTGGAGCCTTTCTCTGAGTACATTACTCGTTTGAACATCTTGATCAAGGAATCTATGAAGACAATTACAATAAAAAGCTATGAGATTTAAGTTTTGACAGGTACATACCTGCAGTCAGTGGCTTCATTAATCCTTTCTCATAACTAAAAAATGGGCGTAAAAGTTCTCCATGGTTACTTAATGCCTTCAACAAATTCCCATCCATTCCATCACGGAATTGTTGCAATTCGACTAAGGATCTTAACACAACATAGTGAAGTGCCACAGTCTGCACAATACTTGGCCGATCAGTGTGGAAACACGTGTAAGTGGCTTGGTAAACCCACTTTCAAAGAGAATGTCATCAAATGTTTATAAAATACTTCTGTATTCTGAACTTCCATAATCTGGAACACAAATAGTTTTTTTGTTTTGTTTTTTTGGTTCGTTAGTTAAAGTTACTAGTTAAATCAATTATTAGTTTGCTCACATTTTCGTTCAATGCTTTTTGTTTTGCTTTTTCTTTGGGTATTAATTCATGAAATTAACGTAGTTAAAGGGTAAACCTCACCTCATATAAAATATCCTGTATTGATTTGTCGGGAACTTCTCCTATTAGTGGCCAAAATATCACAAGGCTTCATACCACACAAAAAAAGAAAGACGACACTGACTTGGTAGCTGCTATTGCCTTTCCTGCTTCTTTGTGTCGCTTGGTGCTGATATGAGTCACCACTTAAGTCGGAGCAGCAGAACGTGCACCTTGCATATGATTAACCTATTATCATTTATATGTTGTTTGTATGACATGTAGTAATGTGCCTGTCTACATTTTCATTGTTACCTTTAGAGCTCTTCCCAATTCCTGGATAATCCACTATCCATCAGAGCCGGAGCCAGCAAATATAATGTGGTACGGCTCTAACCATTAAATTAACAGCAGTTTATAACACTTTTACAATAATATGTAGCTATCCACAGAGTCTCAGCATTTTAAGAATATCTGGCTGAGGGAACCAATCTTCAAGAACTATAGCAGAAGGAACTTTAGACTTGTGAACATGCTCCTGCTAAACCTGCGAGTTTTCACAATTTCATTTTTGTTTTCATATGGACTTGTCACTATTATTATTCTGTATGTATCCATGCTCTGTCTTGCTATCAAACACATTAACTCATTGACAATGGGGTTAATTAAGTATAGTTAAGCCTTGCAGAGTTTGACAGAAACAATACAAACTACTTTTTTTAATTGAGAGATAGCAATGAGAAAAGATTTATTCAGCGACAATTGCACTAAACGGAATCCTCTGGTTTATCGATCAGTACTCGTATCACCCCAGAAATTGAAATGTTTACTGTTTTGAATTCTTTTACGGGTGTAGTTAAAACGTGAAAACTTACGGGAGCTCCATTTCTATTCGAGTTAGTGGCGGTGGTAAGTCAATGCGCTCTTTGGCATCGTTATAAGCCTTGCGCAACAGTATTTACTTGAAAATGCATTGTCCACTAGACTAACCGCGAAGGTAAGTCTTGTGTAGGTGTATGTCTTTTCCTTCAATTCAAACAGTTGCAGCAAGCTGTTAATATCGTACTGAAATCCCTTTACAGTGTATGCGTAATTTAAAAACTCGACCTTTTTTTCAGTAGCTTCAGTGTTAGAATTCAAAATGATTAATATAAAAATAGTATAGTCTTTAGGCTCGCTCGCCATATGTGCTCAAGTACATCACTAGTTAGTTATATAGTCAGTTCCTTTATACAAAATTACCAAACATTCTTTGTCTTATTTCTTTCCGCCCACGCGCAAGTGAAAAATTTGCGCTTAACCCACCAATTCCATCTTTTCAATTTTTACTCGGAGAATAGTCTGGCGAGACCAAAAAAGTGGTACGGCCATGGCCGTACCAGCCGCACCATAGGCGCCGGCCCTGTCCATTTGCTCAAAAAATGACATTGAGACTTGGTTATTTTTGGTGGAGGAGGAGTAGCCATTTTTATATGAAAAATGTTTTATAGTAACCACCCTTGTAGATATGCTGTACAGATAGCTATACCACTACACAAACCACTGATATCAAGCAGACTAACTTGCAGACTATTGTGTGCAGCTGTTGGCTAATAGTTATTAACCCCCTTTGTTGTACGCGGAATCAAGTATTTGGCGTTACGCGGACCTAATAACAGGTACTCGATTTCGAGTATTTGGCCGATCTCTACTCTGACTTGCTGACTGTGCATGACTGTGCAACTCTCTGTTGTGGTGGTGGTCAAGTGTGTGGCTAACTTATGTAACAATTCCTGGAAAAAGTTATTTGGGTTTATGTAAGAATTCTTGGAAATCCTATTGCAAGTAAGTAAACCGGGCGGGATCCGGTAAAGGCTAAAAAACCCGGGATAAACCCGGCAAAACCGGGATAGTTTGCAACTATGTAGTAGTATTTCAGTGAAGTATGAGTCAGTACTATTATTGGGATAATGAGTAGGTGGGGTAGGCGCCTGCGTACAAGGCATAGGCGGTCTTGTAAATTAGCGCGCATGTCGGGAAGTGCACCAATAAGATAAGGAGGGCCCACAGTGCCACGTGTCAGTCAGAAAAAATAAGAAAAGTGGGCCCTTGATACCCAACCAGGCCTCTGAAGAGGTGTGGCCGTGCGAAAGGCTAAGCACGGCCGCATGCGCGACTGAGAACCTCCGGCACACACGCGTTAAGAGATGTGACAGAAGTACAACCTACAAAGAGTGATAAGTAACCTATAGCTGAATTTCAAGAAGATACCGAGACTCACCGAAGGTAACTGGATACCGCCTACATTTTGACCGCCTAACGTTCATTTTGACCGCCTACTGCCTTCATTTTGACCACCTATTGCCTTCATTTTGAATGCCTACCGCCTTCATTTTGACCGCCTACCGCCTTCATTTTGACCGCCTACCGCCTTCATTTTGACCGCCTTAATAGTAACGATACAGATTACCGCCCCGCTTGTCAATTGTGGCACGGATAACGCTCCATACATATTATAATGAGCTATGTTTTTGGTGCAGCACCCATTTCAACCTATCCGTTTGGAAAAAACACTAATGTGGGTGTATGTAAGTTAGCTTGTTACTTAACGATGCTCTCTAGTTGATAAATGTGTGACTTTACAGCATCTGTTTGTTGCTTGTCGTCATGCCCTTAAAAAGATCAAGTTCTTGAAGTTTTCTCTACACTTGTCGAGGAAATTGATTTGAAAAGGTACTTAAGTAATGCTTATATCTAGCCTGGGTATTATGAGGCTGAACGTTATATGTCAGTCAATATTTTATGGTACTTCTGTATAAGGATATCAGTCAACTACATGTAGTAGTATTTCAGTGAAGTACGAGTCAGTACTATTTCAGACGAGTCTGTTAGTATTTCAGTCAGGTACGTGTGTGTTGGTATTTCAGTCAAGTACGTGTGTGTTGGTATTTCAGTCAAGTACGTGTGTGTTGGTATTTCAGTCAAGTACGTGTGTGTTGGAATTTCAGTCAAGTATGTCTGTGTTGGTATTTCAGTCAAGTACGTGTGTGTTGGTATTTCAATCAAGTATGTCTGTGTTGGTATTTCCTTTTGCCTCGCTGTGTAAGGTAAAGGGTTTCCAGCGCCAGATCGGAACACTTCGAGAAGAAGACTATTAAAGGCAAGTTCAGTTTATGAAAATTAGCTAGTTCACTTGAGTTCACTTTGTTCAGTTTATGAAAATTAATTCACTTGTTTCCGTGAGAATTAGTAAGTTTTCCTTTAGACCTTGGTTTAGTGTCAAATTCTTGAGACTCACGGATATTCCATGAGACTTGGGAGCCCTGGTGATGTTTTTAGAGGCTATTGATGCCTGGTTAGACAGAAAATTAGTAAAGAGTTTGACATCAAGTCCATATTTTTCTGTTTTAGCTGATGAATGCGCTGATATTAGCAGAACTGAACGACTTTCAATATGTAAATGGAAAACCAGAGGAGTACTTCATTACAATTCTTCACTTGCCTGCCTTGGATGCTGCTGTTCAGGTAGCTCCGTGAACAACGGCTGTGTCAGAACCTCTGCTGCAGGCAGCCCCTCCCCCTTACCTTTATAACTGGAGACAGCAAGTCCGGCACCCAGAAACAACAAACATTTCCATAGTAACCTTTCGGGTTGGCTGGTCCTTCACCTTATAGCCCCGTAGTGAGTGGATTTACGCCCGCTCATTTTTTCGTCCTTCGAGCCGGATACAAACCAGTCGCCCTCGAACTCAGCAGTTGCCCTCGGACTCAGCAGTCGCCCTCGGACTCAGCAGTCTCCCTCGGACTCAGCAGTCTCCCTCAGACTCAGCAGTCGCCCTCGGACTCTACTCAAGACTCAACACAGTATACCTCGACTCTATAGTCTGCTCAGTATCAAATCTCGTCTCACTCAGTTATTTATTAAATCTCTACACAAGGACATGGGTCACCCTGAGGCATCAACACTCCTAGCAACTATTGCTGAGGACTACTACGTGCCTCGTATCAAGCCTTTCTTGAAATCAGTTAGTCCTAAATGTGTGATTTGCCAAAAGGCTTATCTCAAGACAACCAACCAACAAATGGGTATGCTACCTCTGGACAGAACAAGACCATCCCCACCCTTCAAACGTGTAAAACTTGGTTTTGCGGGACCTTTCACTATCCGTCGCGGCAATCCAAGAAAACCTACAAAAGTGAAAGCCTACGCTTGCATTTTTGTTTGCCTTGTTACTAGAGCCATCCACTTGGAACTTTGTTCAGATTTATCCAGTGAAGCCTTCATGGCGACCTTCCAACGATTCTGTGCTCGTCGAGGAACTCCCAGCCATGTATTTAGTGACAATGGCTCTAACTTTTTGGGAGCCCACAATCAATTGTGTGAACTGTGTGGTAGGATGGCGGTCGGATCAAGTTTGGAGCTGCCACCAGTGTTGCGTACTCGTCGCACTTCAGCTATTCCCGAGGGTTTCAAACCTCCTAATCTCCAAAGTTCAAGTTGAAAAGATTAGGTTAAGGATTGGGCTTATGATAGACGAGCACGAGACACAACTAAAAGGAGCGCAGTCCAGCAGGCCATAATATAAGGAACCCGCTGGGCATGCGCAAAGGGTGATCGTGGAACAAGCTCGAAGATGACGAGAGGTTGTGCGTGATTAAGGAAATTGGAGTGTTCGCATGAAATGAAAGGGATACAATGATAATGTTTACGGATGAACAGTGCGTGCGGGAAAGGAGAGTTGTGTGAAGAATGTGGGGGTTGTACCACCACATCTCACCCCCCTAAAAAATGATAGGAATACATAAACAAAAATAAATAAGTGAGGGTGTGGGTGATACAAGGAAAAACACATTACAAACAAAGTTCGATAGAGTTCTATACATAGTTCTGTGACTATCCCGGTCTAAACATCAGGAGACCAGGACTGTCTAGACAAGGCATCGGCAACAGCGTTTGCCTCTCCGTTGACGTGGTACAAGTCAAAGTGAAATTCCATTAATCGAATTTTCCAGCGGGTCAGCCTGGAAGAAGGGGCAGGGCCACGGATAATGTCAATCAGTGGGCGATGATCAGTGAATGCTTTGAAGTATCTGCCTGTGAGAAGATATCGGAAGTGCTCCACTGTGGCCAACAATGCAGCTGCTTCAAGATCGATAATTGAGTAATTTTTCTCCGCCTTGGTTAGTTGACGGGAATAGAACTCTGCCGGGGACCAAGTGTTGTTTCTGAATACACACAGCGTTCCACCCAAACCTGAAAGAGACGCGTCACAATACACACATAGAGCATCATTACAAACAGGTATAATAAGAGAAGTATGATGGGATATGGAACCAATAATTGCATTAAATGATTGTACATAGTCGTTTGTACATTGTATACGGTCTGGGCTGTTCTTTGTTAAATGACCATTTAGAACTGAGGTGAACTGTGATAAATTTGGAATGAATCTAGCGTAAAAGGTGATAAGCCCGATAAATGATTTCAATGACGATTTGGTGAGAGGAAGACGATATGAGGTGATGGACGATACTTTTTCTGATGGGATCGATAAATGACTCTTGCCAACGTGAAAACCCAAGAAATCAAACGAAGCAAAACACCAAGCACACTTTTCCTTCTTAACCGTTAAGCCGGCAAATTTCAAACGGGAAAGGACGGACGTAATATGGGTAAGGTGCAGCTCAAAGGACGAACTAAAGATGACGAGATCATCTATATAAGGCAAGCAAAATGGTTCAAGGCCTCTCAACGTACTCTGCATGAGGAGCTGAAATGTTGAGGGCGCATTTGTGAGCCCGAAAGGCATTACCTTAAATTGGAACTTGCCTTGTAGGCATGTGAATGCAGTAAACTTCTTAGAGTCATCCTCCATAGGGACCTGATAGAACCCTTTGAGGAGATCTAACTTAGACAGAAAGGATGCACTTCCAAGGTGGGATATTATATAATCTATTGAAGGCATTGTAAAAGGCTCACGCACAGTCACCGAATTAAGTTTCCTGAAATCAATAACGATACGGATACCCCCGTCCTTCTTTTTAACAGGAAGAGGCGGACTGGACCATTTAGATATCGAAGGCTCAATAACACCCATATCCAGCATATTCTGGATTTCTACACGAAATGGCTCCTGATAAGACAGAGGTATGGAATAGGAGGGTGTCCAGAGAGGTGTGTCACAAGTTACAGAAATAGAGTGTTTAATCAGAGAGGTTATGCCGGGCTTGTTGGTAAACACTTCTGGGAATTGCCCTAAAATGGACTCAAGGCTAGATTGTTGTTCTAGTGACAAAGTGATAGGTTCAGAAGTGTTAATGGGAGGAAGAAATTCATTATCGGCACATTCGTCAGGAACAAGAATAGTCCGGTAAATAGGAAGGGACTTTTTCAGCTGGGATAGATGAACTACCTTAGCTTTCGCTTTCTTGTTAGAGGGAGCGATTGCACAGTTTACTGGGGGTAGTAATGACTTGATAGTGTAAGGACCATCCCAAGAGGCCTCAAGACATTTGTTGTGTCCCGGGTTCCTCTTGTAGACAGAGTCACCAACCTTAAACTTGGAAGCCAGCTCGGATTCAACAGAGATGCGGTTCTTACATGATTTGGATGATAAGACAGACTTGACATGATGATTTTGACATGCCAGTAAGTTATCGAGATCCTCAATAAATTGAGGCAAATTGAGAGATGATACAGAACTGGATGACCACAAAGATTTTAGAGTAGAAAGAATAAATGGTGAGGGTTTGAGGAAAAGAAGTTCATGTGGCGTGAAGCCATGCCGCGAGTTCGGAATATTTCTAGCAAAGTGTAGGACTAGATCTAATGCAAGAGGCCAATCTTGCTTGTGATCCAAACATTTAGCCAGCATTGCCTTTAAGGTTGAGTGAAACCTTTCTAACCGACCATTGGATTGGGGGTGATATGCAGAGGTTCTGATGGAAGAGACGTTCAGCTTACGCTTGAGATGAGTGAGAGTTAAGGACATAAAATTGCTGCCCTGATCAGTCAGGATAACTAAGGGTGTACCCAAAACAGAAATCACTGAAAGAATGGCCTTAGCCGTTTCTTCAGAAGTATATGTCTTAAGTGGGACAGCAAACGGGAAACCCGAAGCCATTTCAAGGCAGGTAAGAATGAAACGGAATTTGGACTTAGATGTGGGTAATGGGCCAACAATGTCGAAAGCCAACTTTTCACATCGCTCGGATACGATTTCAGGTTCGAGCATAGGGACTCTCTGTGCACCCGACTTGTTATGCACAAGACACTTCTCACATGACATGACATGATTCCGGACATCAGCAGCTAAATTAGGCCAAGTGAAGTGCTTGTTAATCAAAGCTCGCGTGGTATTTATTCCACCATGGCCAAGGCCTTGATGTGCTGCAATTAACACCTTAGGTCTAAGAGAGGTAGGCACTACTAATGCGTGTGATACACTGTTCAAGGTGGAGTTCAGACACATAAGAGTACCGTCAATAATAAAGAAATTTTTCATGCCTTTCTCGGCAAACTCCCATAGGGGTGCTAAAGATTCGTCCTGAAGTTGCATGGAAACAAAATCCTGTTTAGAAACACCATCGAAAGTAAGAGTAGGGATTTCTTTAGGGAGTGCTAACTGCTGGGAGACAGGTAAGTCATCAGGTAAGGTTTCAGATTCAGCAGGTAAACTATTGACAATTGGGATATCATCAAATGACAAAGGTTGGGCACCTTCAGAGGTGTGTAATATATCTGCCGTATGGGCAGCTAAGTCAGATTCCAACTGCATAGCTCTAGTAACTGTCATTATGGGCTGGGGTTCAGACTTCAGGTGGTTTATGAGGTCTATAATATGTTGACGACCAAAATCTAACCCAAGAAGAACGGTCTGAGGGGGCAAGCGGGAGTCGACCGCAAGCAAACAGTCACCTTCAAGCGTAGGCATGGAAACTGGTAGAGAAAATACAGGAACCGACTTGCACTCCTGAGAGATTCCAGATATGGTGACAAACTTAACAGGGTTGTAATCAAGTTCTATAAAATCGTCCGAAATGAGCGATATCTTCGCTCCGGAATCAACGACTATTGGGGTATCTATCCCGTTAACTTTTCCAAAAGTAACAATATCTTCCTCAACAAAATGGTTGAGGGGAGTGGGTTCTTCAGAAAGGAGGGGCTCATCCAAGGTTTCTACTTTGCGGATAGGCCGGGAATTAGTCCTGGGGACGGGTAAGGGTCGGGTAGGTTGAGGGTTAATATTAGGAGTAGGTTGAGCTGGGCTAGGTTGGGAGGTTTGCTTATTTGGGAAGTAGGGGCAGTTGTTGGCGTAATGGCCTAAACGATTGCAACGGAAGCAAGTGACCGTAGCCAAATCACGCCTAGGGTAAGGGGAAGGACGAGGTAAAGCAGTGGGAGAATTCGGGCATTGATTGGCAGGATCGGAGTGATGATTACCAGAATTGGGGTGATTATTAGGGCGTTGATAACCCTGGCCATTGAACCTAGGTGATGATTGGCCATACTCAGACTGAGATTGGTAAACCTGTCTATGAATAGATGAAGAAGAATTATAAGAGTCGGATGAATACTTATGATTTTGAGATGAGGAAGAGAACTTAGGATGAGATTGGTGTGAAGCTAAATACCAGGCATTGCACTCCTGTACAAACTGAGCACTAGAAAGACATGGCCTATTTACAACAGCGTCCCTGTGATCTTGGGGAAGGCCTGCCAACACACCAATGGAGGCTAATGTATCAGCCATCTCACCTCTAACATTAGGATGGAGTGACTTCGAGAAGGGGAGGTTACTAATTAAAATATTCAGCTTATACCTCCAATGGTTAAACCACTGTATAAGGGATTTTGAGCCACCAGGTCTGAATTTTAACGGAAAGCTATTTAGACATTCTGTAAGAGAATAACCTCCTGTGTTCAAGAGAACTAGACGAATATCATTGAATCTAGGGCACTGGCTGACATTATTGTAGTAAGCTTCCTTGAAAGCACCAGACAAACAATAAGGAAGATATAAACGGAAATCATCCAGTGAAATGCCGCGACTGCCTAATTCTGTTTCAAAGTGATTTAAAAAGACAACAATGTCTTCCCCTTCGCCCAATTTCCCAATCAGCTTAACTAGCTTATCAGGACCGTAAGGGTTGGGGCGAGGATGTACAGGTTCAGCAGAAGGGGCGGGAGATTTTCTTGTTAGCAAATTATGGATGAGCAAAGTATTAACATCAATACTCAAATCTTTAGCTCTAGCAACAAATGTGGAAAGATCTTGTTCTGCCAAAAGGGCAGTGACGGGATTAGACGATTCTGGCTTTCTAGCTGGGGTGTCCCTGCTACTAAGGGAAGGAATATCAAGATTGGTGTCCCTTGGGGTATCCCCAGATGGACGTTCAGAAGCATACTGATTTGAAGCAAGGTCAGGGTGGGTGGGGTCAGAAAAGGAGGCAGTGGTGTCAGAGAAAATAGTGGGGTTGTCAGACATTCCTGACTCAAGAACAGAATCAACCTGGGTTCTACGAGACTGAAGACGGGTATTCATGATAAGGACGAAAATAGATATGGGATGAGGTGAATAACTGACACACTGACTAAACAATAATACTAATTACAGTGTTCGCCACGACAAAATGCAACAACTACTATGAACTAATCAAACCAAATAACTTGCGTGACAATGACAGGATAGTCGGTTAATGAAGTAGAAGTCCTGGTGGTTGCCCGGAAAGGAAATGTTCCTTGGGGATGCCCAGAACAGACAGATAAGTTCCTTGGGGATGCCAAAGACAGAGCAGAGCCTGAGACTCGTCGCCGTAACTAACGAAGAAACACAGAAGTAGAATTGGCGGAAACCCTCTACGCCGGGAGAAACCAATCAGGAGATGCCTGAAAAATGACAACAATGTAAATTCTATTACAAAGAAATGGGCTTGACTCAAAAGGAAAGAAGAGGAAGGAAGAAAAGAAGTCGGAGAAGTTCGATGGAATGGAGATCGTCTGCGGCCACCGCTGTACACCAGGTGTGGTAGGATGGCGGTCGGATCAAGTTTGGAGCTGCCACCAGTGTTGCGTACTCGTCGCACTTCAGCTATTCCCGAGGGTTTCAAACCTCCTAATCTCCAAAGTTCAAGTTGAAAAGATTAGGTTAAGGATTGGGCTTATGATAGACGAGCACGAGACACAACTAAAAGGAGCGCAGTCCAGCAGGCCATAATATAAGGAACCCGCTGGGCATGCGCAAAGGGTGATCGTGGAACAAGCTCGAAGATGACGAGAGGTTGTGCGTGATTAAGGAAATTGGAGTGTTCGCATGAAATGAAAGGGATACAATGATAATGTTTACGGATGAACAGTGCGTGCGGGAAAGGAGAGTTGTGTGAAGAATGTGGGGGTTGTACCACCACAAACTGCAGGACATGCTTAAATCGCAAACCACTAAAAATCTAATTGCCAAACTACTACATCCCATCCAATGGAACTTCTCGCCAGCAAGATCTATGCGAAACTTTACTTTCAATTCCGTTAACTTCCACGAGCATAAAGCGAACTACACCGCTGGCTCAGAAATTATTTGCTCACGTGATTATGACGTGCCGCTAAGGAGCGTTGCCTATAAAAGCTGGTACCTAAGTGGAGTTGAAAGCGACTGGTTGCCTTACGTTTTGAGTTGCCCAGTGGTGGAGGATTCACTCTAGGAAGTTTCACCGAGTATCGGCCATCCGACTCCCGATGAGAGTCGAACTGCTCAAGTGCTGACTCCTCTTCAGAGGTGTGCCTAGTAACCTCTGGTACTTGCTCAAGTTCCCAGAATTTCTGACAGAGTTCGTAGGTCTCGTCTTCCTTGAGATCTACCTTGAGAGCAGTGACTTGATGAGTAGGAGGAAGAGGGCCATTCACCAACCATCCAAAGATCGAGGACATGGCAGAGACCCTAGAACAAGGGCAGTGCCTGGTTGGGACTTGAAATTGAAGTGTGCCAATGAGGATATCTACTCTACCGCCGAAGTTCGCATCGGCAAGTTGTAAGCCCTTAACCCTTTAACCGCCAGGTTAACTTACTTTTTTTTTATAAATTCAGGATTTTATTATTTACCATAGCAACAATACAAAAAATTGCTGTTAGCTATGATATGTTAATAAATAAAAAAATGGAGGCTTGTTTATTAAATTTGAATAATTAATACCCCAACCACACTACTAACCACCTCGTTAAAATTTGAAATTCAAATAGGTGTAGGCAACTAAGTATTATTATGAATGCCTTTTTAGTGAAATTTTTCAATATTACAAAAGCATAACATAAAATAGAGTGAAACAAAAGTCCATCAATTGAAAATGAAAATGAATGTTAGAAGTTTACTAATGTGTGATATTTTTTGAAGCAGTTTCTTTCAGCAGCATTACAAAGATCAAAAGGAACCGATAAGTTCTTTGGCCAACTAATGAAAGCATGTTTCTTTTCTTTCGACCTCGCTGTAAATGTTCATTAGGCTTTAGCATTTTTTCCATGCAAAAACAGTTTAGTATGCTTACTTCAATACAATAAAAAAATATACGTCGCCACCATTTTCTAGACTTTCTTCCCACATTATAGTAATTTTCTAACTGATCCCCTCTATTAACTCCTCTCATGTATGTCTGATAATCCTCTAAACAGGGAGGACAGGCCACATCTGCTAGACTACCATCTGCTTGCTTCCTCTTCACTGTAGGATTATGAATTCGCTCACCTATATGCATAGTTGAAAGAAAATACAGTGTGCGCTTGTCAATCCAGGAACAAGCAAGCAATGGGCCATTGCTAAGATACTTATAAGTACCACGATTAGCATCTATTGCTTTGATAATTAGCTCCTTCGGAAAACCAATTCTGTTAGGACGCACTGTACCACAAGCATTTATGCCATATTGTGTGTATAGTCGATGATACAATAGCGGGCTTGTGTAAAAATTGTCTGTGTACAGCTGTAATCCCCTATCCAAGCCATCCATTAGGTCTAACACAACTCTAGTACACAACCCTACATCAGTACTACTGTTATCCAAGCCTTTCCCAGTATAAACCTGAAGTCTTTTTACATAGCCAGTTGGAGAATCAGCTAAGACAAAAACTTTTATTCCCCACTTTGTAGGTTTGTTCTTCATGTACTGTTTGAATTTCAGCCTACCTTTGAATGGAATCATAGCCTCATCAATAGCACAAGACTGGTGTATTTCAAACTCAGATTCAAAAAGAGGACAAAGCATATCTAAAAGTTTCCCACCTTGAACAGTTTATCATGACCAACCTGACCATATGGAATGGCATTGTTATTGTCATTTAGATGTAGAAAGCGCCATAATTGTAGAAATCTATTTCTGGGCATTATACTACTTATGCCTGGAGTATTTATGAGAGGATAGTTTGTTGACCAATATAACTCTAATCGAGGAAGCCTAACAATTCCCATCAAAATCAATAAACCAATAAATGCTTTTAGTTCATTTTCAGTCGTATCTATCCATGCACCACTACCAGAGTTATTGGCTACAAAAGAATTGGCATAACGATTTGTTTCCACTACTATCAATTCCCATACTTCCTCAGTAAAAAATCGATAAAATAAATCTCCAGGGGTACTCTGGGAAGATACTGAAGGTGAAGTTGGACCAGGCTTTTTGGCATATTGACAAACAAAAGAAGTTGGTTCTTCCTTCTTCCATGTAATGCCAATTTCATGAAGTATAGCTGCAGTACTAGCAGATACATGGCTAGAAATTCTCCTACCTTGTGTTTGCACTCCTCTCCTTCCCCTTCCTCTCCTTATGCCCCTCCCTCTTCCTCTCCCTCTTCCTTTTGTTCTACCCCTTCCTCTGCTCTTTTTTATTCTCCTGGATGTTGTACCCCTGCAGGTAGGTGATTTGGCCACAGAAGTATCCATGGAGAATTGAGAAGAGTCATCACTTCCATGAGTAGTATCCATAGAGGATGGAATGGAGTCATCACTTCCATGACCAGAAACAACAGAATTATCAGACTCATGCCCTGAAATGTACCATATTTTATTATGAACTAGAAGCTCAAATGTTAATTCTAGTATACCTGGTAATTCAAATATATGATCCTCAATAGTTGTGGACTGATTGCTAGCTTCATAATCAATTGCAGTAGAGGTAGAATCAAGAGTCTGCCCAGAAATAACCCCGCTACTCAAGGCTAAAACTTCATCGGGGTCATAATGTTGTTGACCACTGTAAGCATACACTCCATCTCCCCCGTCATCGCTACTGTCACAGCCCGAGATGTCAGAGTCGTCGTCGGAAAATACAGAATGAAGGACTTGTTCAGCCGATAGCCGTTCAGACATCTTGCGGTTAAATTTAAATTTCAAAATTTTTTTAGAACTTTATTACCCTTTTTTTCCTAGCAACCTGCGCGTTATTGCTCGGGTATTTAGAACACAGTTAGCAAGTAAGAATACGCATATTTTGGAGCTTGAACGGAGTGTTTACCGGCAACGGTCGATTTTTTTATTGTTCAATGTGCCATATGGCGCTTATGGCGGTTAAAGGGTTAAGGATGGGATTGTTGATAAACACTTCAGGGTTGGGTGGATAAATGGCTGGCGGGAGCTTGGAGTGTACTGCCTTGATTAGTTCCACGTAATCGTCCGACGGGAAGGTCGGGCACACTTGACTGAAACACAGTGGAGAGTTAGAAGTAGCTCTCAGCGGTGATCTCTCTAGCAACAAGTGAGAGGCCACAAGGTCTGTGATGACACAAGATGACGAACATGTGTCTATGCCAGCTCTGACAATCATGGATCGAGCGCCGTTAGTCACAGTTACCATTGCTGTGTGTATGAAGCCTCGACTGGACTGGCTTGATGGAGGTCATCATGGAAGTCTGAGTAGGTGTAGCTGCTGATGACTCTTCTTCTTTGTGTAGAAGACTGTGATGCTTCGATTTGCAGAAGCGACAAGTACAGTGCTTCCAACTTAAAGAGTGCATTTTTTTAACTACTGTATAGACCCTCACTACAGTCATTTAACATACACATACTTTTCTTCATCATCCCTATAATGTTTACAATGGTAAAACTGCCTGTTTAGAGAATGGTAAACGGAGAACAGCACTTTTCTCGTTCACTCTAATACATTTTACGCCTTTTTTTACGTCAAGATTTTGTGGTAGTTCGTCATTAAACGTAGCTAGTTAATGAGCTAAGGTCGAACGGTTATTTCCCTGAGCGGTAACACGGGACTTTCCCTAACTGCAAGCGGTGGTTAAGAATTCTCATCGTTCTACTAGCAACAGTAAACGAAGTCGAAATCAGTCAGAATTGTTGGCTGGTATTACTAACTTGGAGCCAAGCCTATCCAAGATGTCATCTTTTTCAAGAGCTGAACAAAAGCTGAAGGAGTTGAATACTCCCAAGGCTCCAGCATTCGGTATTCTGACAACATCAGGGCGATGCATGGAGTCCTACGGGTTGTGCAGCTCCAGACGAAGCTAAAACGCTGGCTGTGATAGGCAGTATTGCCGTAAAACTTGATACCTAGGGCCTGACATACAACCATAGCTAAATCAGCCATACCCGTGCAACAATTAGTGGTAAACTGGCGCCCTCGTGCCTTTATGACACAAATACGCATGCGCTGTTTTGTGACGTCGCGTTTACGTGTACTAAAGGCCCACAACCCGCCCTAAACGTCATCATTTGATGATTCTTACTGTATGTTTTTGGTGAAAAACAGCCACAACTCACTTATTAAGGTATAGCTACCAAAATTATACATAATAATTTTAAGGCAATTTTACATCATGTGTCAAATTTTTTGAGATATAACTCAATAAATTAAAAAATCCTGGCTTAACTCTTTCGTTCCGGATCCCGCTTTAAAGCGTGTGAAGACAGATTTTAAAAAATAGTTACTTTATAGCTAGAACCTTCAGATTGCATACACAGGTGCCCAATGCATTGGAGAAGCATCTAAAATAGCTTTCAGCCAGGACTGCTTCGACAGTACCTCACAGCAGTTGCGTTTATTTCTTCCTCGGCAAAAAAAAAAACATTGGTTCTCCGTCGAATTTAAAAAAAAGTTATCTTCTTCACAGCAGCTTCATTTATGGATCCAGTCATCTCCAGAGCTTTGTAGAAGCAGCGAAAAATTGCTTGAGCTCAGTAGCCTTCCATAACACATTGAAACAACTGCTTCTTTGCCAACCAAGACTTTGCGGTTTGACTTACTGTCTTCTTCATTTTTTATAAAATCGCCAGTTCAACTGGGGACCTCCCTACGTGCAGTCTTAGGTAATGCTTATTACATCATAGGAAAAAAGTGAGCGTGTCGTGTGACCCTGGTAACTATGCCAAAAAAAATTTTTTTCAAAGTCATTTTTTGGAAGATGGCGTCTACAAGTTACAATGCGGTGCAAGTTTTAGACTTGCTTGATGCTGACTCTAGCGACTCAGGATCAAGCAGAGAGAAGGGAGACGTCATCAAGGGCTATAGGAGGCCCTGTATCAGGGTTGGTGGACCAGACCCCGTCAACTCTGATACTGAAAATGGGAGTCAAGAAGATGATCGAGGTAAGCTTGTCTTTCTCTTGAAAAATAGCAAGCTTCTGTTGTATATTGAGATAGAGTAAGCTGTTTAGCTATAATATATATATATATATATATATATTTCATTGAGTTTTGAGATTTGAAAGTGGCTTGTGGTTTTTTGAACAATTTCAAATTTTCAAAAAAAATAAATTTATAACCACATAATACTACTAGGACCTGATGTGAATGCAGTCACCGACCCCGATTACGCAGATGAGGCGACAGGAGCAGAGTCTTCCAGTCACGAAGGAGAGGATACCGGACCTGAGTCTTCCAATGATGAAAACGAATAGGCAGCAGGTTACAGTGATGAAGAAGAGGAATTGGCTCCTCCTGCTCTGAGTTCTGGATGTCTTCGCGGTCGGAGAAGGCGGGAACCGAAGAAGAAGAGTCGGGTGTATGAGGTAGGGGGAGAGTGGAAGAATAAGAGGACAACACACCCATTGATATTCCATAATCTCTTGTGTGACGGACCACAGACTTTGATATTTGTGGCTGCTCCCCCCCCCTCCCCCTGAACATCTCAAAAGTTGTAATATGTATTGCTATTGTCGTTGTCGTTGTCTGTGTTTTTGTG
>WLWD01001074.1_pt1 | contig 35667 bp, 9 predicted proteins | sample 6712731 | NCBI WGS metagenome assembly WLWD01 (sample SAMN12718690, study PRJNA576275) | sponge metagenome | isolation source: marine sponge | host: Mycale hentscheli | place: New Zealand: South Island, Marlborough, Capsize Point | collected 2014-11-01 | reverse complement strand
ACCACTACATTCACCCTTGGAGTTTATTTTGAGTTGTGTTTGGAATTCTCTACTGATACATTCTAATGATTTCACCAGTTCTGTGATAGCTAAATGTTTACTTATACGTACAGAAGCTAAGTCTTGTCTCCTACGATCAATCTTAAAGTCACACAGGCATATCACAGGGTTTTATCTAGTTGGGGGGGGGGGGGGGGTTAGGGGGTGCAAGGTGGAGCTTTTACCCCAAATTTACCAGCTTCCTCCCTAATATTTGTATTATATGTGCAATACATTAGGCTGAGCCCAAATTGATAGGGTTTTATTTTCAATGGCAGATTTATTTGCCAATATTAGGTCATGTAGTTTTGTTGTGAGACCCTGCTAATAATATTTCCCAATCAATTAAAAATACACACAAATTATTCTGACATGATACAAGTAGTCACTAATAAGATATTAAATGATGTATAATAATATTACAATTGATAATACAACAAGCCACAAAAATACTAATCAGTAAAGTCCTCACTCTCCTTCAGACTTGTTCAAAACTCGGGAGTATTTAATTAATATAAATACATAATTAAAAAATAAATAAATTAAAAATTGATAAATCAATAGATACAGAATCCCTAAATTAAACAATATAAAATGCATAAATCAATAGATCCATAATTAATTGAGGATAAATTAATTGATAATAATTATTAAGTACAAAAGTAAAATAATAAAAACTATATTAATTAATTAATAATACAATATTATTATTATTATTATTATTATTATTATTATAACTTTACAACCACTATAACAAAGAGAATTAAAAGAGATGAAATGTGATATGATGGGTGGATGAAGGACAAACTCTATGTACAAGAGAGCAGCCTAGTTAGCTAAAAGAAAAGAAAAGGGATATAAATGATAATAAAACAGCTAAGTGTGAGAGGGGAGTGATACATTAATAAAGTGACTGTGACATCTGGAGCAAGGACATAAACAACAAAATGTGCAGGAATTGTCTGAATCAAAGTGTGCAATAAATAGATCCCAAAATTTTTGCTTGAGAGAACGTTTAATAGAAGTAAAGGACAATGAAAGATCAATAGGTGAGAATGTATTCCATAGTAGAGACATGCGATTAAAATATTGATGTCGTGTAGTGGAGGTGCGTTGGAACTTAATTTATAATTTACGATTAGATGAAGATCTTGTGGACTCAGAATGAAAAGTGACGTGATTAAATACATTAAATGAATCAGATGGATGCTTAAGACATTTAACAAAAAATAATAGGTCTAGTAATTGTAAGTAGTACATTAGTGGTAAAATATTGAGATGAATAAGTCTTAATTTGTAAGAAATATAATTATTTAAAATGTATTTAGTTGCACGCCGTTGAACTCTTTCCAATAAGATAATGTCTTGTATTTTGTTGGGAAACCATAGCTGGGAACAGTAGGCCAGCTGAGATCTTACAAGTGATAGATAGAGGGACTTCTTAATGGGTGATGTGCAAGGAATTGCTCACCTAATTAAATACAGAGACCGATAAGCTTTGCTGCATATTTCTTTGATGTGGAGAGACCAAGATAAACCATTAGAGATTAAAATACCTAAACCTTTCTGTTGAGTTACTGTTTTAATTGTATCATTGCTGATGGTGTAATTGTTGTTAGTAGATGATGATAGGGAGATGTTCATGTATGCGCATTTAGAGAAAGTTTCCAAGATTGACACCATGACAATAAATTGTCAAGATCCTTTTGAAGAGCTAAATTCTCACTTGCAGAGTTTAGAGAGGCAACAAGTTTGGCATCATCAGCAAATAAAAACACAGACGGGAAAGAGCATAGAGCCTGGTATGTCGTTAACATAAATAAGAAAAAGCAGAGGTCCAACTGACTGGACAGGAAGTAAGTCAGATTATTAATTAAAAGCAAAACAAAAACATAATTTAAAAAGTATAGAGTAACCCTAATAAAGGTACCCTGCCCGAAAATAAGAGTAGAACATTGTACAGGTTACCAGTGTCATTGCGTGTTTGGTCTCTTGCCAATCACTTAATGTCGCTGCTAATCCCGTAGTATGCAATTAAATGTTGCTGAGTCGGGTAACACAGCAGTACAGTGAATAACACGGTGTACTTTATAGAGAATAATATAGTAAGACTTTCTTGCAGTGGGTTTGACCTCTAACCTTGGGCTTTAAGGTGCCCTGCCACACCGGAAACCGAGGCGCGTTACCGCAAATTGGCTGTTTTTGCTGTGTCTTTATTTTGCTTTTTCTGTGTACTGTGGGTTTACTTCGTTGCTACAGGTGGAATGGGCACCAGAGGACTCCAGCTAGCCAAATTTGAAGAATGAAGACCCGTCTGGGACGGAGATACAGCTCTGCACACCGGCTACCATAGACAACGAAATCGAGGGATCTACCGCCCACAGAACCTCGAGGGCCGCGGGCTGTACCGTCCCAAGCGTAGCGAGGGCGATGCTAGCGGCCCGAGGGGTGTTCGACGGGCGGTAGTTCCCGAGATTTCGTTGTCTATCTGTTTTAGAACGTAGCAACTATAGCCTTAGTTACCAAATAATTTTTTCTATCCTTTGTTCTATGTTGACACTCTACGACAAAGACGGCAGAGACATTACGGAGAGGTGTCCAGTAATTGCAGCAATTCTAATTCACGGCGCTTAGAATATTTTCATGTGTTGTGTGCTCGACTCCAGTGAACCGGCGAAAGTGATGGAATAAGAGTCAGGAAAATCAATATCACTGCGTTCTCAGCGAACTTAGTCAAAAAGAACATTCCAGCCCACCCATCTATACATTCCCTATTTTTGCATTTCAGCTCAATTGGTGAGATAAAATTTACAAAACGGCTTTGTCTCTCCTAAATCTTCTTTCAACCAGCTACTCTATTACCTTCTTCAACTCAATCATCTCTCCTTTATTTAGCTCCTCACACTCAGCTCTCCAGTCTAGCTCCTCACCGTCAACTTTCAAGTCAAGTTCCTCACAATCAGTACTCTAGCTTTGCTCTTTACAGTCAATCTCCAGTCTAGCTTAGCTTTTGAATCAAGATTTGGTCAACCTTTACATGATGATGAAATTTTGAAAGATGTAAGGCCATGCAAAAAGTTTGTATTTACAGTATCTGACATTGATGAACAGCTTGCGATGGATAAGGAAGGATTTGATTACATAAGCAAAATACAACGAAAATACCATGAATGTAGTGCTTTTACATTGCAAACAATATACTAGAAGGGGTGCCTTTAATTTTCATAACTGTAGTGATATAAATATCCACAAGAATAGTACTAAAACTTTTAAAATAACATAATATGCAACATATATAACTGCTTTTTTTATTGTTCATTATGTTATTGGTTTCTTTCTCACTTTCTCATTTTGGTGATGATTGTATTAGTTAAGAAAAATATTGTTAGTGTGCAAGGCATGCGATGAATCCATCTTATCTTTCGCATTGACAGGAACCGTGCAAACAACATTCTTGCACCATAGATTAAAAAATTTTTTTTTAATTAGCTAATGCTTGCAGGACTCATAAACCAAAAAAAACCTAATAAAATGCTAGAAGGGAGGATACTATTAGCAAGAAGGGAGGATACTATCAGTAGTATCCTCCCTTCTGGCATTTAGTATCCCTGTGCACTCACTTGAACAACACAATGCTGGATAGAATGCCTACTTCACAATACAAAAAAGGGGTTAGCTATGTTCTAATCAGCGTTATTTCGAAGCGACCGAAAAAGCTACCAGGCTCATTTTTTTTTCCAGAGTAGCTAGTGGGCTTGTTACATAACCGCTTAGGTAAAGGGTCTGGCTGCGCCAGCACCCAAGGAATATTTTGCGATTGAACCTATCGAAGATTCCTCCTGGAATTGGATGGGAAATATCGGAATCTTTCCTGGCCCATGCGCGTACAAGACGGGTCGTCACCCCCCCCCCCCCCCCCCCCCCCCCCCCCCCCCCCCCCCCCCCCGGCCGCGATTTTTTAAACGACGCACCCTTTGAGGACTTAGAAAAACTAGCAACGTTTATTAAAGGTCAAAGTTCATGGTGCACCAGATAGTTCAATCAGTTGCGCATGCGCGGTGAACAAGAGTTTTTCCTATTTTATGTTTGGCTTCCCGCGGTGAAATGCTTGCTACCATGCTGTCTTCAAAGTTTCTACTTCTATGGCTTCTTGTGACTGTACCCATGCAGGATCCCTTGTGCTTTTCAGCACAATCTGGGAATTCTTTGTTCCCAGATCCAGGGGTGAATGCTGGGTCTTTTACTGTTCCAGATCACTTTCCTGATCCTGAACTGTTTTTGGAGTTTCTTTCCTCTTATAGCGATTGTTTCATCTTGATGCTTAGAGTTCTACTGTTATTAACTGCAATTTTTTTGACAAGGTAAGGAATAATGGTGTATGTATTAGAAGAAGAGGTTAATACACTTCCTTATTAGTTCACTATCTTGAAAATAACACCATTTAAAAAACTACAATGACTGACATATAAATTAAACAAATTTGTCTTTAACATTTCATTGCTCCAGAGATAATACCCGACAGTCATCCACAAAATTATCTAAAAGTCGTCAATATCTTATGGTAAGTACAATACGAATAAAACAACAACATAACAACATATTGATTTATTGTACATGATCAGGGTGGAGGATTGGAAAAGTTATGTTATGATAATGCTCCAGTCATATCTGCAAGTCTATCCATGGACGTAGTAATTTCCGAGGTTGCAAAGTCAGTGGTCCATCCACGTGGTCTAATAGAGATTCCTTCACTCACTTCCATTACCAAAGCCATAAGTCTGCTATGTAAACAAACAGAAGTAAGTGTGAAAAAATTTATATACATAAAATTTCCAATGGGATTGATGGACTATAATGGATTAAAACAACTTCAGTGGTATCATTACGACTTAAAACATAACAGCACCATAGGTAAGATTATGACTTGGTTAACCGAAACTGGTGACTTATATGGAATTAATACTAAAATAATTATGGATTTCTTTAGCCAATCTAGCTCGAATCATGAAACAAAGCTGATAAATTTAACTAGAGATAATTGGATAACTGAAAATGAAATAAATGAACTGTTCACTCTTTTGAATCAGCAGTATGAAGATATTATGTGCGTAGTATGTACCCCAGATAAATGCATAAGAGATTTCTTGATATCGAAAAGCAAAGTGTTTCAGAATGGAAAGGTTATTTTGGCTCTTAATGTAGGACAAGACCATAGCAGTAAGTCCATTTTTATTTCTGATGGAATAAAGCAAGGAAATCATTGGACATTATTGGCACTTAATACTGAAACAAAACTAGCGTATTACGGTGATTCACTGAGCTGGGATATTCCATCTAACTTAACACATATGGTTGAACCATTATTAGGTAAATTAGGAATAGAACTAAAGTTATACAATATTATAAACTTGCAATCCAATGAGAAGAAAGATCCGACAAACGTGTGTCCATTTTATCCCACCCAAACTTGCTCTAATGTTTGTGGTGTCATAGTGCTTTGTATGGCAGCTGTGATGTGCTGTAATTGGGAGAACTGGTACAGCTGGAATGAAAAGACTTCTCCCCAATGTTTAGTTAAACCCTCTAAGCACAGTACTCAGTTGAGACTTAGTGTAATTTCTTGGATTATTGAACGTAAAATAAATACCAGCTCAATAATTCACGATTTAAAAAAGCGGCAAGAAATTAATGATGAAATATGCACAGCTGAGTACAACAGTGAGAGTGGAAGCATAGATGACATAACTGCTCATAATAATTACATAGCAGCAGTACTGCCTAGTAATTACACATACAAGTTTGTTGAAATAGATTACTGCAATACAGTACTCGAACCTATAACTTCAAATGTACCTTCAAATTACAATTAGAAAATGAACAAGAAGCAAGAGAATGGGTGCAACAATACAATCAAGTGACACAGGAGACCATGGTGTTTCAGCGCAGCAAAAATAGATTAGGAAAGCGAGTATGCAAGAAACTATATTTACGATGCCACCATAACCAACGAAAAAAAGAAATAACTAATTTGAGCTTGAAGACAACACACCGTTTACATAATCTTAAGAATAATAATTGTCCTGCACAAATAAGTATTACTATATTAGCACCTCATCAACGTCATCGAGGATACTTAGTTGAGGTCATCCTACAACATAATCATAATCACACCATTAATGTAGCTGATGCTCTGAGATTCAGGCCTATATCGGACGAAACTAAATCCAAGTATTATGATTTATTTAAACAAGGTCACTCTCCAAGTAGTGCACACCTTGAATATGAAACAAATTTAATGTACCAACAAAACGCTCAGCTTTTAGCAGACCGAAATGTAAACCCTAAAATTAGTGATATCTATAATCTATTCAATAAATGGAGGAAAAATAACTTGGGAGTCCGCACTGGAAAAGAACTCTTCGCTGATCTAGAAGCACGGATAAATAAATATAATGAAACTAACAAAGATCTTGGTGGTAAAGCTTCAGTACAACGATTTAATAATAGTGAAGGAAAACATGACATCCTTTAATTTTAGCATATGTACTCCTTTAATGTCTCGAGTTCACAAACACATACAACAAGCTGGGGAACTCGTATTTATTGATTCATCGTCCTCTTTTGATGACTATAATAATCCTATGTTTGTCATTTCAACTTCCTCTGCTGCTGGTGGGCTACCTCTAGGAGTGGTGGTTACATCAGGGGAGAGTACATCAATAATTAATTCTGCTATGACTCATTTAAAATATTTATTTCCTACATATAATTTTTATCGTAAAGGTAGTCCAGGCAACATAATTACTGATGACTCCCAAGCTGAACGAAGCGGTTTGAAAAAGACATGGCCCAGTGCATCACTGTACTTATGTGTATTTCACTTTCTACAAACCATGTGGAGATGGTTAGTACATAGCAGCAATGAAATTCAGTCTCAGCATCGTCAACATTTGATGCAATTAATAAGAAATATGGTGTATGCAAAAACTGAATACATCCTCAATAATAAATACAAAGATCTAAAACAAGATTTAATATCCAAGCAGTATATAAATTTTAATGAGCATGTGAATACTTATTGGGAGAGACGACAAGAGTGGGCCATATGTTATAGAGACAACACCAGTACTAGAGGAATAAATACAAATAATTATGCAGAGGCCGGAATACGAATTTTAAAAGACATAGTATTTCAAAGAATCAAAGCCTACAATTTGGTCCAAATTTTTGAATTTATAACTGTAACTTTTGAAATGTACTATGAACGAAGATTGCTATCAGTGGCATATAATAGAATGGACAGATACATTTCACTTCGTCACAAAGGACTGGGAGCATACCAGGTAAATAATACGGATATAACTAAACACGATCGTAATAATTTGTTATACTTAGTTAAGAGTAATCACAGCGATCGAGAATATATCATAGATACTGAGAATTGGACATGTACATGCAGTGTTGGACTTACTGGCTTTCCTACAGGAGAGCCTTGTAAGCATCAGCATGCCGTAGCTAATAAATATAAACTGACTTCGCCTCATTTAATTCCTTTTTTTAATGCAAGGGGCAGATATTTGCATGCTGTGATAGCTTTAGGTGAAGACAGAGCAGGTACCCAAGCATTCTACGAAAGTTTAAAAACCAGTATGGCAGTAACAGACTCTGAAATGATGTCTACTAATAGTACAGAAATATGTGAGCCAAATGCTCCTATCTCTCCTAACAGTGACAGTGAATATGATTCTGCTGAAGATAATTTAGATACTTTAATTAATATACTACAGAAAGACACCAATGAGGGAGATGAGCTTATGCAAAATGTGTCACAGCTATGTTGCTCATTTGTGAGCTGCTCTGCGAAAACCAGACATTTCCCTAAAAACGCAATTGTACATTACGGCTAAAAGTATGAAAAAAGTGAATTATTTTGAATTTTATTTTTTTCCATAATTATAAACTTCTAACCTTTGTCTAGCTCTCTGCCAAGTTTCATTTTCTAAAGTGATCGTTTTCTTGGCAAGTGAGCATGTCAAAAATGGGAACTCTAAAGTTAGACATTCTCCTCGAATTTCCAATTGGAGTGTCACGAACAATAAACATTTTGAAGTTACCGACTTCAAACGTGTGTAAGTTTAAAACGCTCAAGCGCACGCCGGCGGCAAATAGCTTATTTTAAAGCAGAAGGTATGATTTTTCTGAAAATGCCTAAATCTCAATTTTGAATTTTTAGGGAAACACCTGGTTTTCGCAGAGCCCCTCACATTTGTGCATGATGTATGCAAGCAAATGGACACACAATATTTACATGGGCTAAAAAAGTTTTTTACAGTTTATTTGGACACCATTTCTCGCATTGAACCAGAATTATCAGCAACTCCGAAATTGAGCAGTCTATTACATACTTACTTAAAAAAAAGAAAAGAAATAATACCAGTAGCTGGAAGAAGAATAAACGTCCAGCCTACAGCAATTTCCCGTCGCCGAGAAGGAGCTCCTCGAGGGAATAAGATGGCAGTGAGTGGACGGCCAGTGAAGAGACCACACCCAGAATCAGACTGTGCTGTACAACAAAAGCGTGGCAGAAAAGAACATATAAAGCGAAAGCACAATCTGCGAAAAAATGAACTAAATAATCAAGCAAATCAATTTAAATATGGTCGTGGTCATTAAGACTCACACCACAATTTGTAACATTGTTGTTTTTTTAAACTAATTAATAATCATTATCACCTACAGTACATTAATTCATAAAGATCCACTGTGTTTTGGCTTTATAACTTTCACTTATCATGGCTTAACCCTTTCGTTCCCAATCCCGCTTAAAAGCGGGTGAAGACCGGTTGGCTTCTCCGAATTTTTAAAAATAGTTACTTTATAGCTAGAACCTTCAGATTGCATACACAGGTGCCCAATGCGTTGGAGAAGCATCTAAAATAGCTTTCAGCCAGGGCTGCTTCGACAGTACCTCACAGCAGTTGCGTTTATTTCTTCCTCGGCAAAAAAAAAAACATCGGTTCTCCGTCGAATTTTAAAAAAGTTACCTTCTTCACAGCAGCTTCATTTATGGATCCAGTCATCTCCAGAGCTTTGTAGAAGCAGCGAAAAATTGCTTGAGCCCAGTAGCCTTCCATAACACATTGAAACAACAGCTTCTTTGCCGACCAAGACTTTGCGGTTTGACTTACTGTCTTCTTTTTTTTTTATAAAATCGCCAGTTCAACTGGGGGCCTCCCCATTACGTACAGTCTTAGGTAATGCTTATTACATCATAGGAAAAAAGTGAGCGTGTCGTGTGATCCAGGTAACTATGCAAAAAAAAAATTTTTTTCGAAGTCAATTTGGAAAGATGGCGTCTACCAGTTACAGTGCTGTGGAAGTTTTAGACTTGCTTGATACTAACTCTAGCGACTCAGGATCAAGCGGAGAAGAGGGAGACGACATCTAGGGCTATAGGAGGCCCTGTATTAGGGTTGGGGACCGGACCCCGTCAACTCTGACACTGACAATGGAAGTCAAGAAGATGATCGATGTAAGCTTGTCTTTCTCTTGTCTTTCTCTTGAAAACTAGCAAGCTTCTGTTGTGGAAAGGACTTATTTATAGCTATATTGAGATGGAGAAAGCTGTTTAGCTATAATATATATATATTTCATTGAGTTTTGAGATTTGAAAGTGGGTTGTGGTTTGTTGAACAATTTCAAATTTTCAAAAAAATTTAATTTTTTTTACCAGAATGTACTACTAGGACCAGATGTGTATGCAGTCACCGACCCGATTGTGAAGAGGGATTGTGAAGAGGACGCAGATAAGGCAACAGGAGCAGAGTCTTCCATTGACGAAGGAGAAGATGCTGGACCTGGCGAAGTACACTCGGAGCCCCACCCCCCCTCCCTCCCAAACAAAAATCCTGTATGAAACCGCATACAATACATCATAAAGTTGCAATTATATAGGATCATGAATAATTTGTTGTTTGTATTACAAATATCTTTGTTGTTGGTGTTTTTGTGTATATGAAATTGTTTTGTAGTGGAGCTCGACGTCCAATGACGTCCAATGGCGTATGTTCCTTGTGGACACTCATAGATGTCTCCTACATGATCACAATCAGCACCACACACAACAAACAACATATTATTTTATTGTTGAACTAATATAATATTGGTATAAAGTACATCAAACAATATTATTTCTATTTTTTTATTATTATTATTGATGGGAAAAGTGGAATTTTTTGGGGAAAAAAAATTTTTTTTAAAAAGTAATAGTAGAGGGCCTAAATATTATTCAATTTTCTCAATCAAAAAATGAGGGGAATCCCAAACTCTTGGTCTATTTAGTGATATACGGTTGCTATGGGGTTTTCCCAGCCAGCATCGAGTTAAAAAAATAAAACGGTAATGCACTATTCCGCGGTAGAAGATTAGATTTTTCCGCGCGCGTCCAAACAATTCGGGAACGAGAGGGTTAAATATTCTAAACCTCAAGCTACACACATACATACACTTTAGCTACACCCATGTCTTATTGTATTACACACAAAATTGGGCACTATTTGGAATCTGAAGACACTTCTGTGTATTAAATCAGCAAATCACAAGCACATCAGTATTAGAACAGAAACTTGTCATTACATGTGTACCACATGGTCTCAATGTATGTTGTTGCCAATGTTCACTCACTACTACTAACATACACATTACACATACAACAACACACCCATACACATGCGTACTACACAGATGCTAGCAAATTCTTATAGCTGCATACTGTTTTACTTTTGAATGGAAGCTCTACATTATTGGCGAGCGAACGAAGTGAGCGAGACACTCTCGAGCCAAGATCAAGGCAAAATTTGGTTATATATGGCTTTGGTACGTCACCTCTCTTTACGTAAATAGGGCGGAGCTTCGTACAATCAGTACCATTTTTCACAAAGTTTCTTAAAACGTTTTTTAGCTGTTGATTTCGTTTCATGGCATTCAGGAATATTCTAAGCCTATATATACATAGGCTCGCTAGAAAATATAAATACAGCTTTTGGTGTCAATAGGCTTCATGCTACTAGGGGTGTATTCAAAGCACACAGTGTGGCGAGTGAGCTAGCCCAGTATACAAAAACGTCCTGTACCATATCTATTTGTCAATAAATGGTTTGTCAATAAATGGTAAAGTATTGTCAATTTAGCTATGGTTGTTTTTTTTTTGTTTTTTTCCCAATTCTTTTTTTTTTTTATAGCTGGGCTAACTCACGCCACACTGTGTGCTTTGAGCGCACCCCTAGTTATTATTAGCATTATTAAGGTGCAAGGCTAGTCATTGTGCTTACCACTTAGGAAGGGTTAAACGATATGTGTGTGTCATGGAAACCGTTTTTATATAATGACTAAGAATCAAAAATAAGAATTTATGTATAGATATACATGTGAAGCAAGTAAAAATGACAAAGATTGTGAGTTTCAGCCAGAACGGACACTAGCTCAAAAGGCTTTGGAGGAAAGTGGTAGTAAAATGGTTATTGACTGAAGCCTCTCTCCATATCAATGTCTTATGTTGCTGTTGTTTGAGTTCAATGAATGCATGTGTGCGTGGATGAGATTCCTCTGGGTAAAAGGGCATTGATATTCAAACAAACCGGGAATTGCAACAAATTTGATAAGGCAAAGTCCCCAGACCCTATTATGAACGGAGCATTTAGGTAAAGGGTGTGGGAAACACAAGAAAAGTATCATTGTTAAAACAACAACAACACCAAAAAAAAAACAACACCAAAAAAACAACAACTAAAAACTGATTTCTGTAGTAGGCACTCTTGCTGTCCAAAAATACATGGAATTCACAGAATTTTTTTTTAATGTACACGTAGCTAATAATATGTTGCAATGGGACTATGTGGTAAGGATCATCACACTAAATATCTAAGCATGCACAATATGTATTTGTTTGCAGTAAAATTTTAAGACGTACTGTAGTAGTTTAATAGCAGAATCTTTATCTGGTACTAGTGAGGCCTTAATGCTACAGCTACACTAGCAAAAAACAACAGCAACAAAAAAACAAAAAAAAACAAAAAAAACAACAACTAACAAACACACTTTATAATCAGGGTTTGATACAGGATTTTTGACTAGGGGGAGAGGGGAGGAGGGAGAACATCAGTGTCACCAGTCGGTGAGTTTAGTAGACGTGCATATATTATTATACTATAGCAGCGTCTTTTTCAATGCAAAATGTATGGTAATACCACAACAGTGGAGAAATTAATAGTGCTCTAAGCAGGAAATGTATTGAATGGGAACGTTACATGAAACATAAAATAATTAATTAAGTGCAGTCATGTCAGTCACCACTGGCACATAAAAGGTAAAGTATCATTAGGTGTTTCAAGTTATAACTTCGGGTGCCGTAAATATTTTGAAAATTTAGCTACCAGTTTGTAGTATAGCTGGGCTGGCTCTCTCGCCACTCTGTGCTTTAAGATTTGATTTAGACCCAAGAGTGACTCACTCGCTCGCTAATTTCTACTTAAGGTTGTTGTTTTTTTCTCCTCCCACAGTGTGTTATACCTTCTTCTTTTTTTTTAAGTTCAGAATAATAAAATAATAAATAAATAAATAAATACACAAACAGTTGACAGTTAGACTAGCTCAAGATCAGCCAGTTTTGCAAGGTCTAAGAGTCTTTTACTAAAAGGTCGTCATAATTCTATCAAATTTTCACACTCCAGATAGTTCCTTGTTTGCTTGCCAACATTAATAAGTGTTATTACAAGACAAATGAAACTAAGAGACTCACTGAATGGTTCATGAGTGCCTTGAGGCACAGCACACAGATGTGAATGTCTGAGGACTCCGTGGTGGCCCGTGCCTGAGGCTGACGACCAGTTGAGGACTTGGGCTTAGTGACTAGAGGAATCATGGCGTCACTACTCCGGAGTCTTTGTAGAGGAGGTCGAGTGACAACTGAGGGAGCTTCCCTACAACACCAACCACAAGGTAACGTAAAGAACATATACGTTTACCTGTCACCAGTTCGTGGCATATCATAATGTATTTCTAGGCTTCAGAGTCTCATAATAATAGTTTGTTATTTATTTATTTTTATCGTGTGAGTATGTGCTTGTGTGTTTCTTTTATGTGAGTGCCTATGTTTGCACTTGTGACATATCATATACACATCTTTTTCAACGCGTTTTCACGGTGTTCTGTAACTTTCTTTGTTTTCATGATTACATAATAGGACACCTGGACTTTCAACCGCAAGGAGGGGATTCCTACAGTGGATATTCTATAGGAATCTTTATGATGCCATGGGCTACAGGACTATCCCATAATACACACAGTACTGTACCATACCAGCATAGACTGACAGGAGACTATATACTAGTATAATAAGATACACCATAAAGTCACAGTCTTCACTCACCTGACTTCCAACTGGTATCTGAACATCATGTAGCTCACTAGCTCTCGGAGACCACTCCCCTCACTCAGAAAATGTTTCAACCAGCTATATCCCACACAAACAACAAAACAACAACAATCATGACTGCAATATAATGAAAGATCCATCCCAGGTAAGGTTGTTCTGCATGTTCCAACACAACTGGAACCTTACAGTAATACCAAGGAATGCCTTTGAGTGATCTCTTTTTAAAACACATCAGACAATTGTCTCTGAACAAACACACACATATACATAATATAAATCCTATGGACATAGTGCAGCTGGAATTCCTACTAATTTACTATAATAAATGTCAGCAGAATCCTATACTCTCATTCTGACTATAGCAGTATTACAAATGCTGGCTGAAGCAAAGAAATGACTCGTACAAAAAAGTGTGCAACATAAGAGTGGAACTCCTGCAACTATATTTAGAGAGGAACAACAACCTTACTAACATTTCTCATTTCAGTGGGTGTGTCTTTGATGTGGGGTCAAAACACTTTTATCATATCACTATGCAACAATTCTCTAATAATGGCTTATTTTCTTAAGGAGTACCTAAACTGCAGGTAGACAATTCATGGAAAGGAGCTGGGCAAGGGTTAGATAGGGTATATAACATGCATAGTAATTTTATGCCACAAGCTACCAATACACACACACACACACAAACGCATCATGCAATCAGGTTAACTTACGTTCCAGCTATGGTCAAAGTACCGACTCCCCTCCACTTCCCTTCACTTTTCTCCACAACAGCTCAAATAAAATTGGGATAAGTTGGACAAGACACACACACAAACGCATCATGCAATCAGGTTAACTCGTTCCAGCTATGGTCAAAGTACCGACTCCCCTCCACTTCTCTTCACTTTTCTCCACAACAGCTCAAATAAAATTGGGATAAGTTGGACAAGACTTCGCTGTCAGTGTCTTGACGAGAAAAAAAAAGCAACATAAGGTTCAAAGTATAAAATATCTTGTACTTTGTACCTAAGTATTTCCAGAATTTTTTCTGAGTCCTCAAAGGGTGCGTCGTTTAAAAAATCGCCCCCCGGCCGTGCCTATTAAAGCCACACCTCTCTCCGACCTTAGTCCTTGCCACCCACGCAGTGAGCTCCATTTTGCTTTCTGGGAAGCAAGCCTTACAGAGCGGGGGCCTTGAGCTGTTGTAGCTGTGATCGAGCTTCTGACGTCGCTGGACAGGTTAGGGAAGCATTTAGTGTTGCTCAGACTTCCCATTATAGCTAATACTATATTCAGAGCCGGAGTGACTGGTGTTTCAGTGAAGCATAGGCATGTCAGCATGTGTTGGAAGAAGCTGCTGATGATACTGGCTTAACTGTGCCACAAGTAGTAGTAAGTTATGAAGATATCGCTTAGTAAGAATGGCTATATTATTTATTTGGTCTAGAATTGTGTAAGGAGAAATAGTAGAAGATAAAGCATGCCAGAAGCACTGAATCAGTGAAGACTTTTCAAGATACCTTTGACGTCCTGAGGAAAAATCAAATGAATTGATATTTAATAATGCAATCTAAGGTTCTTTCAACCTGTTTGCAATAACTGTGGTGTAAAATAGTTAAACCACAGCAAACTTTAGGAAGTATTGCTAGATAACCTCAGGATCGGGTTGGTTATCAGCGATAATTCCTCAAACACATGGTTTAACTATTACATAAGTAAGTAAATATAATGATAAACCATTGGTTTGAAGAATTATCACTCCATCCCGGAGGGGGCGTATCTAGTAATAATTCTAAATTACCACAGTTTAACTATTTTAATACCATACTTATACCATTTCATACTGTGTAACCAACTAAATAAATGCAGGTTTTGACAGGAAATTTTGGTCCAACATTAACAATTACTAGCAAGTATCCCACCGCATAGTGGTGCTTGATGTATTGCAAAGTAAATGAAGTAGCATACCTTTTTTATCATTCTGTATCACTTGATTAAGGTTACATCAGTTTCTCTCTCCTGCTCTCCTTTTTCCAGAACTATTTCAGCTTTTCTTATCCTCCTCCTTTCCTTTCTTCAGTTAGTTATGGAGTCCCTTCTCTTTTGCCTATCTCTCCTGCTTCTGAGTCTCTCTGTCCTTCTATCATGATTGTGGACTTGGTTTTGCGAAACTTTAGCTTCTTTACCAAACTGCTCATGAATTATTCATACATGGATTATTCATGAATACACACCATCGTTGTTACTGACACACAAGTGTATTATTATATAGATTTCATTGAGGCAACTAGGGTCTCTCTGAATACCATCAATAAGAAGTGTACCATGTACTGGGAAGTACAGAGTAAACTGACAAGTGTTGTTGTGATCATGTCAATGTATATGACTGTCTACGGAGATCAGGCATAATACAGCAAACATGATTGTAAGGAAGAATCGTAGAATGTATACTTATGTGGCACAGCACAGATCACACTACTTGCATAACTAGCATTGCATCCCAGGGAAATACTCGTGCACGGTCAACATCTGATGAGTCAGGTCGTAAAGGCTGGCTTCTCAGTTGTTGTCTGAGACTTCTGCTCATAGTAATCAGGCGGGGATTGTTTATTGGAATTGGTTCCCTGCATTGGACTCTCACTAACTATGTAGCTAGGAACTAGTTATGCTATTTTAGCAGTGGTTTGATAAGTATGGATACTGACGTATGTGTAACAATGAGGAGTTAGAAATGATGCAACGAGCAACAGAAGGTGATAAATGAAAGTGATATTATACACATGTAAAAATTAGAAGAATTGTGCATGCTAGCTAATGTGGAATGATGATGAAATGATAACAAGTGGAATGTTCAGCTTTGGCTTTGGTCTAACACAACAACATAATATATTTACAGAGAGCATTGGCTATGGTGTAGCAATTGAAACAATACAAATTTTGAGGCGTGTATAGAAAATTTCACACACACATACAGACACACACATGCACGCCTCAAGGTTGTGTTTCAGTAAGCAGCTGCTAGGACTAAGCTGTTTATAATTACTATAGTGGTGTATTTCAGCACCAATGATAAATGAGATAGCTCATATTTTAGGGTTTAATAATATTACATCAAAATTTTAATTTTTATCCATAGATCAATAGGCTAAATAGCATAATTTTGGTTCCTAACCTCTAGTTTCTTGAGCCCAGGTGTAGTGTTTAATTTGCACTCGTGTTAAAATTGAAATATTTAGCAGCACTCTGAGGTCAAAGTGCACTTGCCATGTAATAGTAGCATTTTATCAGGAGCTTTTATGGGGTCTGCTATGTTTTGTTAAGTTGTAGAAGTTGTAGTGATCCAGCTACTCTTAATCAATTCCAAGCAAAATTGACAGCAGTGAAGGCCGACTTTTCTGACTAGAATATCGATGGAGAATGTCCAGAAAACCTTCAAGACTATTGAATCTGGTGTCTTATGTTAGTTTGTTAAAGTCGAGTAAGTAGTGCAGCCTGTGCAGGTTTTCAATAGTGCTGTGTATGTAAATTTTATGTGTGTGTGTGTGCAAATTATCACATAAGGTGAGCGCCCACTTGGCCATTTTTGTAAGTGAATGGTGAAGCACTTAGCGGTAGACACGATATTATTATTATTATTATTATTATTGTTATTATTATTGTCATCATCATCATCTATATAATAATATGCTTGACGATGACAACAGTGTATGTATTCATGAATAATTCATTAGCTGGGTCAGGATGGTGAAATGTCGCCACTAATTAAATGGCTAAAGTATCATTCAGTAGAGGCAAGTAAGGAAACGACGACTTATGTGTAGCTAAGAGCAGGTGAGGATTCAACAGGGAAGGCTAAGTCCACAATCATAGATTGAAGTGCAAAGATTCTGAGAACCAGGAAGAGGTTCAGATGAAGGAGCAGAAGGGAATCCATTACTCAAGAAGAACGAGGGAAGGGTTCAGGAAGAACGAGAGCAAGAGATGTATCTAAACCAAGTGGTAGAGAATTAAGAGATTAAAGTACCTTATGCTACAGCATTCCTAGCGAAACATGTTACATCAAGCGCAACTGTGTAGCAGAGTACTTGCTGCCTATTATTGTAATAAGATATTATTATTTATTACTATTATTATTGTTTTTGTTGCTATGATTATATTATTATTTTATTATTATTATTATTGTTATTATTATTATTATTAGTTGTGACCTGGCTTTAGATTCTTATTAACTGGTTTTGACATGCTGCTCTCACCTCCTTCACCACACTCACACTATTAAAGCACTGGCCAGGTAGAGGCGAGTGGTATGAAGCAGAGTTTGGTCAAATACATTGTAATTGTATTTAATTGTAATTAAATACATTTTTTGCAGTAATTTCAATGTAATTGTAATTGAGTGAATCTGAGCTCTATGTATTTTCAATGCGTTGAAATACTATATATAGCAAAATTTGGAATTGCAAAGTTTGGAATAATGCATTGTTAATACAAAACAGAAATGAAAAGAGGTGACAGAAAATATGGGCGAGTCCCTCAAAAAAATCCTAGGGAAAAGGAAAGTGGAAATACCATTTGGATATTTCATTGGAGGTCACTGTGTGTGTGTGTGCACGCAAGTGTATGTACATGTGTGTGTGCTTGTGACTTCACATAACGTATGTGACATACACTCGTATTTTCAAGGTATTTGCAGTGCTAATTAAACACAAGTCTGAAATCCAGTATTTGCAACTGCAATTAAATGCTTTTGGAGTATTACCCCAACTCTGGTGTGTTGTTGATAGGGTAGATTCAAATAGACAGAAAATAAAATCAGGCCAGTGCCAATTTTGAAGTGACTTTCGTTATGTAAATGTGGCACACACTCTCCACCCACATTCCCTCCCTCCTTAATGCTTAATATAGTTCCCAACTTTCTAATGACAGACCACACCTACTAACATACCAACGAATGAAAATAAAAACCGAAAGAACCAGGATGGATCTAGGAATTGCCTATGGTTGACAACTTAACCTTTAGCACTTGAACAAATGCTTGCTGTTGTGCGTCTGCTGAATGGTAGTCTGCCACCAGAGAATGGCAACATGGAGAAGAACTTCGGAGGGGGTTCTCTGATTGAGGGTCAGCCTTTAAACCTCTCCCACCCAACGTCACGGTCAAGGAGTATTGTTTTAGATTATTGAACTAAGCAAATGAGTTTGTTTTTTTGTTGTTGTTGTTGTTTTTGTTTGTGTGTGTGCGTGTTTTGCTTTTGTTTTTAGAGAAAAGTCCACCATCAGTTGAGATTTGCCTAAATATTGATAGATCGCACCAGGACAGTGGCAGCATCTGGTTACATGTGGGATCACAACAGGATGTGTGTGCTGATGGGTGGAAATTCTGGATATCTGATTTGGGGTTCTTCATGCAGGACTAACACTAACATATTGTAAAGAAACAATGGTCATGTTATAAATATGTTGTCATCTTTTTTTTTTTTTTTTTTTTTTTTTTTGGCTCTGAATGATGTTGTAGAAATGACACAAACATTGTATCCATAAAGGCCAATTAGTGGGGGGCAAAGATCTGTGATGCATGGTCTCAGCATGGCACAGTTTATGAGTATTGTAGGAGGTAATTGCCCAACTGATGTTGGGGTTAGATGAAATCCCAAGAGTTCTCAGGGGTGTGCAAAAATTGATACAGTAGAACTTCCGAACTGAGAATCTGGACAGGTTAGGGAAGCATTTAGTTTATGACGATCATATGAAGATTGTAATAATAATTTGTTTGTTTTTTGCTAGAGATATATTTGAAAAGCAAGTTCAGACGAAATGGTTTACTGTGATGCAAAAAAATGGTAAAATAACTAAATACCTGTGCTATCATTTCAATTTTTTATTAGAGGAAGCACTACAGCAGATCTATTAGAATAGATAGAGGGCAAAGGAAGATCACTAAACAGATAATTCAGCGAGCGAAGCTGACTATCAGTCGTGTTCAATTGAGATTTCAGATAATTGGCGAGCGAGCGTAGCGAGCGAGACACTTACAGGGGTAACACAATTGAAAATCGGGGATGTTTGTTTGTTGGCGAGCCAGCGTAGCGAGCGAGACAGTATTAGGGGTGGATAATGCAAAATCGGGTATATGTTATATATATGTATTTATTGCAGCTTTGATATTTTTACTTGAATATTTCCGCATCACGCGAGCGTTCTGTATTCTCCCATATTGTACGGGTTATATTGTACGCTCCTTGTAGCGCGCGCGTAGCGAGTAAAATCAATGAAAATTGTATTGTAACCGGTTGAGAAAAATTTCAAAGAAGCAATAAATCACTTATCACACTCGTCGTACAATATGGGAATGATATTTTACTCTCACGCCACATTTTCACTCGCCTTCGGCTCGTGAAAATATTTTGCGTGCTCGTAAAATATTTTCCCATATTGTACTCTGACTCGTACTATAAGTATTATGTATGGATGGATGGTACGTATGCACTTTAAACGCGCGCGCGGTACACTTTTTTCTCCAAAAAACACGGCTTTTAGGCTTGACCCCAGTTTATTCTGAAACTACAGCATTAAGTAAGCCTTACTTTATACTTAAGCTCCGAAGTGTGAGAAAATTCCTGCGAAAACGCTTGCTTTTCAAAAAACAAAAAGTTGATTCGACCGGTTACTATGGCATTGAATACCCTTTTCCAGACTTAATTTCAAAACTTAGCCGTTTTCGGGGGGATACGGAGTGCAGATTGCTGGTTGTCAAGAGCCATTGGTAGTCAGAATGCCGTAGTATTAATGCTAAAGAAGCTACTACTACTCGAGGGAAACTGAGGTAAGTACGTAATTCCATATTTGTTAGCTAAATATGCAAAATAACTCTGGCCTTTTTTTTGTAGCTAAGAGCTTGTTGTCAACAGTGACTGGCAAATTCAAACAGTCAGAATGGCTCAAATTTGGTACTACAAAAGTTACCACTGCTCAAGAAAATGAGGTAAGAAAGTAATTTTGTATTTGTGTGCTAAAATTGATTGTCTTTTGTTTTTGTAGCTGAGAGCTTGTACAGAAGTTATCAATAGGAAATTGAGGCAAGTAGTAATTCCATATTTGTTGGCTAATAATATAACACTGGTTTATTTTTTAGTTACTGGTAATTGAGATTATCAGAATGGTTGATGTTTGATACTACAAAAGTTACCATTAATCAGGTAAGAGAGTGATTGTGCATTTGTTTGCTGAAATAAAACGCGCGGGGAACGTTTTTCTCCTAAAAACACAGCTATTTAGGCTTGATTCCAGTTTATTCTGAAACTACAGCATTAAGCAAACCTTACTTTATACTTAAGCTCCAAAGTATGAGAAAATTCCTGCTAAAACGCTTGTTTTCAAGACACAAAAAGTTGATTCGACAGGTTACTATGGCATTGAAGACCCTTTTCCAGACTTAATTTCAAAACTTCGCCGTTTTATGGGGGGATACGAGAGTGCCGGTTGTTGGTTGTCAAGAGCCGTTGGTAGTCAGAATGCCGTAGTATTAATGCTATGGAAGCTACTACTTCTCGAGGGAAGCTGAGATAAGTACGCAATTCCATATTTGTTAGCTAAATATGCAAAATTAACTCTGGCCTTTCTTTTTTGTAGCTAAGAGCTAGTCAACAGTGACTGGTAAATTCAAATAGTCAGATTGGCTCAAATTTGGTACTACAAAAGTTACCACTGCTCAAGAAAATGAGGTAAGAAAGTAATTTTGTATTTGTGTGCTAAAATTGATTGTCTTTTGTTTTTGTAGGTGAGAGCTTGTTGTCAAGAATTCAAGGTAATTCAGATGGTCAAAGTAACTTCAATTTGATACTACAGAAGTTATCAATACTCAAGAATGATGTAAGTAGTAATTCCATATTTGTTGGCTAAAATTACAAATAATAACACTGGTTTATTTTTTATCGTAGCTGAGAGCTTGTTCAAGAGTTACTGGTGATTGAGATTATCAGAATGGTTGATGTTTGATACTGCAAAAGTTACCATTAATAAGGTAAGAGAGTGATTTTGTATTTGTTTGCTGAAATCAAATGTCATAACTACTATTATAGTGTTTGCATGAAGTAAGCTAAAACATAGTAACATTTTATGTTACCTAACTATCAGGCTCGCTCGCCATTTGTGCTCAAGCACACTACTAGTTTATTGGCGAGCGAGCGTAGCGAGCGAGACACTTACAGGGGTAACACAATCGAAAATCGGGGATGTTTGTTTATTGGCGAGCGAGCGTAGCGAGCGAGACACTTACACATGGCAGATATATACACCCACACCCGGTGTATGCTGTCCACCCTATTTTTTATGTGTAATCATTTTTATGTACAAATTCAAGTGGTCACAAATGCTTGGTCATTTTAACGTTTGAAAAATAGGAAATCAATTAATGTATTAAAATACTATCTGATTGTGCATTAAATACGCTACTTCACATAAGTAGTAAACAAAGTACCACATGCGGTACAAACTATCAATTAGAAATAATGCAGGGTGTACTGTTGTGCAGGCGTGTGCGCTTGTGCAGGTTTGTGCAGCTTGTGCAAGCTTGTGTAGGCAGGCTTGTGTGGTGTTTTGTAAAGAAGTGAATTACTAAAAGGCCTAGGATCCTTTTTATTGCTGGAAATATTTTAAATAACCATCCCTGAACCACGAAAACAACAATAATAATTTAAGGTACACGTAAAGGTCTCGTTCAAGTAGTCGTTCACTGGCAGAACTAATCCAACCAAATATTGCAAATGTCTCCCCAATACAGTTCAGTTCTGTAATTTTAAATTTATTTACCTCCTACGAAAAAGTAGTAAAAACCGCACCCATATACTGAGCGACGTCACAAAACGTTTCAGTGCGGTTTTACACCACCACATCCTCTTCTTGAGCTGTACACGTGGCCAGTTCGTCTCAGCTGTAAGTGTGGTTCGTCTCTCACTCTTCCTGAGCTGTAAGTGTGGTTCGTCTCTCACTCTTCCTGAGCTGTAAGTGTGGTTCGTCTCTCACTCTTCCTGAGATGTAAGTGTGGTTCGTCTCTCACTCTTCCTGAACATTAAATTATGTATCAATAAGTCATTTTACTACCTTACATCACGGACTATGAAGCACTGTTACGTGGATGAAATTTCAATCCTAATCAACTGCTGTAAGAAACTTTATTGATTTTATTATTTTTTAATTTTTAGTTCTTTCAGAGTGTTCAAATTCTGCTGAAAAATGGAAAGCGTCTAGCTACAAGATATAAATGCCATTAGGTGTAACATGTTTTGCTTAAATTTTTATTACAGTAATGTTTATTCAGATGGACAGTCAGATTAGGAGCTTACTTGGTATTTTATTGGAGATGGGAAAAAACTGTAAAAACCCGAAAAGAAGAAAAGAGGGAGGGAAACAATAACATAAACGATGCTAGCCTCTCCTGGCCATTCTGGTAAGTTATTTTTTGTAACTGTTCAATTATTTGATGTTATTTAAAAGGTATAATATTTATTTTCTTAAATTTAAATCAGTGCAGCTTTGCTTGCCAAGATTGCAACGAACCATTGAACTACATTTCTAAGGCACTGTAGGAAGTGCCCAAAGAAAACTTAAAGACATGGAGTTATAATCTGTGCATAAGAAACGTCTTGATAGACTTCAACTTGAGACAATGGCTGAAGACTTAGATTCTGGTAGGGATGGCAGGTGAAGGGTATTTGGTTCAAGTTGTTGATGATTGGTTTTAATAATACTGTAACATTGCAAAACATTATTACATTGTCACAAAAATGAAACAAAGGAATACTTAGCTAATGGTAAATGTTGTGTTTTTTTTTATCAGGGAATGCGGTAGCACTCTCTATGTAGGGTTGATGTCAAAAAAAAAAGGCTGCCACGTAGACTACAAACTAAAACCCGTGATATATCGTTTGTTAACCTGCAGCGCATGCGCGTGAGGGTTATAGTAGTCAGTTTATCATTAACCCTCAGCGCATGCGCGTGAGGGTTACCGTAGTCAGTTTGTCATTAACCCTCAGTGCGCATGCGCCTGAGGGTATATAGTAGTCAAACGGTCATTCATTCAGTCAACAACGGATCTCGAAGAGTACGGCTACCCAGGCTTTGAAAGCGACATCAGACTATAGCACTTCACAGAGTAAGTCCCTTTAATGTGCCAGAATTGTTAGTTTTGACTTAGTTTTCAAGAAAAAGCGAGTAGCCTACAATCGTACGTTACGGTAATGGGAACCGCCCCTTAAAAAACTTGCTTGTCACGTGAGCCAGCTTGCAGGTTGCAAATCACTTTTAAATAGCTAACAATTACATGCATTATGCGTGAGGTGTTGCGTTGCGTTGTTGTTGAGTGAGTGAATACCTAACCTGAAAGTCTCTGGTTCGAACCCTCGTCGACGCTTTTTTTTTCATTTTTTTTTTTCATTTTTTTTTATCCCGTTTTTTTTCCTTTTTCCTTTTGTCTTCTTGCCATATTTTCCTCTTCCTACTGTTTTTATTTCTTTCCTACCTTTTCCTTTCCTAAACACAATGTTTGGTAAAGGGTTTATAGATTGAGTAGTGAGTGCAAGATGAATTGAAGAGCAGAGCAGCAAGCGGAGCAGCAGTGTTGTAAGGGCATGTTGGCTGGAGTAACGACGACTAAGTCTCGTCGACATTATTCAATGGCGCTGAGGGTTCGCACCTCTGGTGCTTTCATTCATTCAGTCAGTCAGTCACTCTGTCAACAGCGGTTCTCCGAGGTGGCATCCTTCCAAGCATCGAAAGCGGCATTAAACTGTAGTACTCGACATTTTAAGTCCCTTTAATGTGCCACTTTTTTGAATTTGGGTTCGGTTCTCGAGAAAAAGCGAGCAAGACTTTGCCGTACGAACGTTATACAGCCACACACCACACCCTCCATGGCTAAACAATATTGGGTAAAGGGTTTACAGGTTGTGAGTGCAAGATGAAGAGCACCAGCAAGCAGGAGCAGCAGTGTTGTGGCGCTTACATTATTCAATGGCGCTGAGGGTTCGCACCTCTGGTACTTTCATTCTTTCTGCAGGGCTTACTACAGTGATAACCTGCTAAAAAGGCCATGTAGGGTTAACGTAGGTATCTATGACCATTATATCACTTTGTCGTAAGTAAACTAGGTGATTCATGAGGATCAATTGAGCCAGTGATGTAGGAAGTGATATAATGCTCATAGATACATACGTTAAACCTAATTGGCCTTTTTATTTCAAAGAAGTTTTTTTGTGTTACTTGTAATAATTAAAATTACAAGCTAATTTACCAGAATGCCCATGACCACTGAAAATTAGTTTTGCTTACTGGTAAATACAGTATTTTGGAGCACGTTGTTATAACATCATTAAACCATACCCGTAGCCAGGGGGGGTTCGAGGGGTTCGGTCGAACCCCCCTTTAGAGTGACCGGAAGTAAATATTTTAGCCACACCCCACATATAACTTCTGGAATTATTGTCATCTGTTCAATCGTGTTGAACTTGAGCTTGAATTATCTGCTGTTTCTGGCCTAGTCTGAGTCCAAGTGACTGAATAAACATTCAGCTTCTTGGATACAAAATTTCGCTCTCATATTGGCATGAGTAAAGCTTGCTACCTTACATCTATTCTTTATAAAGTGTAACGTAATGCGCTTTAGTAAGAGTAATAGCACCGGCAGGCGTGCGATTCGATATTAATAGCACAAGCAACGGATTTTTTTCCAACAGATTAGAAAGGGAGCCGCCGTCGGAAATGTCTGAGAAAGTTAAACCTCAAATATACAGATAGTAAGTGCACTATCTAGCGTAGCTACACTGCAAATGATTAAAAAAACAACACTCTGGCCTACTACTAGCGAGTGATAGCACGGGTAACCTGTTCTATTAAGGATCAGTAGCGCTCGCAAAGCTATTGAAATAGGACTCGGATTGGCCTCGCGTAATTTTAATCGCGTTGTTCGTGCTGCTATTAATCACGAATAGCACGGTTCACACACTAATAACAGTAGGCCAGCTTTATAAAAGCTGCACAAGACTAGAGTAAGCTAAAGATCATTTACCGTGTGGCTACTATGTATAGTGCACTCACTATCTCTGTACTTCAGGATAAACTTTCTCTTGAACTTTGATTTAATCGATGGCTCCTCCTAATCTGTTGAAAAAACTCTGTCTAATAAGGGTATAGCTTCTGCGCTAAAGAATGACGTTGTCTCCAACTAGAAACTACAACTGTACATTTCCAAGGCTAGAGTTTACTTAAGCTACCGTGACATTTCACTTTGTCCAGTGCTATTTCACTCATTTAGCGATTTTTCCAATACATTTTGAACGGGCAGTTCACACGTCGTACTATTAAATAACTTGTAGTACGAATAAGGCAAATTAATGTTGCACTGTTTATGTACAGCTCACCGTAATGGTTAGAAGCCTGGTTACACGAGAAAAATACCGCTTTTCTCTCGAATATCAACAGTGTTTAATGAATTATAGTTTTGAAGTAGAATACCTAGAACAAATTATAAGCTTTAGTGCACTTATCTTTCGTTTTTTAGTATTGTAGAAGAATTAACGAGGAAACAAAAGTAGGTGTGGCTTATTGCGTCTTAAAATCCGAACCCCCCAATGCGAACCTCTGGCTACGGGCCTGATTAAACAACGCCACAAAATGGCCGCACCAAAAAAAAAAGAAGCTTTCTCCTGCCCTGGTAATCGATTATAATTGTCTGTTCTGGCCCACTGGAAGTTGAAACACTTTTGAAATTTTGAAAGCTCAACTTACTCTATGGATGAAACTCCACCCATTATTCAGAGAATAGGTTTGTTTTAAAATTACTTGCGGAACATAAGAACTAATGCATCAAAATATTAAGACACATTAGCTCCATGAAAAGAATTAGCCATGCCTTTACCGAACCACTAGGTAAAGGGTCTCTCTTGCCTGCTACCTGATAGAGTGGATTATCGCATGACCATATACGGCGGTGGACTCCTTTGGTCTCGCTCTTCCTGAGCTGCTCTACGTGTGGCCGTCCGTCTCTCACTCTTCCTGAGCTGTACGTGGTGCCATCTGTCTCTCACTCTTCCTGAGCTGTAAGTACATAGTAAGACCCGGTTATATACTTAAACTCGACAAATCACATCTTCTCCACTGAGTGGGTGCAGCTTCAAAAGTTAATATATGACTATTAAAGAATGTTCATAAACATTAACTTATACCTTCTTGATTTCAAAAGGTAATGTCACCAGACTTTTCTTATTCAAAACTAAATGATTTCTAATTAAGCACATATATCTGGTTAGCCAAAGAAGAATTTATAGCATAGTAAAACACGGTTGTATACCTAAACTTGACACACAATATCTTCTCCACTGAGAGTGTGGAGCTTCGAAAGTTAGACAAAAGTTTAAACTATAAGAAGTAAAGTTATGCATGGCTAAAAAAGTTATATAAATGTGACGACGTTTGTTCATGGAGTAGTCTGACATCATGAACGTAACTTGTAACCCATGACTACCAGACGATGCTTCAGTTTCCATCTTGCTAACTCTTCTGATCAATTCTGTGATCTGCTTCAGAGCCACTGACAGGTGACCTTCAGAGTCTTCTTCATGTTCCTTCAGGTTCTTGGAGATGGGGGGAGAACACGGATAACTCACAGCAAAGAACACCTATATTTTATATTACCAGCGAGAGAAGCCAGGTGAAAAAAACAACAACAACTAACTCCTGGCGACTAGGTATAGGGTAGTTGCAGAAACCGCTGGAGTTTACTGTGCGTCACCTCATCCAAACCAACACACGGATGCTCCTCTCGTCACAGCCTATACCGGTGCACGTTACCTCAGTGTAGTCGCACTGTAGTCTCATGTGACCCTGCATCTGCCCTCGCTCAACATGGAAGAACACTCGTTGTTTGGGCAGCTAATTATCGTCTTCTCACACACCTCAGAGTGAGGTCCAGTTATCTTGTCCTCTGGAGGTCATTGTGATGAGCAACAATATTATTAATCTCACTTAGCACTCAATGCAAGCACTTAGAAATGATATAGCAGTATATCGACAGCGGATTGAGATGGTGTATTTTTTCTTTATTTTTTGTAACTGTTCAATTTTTGAAGTTATTATAGTTATTATCTTAAATTTAAAATATTCGACATTTTACTTACATGCTCATGCTATTATTTTTTGTTGTTATATATAAAAATGAAAGTATGACACATGTCATCACCAGTTGTATCGAAGACAAAGTATCAATTCAGTGGGTCATCCATCTTACCTCAGCATCCTCTCTCCACAACCAAGGCTTTCAGCCACAGGCTACTACTGGATCCAATGGTATTTTCTCCATTTGGTATAGGGATTTTCTCTAGTGGACTCACTAACAACCTTCACTGACATCTTAGTTAGAATATTTAGTACCTCTATATCAGGTATTCTGTCGGAATTCTGCATCTATCATGTTGTACTAACTTTAAATTTAAATCTAGTACAAAGAGAAATGTAAGAATTTATTTTACTTAGCAATGCTTTACTATAATGCATCACATAACATTGGTCAAGCAATTACATTCCTGATGACATTCACAATTGTCAAAAAAAAATTCTATATTATAACAATTAACCATAAATAAAGGTCTTTGTCGTATCAGTCTGAAAATGTGATTAAATGAATAAATAAATAAATAAATAATTAAATAAAGTGCTATACGATATGGTTGGCTGGGTCTGGATTGGAGATCTGGGCATGAGTTGGACACTACAGGAACACAGCTGTGAGTCTGTTTTTTGACCCAAGAAAAAACTCACCTTTTTTCTTGTTGGAATCAACATGCTTAGCACACAATGTTCTCCCCAGGCTGTTTTGGCATAACGGGCCATTACTCCTTCAGTTTTTAAAGAGTAACAATTATTACGCCTTAATTTTCTTCTTTTCCTCGCAGCATTTCTTTCTTTTCCTCACTACTTACTATATAGCCACTTGACACTCATCCACAGGAAATTGATCAGGTAATTCATATGCTGTTCCTTTCCTCACTAATTTTTCTTTACCTGACTTATTTTTCTTTTTCTTGCTATTTCTTTTCATTTAAATCAATTGATATTCCAACTTGTGACCGAAATAATAATATTCATGCGTAGCAGAAATGCTGCTACAGGGGAAAACTCGATCAATGGAGTGATCCCAGAACCTTTTCATAGGTTAGCAAATGACTTATAGAGATGACCAGCTACGCCAGACTATCACCACGATTTCAGATTGTACTATGTTAAAACTTACAGTAGTAACACCGCATGCACACACAACAGTGCCAACTTCCTCCCCATTTTATCATCATCTTAGTTACTTTAGTTGCCTCGTTGCTATTACTCTACCACTCGATGGACCTTCTTCATCATCAGGCTATAGAGATGACCAGCTACGCCAGACTATCACCACGATTTCAGATTGTACTATGTTAAAACTTACAGTAGTAACACCGCATGCACACACTACAGTGCCAACTTCCTCTCCCATTTTATCATCATCTTAGTTACTTTAGTTGCCTACGTTGCTATTACTCTACCACTCGATGGACCTTCTTCATATCTATTGATCCCACTCACCATTTTTCTTGTTAGAATCAACATGCTTAGCACAACATGTTAGATTCTGTGATATGTTTTCTGGTGCTGAATGGATCGTCATTACTCTAACGAAAGAGTACTCTAGAGGAGGAGCTACAACAATATTTGTGTGTGGACTTTATTAATAATTTAATAATTTAGGTAGCATATTTAGCATATTCAATACATACGGTTGCCCAATATTTAGAAAGGCTTTGCCTGCAATTATGCTACAGGTGTCAAGTTCGAGCATCTTCATTTCACAGGAGGACCCATGATGAAGTTCCTTTTCTGACTTGCAGTCTCTGTTTTTACCTGGGCGTAGCTACCACCAATGGAGTTGTCAGGTTGAATTTTGACAATTCAATACAATTTTATAATTAAAGGTGCTCTCTCACGGTAGCCATCCGCATACTGCAGGAAGCAGTCATTCATAACATTTCTAGCGCAGTAAGTAACTACATAAAAAAAGCTGACATTTACAAAATCGGCCGGTTCTTTTACCTGGCCCTCTTATCGTGCAGCCGAACTCTTCCTCGACTTCTAGTAGCAGCGATAACTCCATCAAATCACTTGTCCTACCACCTCCATTAGCATGTACTCTGATAATCTGATTAAGTGTAGTTTAAACTTCTTGAATTATTTCCCCACTAACTTCAGGTACTCCCGCGGTACTTGGCTTGCCCCAGACGTGCAATTGAAATCCTATTGGTGACAACCGTACAGACAGACACTTTGAACAAGTGAAGCCATCTGACATCCCAACAGCGGCAGGCAGTATATCAAGTGCCACGGGAAAAAAAAGTGATGCAACTCTTCTAAGTTGTTCTCTTTTTATATAGCGTTATACATAGTGGTCCAAGTATTGCATACAAATAAAGAAAGAAATGACACTCTTTTTCATCGTGATTTCTACAACTTCAAAAGATTGTGTTAGATGACACCACCTGTGGCTTATGAGATGCATGTGACGTTAAAAGTTCAGCGCATTCATTTTTTGTGTCTGCCACCTAGATATAAAAAATGTTATTATTACTTTTCTCTTTGTAGCTACTAGCTTTAAATTTATAGGTAGTACAAAGAAAAAAGTAATACTTAGCAATGCTTTACTATAAATGTATCACATAGCAGTGGTCAAGCAATTGCATTCCTGATGACATTCACAATCGTCAAAAAAAATTATAACAACTAACCATAATAAATAAATTAATAAAGTTCATACGATAGGCCACACAGTGACACTTGGTAACTCAAATTTAAAGCCATATTGCTCTAGCATAGGTTCGGTGATAAAAGAGAAAAATAGCACATATATATTCCTTTATTCTTTCTGCATTTTTACGCAATCTGGCTGCCTGTTCTTTCTCGGCTATCTTCTTCCTGACACCTGGACCAACTGAAGCAATAGGTGGTCTTTGTGAACAATGACGATAAACCCTTATGTCACAGATACTCGCTGCTGGGATGTTGCCATGACTAGCCTTTTTGAAATTAAAATATGGTACTGAGTAAGACTCCTCAACTTGCCCTGTCTGGAACTACTTCTTTTGCTAGAAGATTTAAATTGGAAAACAAGTGGGAGAGGTTTCTTAAAAGTTCGAATATCTATGTATTCTCAGATGTTCCTTAACATTATGACACTGGTATCTATCCTGCTTTCTTCGCCATCTTGGAAGCTGATGTCAGCTCCTTTTTTTTTTGCTTGGCTTCCTTAGTTATGTAATAGCTATTGATGTCAAAATTTAGCAACTCATATAGGATAGGCATTGCTGGCTGAAGGAAAAAAATTCTTTCCGGTGACATCACCTCGAGCGCCTATAGGCGATTGTGCCGGTGAACGAGTTAAGATGGAATCTTCCATGGATAGAGGTTAATATTAGTTTTGTACGATTTATAAATACATTACGATATTATTGCGTATTAGCACATACGTGCTTCATTACATAAGGCAGAGTCACCACACTTTATACTTTACATTGCTTGACATGAACAAACACATTTTGCTTCATAATATTATTTCCAAGTGTGTGTCTAGGTTTTGCTTAGCAAGAGCGTAAAGTTGCTAGCGAATAATATAATTTATTATACCTCATTTATATGATTTATTGTATATTTGTAGGAAGATTTTCCTCAGGGATTGGCTACTTGCACTTCTGTCAAGATGGAAATCCCTTCACCTCTTGAAAGTGTAAAGGAAAAAGCAAGGCAAGTATATTAAAATGTTCCTAAGTGTATTTCAATGTTATAGAGCTAGCCTAGTGTGCATTAGTTAATGCACACCATTGCTTCTTTTTTTTACATTACAAATGAAATAAAGCAGAAAAGGAGTGACTTGTAGGCTGGCATGGGTATATGGCTTCGAAGGCGTGATTTGCGAGGGACAGTGCAAAGACTCTACATTCTCATAATATGATTTATGTGATGATTTATTGTATTCTTGTAGGCACCAACAGCACTACATGAGACAAGCAGAACTTCCAATAAAGTTCAATATCCTAAATTTTCAAAACACCAAACAAACTTAAACATGAATAAAATAGTTAGAATATATTTATTACTGACTTTCTGCACCACAGTACAGACTGATTTGTTGTCATTTCATTTTTCTATATTGAGGAGTTTCCACACCACAGTACAAACTTGTCATTTCATTTTTTCATATGTCTCTAAATAGTTTTTGAGTTAGAGAAAGGTTTTGTCTTGTCATACACTAGATTTTGTAAATACAAGTTGTAAAACTTTGCGTGCAATTATCTTAGCTGATGTGGTTAATATTTGTTGAATATTAAATTAGACTGGGATATATTTCATTATTTATTTAATGTTAACTCGTATCTATTTCTATACTAGGTAGAAAACAACAAAAACTTATCATATTCATTTTAAAACAAAGTTCATCACATCCCATCTTCTCAATCTTAGGGGCGGAGGCACTAAAGTTTGTCAAACACTCTATTAAGTAAATACAAACCTAAAGAATTGATTGCACTGCAATGGTCTTAGCTGATGTGGTTAATAATTGTTAAATATTAAACAGTATCATTTTGGACTGCTTTAAACATTTCATTATTTAATAACTCGCATCCATTACTTGTACATAACAAGACCAATGTATAAAGTCAAATTCAAAAGGCCACTCTTAGTCGGGGTGCCAAGTATCATAATATCCTTCATCATACTTTCCTGTGAAAATAGACAACAAAATTAGTTAATTACACTAGTATTTAATAACTACATTTCTTACCATTAATATACAACGTTTTCAAAAAATCGTGATTTATTATAGGATTGCTGAAGTCTGGTTCATCTTGATGGTAATTGCTTGTCGGCAAAATGATTCTGATAAGCATGAGACCTAGTTGGACGAAGTCCCAGTTTTTGCTCGTAAATGTCGAGTTAAAAGGGTACATCAATGATTTAAACACACGCTGCCACACTCCATCGTTCACATTTACAGCATGGTCTAAATCGATGAGAACTGCTTCATTGTTATCATTATAGCAAATATTCTCAAGTCTGACATCCAAGTGTGCATATCCAAATGAATGAAACTCGCATAATGCCAGCCAAACCGAAAAAGCAAGGTCACGTACATATAATCTTGCTAGTTCTCGTGACAGAGGACCTTTCAACATATCAAAGACGTAGTAATATATTTTGTCAAGCTCAAAAATGCGTTGTGGTAGCTGAAATTTTGTGACGGAAGAAGATTGACGTTCACTCAACAATCTGACGTCACTAAAACTAGTGAGGCTTGTAGCACAAAAAGGTTTTTTATATACCTTCTTTTCTTTTTTGTTGACAATAACGACTGATCGTGAAGAGTCAACTTGATGAGCATCTTCTCCAAACGTACCTGCTATAAACGATTTACTTAAAGGTAATGTAAATAGAGTCGCAGATTTCCCTTGTAGGCCATTTACTCGTTGCACACCATTATCCATACAAGAAGCAATTGCTGTTTTCACACGATGCTGTTCTATTGCGAATTCTTTGATTTGAAAACAGAAAGCAGAATCACTCCATTCCACCTTAACTTCGACAACACCAGGACCCCTATCTTTAGCTGGAAAATAAAATCCCACACAGGATGTCACACTGTCATCTCTGTTTCTAAGCCAGACTAGTTGTTCGATAACACCCTCTACTAATTGCACAATAGTTGATTCATATCCTTTGCTGTCCACTTCAATCAGAATGATGTCATGGGATGAAGAGCGAATGCTCACATCAGGTCTTCTTTTTCTACTGGTTTCTAAGGGAAGGTCAGGAGAATTAGGTCGACTGACTCAACAGTTCACAAAAACATCACTTGAATCTACCCTATTTCCAAGAATGTCACATATATACTGACTCAGACTCACTTCACCTTTTAATTGTGATAAGTCATAGTTGTTGACAAAGGAAGGTGGACTTGTTATATATTTCGTGAGATTAAACCACGAAAATGTGAAGCTCTTAGAAAAATCAGACGCACACGGAAGTTTGACCATTGCTTGGCGACTGGTCCTTTCAAAAACTTCATCATAAGACCACTCTATTGGAATAGAACCAGAACCCAGTCTTACATAGAGCGTAATTTGTATCTGTGGAATTAATATGTTCTAATCTTTTAATGTGTTAGCTTTGTACGATTTATAAATACATTACAATATTACGGCATATTAGCACATACGTGCTTCATTACATAAGGCAGAGTCACCACACTTTATACTTTACATTGCTTGACATGCACAAACACATTTTGCTTCATAATATTATTTACAAGTGTGTGTCTAGGTTTTGCTTAGCAAGAGCGTAAAGTTGTACTTAACGAGATTCTACTGTAAAGCTTAACTGAACGGGTTACGTCTCTTCCACAAAGTAGGTGGAGCTCTAATAATTTTCAGAAATGATTCAACTACATCATGCTAAGATAATCAACTTTGTAAATGTCTTACATAGAGCGTAATTTGTATCTGTGGAATTAATATGTTCTAATCTTTTAATGTATTAGTTTTGTACGATTTATAAATACGTTACGATATTATTGCGTATTAGCACATACGTGCTTCATTACATAAGGCAGAGTCACCACACTTTATACTTTACATTGCTTGACATGTACAAACACATTTTGCGTCATAATATTATTTCCAAGTGTGTGTCTAGGAGCGCAAAGTTGTACTTAACGAGATTCTACTGTAAAGCTTAACTGAACGGGTTACGTCTCTTCCACAAAGTAGGTGGAGCTCTAATAATTTTCAGAAATGATTTAACTACATTGCTAAGACAATCAACTTTGTAAAAGTTTTACATAGAGCGTAAATTGTATCTGTGGAGTTAACATGTTCTAATATTTTAATGTATTAGTTTTGTACGATTTATAAATACATTACAATATTATCGCATATTAGCACATACGCGCTTCATTACATAAGGCAGAGTCACCACATTACATGACATGTACAAACACATTTTACTTAATAAAATTATTTCCAAGTGTGTGTCTAGGTTCTGCTTTGCATGAGGGTAAAGTTAACTTAACGAGATTGTTCCACAAAGTAGGTGGAGCTCTAATAATTTTCAGAAATGATTCAACTTTATCATGCTAAGATGATTAACTCTGTAAAAGTCTTACATAGAGCGTAATTTGTATCTGTGGAATTAATATGTTCTAATCTTTTAATGAGCCTGCCTAGTTATAACTACAGTATTGTTACTACATAATTAATATTTTAGCGTATTTTATGCGTTGACCATTAATTTTAGCAAACACAAATACCAAATTACACTTAGTATCAAAATTTGAGTAAGGTTGCTTGAATGCATAGTCTGAACCATACTACCAGTGGGAGGAGTTTTGTGGAAAGTAGTGAGTATTGGGTTGGAGTTTCTGAGTTCATAGGGCATTTGTAAGCCATTTGGAAGAAATCATGTAAGAAGTTAAGAAAGAATCAAGAGCGTATAACAAAGCAGCTGAAATGGGAGAACAGTTCTGAGAAGAACTGGGGTAGCTCTGAGAAGAACTGGGGTAGTTCTGAGAAGAACTGGACACCTCTGTAAAATCGTCAATCTTGCACCAAAAAAAGCCTACTAATCACACGCCAAAAGAATTAAAATATGCTGATTCAGCTCTACGACGTCACGTAGCACGGAAAGTACACGGAAATTAATTACTTCTGTCCTCTCGCTCCCTCCTAACTCACCGTGATGGCCAGGGTGTAGCCTCGGCTCGCTTTCTGGCCTTCGCTCCCCCTTGGTAGGACTTGCTGTGCCACGGCTCCTTTGCCGTGTAGAATGGCGGAGGTGTAGGCTTGGGGATTCCCCTTACCACTTGTTAAGTGGTGACAAGAGGGGATAACTGGTTCTAATTGGGATTATCCCCAATTAGAGCCCCAAGGCCCATGGTCGGCCACGACCCCCCCCCCAAGCCAACCACCCCCCTGCCATCACCCAGGGCTACCATTTTGACTATGCACCACATCCACCCACCACTTAGGTCTTGATTCTCTTTGTTGACCTCCCAACACTTACCCACGCTACATGTGATTCTCCCATGCTGGCCTCCCTCGCCTATTATGTATCCCTCTAGTCAATTGGTTCCCCTTCCCCCCCCCCCCCCC
>WLWD01002630.1_pt1 | contig 35669 bp, 25 predicted proteins | sample 6712731 | NCBI WGS metagenome assembly WLWD01 (sample SAMN12718690, study PRJNA576275) | sponge metagenome | isolation source: marine sponge | host: Mycale hentscheli | place: New Zealand: South Island, Marlborough, Capsize Point | collected 2014-11-01 | reverse complement strand
TTTCTTTGACTAGTACCGATACTAAATCATTTTTGACCTTTTGTCACTTATTCATAAGTCATTGCAAGCATGTGACTATAATGTAATGAATATGATTACTTGTATTCACCAACCATGTATTTAAATGATTTTTTGTGACCTGTGAGATAACTCATATTATTCCACCCTAGATACCTTCACAATGTTATTTTTAGGTACGTGGCCCATGATATAACTCACGATATTTCACGGTGTTATTTTATGCTGTATTGCGCAAGCTCATTATTATCTCATGCTTTATTGCATACGCTTGTTAGAAGTTAACAGCAACTATCCAGATGGCGAGGCACCAGAATTAGCAGAACTCGACAATGAAGAGGTGCAGCAGTATTTATGTCTTGAACCACTTATTGCGCTCATGAAAACGTGATGCAGCTAGATTTTACACTTGTAGGGCTTATTCTCACTCGCCTCTAGCTCATCATTATTAATTAGCCTGCTCATGAAAATATTTTGCACATCACACTCGAGCAATATATAGTGTGGTCACTTTTGGGTTCCCTAGTAAATCTGTCATTAATCAAACTACTCAGTCTTATGATTCCTTCAATGACTTACTGAAAGTAAGATAAAATAGGGCTATAGCCCTATGCTAAGGTTAAAATAATGCTACACAGTAAGACCATTAACCTAACAGTTGTCCTCAATTCACACTCACGCACTGTTTTATTTAAAGCTGATCAATGTGTGCGGGCACATAATCATCCTGGGGAAGACTTGTTTCTCGTAGCTTTTAATAAAATTTAAACTGCCATTATGAATAATTATGTCTATTGACATAATGGCACCCTAAGGAAAGCATTGTACATCAGTTACACATACTCATGCACTGTAATGTATGCTGGCCTGTAATTATGGAATAGGTTTTATTATGCGGACATGGAGAGCTGCTGCCTGCCAAGGATCGAGTCAGAGAGTAGTGTGAGTTGTAAATAATTAAGTTTTTGCTGTTTGTCATAGCTATACATTCATGATGTACACCACTACTATTTTCTTGGATAAGAGGGAACATCATATACATTTCAATTATGTGCTGTCTAGGAGCTATAGCACTACAGAATAGTTATTGTTAATATTATTGGCTTTATTCTTATTATAAATAAACTTGTTAATTTGCACAAGTAAGTTTTGCAAGATTTGAGGTCACTATCTCCTTTAATGTTCATGTTGTTGTTTTTATAGTTATTGATGAGATACGTGGATGACTTCCTCCTAATTACTAGGGACCCTCTCACTGCCACCAATCTCACGCATATAATGGGGCGTGGCATACCTGGCTACAACTGTGCTATCAACAAGGAAAAAGGCGGGGCCAACTTCAAGCTGGATGAAAAGGGACAAGTATCAGTGGATGAGCAAGGTTCAACTCCAGTATTAATTAATATTCATAATTATTTATAGCATTCCAGGGGCGGATCCAGCACTAATTACAGGGAGGGGCCCAAATACATATAGGTCGAAACTTGTGAAATTTATTAAAATATTAATGATTGATTTCACATGATTTGAATATTTTTTGAAGAGCATAAGTGAGCATACAGTAGTCCAACACTGTAATTGCCCGTATTGATTAATTCACCCTTATATTACTTTAAAAACAAACAAACATGATTGGGAGGGGGGGAGGGGTCCTCGCCCTTACCCACTCCCTGGATTCTCCCCTGCATTCATTGTGACGCTTGTATGAAAAATTATGGTGTGTCATACACACTATAATTAAATTTTGCAAATGTTTCATACAAGTGCATGTACAGATTCAAGAAGAAGCCGCTATAAATGCTTACGTTATTGAAGTTTATTAAGAACCACCTTTAGTCCAACAGGATCAGTCATAAGTGATAGTGTCTTTGAAAGTAAGCATGACTTGTGTTTGAGGGAGTTTTCATGCTGTTGTATGTGTGCTTGCGTGTATGTACATGTGCAAGTGTATGTATGTGTGTGCATGTGTTTGTGTGTCCTGCGAGTTCCTAGCCCGGCTTCAGGAGCTTTGCTTGCACGGCTCACAGTGCCTGATTAGTGTACAGGCATCCTGGCTCTGCCAGGTGCACGTGACCGCCTAGCGACAGCTATAGAATTTGCATTTTGCTTTTCATTATTATTATTATCTTTTCTTTTCTTTTGTGTGTGTGTGTGTGTGTGTGTGTGTGTGTGTGTGTGTGTGTGTGTGTGTGTGTGTGTGTGTAGTGAAGTGGATGGAGTGGTGTGGTCTAATGATATCTCCACACAGTCTGGATGTCAGAGTTGATTACAGCAGATACAAATTGGCAGGTAACCATAGAGACAATCATGTTCAATCAAAACAAGTTAGTTAATCCATCACAACATGATCGTGAATATAGTTAAGATAAGTGAACTAACCACAAATATAATTCATGCCTATTTGGTTACATTGTTTACAGTGGCTAAGAGTCCTCTATAAAAAAAAATTAAAAAAATAAATAAAAAAATAAAAAAAGAAGGCAGTGCAAGTTTTTCATGTGTGCATTGATAAAAGAAATTAACGGGATTGGAAACGCCCAGTAGCCAATACAAATGGGCGCTGTAGCAATACTCACATGTATGATTTTTTTTGCAGCTTCCTCAATTTTTTTTTCCTGCTGAGTTTAAAATGGTAGAGCTATTAGAGAGATCGTAATATCTGCAGTACATACCATTAGGACTTAAATGTTGGAGTCAGTAATAAGTATTACTAATTACTAATCTTCTACAAGTATATTCAATATAGAGCACATGAAATTGTTTAACAGCCTTTGTGCATTATTCATGGATAATCACAAATGTACACGAATAATTAACACTCAAGGAACATAGGGATTGTAACACAAACACTACACACTTTAATTGAAGATGTTATTTTCATTATGTCCATTGAAATGGTTCACAATTGTGTACAGTTATTTATTTGGACTAGTTTGGCTTCAAACTTGCACCTCAAGTTCCTTTTCCAGCCAGCTAAAGGGTTTTATAACAGTAATTCTTTCAAGCACAAATTATTTTTATACATTAGAAAATATCCAGTAGCCTAGAAGTAGTTATTCTCTGAGTTAGCTCGCCTTGTGCAGCTCTGGGTAGGTAGGTGACCAGGTTTGCGAACACTGAACGAATGTAACATATGATTCAGTCATTCTCGGCTGAAATAATTATAATTTTTCTCTTTTTAACAGCCAATATTTTTAATTATAACTTAACCCGACGTTTCGATCTTGCCGAAGTCCTCTTCAGGGGTCAACTGAGGTCGAACTCTCCGTGGTGATATTGGCTGTTAAAAAGAGAAAAATGTCCTATTAATGTAACATATGTAACATGCCTTAGATTAGCATTTCATTTCTACAGGCACACGTGATCAGTTTCCAATCCAGGTAGAATTCTTTTATCAATGGTGTGTGTGTGTGTGTGTGTGTTATTGTTTTTTTAACGTAAGTACTGATGAGTTGTGTACTGCTGTATTGATTAGTACCTAGGGATCGATAACACATATGTACAATTAAAGGCCAATATCCTATAAAAGCATCTCACACGCACACGCACACACACGTGCGCACACACACACACACATGCGCACACACACACACACATGCGCACACACACACACAATGCTAATTTGTAAAGATCCCTAATAGCACAAGTTACCCATGCTATCACTCACTAATAGTATGCAAGCTTTTACATTGCACTGTAGCTACACTGTATCTTCACTCACTATCTCGGTATTTCAGGATTAGCTTCCTTTGGAACTTTGTTTTCAACCTATGACTCTCCCTAATCTGTTGAAAAATTCCGTCTAATACGGGTAGAGCTCGTGCGATAAAGAATGACATAGTCTCCAACTAGAAACTACTCAAACTGTACATTTCTAAGCCTAACGCTGCACGTGTGTGCGCCTACCCGTACTATTTCATTGACTGTCATGGTATTTCAATTAGTTTCCATGCTATTTCAATTAGTTTCCGTGCTATTTCACTTTCCCAATTTCTGCAATTGAACAGGGATACTCCCCATGCATTGTTGAGTGGGCTATTGGTACTATTAATTTCTTAACTTCTATGAGGTGGTTAAAAAATTTTTAATTTTGATGAGTAGATTTAGCCGCATTCTAAGAATACGTTGTCCATGCCCTACCACGTGGAGGTACTACTCTGTGGGCACTCACTAACTGAACACTGCACATGTGCAACTATCACAGTGACTGTCTTGTGAAATACAGTAAGATGTGGTGCTCAAATATACTTGTACTTGCCAGTACAATTTTTAGCACATCAACCTTAGCACAGCATTTTGTTATTATTATTAGCCATAATTGTTGTACTATTGTTATTGTTATTACATAAGCACACTGTGCTTTGTGTTGACATATGTTTTAAGTTCATAAACATAATGATGATAATAATATCAACTATGACTTATGACTGACTACATATACCATATACTACTATATTATACTTTAAAAAAAAAAACGTCCAGGCTTGTTGTATTGAAATGTAATTAGAACCACTAATACCTATATAGCCTTTCATTCTCTCTCTTCTTCTCTTCTTTCCCTCCCCCCCCCCCCCCCCCCCCCCCCCCCCCCACGTGTGACAGTGGGTACAATGGTATAATGAACTACTACTATAATTACACAGATATCCGTGACAACATGACGGTGTCCCTCCACAGCAAGCCTCTGCACGGATTCTTGTTCTTCATGCAAAGGTAAGTGGGCGTGGCTGGGTTAAATAGTGGGCTAGTTACTGATGAGTCATGCCATGCAGGAGAGTGAGTTCATGCACAAGAGAGAGAGAGAGAGATGGGCGTGGCTATGATTGGGGTTGTGTCTTGGGGAATTAGAGCGATCAGTCAATAGGACCACCCAGCCTGTGCTCACGAGTGTTGTCTGCCTAGCAGAGACAATCCTAGAGTGTGGAAACTCCCAGATACCAAGGATGCAAGTTGTAAACAACCTGTTTTCTTCCTGGATTTTAGCACTTTCTATTAACACTCCATGTGCAGCATCTAGTGCTGATAGGTGCTCTGCCCTATTCTTTAAGTTACCACTACATGTTAGTGCTTTAGGAGTTGTAAGCAAGGACGCCTAGCAACCCAAGTCTAAGTCTTTGGTAACAGCAATTGTAATTTACTGAAAGAAAAGAGTACAAATGCCATTCCATGGATTCAATCAACAGTCATTACTTGTATTCATATTTAGTATTTTTGCCTCTATTATTTATGCTAAGATTGCGATGGTCAGTTGCATTTCCTTTGTTCTGTATTTCTTTACACATGGAGCAGACGTTGTATTAACGTATGTGGCTCCCTTGCAGTGCCCGAGTCATTGGTGTAAGGTAATGTGAGATTGAATACACAGACTAACAAACAGATGTACAAGGAGACATATTATAGACTTATACGTGAAGTTAATGCGCGTTTATTTTGTGTGTGCTCTCTGTTGTGTGTAGTACCAGCCTGGAAGGAGGTGGGGCTTAAATGAACAGGTTACACCAAAATCACCAAGTGGGTGTGGTCAATGCAGGCTTCTAAACAGTGGGCTATAATTAATAAGTGAACATTACAAAAGACAAAAAAAAATTAATCAGAAAGCATCTTTGCGGGGCACACATGACAAACAATAACATACCTACCTAGACACTGATTAGAAGTCACAGAGTGTCACTTGTCAGAATGGATGTAGAGGTGTTACCTGCCATGGGCTGTGAGGGAGGGGGGGGGGGGGGGGGGGGGGGGGGTACATACCTTGTATGCACATTACACTGGCTGTTAACCATCTTTACCCAATTGGGAATATAGTGGTGCAGCCCTCAAAGCCAGTTCCTCACTCCAGAAGCAGCCACAACACCCAACAGTGGAACCCACTAACCATGCTCCCCATCCAATACTTGCACACACTTAGAAACGTATGTAAATATGTGCTGAAATAAGCAATAATTTATGGCCCACCATAGATTTTGCCTATAATTGTAATGTATTATGAGTGGTTACAAACAACAATGATTCAAATGATTAGAAAAGTAATCACGCAAGTGTATATTAATACCTCAGTTGTCAATACAGTAAATACTATGGAATGGGGAAATAATCATAATAATAATAGCTAAATTTCTCATTCTAACAGCCAATTTATGTTAATTAAAATTTAACATAATATTGGTTGTTAGAACAAGAAAATTTGCTATTATTATAATCATTTCAGCCGAGAATGACTGAACAATAGTAATTGTGATAATAATAATAATAATAGTAATAATAATAATAATAATAGTAATAATAATAGTAATATAATTATAGTAATAATAATACATATCTTAGACTTGATACAGATAAACATCAGGAGAGCCATAATTGCATTTGTACCGTGGTACGGTCAAACTGTCTTACCAGACTGCTCAATTTGAGGTGAAATATTTCATACCCACCTCAGAGGTGAATAGGTGAACCGTCCAATCAAAATTAGTTTTTGTGCATTTCCTATAGCCTAGAGCCATGGTACAAGTCGGATGCACCACTCTGCATTCGGTGGGTACGGGATTTACACTGTTAATTCCATACCAACCTCCAAGTTGTGGTTTAGCCTTCCATCTTCCCTCCCATTGAGTATTGTAACATTTCTTCAACATCAGACCATCATGTGCAGTGAACTCTAAACACCAACACTAGCATCCTGACTAAGAAGGAGGCTGACCTATCATGAGTGGGAAAACTCACAGTTGGAGGAAATAAACAAACACATGATCATTATTGGATTTGTCAGATCCAATAATGATCATGTGTTTGTTTATTTTGTCAATACAGTAAATACTATGGAATGGGGACTTTCCTGGGGAGTTCATAGAAATTTCCCAGAGGAAGGTGCTGACTTGTAGCTGTGGTGAGTGTGGCTTAAATTGTAGAATTAGAATTAATTTATAATTATAATATCAAATTCAAGATTTTTCCATCCCATCCCATGTGAGAACATGGGTGTGGTTTTCATAACATTGTGTGTGTGTGTGTGTGTGTGTGTGTGTGAGTGATTGGGTGGGCGAGGATGCTTCACCTTTCTAGTTCCTGATCTGTTCTAACATCACATGTTTACTCTATGGGGCAATCAAGCTAACATCTCCTATACGTTACATAAATAATATGTCTAACCATGTGTTTAGCTTCAGTTGCAATTTATAATGTCTATGTCTGTCTGAATTAATTAGCATATGCTGAACTTGGAACAAGCTATGTTGTTGTCTCAAAATTATTGGAGGAGACACCTTTATATGTTGATATGTTTACAAAACATCTCCTGGCATGATGTTAAATCTAATCATATCAAGAAAGTATACTAATATAGTAAAATTTATTTTGAGTCAGGCAGTAGTATAGGGAATCCAGTTGCTAATCCCCTCCCCCCCCCCCCCCCCCCCCACCCCCCCCACCCAATACAAACACAGGCAATTCTCCCCAAGCAACAGCAGCTGTATGCTGCCCACCATTGCTTAATATCTTTGACCCAATACCAGTGGGTCTATCCCTTACAGCTGGCTTGTTCAACCACCCCTTCAGTATATTCCCTAGTGAGTGTACCACAGATTTGGCCATTGATATTTACCAATACTCCAAACTACCCCAATGTGTTATGTAATACCCAGCCAAGACCACTTACCAATTCTATTGCCATAATTTGAAAGTCCAATTGCTGTACACATATGCATTGTTGTATGTGTGTTCACATCCACAATTTCATCCATCCATCCACCCATGTCATCCATTACATGAGATGTCTGTAACCTAGTGGTTTTCCAGATTTAATTCATTTTGTTGAGTCTGTAGTCTTGAATCCAGGGATGGGGATAGGAGAGGGGGGTGGGGGGGGGGGGTGGGGGGGGGGGATAGGAGAAGGAACCAATAGTTTTAGTCCCTTACCATGCATTATCAAATTAGTCTGCTGAATTTCCAAGTTTTGACCTCAATACATGTGGGACTTTCCATTCCTGTGCTGGATCAGGTCCTTGAGAAGTATTCTGTATGACCTAACTTGCCCACAGACTCGCATCACGTTACTTTCCTGGATTTGTCCAACCGACAGATTCCATTATGTTTAAAGGAATTGTTAGGAAACAATAGATATTCTGTCTGCTATGCAATGCCTAACGTATTGGGACATAAAGAAGTCCCTATTAGGTTCCTTGGCAGCCTCTATTCAAAAAAGGGTATCTTTGTGTGTGTGTGTGTGTGTGTGTGTGTGTGTGTGTGTATTGTGGTGTCCTTGTTTGAAGCCCTAGGGATATTAAACTATCCTGCACACCACAAACCCCACTCTATGTGCCCATATATCTGATATCATATAGCCCCCTCCCCCATCCCTTTCAGTAGGTCTCTGAATGCCACTATTGCAGCCATCCATAGTAGTTGCCATCTCACAGTGTTAATTGTGTTCGGTAGAAATGGGCTACATCTGTGAGAACAATGTGACAGATATTTCTCACAATGCCATGAATCCTCTCCCTCCCTCTCCTCCTCCTTGTCTCTGTAGAGCTGTCCAACTACGCTGCCTGCCAGTTCTGCTGGACTCCCACATGCTGTCCTTCAAGTGTGTCCTGGTGAACGTCTACCAGACCTTCCTCATGGCAGCACTCAAATACTTGGCCTACATCACCGCACTGCCTCAGTGGAGCAAGAGACACGGATACAAACCTGCCAAACTGGACAGACGACTTGTTCTACACTTTTATAGTGAGTGCACATTTAGATTACTGGTAGAAATTGACAGGAATGGCAGAAGTGCACTTTCAGCCACATGGTGCTTACACTCCTGGATGTTCCAGGGTATGAGTTTGCACTCACTAATATTAAATTTTAGCTGCATGAGCTAGTCTTTACCCTCAGAGTTCCATGTTCTTTTATTAATCAGTTGCCTATTCTCACTCATAGCCTTAATTAACTCTGGCCACCCACCGCACCAGTTCCTTCACCCAACTTCCCCCCCACCCCCTACCACTGCATTACTCTGCCCACACATGTCCTGGAATGAACTGGAATGGGTGTGTGAAAATATGTACATAACTGACCACAGACAGGATGATCAAGTTGTGGTGCCTGAGATCACTATGTCTCTGTACTCTTGAAGTGTGAATTGCACCTAATCAGTCATCTTGGCTTGCCCTTCTGGCTTCTACACATGTACTTTGACACCATCCAGAGTAATGAATTCACCTCCATGGTTACTGGCTTCCACTTAGAGGTTGTCAACACATCGCCACCTCTGGACTCTGGTTAAATAAACCTTGTCCTCACCTTTAGTGCACACCTAGACACTTGTTAGCAAACAGATAAACACAACTTGTCCATGTAGCACTCAAGTTAATGGTGTATGTCATTCCATCTGCCACACCTTGTCTCTACTCAAGTACCTCAAACCCCAACTGTGGTTAAGACATTGTAACCAAATTCATAGAGATGGCTCATCTGCTGAATTTTCCTTTCATTATTAAATAAAATTCAGATCTATTGTACACACTTCTTTATGAAGCCAGACAATAATTATTTTTACACACCATAAACCACCACACCAACCATAGAGCTTCTATTCCTCTTACTCTCTAAAGGCTGGACTACAAAAATAGATTCCTGCCATATTTGGAATAAAGTATTTTAAGGCAGCCAAGGGAAAACACCAGGGGAAAACCTTCAATGTGCTGTGTTGTTATTTATGGTGTGTGGTGGGAAGTTGTGAATACCTAGTTATGACAACACTAGGAAACCCCTGGGCCTTCCATTCCAGGGAGGCACAACTACACACACACACTATACACACAAGCTCCCTTCCCTCCTGTGTTGTTCAGTTTCTACTGTGACATGCTGAGTCCATTATTTTTTATACTGCAGGACTTGCACTTCATTGCACTGAATACTTTTGGAGCTTGGCTACTACTAAGCTTTCTCATTTAAGTTTGGTAAGTTTAGGTACTTTTAGTGGCTGTTTTTTGTTGTTGTTGTTTTTGGTTTGTTTGCTTAGGAGGAGGTGGGTGATATGTAAATGTTTGCATGATTGCATACTCTAAAAGTAACAGAGTGAAACCATATCTGATGTGTTTTTCCTGTTCGTAGTTTCCCCATACATTATCCAGTAAACCTTGCCTATATGCCATTACATAACGAGCTGTTATTAGTTGCTGTTTTGATGTGTGTGAGATCATTTCCTATTTCACAATTGTTAGTTAACTTACTATCCCCCAACAGAATGGGGAGAGATCCAGTTTTACTGTCCCAAAGCCTATGTGTGTTTGGCTGGGATGCCACGCCTTCAGAGCTGTCCTCAGTCACCACGAGCCGAAGAGACTCTCTCTGCTGGTCAGAATACTCAGCTGCAAGCTCGACACAATATCGAATGCCCTGGTGAGCATAATTTGAAACCTGTAGCAGTTAGAGGCACATGATAAAAGTATTATAAAAGGAAAGTGGGGGAAACTCACCAAATGTTAGTCATACTGTCAGGTGACTCTTCAGCCATCATGTGAGGGGATGCCATTCTGGCATAGTAAGCAGATGGGGTTGGGATGTCCCAAGCAAACTCAGCCATCTGCTGATCTACTGGCTAGCCTAGTACTATATTGCCTTAATTTAGACATTGTATTAAATTTGCCAACCATGTTGGGCAGCCCTTATTGTATTTGGGTGACTACATTGGGATGTATTACAATTTATAATGTTAAAACTTTTATTCATTTAGGGTGAAGAACTATTGAAGCAGTGTTTCAGAGCAATAAGAACATCATCCAATAACATAATGTTTAGCATCAGTTTGTAAACATACAACATTTGAAAATTTTGAGTCATTGTTATGTTCATGACTTAATTGTTCAACGTCCATTCAATTACACGATTTGTTCAGTTAAATATTCTCCTCAATATTTTTTGCAGTTGATAATACAAGCCTAGTGAGCTCTAACTGGGACTTTTGCCGAGTTTCTTTGTTACACAGTAGTTATTAAACTGCCAGCCATCAAACTGAATCCAAAACCACTCACGTTGTTGAAAACTAAATCAACTCTGTAATCATTCAATACAAAAACTTTCTATGATTACTATCTTACATCTTTACTTTCAATACAAAAATGTATCCTGTAACAAACTTTCAGCAGCCGGTCGTTTATCTGGATCAATTTCCACGCACTTGGCAATACAGTCCACAGCTTTCCTCATCCACGTGTTCCCCACTTCATTGAACTTGGTCAATCCCATTATCTTTTCAATTTCAGATTTCTGAATAGGCGGAAATCGAGGTCCAGGATGATGCTGCAGGCCATAATATTTTCTCATGCCACCTTGTTTCATTTGCTGGTAGTATAGCAGTAATGTAGACAACTGTAAGGGGAAAGAAACAAGGATAAAGATCATAATTTATATCCAACCACATTTCATAATAGCTTACTTTTTGTTGCTTGGTAGGTCCAGTCGATCCGTTCAACATCCTCAACATAATCAGTCCGACAGACCAGATATCGGCTTTTACAGTTAGTGGAGGGTCTAAAATACTCAAATCATTAGATATAATCATCTGTGCTGACTCAGGAGCTCGATAACCATCCGTCCCCACAGGGATCACCTGATACACTTGCTTCTGATTAGGAGGTAATCGCTGGTGATTGGGGACGGAGGTGGGCGGGATGCCGCCGTTGGAATCGAGAATGACAGCTGCGTCAAAGTCAGCTATGCACACGGAGTATTTGAAGTGGCAAGTACAAGTCAAAATGTTGTCGCAATCACAATGTAATTTGATCAAAATATTGGAAGCCTTAATATCGCGGTGTATTACACCTAGGCCGTGCATGTAGGCTAGGCCTTTGAGGACTTCTTTCAAAATGAACTTCCAATTGCCTTGGATAGATCCAAGCAACCGTGGGCTTCCTTTGTGCATTTCACTCAGCTTAACCATAGTGAGATCTGGTTTGTTGGTGACCATCCTGGACAGATCACCACTGAACTTAGACATGAAATGATAGCTAAAGTATCTTCGCTTGAAATCAGGCTGTTGTTGGCCGAACATAAGACACTTCAGTTCAATAATGTTGGGGTGCTTCAGCAATTTGTGCACCTCGATCTCCCTACTTCGGTAAGGGGTCTTTTTAACGGCAAATTCATAGCGTCCGTAAGTGGCGCTATAAATTGCTCCGTTCCCACCTTTCTTGATGAGTCTGTTCTCATCGGGGCAAGGATACTGTACATCTACTGCAAATACATTAGGCATAGTAGAGTACAACACCACACCAGGATCAACTGCCACCTGGCGCTGAATCTGAGCTCGGCTTCTGCTGTTCTCTTGAAAGACTGAAGTTTCAGTAGCGACCAAATTTCCACCGTACTGCTCGGCTCTCGCTAGTACCTGAGGGTTTAGTTCAGACTGGACGTCCCTGGCAGCACCCATCATGCCAAACCTGTCATTAGGTATTCCTAGTGGTGTATAATTAGATAGCCCCTTTGAAGCAATATTGTACTTGGGTGCAATAGAAGGTGCGGGTTTAACCTGAGCAATAATAGGTGGGCTGGGGTTATCTTGTGGGGTGTTTAGGTTGGATTTGGGGAGGGGCAACAAAGGTGCAATCATTCTAGATTGTTTTTCACGCTGGTCAGCTTGAACGGCTCTAGTTAATTGGCCGCCAGTCATATCCAAGCATTTTTTGCAATCCAAAAATGTTCCATCACTACTTTCGACGACGGGCTTCATGAACTGCAACTCTGGCTGGCTTCGATACAATTCTATGCATCTTTTAATAGAGCTATGAGGTTCTTTGTAATAAATTCTTTCTGGTAATGGGGCCACCATGATTACAAGTTCAGCTTGCTGCATGTTGTGATACTTAGCCATGTGTTCTTCAAACTCAATCAACTCACGACCGTGTTTTGAACTTCTTTTTTTCAAAGTTTGCTTATTTAACGTTGACTTCAGCCAATGAAAAGCTTGGATCGGCTCAAATTTCAGCAACTGGGTTTCTTCTAATTTATTTTTTAAGCAGTCACATGCTAAAAATGAAACGTAAGAACTTTCACTGGAGCTGCTTTTTATTTTTACCGGTGAAAATAACTGCAAAATTTTGTGGATTACTTCTCTTAAGCATTTCACGTAAGTGCAATTTGATTTACCTGATTTGGTAACATGAGATTTGGAAACGATTGGTTGTACTACAAATAGTTCATCTGTAATATTGTTAATTTTTACTTTTACTCTGCCAGATGTATTACCGCCAACAGATAATGAAATATATTCAGCAGTAAAATTCAATCCTTCATGAGTGGAGATGGCCCATTCTGAAATGCCAGAATTAGAGGCGACATAAATTATCGCTGGCGCTAAAGAATCCAATATTTTTGTAGAGGAAAGTTTTATTGTCAGTTCATTCGCTCGTTTCAAAAACACTTTTTGAATTAATTCAGGGTTTCGACTTTGGTGAAGAAGTTTGTAAATATAGCAAATTTTTTCAGTAAGTCTATGTCCAACTTTTTCTTCTAAATTTAGGCCCGTAAGGAGGCATGAATATACATACGAAAGTTCAAATTGAGAAGTTCTGATTGTCGTATTTGTATCAGATAAAATATGACTCATAGAGAAATAAAGGGTGCATAATCTAGAGTACTTTATATCTAGTAACATACTGATTCGTTTAAATATATTAAGCTGACATAACAATGGTTCGTTAGCTATGTAATAGGCCACCATAAACTCTTTCACTAAGTCATGGACAAAGTAACATTTTCCTTTACCAGTTTCTTCTGCATTCTGGGGACACATCAATAATCCCATGCCAACATTTTTCATGCAGCTAAAGGCTCCGTTGTGTTCATCTAACGTCACACATTTCGACACGTCTTGATATTCAATACCGTCTTTGTAATTTAAGCTACGAAAGGCTAACTTGCACAGACTCATGAACTTATTACGTATTCTAGTAGGCAAGTCTTTGAGAGAACTAGCATCTGAATTCATCAGCTTCAAAATGATGACTTCTACCATTACAGCTAAAGTATTAGGGTCTTTGTTGAATTTGTCAATAGCTATTTTAACTAATTCTACACTACTGCATATATCTATGCAATGTTGTAATATAAATTCTACTAACTTTGGCGGTGCATCCTGCATTTTCAGTAAATCTGCACATTCTTCCTCTTCTGTTCTTGCTGGAACATTAAAAAAGTTGTTGGAGTCAGGTTCCTTTGAATTATCTTCGTTTACTCCTAGTATAATTGGACAGTTGAAAGGGAATTCTCTTCTTAGCAACAAATCCAGTACTGAATCTCGTACTACTTCACGATCCTGTGAGAAATCTTGAACGAGTATCACCACTCTATGTCCAGAAGACTGAGATATGCGGTATTTTTTTAGATGGTTGGTCACAGAATTGTCTTGTTTACTCGACTGACAGTTCAATTCCAATGCATTAAAGCAGAGAGGACAATACCCCATATTTGAAAATTCTCTATGTAATTTCAATAGACTGAGAGTGGTGGCAGACCAAGAGCTGAAAACCTTCAAAACAGACGTGTGGTGGCTGCGAGCTGCATCAATTACTTTCTGGAGGACGTCGCCTATACCATTCTCCTCTGCACCAATCTCATACACGTTTCTTGGCCTCATAGAAACACTCTCATCCTGGCAGATAACGTCATCTACTCTTGGTGAGTAAGTCGACATTCCAGAAACAGTAAGTTTTCCAGCACTCTCTGGCACAACGGTTCCCTGACTAAGCCTACGCCAGGTTTCGTCGGTTTCCACACGACCGACTTCACCGTATGAATGTACAAAATTATCCTCCTGTTCTACAGTAACACCTGCCTTTTTAAATTCGCCCTGAAGATGCGCTGCAGGCGAAATGCGAGTTTTGACTCCATCGCATTTATCCTTTTCTAAATCAACGAAGAATTGTATATCAGCCATTTTAGAGAAATAGGTCTAGGTTAGAGAAATAGGTCTACGTTAAAGAAATATGACTTCACTCGCTACACAGCTAGTATGACTCACAAGAACGATTAATTAACCTCAACAAAAATTTGAGAGAATAAATAGAGTCAAGTCGGCGCTCTTTACCTTCTATTAAGTGATCTTTTAAGACACGCGGTAAAATCGTTCGAGCCGCATTGGCTGGCAATCGGTAACAACATTCCAAAAAATAGTTAGGGTGCGGTACCTTATCATCACCTTATGAATGTACCAAATTCTCCTCCTGTTCTACAGTAACACCTGCCTTTTTAAATTCGCCCTAAAGATGCGCTGCAGGCGAAATGCGTGTTTTGACTCCATCGCATTATCCTTTTCTAAATCAACCAAGAATTGTATATCAGCCATTTTAGAGAAATAGGTCTAGGTTAAAGAAAAATGACTTCTGTGAAAACCTCGCTACAATATGACTCACAAAAAACGATTAATCGGCGCTCTTTACCTTCTATTAGGTGACCTTTTAAGACGGTAAATAATCGTTCGAGCCGCATTGGCAAGCGAACGGTAACAACATCCCAAAAAATAGTTAGGCTGCGGTACCTTATCTGCAGCGTTTAGAAACTCTATAGGAGGTGAGTGGCTCAATTAAAATAGCTGTGGTAACTTGGGCTTCCGCCAAGCTTTCCTCACATCACCACCACCGGCACGCGCAAGCCTAGCTTTCCACACAGGAAGTGGTGAGGCAGGGGCGGTGGTATATATAGCAGGCAAATTTGAAGTGGTCCGCCAGGAAGTGGGTGTGGAGTTAACTAGTGATGTGCTTGAGCACAAATGGCGAGCGAGCCTAAAGACTATACTGTTTTTATATGAATGATTTTTGACTTCTAACACTGAAGCTACTGAAAATAAGGTCCAGTTTTTTAATTTAGCATACAGGGTAAAGGGATTTCAGTGACATAGTAATAACTCTCTGCAACTGCTTGAATTGAAGGGAAAAAACAACAACAAAACAATACACGTTATTTAAAAGTTTTCTTTGTGATATTCTTTAGCTATAAGCTATAACACATAATGCTTTGACACAACTGGACATGCACCTACACAGACTTACCTTCGCAGTAGTCTAGTGGACAATGTATTTTCAAGTAAATACTGTTGCGCACGGCTTATAACCATGACAAAGAGCGCATTGACTTACCTCCGCCACTAACTCGAATAGAAAAACTGCACCCGCAAAAGAATTCAAACGGTAAACAATTCAATTTCTAGGGTGATACGGGTACCGATCGATAAAACAGAGGATTCTGTTTAGTGCAATTTGGGACGGGGTCGACCACATAACTAACACAAAAACGCGAGGGTCAAAGTACAAAATGACATACGTACGTCCATATATATAAATAAATAAATAAATAAATAAACAAACATCCCCGATTTTCGATTGTGTTACCCCTGTAAGTGTCTCGCTCGCTACGCTCGCTCGCCAATTAATACTAGTTTATTAGTTATTTTGTGCAATAATTATAATACATATCAAGGCCGGCGCAACCGCTACGGTTGCTACGGTTTTGGCCGTAGCACTCCGAGACTGACATTAAAAAAAAAAATTAAATGAATTAGCTACGCTCATGCTCAGAAATCTTGCAGCTGTTTTTATCCACTGAGCTTGCAATATGGCTTCTTCTAGTTATACTTCTACAGGTAGTATACTGGTACTACTACCAGTTCTTGTTTTACTCTTCCGGATCTTCCACCAGCCCCTAATCACCCAGCAGATAATTTTGTTTTCCCCAAGAAGTCATTCGGCAAGAAGCAGATAGTGTGGCGTTCATGTCAGGCTCCTTGGTTTAAGTGGTGGCCATATTTGCATTATGATGCTGCCAGAGACTGCCTGTTCTGCCACACTTGTGTTGAAGGCTTCAAAAAACATAAGATGCTTGCATCCTTTGCAGAACCTTCTTTGGTAAGTAAAATAATACCTTAAGGTAGCTAATATTGACAGATTTTTATTTTAGCGATTTTGGCATTTTTGAGATTTTAGGGTGCTAGTTTTGTGCCAAAGGAATATGCTATCAGTTCAAGTCCAATACCATGCTATACTGGATCGGATCCATGACTGTTATAATCAAGGTATTCCTAAGTTAAGATTTTATTCCGATCAAGAGCAAAATCAAGTTGAACTTTGAACTAGCTAAAAAAATAAAAGTTACTGTAAGGTAGGTGAATGTAGGCTCCTAATTTGATGTTGGAATGTCATGTCACTTTTTAAGTACAACTATATATTTACAAGTTGCTATCAACACCATTATTGTTTAGCTAAGTTACTGAAGTATTGGTAATTTTTTGTTATAGATTTCAACTGGTTTTTCTAATTGGAAAGATGCCACTACAGTGCTAAAAAGACATGAGCTCAGTAATTGCCATCGAGAGGCTGTTGAATTGACTATTACTATTCCAGCCACAACTACAAATGTAATGGAGTTGATGCAATACAATCAGGTTAAAGAAAAAGAAAATAATCGAGGCATGCTATTAAAAATAGTATCCAGTATCAGATATTTGGCCAGGCAAGGACTGCCTCTTCGTGGTGATGGCAGTGAGGAGGATGGAAACTTCTTGCAATTATTGCAGTTGAAAGGAGAAGATGATGCTGGGTTACTTGAATGGATGAAGCGGAAAGTTAATCGATATACATCTCACGACATACAAAATGATGTCTTAAAAGTAATGGCTACTAATATCTTGCCGTACAGTTTCAAAATGCTTACAAGAATCACCATTTATCGCACTAATGGTGGATGAGACAACTGATATTGGTAATGATGAACAAGCTACCATAGTACTCCGAAGAGTTACTGATTCTTTCGATGTTCACGAATAATTTGTTGGACTTTATAAAGTACCATCAATAGATGCTGCTACACTTACTAGTGTTGCAAAAGATGCTCTGTGCAGGCTGAACATACCACTATCTAAACTTCGTGGACAGTGTTATGACGGAGCAAGTAGCATGCGTGGAGCTCGATCTGGAGTTGCCAAGCGAATAATGGAGGATGAGCCCAGGGCAGTTTACATTCACTGTTATGGTCACTCCATAAATTTGGCTGTCAATGATGCTATTAAGTTATCATTACCAATCAGAAAAGCACTTGAAGTGACATATGAGGTGACTAAACTGATCAAATACTCGCCCAAACGTGAGGGAGTATTTCGTGAACTGAAATCTTCTCATGATCTTAATGTAGGTAGCAGATCACCAGGTATTCGTCTACTATGCCCTACCCGCTGGACTGTACGAGCTGACGCCCTTGCAAGCATCTTAGACAACTATGAAACATTATACATGGGAAGAATATAGCGATTGATAATACTATTAGTTGCTTGAGTGATAGGTTTAACCAACCTGGTTATCAACTATACAGCAATTTGGAGCAGCTGTTGATTAAAGCAAGTCAGCAAGAAGACTTCTCTGAACCATTCAAGACAGTATGTGACTTCTACAAGGATGATCTTGTATCTGATCTGCTACATGTTCAGCTGCGTACATTTGGAATTGATTTTCAGAGTGCTGCTATGCAAGAGGAGGGAGCCATCCGAAGACATCCGACTATTTTTGACATTCGAGCTTACTTTCAAGGACTTTCTGGTTCCCAGAGAAGCTTGTTGAGTCAAGTGAGTCGCGTTGTTCAACTTATTATGGTCATGCCAGCTACAAATGCCAGTTCAGAATGGTCCTTTAGTGCTTTGCGTCGTGTGAAGACGTATCTTCGAAGTACCATGGGGCAGCAGCGGCTGAACAATCTGATGGTCCTACATGTCCACAAAGAGCTCACTGATGCTTTAAATCTTGAAGAAGTTGTTAATGACTTTGTTGCAGACTCAGAACATCGTATCAGAATCTTTGGCAAATTTTGATTTAACCCTTTCGTTCCCAATCCCGCTTTGAAGCGGGTGAAGACCGATTGACTTCTCCGAATTTTTAAAAATAGTTACTTTATAGCTACAACCTTCAGATTGCATACACAGGTGCCCAATGCATTGGAGAAGCATCTAAAATAGCTTTCAGCCAGGACTGCTTCGACAGTACCTCACAGCAGTTGCGTTTATTTCTTCCTCGGCCAAAAAAAAAAACATCGGTTCTCCGTCGAATTTTAAAAAAAGTTACCTTCTTCACAGCAGCTTCATTTATGGATCCAGTCATCTCCAGAGCTTTGTAGAAGCAGCAAAAAATTGCTTGAGCTCAGTAGCCTTCCATAACACATTGAAACACCCGCTTCTTTGCCGACCAAGACTTTGCGGTTTGACTTACTGTCTTCTCCATTTTTTATAAAATCGCCAGTTCAACTGGGGACCTCCCTATTACGTACAGTCTTAGGTAATGCTTATTACATCATAGGATAAAAGTGAGCGTGTCGTGTGACCCCGGTAACTATGCAAAAAAAAATTTTTTTCAAAGTCATTTTTTGGAAGATGGCGTCTAGAAATTACAATGCGGTGCAAGTTTTAGACTTGCTTGATGCTGACTCTAGCGACTCAGGATCAAGCGGAGAGAAGGGAGACTACATCTAGGGCTATAGGAGGCCCTGTATCAGGGTTGGTGGACCAGACCCCGTCAACTCTGATACTGAAAATGGGAGTCAAGAAGATGATCGAGGTAAGCTTGTCTTTCTCTTGTCTTTCTCTTGAAAAATAGCAAGCTTCTGTTGTGGAAAGGACTTATTTATAGCTATATTGAGATAGAGTAAGCTGTTCAGCTATAATATATATATATTTCATTGAGTTTTGAGATTTGAAAGTGGCTTGTGGTTTTTTAAACAAATTCAAATTTTCAAAAAAATTAAAAAAATTTTTTTACCACATATACTACTAGGACCAGATGTGAATGCAGTCACCGACCCGATTACGCAGATGAGGCGACAGGAGCAGAGTCTTCCAGTGATGAAGGAGAGGATACCGGACCTGAGTCTTCCAATGATGAAACACGAATAGGCAGCAGGTTCCAGTGATGAAGAAGAGGAAGTGGCTCCTCCTGCTCCGAGTTCTGGACGGCCTCGCGGTCGGAGAAGGCGGGAATCGAAGAACAAGAGTCGGGTGGATGAGGTAGGGGGAGAGTGGAAGAAAGATGACAACACACCCATTGATATTCCATAATCTTTTGTGTGAAGGACCACAGACTTTGATATTTGTGGCTGCTCCCCCCCCCCCCTGAACATCCCAAAAGTTGTAATATGTATTGTTATTGTCGTTGTCGTTGTCTGTGTTTTTGTGGTGTTGTAGTGGAGCTTCACACTCGATGTATATGTGTGTGCGTGGAGTTGAAATGTTATTCTGGCGCTTCCAGATCTAACCGGGGAGGGAACGAACTCGGGGGGGGGGGGTCTTTTCCAATCGGGGCTACTATGCCCATGTAAGTTGAATTTCATGTATGTGTGTGTGTGTACACCAATCAATTTATATTATACATTTATTTTTATGATCTGTATTCACCTGTATCTTCTTTTTTCTAGTGTGTGTGTGTATGTGTGTGTGTGCATTTGTGGAATGAGAGAGAGCAACCGTGGACAAACAGTATGTGGCACTTCCGTATACAACCTGGGAGGGAACTCTGGATCTTTTTGGATCGTGACTACTATGCCCATGTAAGTTGAATTCCATGTGTGTGTGTGTGTGTACACCAGTCAATTTATGTATAATAAATTATACATTTATTTTTATGATCTGTATTCACCTGTAGCTTCTTTTTTCTTGTGTGTGTGTGTGTGTGTGTGTGTATGTGTGTGCGTGCATTTGTGGAAAGAGAGAGAGCAACCATGAACAAACAGTATGTGGCGTTTCCGGATCCAACCTGAGAGAGAACGAACTCGGTGGTCTTTTTCGGTCTGTGACATCATCCATGCCTGGTAAGTTGAATTTCATTTTTTCAACTTACTGATATTTGGGTGTCCAGCTAGGGCTGGGGGGGGGGTTATGGTACAAGAATGTCAGTGAAAAGTAATGACGGGGGAGGGGGGGGTTATGGTACAAGAATGTCAGTGAAAAGTAATGACGGGGGAGGGGGGGTTATGGTACAAGAATGTCAGTGAAAAGTAATGACGGGGGAGGGGGGGGGCAATTCAGCGAGGCCAGCTGTTATGTTACAAATATCATTGTTGTGTGTGTTTTTTTGGTATTGTATGGAGGTTCCGGATCCTAACCTGGGAGGGATCGTTCAGTCTGTGCCACCATCCATGCCGGGTAAGTTGAATTCCACGTGTGTGCTTGTACTGCTTTTCATTTTCAAATTACACTTTCTCAATACAACGATTGTTTCTCTCATGTACAGTGTGGAGTATACATACCAGGGTTCATACAGTGGGAGGCTAGCGCTGGGTTCCCCCCTAGAATTTTGGGAGTTGAATAGAAATGAACATTTAGGAAGCATTTATTTTTAGTCTGATATTGTATCCCATTATGTTCCTATCATAACTGAGCCATTTAGTGCATAGGACCGAACACTGATCATCAGTGTGAAGTATAGACTCGTATGCAAAGATGTGCATCAAAGTAGTGTAGGTTCCAAAAAATGGGTGTGGCGAAGTACACTCGGAGCCCCACCCCAAACAAAAATCCTGTATGAAACCGCATACAATACATCATAAAGTTGCAATTATATAGGATCATGAATAATTTGTTGTTTGTATTACAAATATCTTTGTTGTTTGTGTTTTTGTGTATATGAAATTGTTTTGTAGTGGAGCTCGACGTCCGATGGCATACGTTCCTTGTGGACACTCATAGATGTCTCCTACATGATCACAATCAGCACCACACACAACAAACAACATATTTTATTGTTGAACTAATATAATATTGGTATAAAATGCATCAAACAATATTATTTCTATTTTATTTTATTTTTTTATTGATGGGAAAAGTGGATTTTTTTGGGGAAAAAATTTTTTTTTTTGAAATATTAGTAGATGGCTTAAATATTATTCAATTTTCTCAATCAAAAAATGAGGGGAATCCCAAACTCTTGGTCTATTTAGTGATATATGGTTGCTATGGGGTTTTCCCAGCCAGCATCGAGTTAAAAAAATAAAAAGGTAATGCACTATTCCGCGGTGGAAGATTAGATTTTTCCGCGCGCGTCCAAACAATTTGGGAACGAGAGGGTTAAATCATAAATTTTTTTCTAATTCACTAAATTATTATTGCTAAAATAATCAATATTTCATGAAGTAAAGCAATGAATGTTAGGGTCTCATACAAAACAGTCTGCCCCTGGATCAGCACAATACTGGGCACCAGCAGCTAAATAAAAATACAATGAAAATAATAACTATTAGGGGTGTATCATCTTTGGCCTTACCACTAAAAATGTGCTTGCTCCGGGCCTGCATATGGTTCCTTACAGAGTAAAAGCATCAAACATTTATTATTACTCCAAAAATTGATTGCCTATGAACAAATGTATTATAGCCTCATCTGGTAAACTATTTTTATGTTTTTATTCTTCACACAGCAGATATTGACCATTTTGCTTGTAGAATTGGTAGATGGATTCACCAAAACTATCTTCAGGAAAGTTACACTATAAAACGATGTAACTAACTCAAATTTCTCTGTAAAGTCTTCATTAATACTTACAGACTTTATCAATAAACTTTCAACTTTCTTATACTATGTGTACCATGTCTGATTAAATCTTGATTTGATGCTGTTGGCATGGTCCAAAATTTCCAAGTAATGCTTACAAAAAAAGCTCTTCTACAGTGACAGGACTATTATTGTTCACTCCCTGAATCATATTGTCTAGGACTTTTCCTGTTTCGGGGCAAGCTAGGTTCGTCAATATCCCATGTAGAAGCTTTTTTGCACAGAAGACCCAGAAGAATTTGAATTGGTCCCCACTCCATATCTTGGAAAGAACTTTTACAGTCATTTCTGCCATGTTTTGCCCTTCAGCAGCAAATAATGTTTTGCTTTGAAGTGCTTTGATAGATTATTGCATGATTGAGAACAAGTTCTCCAACACCATCAAAGTAATATTGAAATGTTTCCATTTTTGCCTTTACTTCAGTGATTCTGGATCTCACTTCAGATTCCAAACTACTCCATAACAAACCAGAGCTCTTGTAAAACAATAATTCAGTGACACACTCTTTAAACGTTGTGCTCTCCCTGTCAAAATATGGGAACCAGTTAGTCAGTAGGGGCAAGAAAACAGTAGAATTCCATTGGAGCTAGGTGGTTGAGCTTGTGTGGGACAGGGGTTGGCACCATTAGATGTGGCCAAAGAGAGTGAAATAACGGGAGATTAGGGGAGCGAGTAGTGGGATATCAGGGGCAGTGGTAGGGTAATAGCCTGAATAGGATAGGCAGACGTCCCTGATGCTCGCTCCGTCCGGCCTGGCCGGGCGTGACTTTCTTATGAGCTCGGTGGGCTATGCAAGGGAGAGAAGTGTGCATAGAAATGGGGGTGGGTTTAGCAAGTAGGATAGTTGAGAGCCGTGGGAATACAGGTGGAGAGTGGGCAGAGTAGGCACGGCCAATGATTAGTGAGATTACAGGGTGGACAGTAGTTAAGAAAGGGGAGAATGGGGAAGGAGGCGTGGAGGAAGTGGGCCTCTGGAGCAGCAGTAGTGGCTCTCAGTCCTCAGGACGGAGAGTAAGCGCCTAGGCGTAAGCGGTAGATCACAGGGGGAGGGGGGAGACATATGGGTAGGAGGCTAGATGAAGGGCATATAGGAGTAGTTCTCTAGGGAAGGGGGGAGACGCCTGGGAATGAGGGTCACACTGGGGGTGGTGTTGGGACCAGGTCTGCCAAATGGCAGTGGTCCAGCTAGAATGATCCTCGGATAACAGGAGCCGAGCGGAGTGGCATATTAGCCAGGCAAGGTCCCGGGTAGCAGGAGCAGAGCAAGTGGAGGAATCCAGGTGGTAATGAGGGAAATATATGAGATCAGCCAGAGTGGCTGACGAGAGAGAATAGGACCTAGTCTGCCAGGTGGCAGCGGTCTGGAGTGGCAGGGAAGACCCGGGTAGGGTGGAGACCGGGCCAAGTGAGCCTCCCAATGGGGGATGGCTTGGTGTCGCTCAGGCGAGGACCTGGCGAACAGTAGGGTCGGTGCTGGCAAATGTAGGAGGCCTTGCTCCGACCTGGAAGTAGGACCTGTTCTGCCAGGTGGCAGAGGTCCGGATTAAGGGTGAGGGTAGAGATCCCGCGGGTAGAGACGTGAGTGATCGATAGTCAACTGCTTATATAGTTGTTCGATCCATGTCTATAGAGTTGGGACTACCCTCCGAAAACGAGCTGCGTGACAGTGGCCTGGGGTTCGGGTCAAGGAAAGCTGGCAGTGAGCCAGTGGAATTGCTCAGGAGGCTGCTCAGTGACCCGTCCGGAAAAGAGTCAAGGGGAGAGTCGGAGATGAAGAGACCAGGGAGTGTGTGTACCTGGTGGAGGGTCTCCCCCCCTTGCCAAAAAGGACGGTGGACCGCATAGGGGAAGGGGAGTTCGTGGAATTCACGGACTTCCCTGTCTTCGATGGCGGTCGCCGTGAAGGCGAGTGGAGAGCTGAGCTCTCTGAGAAGGAGGGATCCCCAGGAGGGCGTCAGTCGGCTGAGGCCAGACGGAAAGGCCCCAGGGAGGTCCCAGATAATTCATGGTGGGGGACCTGTTTCACCCTCTTTGAAAGGGCCCTGCTTGACCAGAAGCCTGAGATGGCCAAGCAGCTGGCTGGATATCGAGAGGCTATTGTAGATATGGCCAGGAAGTACAGATGGGAAGGGGTGGCCAGGTACGACCGTTGCTTCAGGCTCGCAGCGGCTGGGAAGAGAGATACCCAGTGGGACAGGGTGGATGCGGCTCTCCTTCTGAGGGAGGCTGCAGGTCCGGCTGGTGCTGGCATAAGCAAGGGCGCTGGTGCGTCCAGTGGGAAAGGACCACTGACGGGTATGAATGGACCTGGCGTGAAGAGGGAGAGGAGGCAGCAAGGGCACTGCTTCCGCTTTAACAAGCAGAATGGGGTGTGCGTCTTCGGGCTCCAGTGCAGGTTCGCCCACACCTGCTCATCCTGTGGTGAAGAGCACCCAGCTACTCAATGCCCTAGCCGTGCAACAGGCAAGGGCCCAAAAGAGGGAGCCGGTTTCCTGACTGGGAAAGCAGTGTAGTCATCTGGGGACCCCCCCCCCCCTGCGAAGGGAGTGGAGGCCTGATGAGTTGGGCAGAGATGTACATGTACCACCGAACCATGCATCATATTGACTTAGCTAGACATCCACACTTCACAGACACAGTTGAGTTGTATTTATTCCAAGCCTAATATTATCAATAATCATTTATCGTTCGCTGTCACATATTTAAGGGCGTAGTTAGGACGGGCAATAGCTGGGGCGAGGTAGAAAGATATTAGCTGGGCAGGCGGGTTAATGTAGTAAGACACAGGAGGGGTGGGGGGGGGTAGGAATGGAGGAAGCTGGTAGTGACTCAGATGGTTGCCTCTGTCACAGGTTACCGCTTCAGAGAAAAGCTCTTGGAGCTGGAGAGAGTGTCGGAGGGGGAGCTGAGTGTGCCGATTCCAGGCACGGAGGAGATAGTGACCCCTCTCGACTGGAAAGTGTGGGAAGAGGAACTGGAGATGCACCCAGACAGGGAGTGGGTGAAGTTCCTAGTTAAAGGGATAAAGGAGGGATTCCGGCTCGGGCACGAGCAGAGGAACGTGCAACTGAGGAGCCGAACTAAGTGGGGCGATAGCTCGGCCGAAGTGAAGGAGGCGGTCAGCGAGTACCTGGCCGAGGAGGTGAAAGCCAAGAGAGTGTGGAGAGTGGGAAAGGAAGAGTGGAAGAGCCGGGTGCAGTGCAGCCCGTTGACAGTCATCCCGAAGAAGGGTAAACCGGGGAGGTGGCGCCTCATTGTCAACCTGTCAGCCCCGGAGGACCACAGTGTCAATGACGGCATCAGCAGAGAGCTGGCGAGTGTGCATTACGCGACGGTGGACGTGGTGGTGGAGAGAGTGATCTACCTGGGTGCCGGTGCACAGATGGCGAAGGCTGATATGAAGGCGGCTTACCGGAACATCCCGGTTCACCCCAAAGACAGGTGGCTCTTGGGGATGGAATGGGAAGGGTCCGTGTTTGTGGATGGGGCCCTCCCGTTTGGTCTTCGGTCAGCCCCTATAGTGTTCACGACGGTAGGCGACGCTATCGAATGGATTGCCAAGAGGAAAGGGGCTATGTGGCTAGAGCACTATCTGGATGACTATGTGACGGTGGGTAGTGCAGGCACGAGTGAGTGTGCGAGCTCCTTGAAGGCATTCAAGGACTCGTGTGAGAGGCTAGGGATGCCGCTGGACCCTGGCAAGGAAGAAGGGCCGGCGGAGGTGATCACCTTCCTGGGGATGGAGCTGGACTCCAGGAACATGGTAGTGAAACTCCCAGAGGACAAGCTGAGAGGCCTCCGAAAGAAGCTTGGTGAGTGGAGAGGGATGAAGTCCTGTCGCAAGAGGGACTTGTTGTCGATATTGGGCCACCTGGATCATGCCTGTAAGGCCGTGAGGGCAGGCAGATCCTTTACCAGAAGGCTGAGAGACCTCAGCATGACGGTGAAGCGCTTGGACCGAAGGGTGAGGCTGAACGTGGCAGCCAGAGCTGACCTGGAGTGGTGGAGGCAGTTTGGGCTTCAGTGGAACGGGGTGTCCATGATGAGGGCCCTGGTAGAAGCGGAGGAGCCGCAGGTCGTGCTGGTCTCCGACGCCTCAGGGTCATGGGGCTGCGGAGCAGCCTGGGAGGATCGCTGGTTCCAGCTGAGCTGGAGCTTGACCAATGAAGTGTGCGACTGGGGCATCATGCCGAAAGAGATGCTGCCGATCGTGATCGCAGCTGCAGTGTGGGGCTATAGATGGAGAGGCCTTACCGTGAAGGCTAGGTGCGACAACGTGGCAGTCGTTGCGACGGTGAGATCAGGGTCGTGCAAAGAGAGGCACACTATGCATCTCAGGAGGTGTCTGGCTTATCTGGAGGCCGTGGGGGAGTTCGTGCTGGTGGCGGATCACATCAGAGGGGTGGACAACGTAGTGGCTGATGCCTTATCTAGGGACAATGTGGCTCTGGCCCATTCTCTAATGCAGGAGGTGAGAGAGGATGCGGAGGTGATACCACCCAACCTACTGGCACTACTGACGACATCGGATGCAGTGTGGTCAGAGAGGGAGTGGAGCGTGCTGCACGGGTTTACTTCGCACAGGGTATAGCAGAGTCTACTGCGAGACGGTACGAGGCCGCCTGGCGCAGGTATGTGGCACTGTGCACCAGGCTAGGGGAGGCGCCACTGCCAGTGACGGAAGACAAGGCCATTGCCTTAGTGGTGACGCTGGCAGAACAGGGCATGCGGACAGCCACCATCAAATATCACCTGGCCGGGCTAAGGCAGGCTCAAATCAAAGCAGGTCTCCCAGCACCAGTTTGGGGAGCGATGGCGAGACTGGGGCAGATCAGGACTGGTATAGCGAGGCACAGCGCCGTGCATGGGAGCACGTTGCTGGAGAGAGACCCAATTACTCCAGCACACATGAGAGCGCTGCAGAGGACGTGGAGCAGCAAGGGAGAGAAAGGCACCATGCTGTGGGCGGCAGCATGTATGTGCTTCTTTGGCTGCCTGAGGGCAGGCGAGGCGCTGGCTCCGGATGAGGGCGAGTTTGATCCCAAGGCTCACTTATCATTTGAGGACGTGACGGTGGACAGCCTGAAGAATCCAGAGGTAGTGTGGGTCCGCATCAAGGAGTCCAAAACGGACAGGCTGCGGAAAGGAGCCACTGTCTCGTTGGGTCGGTCTGGGACGCAGTTGTGCCCGGTGAAGGCAATCCTGGAATACATAGTGCAGCGGAAGAAGGGCCCTGGCCCGTTCTTCCGAGGTACCTCGGACAGAGGCCTGACACGGAAAAGGTTCGTGGAAGAGGTGAAGGCTGCGCTGGAAGAGGCGGGTGAAGACAGCCGTACTATCTCTGGGCACAGCTTCAGGATTGGGGCGGCCACAGAGGCTGCAAAGTGCGGAGCATCAGCCCAAGAGATAAAAGCCATGGGCAGATGGAGAAGCAGGGAATATCAGGGATACGTCAGACTAGATGACAAGGCGAAGGGAGAGATGGCAGCTTCGCTGGCCAAGGCCTGTGAGAAGAACTCTGGGGGCCAATAGTCACCTGTGTCATGCATACTATGTCTCACCACCAGTATTAAGTATGTCGGTATTTGAGTATGAGTAGTTTGGTTTGTGGTTGTTTTATTTGTTTATTTTGTTTTGTTTTTTGTGGGTGTGCGATGTACAAGGACAGGTTAGGTGGGTTATGAGTTGCATGGCGGATGTTGGGCACGTAGTTTGGAGAGGGCTGGGTGCTTGGGGGGTAGGTCCAGCTAGTATATGGTTGCAAGGGGGAAGGGAGGTTGGCAGAGTCGGAGCAGGCGGGGCTCTCCGTGGGGCCCGTTTGGGGGGGGGGGTGTCAGTGGGGGTGGGGCTGCACCTCTGCAGGCGAGGCGCAGCCAGTGGAGCGGCAAGCTGGAGGCATATGCCCAGGGCTTGCCGCAGCCCCTCCCCTGAACGGGCCGGGCGGAGACCCAACCGAAAAGGGGCAGAGCCAATGAAATCCAACTGCCACGCCTCCCGCATACATGGGGATAGTGAAAAGATGAAGGTATTATGCATTTAAAGGGTACAAAACTTAGTTCCAGCTGAACAACTACTGAGCGGGTAACGGCAGGTCTAGCGGAGCGTACCGAGGTTACCGGCGAAGACAGGATAGTCGGGAAGCTGGTAGGGGATGCCGGAGACATGAGCTCCGGTGAGGGGGCGGGGCGGGGATGAGCTTAAGGACACGTGAGATATACCTCGTGTCAGAATCGGAGGAAAAAAGAAATGGAGTCAGCCAGCAGCCTTGGGAAATCTGGGACCGGCGGAAGGGGCGCCGCCGAGAACAGCCCACCCGCCACTACCCGGAAATGACTGAGAAATTGCTCCGAGGCACAGAGTTACCGTTCCTCGTGACAGGCGGCAGTTGGTGTCAAGTCTGAGTGAAGGGGGGTGGGGCTGCACCTCTGCAGGCGAGGCGCAGCCAGTGGAGCGGCAAGCTGGAGGCATATGCCCAGGGCTTGCCGCAGCCCCTCCCCTGAACGGGCCGGGCGGAGACCTAACCAAAAAGGGGCGGAGCCAATGTCCAACTGCCACGCCTCCCGCATACATGGGGATAGTGAAAAGATGAAGGTATTATGCATTTAAAGGGTACAAAACTTAGTTCCAGCTGAACAACTACTGAGCGGGTAACCAGCAGTTGTGGAAGTTCCTGGCACAGATTGGGTAGAACCAGTTCTAGTTTGGATGACGATAGCTATGCCTACAGGAAGTGGAAAGTCAACGCTCTTCAGGCACATTTATAAGATTTGGGTGCTCTACGTACTAAATGCGTGCAAAATGATGAAGAAAATCCTTCCTGGGTATTTGATGATGGCTCCTTTGAGAAGATGGGTGCACTTATGCATTCCAATTCAGCCAGACTACTTGGATTTTATGATGTGATGTCTGCCTTCTTGTCTCAAATAAATCTATATAGAGGTAAGGGTCTTTCCGACTCCCATGAACTGGCTCTCTTCTTGCAATTGTATAATGGGCATCCATGGAGACGAGATACAGGTTATAAGCCACTCAGGTTCATTAGTTCCTGGCTGAATGGCATTGTTTTGTGTACTTGTTCTATTGTAGTAAGTGGTGAAGCTAATTTTGCAATGAAGTCAACTAATCTGACTATTGGGGTTTTTACGCAACCCAGTGTGGCAAGGTCACTTATTGACATTCCTTCCAATTCTGAGAAAGGGCTTTCACATCACTTTATCTGGTTGTTTCCGGTTACTGTATTTAAGGAGTTTGATACCCTCACTGAAGTAAATCAAGACTTTGTTGAAAAGTTAAGTAAGTTCTTTAAGCAAACATAAGTAACCTAGATTGACTGCTTACAGCTTTTCTGATAAGTACTTGCAATGTTATAGCTGGTGTTAATTGCTTTAATTTTCAGCTGAGCTGTGTGTATGTATGTACATATGTGTGTATACGTGTACACTAATGTGTGCCCACCTACATATGTGAGGGGCTCTGCGAAAACCAGGTGTTTCCCTAAAAATTCAAAATTGAGATTTAGGTATTTTCAGAAAACTGCTTTAAAATAAGCTATTTGCCGCCGGCGTGCGCTTAAGCCTTTTAAACTTACACGCGTTTGAAGTCGGTAACTTCAAAATGTTTATTGTTCGTTACACTCCAATTGGAAATTCGAGGAGAATGGCTAACCTAAGAGTTCCCATTTTTGACATGCTCACTTGCCAAGAAAACGATCACTTTAGAAAATGAAACTTGGCAGAGAGCTAGACAAAGGTTAGAAGTTTATAATTATGGAAAAAAATAAAATTCAAAATAATTCACTTTTTTCATACTTTTAGCCGTAATGTACAATTGTGTTTTTAGGGAAATGTCTGCTTTTCGCAGAGCAGCTCACATATGTGTAACTAGGTGGAAGCGTCGATCCAGTGACTCCTTCAAACCAAACCAAGAATATGAGAGGGTACGTTGTACTACCTAATTGTGTAGATTCATATAGATATATAGCATGTTGTATGCATGTCTCGAGGTGATAGAGATTTGAAATTTTGGTTTGTTTGGATCTAAAATGCATGTTTGTAGATTAATTCTGTTATTTATTATTTTGTAACGGCCATGTAAAATTACTTTGGCCCTCATGTAGAATGTAGATGGGCATGGTAACCATGACGGCATCAAGCTGATGGAATACATGCCACCTCAGGAAGGATCAGAACACAGGGAGCCCGTCCCCCTCTCTGCTTTCTCCACCCATTTGGAAAGAATGCACTTCAATGAAAATGGAGGATTTGGAGAAGAATACAGAGTAAGTCAGGCCGGGTAGAAGTGTGTATGTGTATGTGTGTGTGTGTGTGTGTGTGTGTGTGTGTGTGTGTGTGTGTGCATGTCACATGGTTTGTGTGTGTTTGTCCACATTTGTTTATAAAAGCTTCCTCTGTTTACCTTTTAGTCACTTTGTTATTATTCTGAAGTTTAGGTTCCAATAAGGCAACCCCTGTCTCCCTCTGTTCGGGACATGGCTGTACCAGTCCCTCCATGGGCAGGCTCCCAGGCTCTCTATAGACGAGCTACGTACTCTTCGCCAGCCGAAGATAAACAAAGTCCAGAGACCACGCCCCTGGACTCCACCCCTTCATCAGTGGACTATGTCGACTAACAAAGACTGGAAAAGATCGTCCCCAAGACTTCCATTCTTCTAGAACAATCTATTTGAACATATGGCGGGAACGCCGATCATTACCAGACACTTAATGATATTCATGCATGCCTAACCCACTGACATATGTATCATGTAGCTAATATATATAGAGTCACCCCTGTAGTGTACAATTGTTGTTTGCTGTTGTGAAGAACTGTAACCCCGAGATTCGAGTGAAGAGAAAGGCGAAGCCACAGCTTGCAACCTGGTCCTTCGGCGGCTGACTCGCGAGGAACGTTAACAGTGTGCGGAAGTTACGCCCCGCACATTTTTGGTCCTTCGAGCCGGATTAACTTCTTCTGCTCAAGGCGAGTGGCAGAAATCGTCAGGCCGGGTGATACTCTGACCCCGTTCCTGGCCTTTCCCTGCCCTCAAGTCTACTGCTCAAGAGACAGGCAGGGCATCGTTGTGCCATCTGTGCATACTGCCAGGTGTTTGCAGCCTTTTACCCTGCCAAGTCAAGGCTAGTGCAAGCCAGAGCGCTGCTAGTCTTGGCGTTGAAGACTTCTGCTGCACTGCACTTCTGCTGCTGCTGCACTACCGAATCTTCAACGACCACGCCTACATCCGCAGTAGAAGGCTACTTGAGTTAGCCACGCCCTTGTGTCGAGAGGGAGTTGTGAAGAAGTGTGACTGACACCACGCCCCGAGGTGTCACACAGTGGTCTGTAAGCCACACCCACGAGTGAAGACCACACGGTGCCACTCCCACGAACGTTTGTGGACGTAACCACACCCAACTCATTTTGGTGATACAGCTGACCACTACAGAAGACCACGGTGGCCACACCCCCAGAGTGATATCACCAACAAGAAGTTGTCCTCCGCCTTGGAGACACACCCACACAAATCAAGGGGCCACGCCCATCCATTTCCAAGAAGCCACTCCCACTTCCGGTTCACTTCCGGTCGTAGGTATAAACCCTCAAGTCACTTCCGGTCGAACTTCCGGTTCGGTTTCCGGCCCACTTCCGGTTTCGGAAATACGTTCTAGAGCCTGTTGGCAAAGGGTTGACAGAAGTCTGGAACGGAAGTCCGCCTGTACATTGGAGCCTGCAAGCACAGGGCTAGCAGAAGTCCACAAGTGGAGCCTGACGGCACAGGGTCGTCAGAAGTCCGATTATACAAGTACACAAGGGCAATTACGAGCCGTTCGAGGCATTACGATACGTACGAATCGACGAACTTCGAATCTGCGTCATCATCGATCTACAGAATGACTACCGAGGATTTCAAGACATATAACAATAAGAGAGCTTTCCGACGAAGGCAGCTCCACACATAAAGCAGACGTTTAGCAGAGGTACAAGCCAAACCTCTCAAAGACATGAATCAAGACCAGCTTGAGAAGATACAACAGGACCTCTACACGTTAGAATCCACTATGGAGGGACTGGGAGAGGAAGCATTCCAGACACTGTCCGAGGAATCAGGCCTTTTGGCCAAAGAACAGGATGCTCAAGAGCAGTTTGAGCAAGAACTCTTCCTAGTCCTCGAACTGGTCAATCGACTGATCAAACTAAAGAAGATGTTCACAAGGCACCGCAAGGTGCAACTTGAAGGCAAGACTCTCATCTCCATGGGGCCAGATGCTTGTCTCGTCGAGAGACGTTACGATGACTTCATCTCAACGTGTCAAGATCTGATAACAGAAGACGTAGCACTGTTAGATCATACACAGATGGCTGCTGAACATGCAGCAACTGAAGCACTCATGGGAGAGGTACAGAAATGCCTCTCCACCAAGAAAGTACCACATGATGAAGATGATGGGGAGGACGATGCTCCCACAAGACGATCAGGACCAATCATCATGGGTCCCGGTCTGAACCTAGAAATGCCCCACTTTGATGGACAGCCCAGGAATTGGGCCAAGTTCAAACGTATGTTCCAGATCGTACTGGACACCAGAGGCAGCCATTACGATGCGGTTGCCAAAAGTGTCCTCCTGGAAAATAGTATGAAAACCAAGGATGCAAAGGACGTCGTTATTCGTAACTCTACAGGCGACGATCCGTACAACAAGGCAATGACGGCCTTAAGTGAAAAATATGGCAACCCAAGAGTCCTGTTGCCAATCCTCGTACGTGACCTCACCCACAATGAAGATGTTTATGCGTACACGAAGGAGGGGCTTCAGGCACTGTACGACCAATACGTCACCTCTTATGAACACTTACAGGACATCATAGCAGACTCTCTCACCACGTATCTATGCCAATGTGCGAGAGAGCATTTCTCACCCAAGTTGCGAGAAGAATGGGACAGATACGCCAGTCCACTTACAGCTCTGCCCACGATAGCAGACATTCGCAACTTCGTAAATAAGCTCGTAAATCAGATGGAGCCTACATCTACGTCAACCAGTACCAAATCACACAAACCATCAGCCCCTCCCACGTCCAGTACAGGGAACGGGTCGTTTGGGAAGTGTCCCTTCTGCAAGGGACTCCACCCTCCGATGAAGTGCGCTGCATTCCTAGCCAAAGATGTATCGCAGAGATATCAGACGGTCAGAGAACACAAGCTCTGCCTCAACTGTCTCCGCCTAGGTCACAACTCAAGACAATGCACAAGCAGAATGCGGTGCAAGACCTGTGGCAAGAATCACCATACCCTGATTCATCTTATACGAGAGACGACCACTACCTCTGCACCTCCGGCAGCCACATCTATGAAGGTTGACCCCTTACCAACAAACAATGAAACACCTACGCTTTCGTTTATCGACACCATCATCGTTGACGTAAGCAATGGGTCCCTGCGTATGAAGGCTCGTGCCGCCCTAGATTCTGGGGCAGGCATCTCCATGATTTCGGAGAGTCTTGCCTCCTCCCTCAAACTGCCCCGACATCCACAACACATTGCCTATGAAGGCATTCGAGGCAAGGGAGTGAGCAAGGCATATGTCCATGCTAGACTGACATCAACAAGAGACTCCAACAAGTATATGGACGTCATTTTGTCAGTCATACCCAGACTTGGCCCGGTCCAACGCCCCAGAGACGTTGCCGATCTGCTCAACATAAGAGCACTCAAAGAACTAGAGCTGTCTGATCCAGACCTGGGAGGACACATAGATCTTCTCCTCGGCAACCTGGACAGATCCACATGTATTGATGGAGCACCCGTAGTGCTCACCCAAGAGAAGATCACCCTGACCCCCACAATATTTGGGTGGTCCGTGGCTGGTCCTCTACATGGCTGTAACCCTGTTATGCTGCAGACAACAGCAAAACCCGACGACCTTTACCAGGCCCTCTCACAACAATGGGAGTTGGAAGCCATACCAGCCCCACCCAATGATGATGCAACGGACCCAGCTGTCCAACATTTCGATGACACCCACACAAGAGATGCCTCAGGGAGATATGTCGTCCGACTCCCGAGGAAGAAGACTCCGCCCACCCTGGGCAAATCAAGAAGACGAGCAATGCGGAGATACGTCTCCAATGAAAAGTCCCTTCTCGACAAGGGCACCTATGAACAGTTCCGTGACGTGCTCACAGAATACATTACTATGGGGCATGCAGAATACGTGCCACGCCCAATCCAAGAAGACAATGCCTACTACCTTCCGGTACATGGAGTCACAAAGGCTGACTCAACAACGACGAAGTTGCGAGCCGTCTTCGACGCCTCCGCACCCACTACCACCGGCAGCTCTCTTAATGACCTCCTAGAAGCAGGGCCCAACCTCTACCCTGCCCTCCCGGACATCCTTATCCGTTTCCGGTCACACCCCATCGCGTTGACTGCTGACATCGGTAAGATGTTCCGGGAGGTTATGCTACATCCCTCCGAACGGGATTACCACCGCTTCTTCATCCGTTCCGCGGATGGAGAACTGAGAGACTGTCGTATGACACGCTTGACGTTTGGCGTCAAGAGTTCTCCTTTTGTAGCCACACAAGTGCTGAGACATCTTGCGTCACAGCATACGACGTCACACCCCCAGGCCTCAAGAGTCATCAAGACAGACTTCTATGTAGATGACTGCCTGACTGGGGTGGACTCAATAGATGAAGGCAAACGGTTACAGAGAACATTATGTGAGCTCCTGCAATCAGCAGGTATGACGCTCAGGAAGTGGAGGACGAACAGCCACGCCCTCCTCAATGACATCCCGCCAGAGCTGCAAGAAACGGCCGATCTAACGATCCGTACCTCAGAAGAAGCTCCCAAAGCTCTCGGGATCCACTGGGACGTAACACATGACGTCCTGCATGTGTCTACCCCTGTAGACATCAAGACCACTGCCACAACCAAACGTGTGGTAGCCTCGGTGACTGCACAGATATTCGATGTTTTGGGTCTCATGGCCCCAGCGATCATCACGGCTAAGATACTTCTCCAGAACCTCTGGAAGTTGCCACTAAAATGGGATGATCCACTACCTGATGCAGAAGACAAGTTATGGCAAG
>WLWD01004411.1_pt1 | contig 35672 bp, 23 predicted proteins | sample 6712731 | NCBI WGS metagenome assembly WLWD01 (sample SAMN12718690, study PRJNA576275) | sponge metagenome | isolation source: marine sponge | host: Mycale hentscheli | place: New Zealand: South Island, Marlborough, Capsize Point | collected 2014-11-01 | reverse complement strand
TGAAGCAAAGAGATGTTTTCTTCAGCATTACATTTTCGTAGTGTAGAGATTAATGACTGTGCTTGAGAGAGAGGCAATGATGACAGCACTTGTGATTTAGGTAACTCTGGAAAGTGATAAAAAAAAAAAGGTACATATAAGTCTTTAAATTATCTTTAAAGGGTTGTTATCACAGCAATTAAAAAAGTAGAATACCAGAAGTTTGTGAAGTAGATGTCTTCATACATGATGATGCAGATGTCCCTTCACATGATGATCTCTCTAATTGTAATTCAAAATAACTAATAGCTACTACAAACTATTTCGATTTGCTATTTATGAAAATTACCTGTTTCAGAGTGACCTGAGTTGACCAGTGGAGCTTTTGCTTTGAGTGACAATGATAACTTTTTTTTCTTGAACTTCTGGCTTCCTATTGAAGATGTTGAACAAGATCTACTTCTGTAATTTATGGAAGTGATGCTTGAGTGAGGCAAACACGATAACGGTGATATATGAGAGTCTAATATAGAAAAAATGTTAACCTTCTAATACACATGCTTAAATATTTATGTGATAGCAAGATGAAAGTGCAATTTCTACATGATAAGATCAAAGACTAGACTTTTAGTACAGATTTTTGTGAAGATTTTGGAGCTGAAACCTTATTGGATGTCGATGGAAGTTCTGCTTAAAGAAATGCAATGGTAATGTAATAATGGCATTATCGAATAATAAAATAAACAATTACCTAATGGTGAATGGAGTTGATTGGAAGATTTAGACTGTATCAAGTTCGAATGGTTGCCCTTAGAAATTTTTGATTTCCTGGCCTTAATGTCACTAACATTAAAGCACATCACTTTTTTGTACTTACATGTGTGAAAGAAATTTAGCAAGGATGCAGGGGCAAGAATTTAACACTTACACTAACATTGAAATCACTGTAACTCATACTTACACTAATTCTCCACAGAGAAGTTCCTCAGCAATGACTTTTCTGATTATAGGCATTTGACTCTATAGGAAATGAAATGTTTCAAAGAATTTATGTGATTGACAATTTGAAGACATGGGTGTTAACATGCTGTGAGAATTTGGTAATGTAAAGCAAAGCAATTTTCCATTTTCAGGCAGACTTTATTATAAGATTCACGAAATAAATAGCTAATGATGCGAATGATGAAACTCTTCATTTACCAATTAGCCAGCTATTTGTATAAAAATGGGTGTAAGCATCTTCATATGTCAAAACAGCTAACTACTAGGTGACCATGACAGTCCACACTGGCAGTTAACTAGATTTGACACCATTTCTTTTTCTGCAAGAACACCAATTGTTGCATTGCACACAAACTAATAATAAAGTGACATACAAGCTATAAATAAGCTGAGCATGTTCAACAGTTCAATCCAAGCCCTTCTGACATCACTTGCTCTCAATCCTTTCCTTATGGCTGGGTGCATCTCCACACCACTGAATCATAGCTGCTAAATAATATTAGAGCATGCATTGAGAAGGCAATTACTGCTGCTAGTTTATTCTGTACTTAAATGAATATAACCTTTTTCCTGGATTCAGGTAGGCCTTGACTAATGCTATTTTGGAAACAATTCTGCTTTTTTTGATGCCAAATTTACTTGTATAACATTTTTTTTCTGGGTTTGGTCATGTTTGACTTTCAACAGCATAATACAGTAATGGCTAAAACACAACAGTATGTATTTGCAAGTGCAACCATTGTCTATCTACTATGAAATTAAGTTTTTATAAAATTCTACTTTGAAGTAGTTTGTGCATATGATATTTTTAACATACACATGTAGTCACCCCAGTATTGATCAACAAATATTGCATCTTACTTCTTGAAAATCCATTGGTTCATTTTCAACCCTATACACTGCAAACTGACAACAAATAAAAAAGGTTATGAAAATGTCATAAGTTAAACTATCACTAACCTGTGTAACAAATACTCCACAATCGTTAGCATTTGTTTGCTTGGGAATAGTCTACACACCAAGAAAAATTGATAAAACATTATATAATGCAATAAATACTATAAACTAACCTTTACTGCTTCATAGGACCACCTGCAGAAGTCTGATCTACTAGTCCCATTTTCTCCTATCATAAAGAAAGAAAATTCCTGTATTGTTTTTTCATATGATAAATAAGCTCTTTGGGCCAAATTAATCGTACATTTATGTACCGTAATAATTCCCAGTAAATTGAATCATCTTCTAGATAGGAATCATAGTATTCCACACTTTTCTTGCTTACATCAACAAACTATAGATCACACACATATGAACTTCATGCCCATTGGAAATAAACTATATTCTTACCAAACGTGTCCAGTGGCATTGCTTATGGTGAATAAAGCTCAAAATATATTCGTAACTTAATAAATCGTCCTAACAATATGAATATATCATAAAAGCACAAATACTAGAAAGCTTCTAATCTACCTTTCTGTACCAACGTTGAACTCCATTATACCCGGTATCTTTCAATTTCTTCATAAAATGTGAGCTCATTACAAAAGTTTTCTTTCCAGTCTTCATTAAATCCACAAAGAAATAAGTGGCAAATAATATATGAAATGAAAAAAAATGAATAAAGATTAAGAAATGGATTATTAGCCTACAATATACATACAGAATTACTTCCTGCTACTTGTAAAAGTAAGTTTTATGTGAATGATATTAACATTCTAAAAGTTGACAAACAAACAATTTTAATAACATCTTATATTAACCTGAATTGATTGCTTACAAAGGAGTCTCAAATAGCTGTCTATGATCTAAAAAATAACAAGAAATAATTTTGATCAAAATCAAAATCAAAACCACAACAATGAACCTCATCTGATAATCATTGATTGTTTATCACATGCTGGCATTGATTCAAAGAAAGAGAATGGGAGTGGTTATCTATGAAGAAGTAAAGTACATAACTGTGAAGTAAATCAACACAGTTTAGAATACTTACAAGTTCTCTCATATACCAGTAGAAATGGATTGCTAGTCAATACTTCTTCAATACTTGCCTCTGTTACCTTTAGAGATGAATACTTACTAAAATTTACTAACTTGTATGATTCCATTTACCTTTTCATCATTAGTAGCAAACCATACATTCTGTTTACGCTCATATATATAGCTAGTATAATGACTCATCTGTGAAGAATAATTGTGATATACAACAAGTCCAATTAGTCGATACACAACATTCTTTTCGACATGAAGAAAGTGACCCTGTGTTTCAATCCTCGATCGTGAAGGAAAAAAATGGCACAATTATTTTCAGTAGCAAAATCTTCATTACTTACGAATTGGAATATTTAGTGAGATGTACAAACATCAGAGATAGCTGGGATGAAATTCTCATCTTGGATAAAAGTCCAAAACTCCCACAACTTCAATGAATAATAAACACAACACACTGACTATGCATACTTACTCGGTAAAATTATAGTTAGAATTTTGTGGTACTACAATATTGCAAATAGTAGCTAAATGCATAAATCTTAACCTGTTTAATTACAATTACTGTTAAAAAATATATAATATTATAGTGAACCAGATTGGCTCAACAATATAATTCTCATACTATGCCAAGTATCACATTCAGTTAGCGTTTAAACGAACATTACCTTGAACACTTTCCACTAGGTATACTTCATGCCAAATTAAACACATTTTCTGCGCGCTAAATGGCTAAAAATGTTACATTAAAGTACAACCCAATCAAATGTCCCAGTAAACTTTATAATTTTAGTGATTACCAACCTTGTCTTGTGAAGTAGCCTGTAATTCCATATACAATTCACAGACTTCTGTGTCAACAGTGCTTTTACAAGCCACGCATGTCACTGTAATTTTTAGAACAAAATGTTAAATATTTCAGGCCTTTAAAAACACATTGTTACATTGCCATGATTGTTTCACCATTACTTCACGTTTCAGCTCTGTTTCCAAACTGTAGTGGAAGAATATCTCGAAATAGTGTTAAATTAAACGGTTATCTTACTGTGGTGGCAGTTTTTTCGTGAGATAATCAAACATCAAAATGAAAAACTCCTGAGCATCAAACTGCTCTCCAGGTGTGATTGAAGGATGAATTGCTGCAGAAAATGGTTACAAGTTAAAAATACAGCCAATTGCTCTGATTTAAAAATACAGGAAAGACAAGTAAGAAGGTGATCACTGTTCAGAACTCTTTTCCGAATGTCGAAGTAATAGCCTTTGTCCAGTTATTTAATTGTAGCAATAACACACTTGCCTGGATCTGGACAACATAATTATCACTTACTGATGATTGTATTAATCTACTTAGCTATAGTTAGCTTTCTGGAATTACCACTACCTGCTTCACAAACTTTACAATTAGTGTGGAGGCTACTCAAACAGGAAAAAACTCTCTTAAAGATTGGTTGGTTCAGTAGAACCTGTAGAATGGCAGAGGCAAAGCACATGTTTCCACTGTTATGAATTCCAGGCGGAAAGCGCAACATGATGGGCAGCAAAAGCCAACGTGCCTCAGTTCCTTAGCCGACGACCACTTACCGCAAAGAGCCGACCACATACCCAATGGTTAGCGCCGGTAACGTCGAGCGCCGGTAACGTAGACGATCTTTACCAATGCTAACTTACTCTCCCTAGTCGCTTTCCAACCTTACCCTGAGACCGCCTGCACAGTTTGACTTCAGAAACCCTGACGAGTGGCCAAAGTGGAAGCGTCGTTTTACACAATACTTGGCAGCCACCGGACTCGACAAAGGGGACAGCAGCAGGACAGTTAGCACACTCCTCTACACAATGGGAGAAGATGCAGATGACGTGCTCGCCTCAACTAATATCACCGACGCAGAGAGAAACGACTACGCTACCGTCATAAACAAGTTTGACGGGTTCTTCAAAGTTAGGAGGAACCTGATCTTCGAGCGAGCAAAGTTCAATCGCCGAGATCAAGCGGAAGGTGAGAGCGCTGAGCAATACATTACCTGCCTTTATCACCTTGTGGAAAACTGTGAATACGGACCACTCAAAGAAGAGCTACTACGGGACAGAATAGTGGTAGGAATCCGGGACAAGTCTCTGTCGGAGAAACTCCAAATGGATGCTGCCCTTACCTTGGAAAAAGCAAAGACTTCGATACGGCAAAAAGAAGCGATTGCAGCCCAAGGTCAAACACTCCAAGGAGGCAAGAAGTCAAGCAGCGTCGATAGTGCTAGACAAGTTCCAAGGCAGCAAAGGCATAGACAAGTCAAAAGTGATTTTCAATCAGTTAATCAATCAGATAATCATTCCAAGCATCCAAACAAAGGAGGAGCTAGAGGTTTCCACAGAGCTAACCAGCAAAGCAAACCTTGCATGAGATGTGGTAAGCCAAGGCACCAGACACCAGACAGATGTCCAGCACTGAGTGTTACTTGCCACAAATGCCACAGACAAGGACATTATGCCAGCCAATGCTTATCAAAAACAGTTGCAGCAACAACTCAGGCAGAGGAATGCTCAGACACTGAGGAGGAAGTCTTCTTAGGAGCAGTCAGGTCAGACAAAGGCTCAGTGTGGTTTACCAACCTATCACTCCAAGGGAAAAAGGTTCAGTTTAAAATGGATACAGGGGCAGAGGTCACAGTAATTTCTGAGAAAGCTTATCACACTTTGAGTACAGGGAAGTTACAAAAAGCATCCAGAAACCTCTTTGGGCCGACACATCAGCCTCTAGCTATCATGGGCCAATTCGATGGAATTTTGCAACGTGGCAAACTCTCATACACTGAGAAGATTTATGTGGTCAAAAATTTACACAACAATTTACTTGGTCTACCAGCAATTGACGCTCTACAGCTGATCAAGAGGGTGGATTCTACGGTGAAAGTACAAATGTGTGAAGCGGCCTTATCAATTCGTGAACGATTTCCCAAGGTCTTCAAAGGATTGGATACTTTTGGTGAAAACTACACCATCCAAATGAAGGAAGACATTCATCCTCATGCACTGTATACTCCCAGAAGGGTGCCCTTTTCTTTACGGAAAGCAGTGGAAGAAGAACTTCAGAGGATGGAATCTTTGGGCGTTATTTCGAAAGTGAATGAACCAACTCCCTGGTGCGCGGGAATGGTGGTGGTCCCCAAGAAGAAGGGGGTACGAATTTGCGTCGATTTGAAATCACTAAATGAGAGTGTACTGCGAGAAGTCCATCCTATTCCTCGGGTAGATGAAATTTTAGCGCAGATATCGGGGGCAAAGTTCTTCAGCAAGTTAGATGCTAATAGTGGCTTTTGGCAGTTAATCACCCCTTATGGGCGTTACTGTTTTAACAAGCTCCCATTTGGGATATCTAGTGCCCCAGAAATTTTCCAGAAACGAATGAATCTGATTCTGGAGGGTTTAGAGGGACAGACTTGATGATATACTCGTTTATGGTAAAGATGAGGAGGAACATGATACACAATTACTCAAAGTACTGGATACACTTAAGAAAGCAGGAGTGACGTTGAATGGGGAGAAATGTGATTTTTGCAAGCCGGAAGTTAAATTTCTTGGGGTTATACTCAACAAAGACGGAGTCAGAGCCGACCCAGGAAGACTGAAGCTATCAGAGACATGGAAATTCCGCAATCAATATCCGACCTGAGGAGATTCTTAGGAATGGTGAATTAATTGGGGAAATTTTCACCACAGATTGCGGAGTTATCTCAACCACTGAGGGAACTACTCAGCACCAAGCAGACTTGGATGTGGGGGTCAGACCAAGAAAAGGCATTCAAACAACTGAAAGATGAACTCTCCAAGCCAATGGTGTTAACACTCTACAATTGTCTAGCAGATGTAAAGGTGTCTGCAGATGCGTCATTCTTTGGGTTGGGGGCAGTCTTGTTTCAACTTGAAGAGCAGCAGTGGAAACCGGTTGCTTTTGCATCCATAGATCCATGTCCGAAACTGAAAGGAGATATGCCCAGATAGAAAAAGAAGCAATGGCCGTGACATGGGCATGTGAGAAATTATCCGACTATCTTCTTGGACGTGATTTTCTAATAGAGACTGATCACAAACCTCTGGTTCCTCTCCTCAACACTAAGCAGCTTGACTGTCTACCGCCACGAATTTTGCGTTTCAGACTTCGACTGGCAAGATACAGATACAAAGTTAGCCATGTCCCAGGGAAGGACTTCGGCAGACACACTGTCCAGAGCTCCAGTGGCCAAATCTGAGGTGGAAGATGAGCCATTTCAGACCGATGTGGAGTCATTTATCAACAACATAGTTGAAAACAATCTTCCTGCTACTAAGCAGCGTCTTGATGCTTACAAGGATGCTCAGGAGCATGACTCAGTTTGTCAGCAAGTAAGACAATACTGTCAGCAAGGATGGCCTATCAAGAATTCTGTGGAACCTGAAATTGCTCCTTATTGGAAATACAAACAATTTCTGACAGTATGCAAGGGATTGCTCATGTATGGACAGAGGATCGTGGTGCCTAAAGTACTCCAGAAAGAAACTTTACAGAAAATCCATGAGGGCCACCAAGGCATTGAGCGGTGCCGTGGGAGAGTGACATCATCAGTGTGGTGGCCAGGCGTGAGCTCACAAGTAGCTCAAATGGTTCAGCAGTGTCCAGAATGTGCTAAAAATAGTACACCACCAAAGGAGCCATTACTGACATCACCCCTACCAGATTTCCCCTGGCAAGTGATTGGGACAGACTTATTCGAGTTAGAAGGGAAACAATATCTCCTTATAGTGGACTATTTTTCAAGATTCCCACAAGTAATACAGTTGAAATCTACTACGTCAGCAGCTGTGATCTCACAGTTAAAATCAGTATTTGCCAGACATGGGATTCCGGAGACTGTCAGTATGCATCATTGGAATTTGCTCAGTTTGCCAACTCCTATAAGTTTAACCACATTACAAGCAGCCCGAAATTCCCTCAAAGTAACGGACAAGTGGAACGTACAGTGAAACCAGATGCTACTGAAGTCACCAGACCCTTGGATGGCACTTCTCAGCTATTGCACAACACCTCTACCTTGGTGCGGACTATCACCAGCAGAGCTATGCATGGGAAAAAAGTTGAGAACACCAATACCCCAGTCTGACAAGCTTCTTATACCGGAATGGTCCTTTTTGGAGATATTTTGATCAAAGAATAAAGATTTCAAAGAGAGACAGCAGTGCAATTTTAATAGAAGACATAGAGTCCGAGAACTAGCACAGATACCAGAAGAGACTGAGGTATGGATCACCACAGAAGATCCACATATCCAAGGACGAGTGATTGGCCCAGCAGGACCACCTCGATCATATATTGTAGAACCCCAACAGGACGGATGCACCAAAATCGAGAACATCTCAATGTCATTCCAGAGTCAGTGTTAGGTCAAGAGCATCAGACTGATTCCGATGAAACACCAGTCGTGGAACCGCCTCCCCAGGCTCAACCTACCCCCAAGATCATTATGACTCGTTCCCGAACGGGAACAATAATACGACCACCGGATAGACTATCTTAAAGGGGAGATGTGACATAAGTATTATCAGGCATTGACTGATCATCTAGTTTCCTGTATGTAATTGTATTCATCTATGTGGGTTTATTACTTCCTGTTGTATGATTACTTGTATGTGAGCATTTTGATTGATAATCATTCTTACAGTTGAAGAGACCTATGATAGTCCTGTCTTAGCTAGAGAGTATTGCTAAACCTAGTTATAGTATACAAGAGTATAGTACAAAATGGATGTAATAACTGCTTTTCTAAATGGGAACTTAGAGGAAGAAATCTATATGGCTCAGCCCGAGGGTTACATAAATCCAGGAAATGAACATCTTGTATGCCGATTGAAAAAGTCAATTTATGGGTTGAAACAATCTTCACGCTGCTGCTGGAATAGAGCATTAACTGAGTATTTGGAATTCATGGGATTCATTTAGAGCAGTGCAGATTCTTGTGTATATATCAAAAGAGCTAAAGACGTTTCCATTATCGCTGTGTATGTGAATGACTTTGCAATATTAACTACAACAGAAGCAGAAATGAGCAGTATTAAAATGTATTTGGCAACTAGATTTAAGATGAAAGATTTGGGAGAACTTCGGTACTATACAATTTGTATTGAGTGGAATAAGGAGCAAAATACTTTGTGGCTACAAAGCTGCTGATCTTAAAGCATATCAATCAATTGTTGGGAGTCTGATATATGCTGCAACCGCAACTAGACCTGATATCTCATTTGCAGTGGGAGTACTCTCCAAGTTTTGTAGAAGTACTAAAGAGCAGTCTAAACATATAACTATTATGCTGATATAACTCACCACCTCCAGTTAATCACACAATTGATTTTTTTCCCCTCTGGGACTAGGTGGAACTAAATTTGGCGTAGCGGACCACATTTGGCAGCCATATTTAGTCCGCCCGGACTGAATTGTGCAGCCTAATCGTTTAAAGTGGAACGGATTTTAATCTTGGTGTGCATATTAGACTGTGAGTGTGAAGGACTAGCTACTGAACACTGCCATTGTCAATTGCACTCTTCCAAATTGTCTGGTGAGTGCTTTCTCTTCTTTGGAGGTGGTGGCCTTAAGGCTGTCAATGAAGGATCTGCCTCCAGCAATTGCTCTTTAAAGATGTATTTCAATCTTGCCACTTCGTCAGGTATGTGTCTGTGAGTACGGTCTAGTGAGTTCATGTGGGCATTCCCCCATCAATCCAGAGCCAATCCGCCACCTTCTAAGCCAGGGCACAGTGTGATCCTCCATGATGTGCATTTTCTGGAAGAATGGAGGCGTTCGGAAAATTCTTCCGATAAAATTTCATGAAGGTGAGGATGTCTTTTTCTGAGTTTAATACATTCATATTCAGAGTATATATATATAAAAAAGGACAACAAGTAATTCAGTTTTACCAATTTTGTCAATGTCTCCATCAGTCAAGCAAGTGGAAGAATTGTATCCCTTGTGGAAACTACTGAAGAGTTGAAATGCTGAGGCAAATGTGCTTGCCATCTTATTAGCAGCTTGTGGAATGGACGGATGAGGGGAAGCAGCTTGACGTATGCCATCACAGAGTACGCTGATGTTCTTTGACTGAAGAAAGAATGATGATTCATTACGGTAAGTTCAAGAAAATTATAGCTGTTACCTGTAGCAATTTGTGGACATGATTTCCCACGAAGGTACCCCCTTGGTATGCCTGCCTCTGAACATGTAACTGCTGCAGGCTTTTGTCCAGAGTGGAAAAGAGCACTCCCTTTGTGTAATCAAACTGCTTCTTTAAAGTGCCTTCAAGGAGACTAGTGTTCTTCATGGAATTAGGAGTTGCAGTGTTCACGAGCTGCAAATTGAACTTAAAGCTCCCGTGTCCCTTATCTCCTCCTAGCTTGACCCAAATCTCATGCGAAGGTATAGCTCCTTTGTGCCATGTTAACCCAGCACTAGAAGTATAGTATGCCATAAATTTCTTGCATAAAATATATTTATTATTATTATTACTATTTTAATGTTACCTGTGATTCCTGTTCACTGTATCTGTGATGGCAGCAATGAGATTTGGGCGGTACACAAACTGAGCTTCTCTCACTTCAGATCTACCCTTCTCCACATCGAAAGTGAAAGCACCACGCTCAGCCACGATGGTTTGATCAATGATCGTCTTTGCCAGCTCTCTCTGTTGTAGCTCACTTGCCACAGCAACATTAAAAGACTTAAACCATCTATGTATTTACAATTGGTACGATAATTATTAATTTTTTAGAATAATTTAATTACCTTCTAAGAATTCCCATGGAATTTGAAGATCACCTTTCATCGCTAGTGCGTGGTCTGCTGGGATTACAACGGAATCTTGCCTGTTGTAGAAGGTTTTCCCTTTCAGACTTGGTGAGTGACTGAATCTCAGCAGCTAACTGTCATGACTATCACTGCCACTAGTAAACTCCTGCGCTGAACTCAACAGGGCATTTCTGCATTGGATGGTCTTCTTGGAAGCATCAGCTGATGGGCCTTGAACTTGAACCAAAGTAATTGGCTATAAAAAAAAATAATTTTTTTTTATGTTGTATGGAAAGATTACGATATATACCTGACCATGAGGAGACTGTATTCTGACTCTTCCAGGTGTGGAATATGATGGTCCTTCTCCTTGATGAATAAGGCGCTTAACCAAGTGATGTGCAGCCTTCACTTCAACAGGAGTTGCTGGCAATGTAGATGGCTTACTAAGCACATCCCTCAGTGTAACTTTCGATAGTGAGTCTACATTTTCACAATTATTTCTGCAATTGCTACGAAGGTGCTCCTCATACTTTCCAAATTTAACCTTGCTTCCACACTTTCTGATGCAGGAGACTACTAAGTCATTGACTAGTGACATGAGCAGATGAGATGGTGGGTGAATGGTAGCACTACTAAGGGTGTGGTCTCTACAACAAGGGCAGTTTAGTGTCCTGGTGGACATGTGCAACAGATGATATGATCACACGAGAGCTCAACTGGCCTATGGACTACATCCATGCAAACAGGACAGGTAAGCTTCTTGGTTGTAGAGGAGGGAATAAACTGAGGTTGTGGGTCATCATGAAGAGCTGGTGGTGTGCAAGGAATTGATCCCCACTTGGTCTTCCTCTGCCTTTGGAGGCTTTAACCTGAACACCACCCTTGGAAACTTGCTTGAAGTGTAAGCAGATCTAATAATAAAATAATTGTAAGCAAATCTAGAATTGCATGGTTTATTTTTGGTGAAAGTATAGTATTGCTTGAATTAATAATAATATTATTATTATTTTTTTTTTTAAAAGGAAATTGGAGAAGGCTAGAAATTGTGGGCACATCTGTAGTACTATTGAGGCTAGACAACTTTATCTCCCAGAAACCACCAAAAAGTAAACTTATATATTTAAATTAAAATTATTTATTAATTTATTATTCTTATGATTATACCTTGCAGCTGTCCTCCTGGTGTATGGACCATTCCATGCAAGTGAAGGAGGAAAAAGGAACTCCATCTTTGGCTGCCTGTTTTGCCCTGCTAATCTTTGAATGGCATGCATTGCAAAACTGCTGGGGGAAGATATGGTCGTCTTCACTGTTTCCTATTTCCACTCCGGCATAAGTAGAAAGGTCACTTGTGTGCTGTGTGCAAGAATAAACTGTCTGTGGCTTCCCCTTAGTCTTGTTCAGCCTCTTCCCACAGACCCTGCAGTGCTTCTGAAGTTGCTGTTGGTGATACTCCATTGAACTTAAAAATTGTGTGTGATACATTGTAAAAAAAAAAAGTTCCACATTATTACTGCTATAATATTATTCTGTCTAGTTCCACTCTCTTACCTATGTTGCAACCTCTAAAAAAGTGCCAGTGAGGTTCTATTGGCTTGCAAAGACCACTAGCTATTCACCAATTACCCTTGTGGTTACTACTTGATTGTGAACATGGCAACCAAACCGGTTCAGCCTGCTCAGTAGAACTGGAATAAAATTAAAAGTTACTAAGCCAGTACTTGGCTGTGGTATTGATTGGATCCAAATAAAACCCTAGATCCAGACGCTTCAAACCTTGATAATATAATATTCATGATCTATTATATTAATATATTCATGAGCATACCAAGGGTAATTCGCGCAGCGCAAAGATTGCTCACCTAACCCTTTACCTAACCGCTACGCGGAGAAAAAAGGGTCTGGGGACAATCGTGCACCTTGGCTGTTCTAGAGGGATGCGGTAGTGGTTGTCTAATTACAGTTACGGCGCCCACGGTTTGCTGGACGAGCTGACCTGAGTACTACCGCAGAGTATTTGCGTAAGCGCAGCAACCACCAACACTTTGATAGTTCGGGGGAATGTGGGCTCTGTTAAGAGGTCAAGAGCAACCCCGACTGCATGGGAAAGCTGCTGGAGACGATGGCCAACCCGATATAGGTGCCAAATATGAAATAGGATGTGGACAGGCTAGTGCCTCTCATTCTGTCTCTCTTGAGACTCACGAGACAACCCCCAGGGTGCATCATGGAAAAAACACCTTTATGTGAGTGTGCTGGGTACAGGGTGGGTCATGGAAAAAAACCATTTTTTTGTGAGTGTGTTAGGTACAGGGTGGATCATGGAAAACACCTTTGTGTGAGTGTGTTGGGTACAGGATGAATCATGAAAAAACTGTATGTGAGTGTTTTGGGTACTGGGTGGATCATAAAACCCAACAAAAATACTGACCTATGCTTGATTTGAATCTCCACCCCTTTTCTTAAAAACTTTCCAGTGTACGTACAATGAGGCGTGTAGTTTTAGTTTTAGCTTTGAGGTTAAAGGAAAAGGAAGAAAAATTATTTAAATTGAGTTATTAAAACAATTCTTTAAACCTCATTTTACGTGGGTGTGAAAGAGTGTGAGGTCAAAGTATGTAGTGAAGTAAATTTCAGTAAAGGGTAATTGATAGAGACAAAACCATAGTATTGCGTTAGCTTTATGTAACTGTAGAATGAACTGGCAAACAGTGTTGTCATGTGATGTTGTTGTTGTTGTTTTTGTTGTTGTTGTTGTTTTTAGTAGAGTTTATTCTTTTAAACATTCCTTTTCAGCGTAAGAACACGGTGTGCTTCCTGGGTCGACTGCTGGACCTCATGAAGGATATTCACTTTGCCGCTTTCTTTGATCTATCCATGGATCACCTCTCAAGGTGAGGGCGTGGCATATGTATATGTGAGGGTGTGGCACTTTTATGTGTAAGGGTGTGGCACATGTATAGCTGGCTGAGTCAATATGGCTGTACTATGTAGGAAGGTGTGGGGAGCTGAAGTGCCTAATGTTTGTACTTGAGTATGGGTGTGGTGTTTCAATGACAAGCAGGAACTGTTTGTTTTGTAGTTAGTTGTTGCCTTATTGAAGGAGAGACATGCAGATATGTATACATGACCCTTCCCTCAGGGGTGAAGATATCCATTACAGCCTACATATTGCATTATCCTCTTATTCTGTATGTACTACACTAAGTACAGGAGCAAAACTGATAAAAACCTGTTGTTGAACTGGCTTTATGACTATGATATTACTGTGATAAGTTAACAATTAATTATGACTATTTTTAAATGTACATACATGCATGCAGTAACTGTTTTTGTTTTTTATTTTATTTGTTATTTTCATATATGTAAATCTGAAGCTTTTTTTTGTTGGCAGGCAACCAGACATTGAGAAGACAATTCACTGTTAGCCCCCTCACATACACACACACACCCCTCGCACATACCCTCACACACACCCCTCACACACACACACATCCCTCACGCAACCCCCCTCACACACACCCTCACATGCACACCCCTCACACATACACCCTTCACACACACACACACCTCATACACGCCCCTCACACACACACCCCTCACACACACATGGCACCCCTCACACACACTCTTACACACACCTGTCACACACACCCCTCACACACACACCCCTCACACGTGTACACACCACTCAATTTGTAGCTGAATTTATTTCTTGATACCACTTGTCACAAAACCACTATTCATAAGTATGTAATATTATTTTTTATTTAGGATTTCATCGATGATTTCATGATGGCCCTCGCTAACCTCATCAAGTTCCCTCTTTTGAACAGCATTTGGGTGTCCCTTTACCTAATGCAAGCCAGGGTCATCGCCAAGTGCCTGAGGAATGTGTCCAAGGCTCTGCTGGACTCATTCTTGTCTTCCCACTCCTTCACTCCCCTCATTTGGGACGAGCTCTTCAGCCTGTGCACCATCTTTGTGACGGAGCCTTACGTGCAGATTGAGAAGTTCTCCAGCTACAGGAAGGATGTCTATTTGCAACAGTGAGTGGGCATGGAGGGGTGGGGCTGGGTATTTTTAAAATGAGAGGGGCTGATCCAAAAAAAAATTTTTTTTTTATGGGGTTTGTTGTTATTTCCAGGAAATTGATGGAAATTTTATTGCATATGTCGTCAAGAATGTCGTAATATTTTTAGCAGGGGATGGGCTAAATGCCCACATAGGGTTGGGGTGTTTGCTGGGTCGTTGTGGTGATGGTGCTGAGATTCAGCTTGTTTAATCTGGGAGTAAAGTGTAGGGAGTCTAAGACTTCCTCCTCCTTTATAACAGTCGATTTCTTGACACACACCATAGACAATAAACTTATAGTATCATACGACTGGCTCAATTCATATGTGTACTGCTGTACATACAGTGTGTGTGTGTGTGTGTGTGTGTGTGTGTGTTGTATGTGGCTGAAGACTCATGACTTACATTATCATGCTTTCATAATGTTGGGACCACCCGACCATGAAATTTCTCCCTCCCACTTCCTCCTGCTCCCCAGAATATTTGGAATGCATGTACTTGTAGTGTACTATAAAGTTGAATTTCTGTGTAAGATTATGTAAATCATGCGTGTGATCAAACACTGTGAATTAAACTCGCTCATATAAGTATGTACATCAAAGTAGTGTGGGCTAAAGATGGGTGTGGCTAAAAATGGGTATGGCTAGCCAGGCTAAGTACACGCTAAGTTTCCCCAGAATGAGACTTAAGGAGAGTTAGTGTGCGAAAAGGAGTGGATTTTTACTGCATAACTGGATATGGACTACCAGTTGCTTGTGTTGTCTGCTTCCAGTTGTTGTTATAGTTATGACAATAGTTTATGGGATGGTGCTGATGTCCAAGTATGGACACATCAGTAATTTACAGCCACAAGGTGTTGCTTACGCAGCACGGCAGCATGGTGCAGATCTTAGCAAACATGCAGATCTTAGCAAGGGACTGGATGGAGGGGAGGAGATGGAATGTCTGCTAAAATGGACATACATACTTACAACCGCTAGAAAGATATATGGTGTCTTAATACAGTGAAAATGAAGTCTACATTACATACACATTCCTACCACGTTTTAATAACAAGGATGCATACATACATACTCACTCTCCATCGTCTGAAAGAATGTAGTAGGATATGTGTGCATGTACCTATACACCTGTGTATTGTGAGTTAAAGGGCAGGCTATTGTACAATCTATGTAATTACAATCTGCTGGCATGCTGGGAGCCTATTGTTAATTATATCATCACATATGTGGGCTTCCACCTAAAGTAAGCCCACATTCAAGCAGAGAGTGAGCAGAGTGTGAGCCAGAGGAAGGAGAAGGAGAGGGAAGATAGAGAAAGAGCAAGAAAGAAGAATAGAAGGAAGGCATATATGTGGAGAACATTGTCATTTTAGTTATTCAGTTTTGTAGAGTCGTTATGCACATGCTCAGTTATGATGTTATCACGTATTTGCTTTTATGTCGAGTCATTGTGCTGTGGGTGGAGTTTTGAACTTCGTATATATACCACCCACTCTTGTATTGTAGGACAGTCTACATTCTATCAAGATTTAGTTAAGACTATTTCGAGAGCTTCGGCGTTGTAGATTCTAGTGGCAGCGACAATAAGCTGCCTACCTCGATTGTGAGCGCCACGACAGTTCCGCGGAGCCTAGGACCCACAGCATATTTACTTTCAAAAGTACACCAAGCATTATCTCGTTAATGTGTTTGTTTCTAACATGCCCCCTCCCCCTCTCGTACAACCTGACATCCCTGTGTAATGAGACGGACTCTCTGAAGATGTCTGGAGTTATAAACGTTTTGGTTGAAACAGAGTTGCGTAAGGCAGTGCAGCAGGATTCTCTGCGGTGAATGCTTTACAACTTGTCCATTGTACTAAATGACAGTCTATTACATCCAATACCTCCAGACACTTTCCAGTATGTTTTCTTAACTGTTCCTCTGGGACTAACTCTTCCAATGTCCTGGAGTACCGTTTGTTGACACGGTGACCAGACTGATAGCTGTCCTCCTGGACTACCGTAATGTGCCGTCTGATGATACTAATAAAGGCAGGAGGGTGGGATACATGCTCAATCTACTGGTGAGGGAGTAGGAGGGGCGGGGCTTGTAGATGGGGGTGTGACAAGCATTAAGGTTTACACACACATTTTCACACACGCTATGCACACGCTCACAAACAGATGCACACATTCCATACAAACTTACCACGCACGTGCATGCACACATACACACACACACACACACACTCTCTCTCTCTTAGTCTCTTTAGTGTTTATATTTGACTGGTTAGTTCAACTCCATTCTTCTCATACATGTACATTGGACAGGTCCCAGAGACTTCACCTAGAACTTAGATGTTTGTGTGTTTGTGTTAATCATGTATGCATACCTCTGGTGTGTGTTATGAGTCCATTCTTTTGTCAGACTTGTCTGCGGGGCCACCCTGTAGTCAGGTATCACCTTTTTTTCTTTAACCTGTTTACTGTTAGGCGTGTGACTCTGGTAGTTATATATGCACTCATCTCTTTTTCACTGTTCAGTTCTTATTCAAGTTTTCCAGGTGAGGGCAGTCCAGCCCATTGTCAAGGAGAGAGAAGAATTCAAAGGAAAGAATGTCCCTAATAAAATTGCAGAGTGAGTATTTATGTAACCTGAGGGTGGGGGGGTGGAGCAAACAAACACACACACAAACAGTAAACTTATTATTGACCTTTTCATAGTGATTCAGAACTTTACAACTTTTAAAAGCGATCAAAATTTCTGCTTAACCGTTTATTAGTACCTTTTCCACTGAGAACCATAATCAATATCTTTTTCCTCAGTGAATGCACTCAATGGTTAACTTGGGTATATACATACATACAGTAAGTGATAGAAGGGTAATATACTGTACATTAATAAATACATATATGCAGGGGTTCATTTAGGGAGGGGCAGGGGGCGCTCTCCCCCCCTTGAAGCCATTTCATCCCCCCCCCCCCCCTTGAAATTCTTCAAATTTAAGCGAAAATCAAAGTTAAAAAATGAATGCTGCTCTAATTATTGTTTTAGGTAATTGTAGCCTCCTATACTCATCTTAGTTCTGTATGAAAGTTGTGACCCCCTTGAGGTAGTGCAAACTCAACCCGCCCCCTCTTACATTAATTATTGATTCTTAGATGAACTTGTGTTACAATTGTCGAATGTTTCAGCTGTGTTTGGTATTCATCAATGACCTTTGTACTTCCAAACTTTCGTGTGTTATTAAATACTGTTTTTACGGCCTCACTGGGTGCTAACTTTCTTTACTAACCCATGGCCACCGTAGCTAAGGTAAAAACTACGGTCAGGGCTAGACCACATGATGTATGTACGTGTGTGAGTAATGTACATGTATATGTGTGCTGTTGCCTGGCAGGTATTATCTGACCAATGAAGTGCAGGAGTTCAGATATGACAGACCTTTTCACAAGGGAAAGAAGAACAAGGAGTGTGAATTTGCAGTGAGTAACAAATATTCTGTATTTATTAAAATATTCATTTTTTTATGTTTATCGTGTTACAATATGTCTGCTTGTACATGCATATAAATGACTGCTGATGCTAATGCTTTAAGACATGAATTGATTTAAAAGGAGTCTATATGAAGTTTATAGTCAGTATGTATGTGTAATAGTCTTTGTGGGTGGAGCGTACCACCTTCACTACGGTGCACAGCTTTCCCGGAGTTATCAGCTGGAGCGAATTCTTTCATGCCAAAGTGGTAAGGGGTCATCACATGGCTGTAGCTATTTCATGTGCACACATACGCAGGGTTTCAAGCAGACATTGGGAGCCCTGAAATCCTCCTCCTCCCCCCCCTCCCCCTTCTTTTTTTTCTTTCTTCTCTTGATTGAAATTTTTATGAAAAATGATCAGCATAATAATATGTGACCGTCTACAGGAAAACCGGGCACAACGTGGCATGCGTAAATATCGAGAAAAGATCGATCGATTTCTTAAAAATGTATTGTTTCAAGCCGACGGAAGGGAACGGTTAGGTCTATTATAGTGGGAATGACTTAAGCTACGACGATAAAACTTGGAGAGCTCAATATCTGGACGCCGACAACTCTGTAAGTGCAAAAAAAAATTTTTTCGAAGGGTGCCGCGTTGTGCCCGGTTTTCCTGTAGAAGGTCACATATAATGAAAAATATAGCCAGTTGGTTTGTTAAAAAAATTCCAACACTCCTTCTAAATCAATACTTTCTAGTCCTGGTCCTTCAACAGCAATTGTAATGAATTGTGTAAGTTTCATCAGATAATTAGTTATATTAGCAATTCACTCCTAAACGGTTTTATGTGACTCTACCAAATGTCTCCCCTAGCGAAAAAATCCTGTATGAATTCTGCATATATGTAGAGACTCTGTAAGTGTGCCTCTGTGAGTATGTTTGTGTGTACGTGTGTAATTTTTTTTGTGATTGCTAAAATACAGGAAGAGTTGGATCTCCTTGGCATCACCCCGGAAACGGTGGGTAGCAAGAATCAGGAGATAGAGATGCAAGTGACCCTGTACTCAGCCAACAAATCCCTCTCATCCATCCTCTGAGCATGTTCCTCAATGGCGTCATCAATGCTGCCGTCCAAGGAGGTGTGAAGAATTACGACCTCATATTCACGCCACGTACACAAGAGCACCCGGAGGATGAAGATCGTGTGAAGAACCTGAGGCGGCTTATAGAAGAACAGGTGTGTGTACATAGTGTGTGTATGTGTGTGCATGTGTGTGTATTTGTGTATGTACGTGTGTGTATGTGTGTATGTGTGTGTGTGCGTGTGTGTCTTACCCTAACAGCTAGTTTGTTGTTAACCCTATGCGAAAGGTCACGCCTGTAACAGGCATGTTACAGACAATCCTGTTGCACCAGACATGCATGAAACATACATGTTGTACTACTGTAACATGCCTGTTGTATGACTGTTGAGAGGACTGGCATGTTTCACACGCCTGATGGTTAGCATAAAGCAAAACTACTGCAAGTTCAAGTAATTATAAGCTCACTTAATTACGACGTGACAAGAGGGGAATTATACTCAAAAGCTAGTACCTGTATAGAGCTGATAGTTTCACGTTTTCTAAAAAATCAGCCCAAATTTTAAAAAAGCAGCACTAATAAAGATCTTGAATCGTCATTCGAAGCAAGTTCAGACCTAAATCAACGGTTAAATGTCAGTGATCTCCAAAATCAGAGCATGACAAACAGACAAGATGACTATACACTGGTTTCATTCACTTTGTCAGATACCTGATGTTACACTATAATTGCCCCCCCCCCCCCCCCCCCCCCCCCCCGCCCCTTTGGAAGAAATAAACTTTATACAGTAAACCTTGTTTCATATCACTGCCATAGAACATTGAATACATCATGCCCACAAGGTCGTGGTTTTTCACAATCAGAGGAATATGCTTCTGAATTACTTTTTGCCAGGAAAAATTGAGTCACATGTATAAGCCCAGTGATAAATATATGGGGAAAATTGGTGTTCAATGAACAAAATAAGTGTGTGCCCATGAGGGGAAAATGGCAGATCCAATAATTCTTCCCAGCTACATTTCATAAAATAATTCTTACTTTCCTTCTAATAGCATCAACTTCACATATTCCCATTTTGGTAGTCTTTAAGCCTATATGGTGCTTTCCTTCCTCTAGCAAAAGACCTTCCTGTTGTCTCAGGTGTTAGTAGAGCAGGACATGATAACATAGTGTGTTTACAACCTTCTGTTAGTGGGGGTCTGAGTCATATACAAAGCAGCTGCAATTTTGGTGTAATTTTGTAATGATGTAGTGAGCATGCACAGTTTCTTTTAATTAAAGAGCTTTGGTTTTTTTAAGATGTGGACGAAAGGATTTCTTCTTAGTGATATCTTCCTATAGAAAAGGTGAACAAAAAAAAAAAACTCCAAAACATTTACATTGTACCAATCCAGAAGATTTAATGCCAGATAACGCTGTTGACAATGACTATTTCCTAATAAAGTGAGCACCATCAATATTTAGACATTTTGTTACTTAAGATTTGACTATTTTTTTTCAATAAATTTGGTAGGTACTTCATTATTTCAATTGTTGTATAGCAATTTAATATTTTACAATTATATTGGAGATCATAGAAGTTCTTCGTTTCTTTTAATAAGCAGTAAGAACATGCTAGATCAAGTTTTATCACTTTGACGTGTACAGTCAAGATTTAACAAGGCGATACTGGCCAACAGGATACATCAAGATCTTTAATTGTATGGACTTATTCAAGATTTTGCAAGATAACTCTTAGCCAAGATTGTGCAAGATGTATCAAGATCTTAATTGCATGAATTCATTCATGATTTTGCAAGAAAATTCTTAGCCAAGAATATGCAAGACTTGTCAAGATCTTGAAGGTTCTTTTGTTAAGAATTAAAAAGATGTTTTGTACACTGTAAATCTTGGAATCGACCAGAAAAGCTTGCAAGATTTTGAATATTCTTGGAAAGATTTTTTACTAGGTAGATTTGGTAGGGAACGTACCATTACTTGCTAAGCTGTTCATGTTATCTTTTTTATGAAAAGGAAGACATCTACATAGATGTACATGCTTACCTACAGCACACAGTGGACATGAATCAGTTACTCTTGAATAGCTACTACCAGTAGTAGTATCAATTCCTTCTCTACTTGTGGTTCTATTCATGCTATGATTGTTGTACTTGCCACAGATGAGTGCAGTATATCTACCCCTAACCCAACCCTTTTTTTCATTAGACTGGCATTATCTATTGTAAGTCAGGGCCCCTGCCGTATTTGCATCACTTCAGAAGAGATAAGCCACCTAAATTCTTTTTCTCTGGAGTCATATGTCATGAGTCACACACACACACAAACATATATTGCCAGAACCATGTACTCTCTCACAGGTTGTATAGCTCAGAACTAGTAACACTTCCTTCTCAATAGGCTGCTCCCTTTGCAGCCTTGACCCTGAAATTTCTTGCTTATCTCCTTTTTGTTTTTTCTTGTTTTCAACATCTCACACTCTGTTCACTATATAAAACATCCTATTTTTTCTAATACAAAATTTTCCTCATTTCTAATATTAGGCATTTCAGATATTCTCTAAGCAAGTGTCCAGTTTATTGAAATTTGGAGTTGCAATATGACTACTGATATATTTTTATTGTAGTATTTAGTATAGTATAGCACATCCGTTTGTCAATATCTTGCCCAAAACAAAAAAATTACAATCAGCGATCAACTCCAAGAATTAGCTACTTCTGAGATGATAGTACTATGTGCCCAAATCTCAAGGTGCTCGCCACTATCTGAATGTTAGTATGGCATCTGTTGAGAGAAGCTTTTCGCATATAAGATGTATTCAAGCACAGTCGTGCAACAGGCTGTCCAAGTTTAGCTTTCTCACTTGACGAGAATATCTACAGATTCTCCCGAGCAATTATCTGACTGGCTTAGAACAAATTATTGATGTCTGGACAGAAAGCATAGAAAAAATATCTGTGTAGTCCAATGAAATTGTGACTTTTTAATTATGATCTTGCTAATTAGGTGAATTAAATTTAACTTGACAACTTTACCATTACACATCCAAGACTGAGGGGGGGGGGGGGGGGGGGGGGGGGGCTAAAGCCCTCCACCTCCCCCCCCCTGCTGCCAAAACTCTAACTGCAACAATACGTTGCATGTGCATTATGTATATTACATTTTTGGGGTCTCTGGCACCATATGTAAGCACATTATTAAATAGGTGATTAACTACTGAACCAACATTTGGTCCTAATATATCTGGATTGTCAGCTCTTATGTGAATGTGGAAATAGAGTAGTAAGATAGTAATTGTAATACAGTAACTGCTATTAGAGGAACGTTTGCATCAGGTTGATTATGTTCACTTCCAGCTTCTGAAAGACATTGAGGATATTTTAGAAGTTTATACTAAATGTATGTAATTTTTTTGTAGTGTCAGTGAAAAAGAATTTTAAGCCATAAGTGCACAGATTTAAAAACTAACTAAAAATATTAAAATTGAATTGCATAATTTCTGTTTAAAATTTATAGAATGGCCACTTTTTTTTCCTTCTTTTGCTGGGTGGAGGGAGTGCTAGGATGGGATAAAAGTTTTTAAAAATACTTAGACATGCTGGTTATAATTAACATGTAATTAACTTTTATTTTAGGAAAAATTTGATTCTTTTGAAAGATGCTCGTGTCTCAAGAATGTTCTGCATACATCATAGATTTGCAAATTAGTCGCACAATGTTGATTTAAGAAAAAAAGATTTTATAAATTCTTATTGCGAAGTTTGTGCATGATTCTGGTGCAAAAGTTTAAGATAATAATATAAGAAAGTATAAGATTTTTGTTTAAGAAAAGAGTAAGATCTTGATGTAAGAAAGTGTAAGATCCCAAAAGATCTTACTAAATTATTATTGGCAATATTCATGCAAGAATCTTGACAGATCTTAGATGTGAAAAGTGTAAGATTATTAAAGATCTTACTGTAATATTACTGCAAGATATTGCATGAAAAGCGTTTCAAAACCTTATTTCTTATCAGATCATTTGTAAGATCCTGACAGATCTTACAAAATTCTTATTGCAAGTTCATGCACGATTCTTGAAAGATCTTGAAATAAGAAAAGTGTAAGATCTTTAAACATCCTACCTTAATTTTTTGCAAGATATTGCAAGATCTTAATGCAAGAAAAACGTTCCAAAACCTTGTAAGATCTTGAAATATTCATCTTTCAAGATCTTTTTTTTTCCCTTTCTTTTAAGATCTTGCAAGATTTTTTGCTAGGGTAGTTATAAGAATATGCATCAATTTTAGCATTTAGTTCACAGTCCTCTTCATAAACGATACTTAGGTAACTTATTTATTGTGATAAATAGATTCTAGATGAAGGCCAAGTTCTTCTAGCAAGGTCACCCGTGCCGCTACTATCGTGAGACTACTCCCTCCCACGGCCTTTAACTCCTCCTCTCCCATATCAAGTGGTTCTGGTCTTTCGCCAGTAAGTACACATGGAATACATACATAATATAAAACCATAAGTCTAAAAAAATTGTAGTAGTGTAAGAGAGCGTGTTACAACAGGATAGTTGAGCAGTGACTTAGTGAGCCAATTGCCAGACTTCAGCTGGACTTGGTAGGGAATGTACCATTACTTGCTAAGCTGTTCATATTATCTTTTTATGAAAAGGAAGACATCTACATAGATGTACATGCTTACCTACAGCACACAGTGGACATGAATCAGTTACTCTTGAATAGCTACTACCAGTAGTATCAATTCCTTCTCTACTTGTGGTTCTATTCATGCTGTGATTGTTGTACTTGCCACAGATGAGTTGCAGTATCTACCCCTAAGGGGGGGGGGGGGTGTGTTCCGGGGGGCTGAAGTCCCCCACCATAATTTTGTGACATATCTAACTAGGTGATTTCTCACATGAACACTTTAAAAAATATTGATTTTCATAGAATTCAACTATGTATGTTACTATTTCAGTATACATAATGACAAAAATTCTTGGGGAATTGGGTGGGGGAGGGAAGGGAGGAAAGATTTCAAGAGTGCCTTACTCCCTTTCAGTATGAAACTCTGGACCTAAAAGATTTATTTTATGTATTTACTTATTTATTTGTCTATTTTTGTTTTCTCTTCATTTGGATGAAAGTGTATAAAATGACCCTCACTCTTATAAAAACATCTACATGCATGTACATACATGACTGCTATTCTCACTCTCAGGCACTCGACATTGCCTTCCAAAATCCATCATGCGACTGCAATATCCTCTGCTGGCCGTCGCATCACACCGTACAAGGACACTGAGATCGGAGGCGGTAGTCCCAGCAAGGCCACCTCCTTCGTCCACGCCCCCTTGCTGCAGCGGAAGCAGCGAGAAAGTTTCCCTCAAATACCGACACCTTACTAGTCAAAGCATCGTCTCGGCATTTCTCCCAGCTCTGGAGATTTCTTAGAGCAGCAGCAGCTGGGTCTCAGCTGGAGACCGCTGTCAGGCTCTCATCACACCAGCTCCAACTCCTCCCTCAATCAGATTTCAGACAACGAGCTCGACAACTATGAACCCATGTCCGAGTATCGCATCGTACTGGGGCTGGGGGCTCGAGCCCTCCCCACTTTTGGTGTTGCTGTCTCAGTCTTTGTGCGCACACACTCACACAATACACACATACACACACACGCTCGCACTCACACACACTTACATATGCACACACATAGGATTATTATTACAAAGTGTTATTATTGTTGTGCCAATGTTAACAAGTAATGTTTGTTTGTCTTGTTTTTAATTTGTTGTTGTTCTCAGGTGACGCCAACAAGCCCCCTATACCCTCCAGAGTTGTGGGAAGACAATGGCCACCCAAGAGATAACAGATTTGTATGTGACACTAATAAAATTATGTTATGTGTATTTGAATTTAATGGAAAGATAATTTTGTTATTATACAGTAGGTATCAGCTCCATATTCGATACACTTGGGTATTTCAGAGTAACTTAAGTTTACTCTGAAATACCCGAGTGTATCTAATCTTGCGATAAAGACAGGGCGGAAGTAGCATTCTGCCTGGATCAACGTCGTCGTGGAGAGCGACCCACAGTTGCGTGGGTTTTAACAGAGGTGGTGAAGATCTTAGCACGGTCTTTTTCTGGAGCTTCGAGGAATCCTACCCTGCTATATTGGACCACAAAAACACGCTCGATTTCGACCAGGATGTGTGCCTTCAACGAATATCCTTTTTCAAGGACGGAGAAATCAAACTGGTCAGAGACATCCACGAGCGCTGAAACTTTTGTTTTGGGAAACTGTCGACGCTTCTGAGCGAGGAAAAATCATCCCTAAGATGGTGGAAAGATTTCTTTTGAATCCATCGACAATTTAATTGATTAGTAACTTACATCTAAAAGTTTTGACATTGTGCATGTGAGCTTACTTTTAAATCTGCTACATAAATATTATTCCTTGTGGGAGTGTATGGTAGTTATAAATTGAGCAACCTGGAAGTCTCCTTCAGCTATTGCTGTTCTCTAGATTGTCATCAACATTATCCGGGTTTTCCATTATATTTACAATACCAGGGTCTTTCTTTAGGATTTTTTTAAAGGAGCAGCAATAACAGAGCGCACGTTTCTCTCCTTTATATGACCGTCCAGCACGCCATGACAGTGTTGGAGGATAATAATGTTGTTGATTTCTTGCTTTGCAGAGCGGCGAGAGTCTGAACAAGGCCGAGTTTGACTGTCCAAGGTAGCAGAAGCGCGCCCGCGCAGGACCGCGCGGGGGGACTTCACAAATGTTTCAGCACGTGTGATTAATTCCTCAAGAAACCGGACGTGCAAGCTCCTACTGCGATCGTAGACATCCAGGACAGTATCGCTTAGTTAAGTTGGGCGTAGTATCGCTGGTGTCATTCTTGAAGCCATGAGTTTTGATAGCGTAGGTCAGGCTACAGCCCAGAAATTCAGGAATACAGGTCTGTTCACCATGAAAGATTTGAAAGCAGCTACAGCTTTGATTCCACCACATCAACATGTAGCTTTGCTTGGTCACCTTCATATCATTGCTGAGATTGTGCCAGCTGAATCTTCTGATACTGATCCAGTCTTAGAAGAAGAGAAAGAATACATCATGCCTTGCGTGTTAGAAAACACTAGTGATCAGGAACTGGACTTATTCCACAAGGAATCCTGTAAATCATGTTTTGTGGAGCCTCTCTTGATATACTTCAGTTGTGGTTTTACTCCTATGGGACTCTTTCCAGCTGCAATGGCTTGTTTCATATCTAACAAGTCCTTCGTTTTCATTAGAGAAGGTGTCAAGAAAAACATGGTGCAGTTTTTGTACGGAACAAAAAAAGTTCATGTAACATTTATATCTCGATGTAAACATTTTGAAGTCATAGCATGTCAATCTAGTTTCCAAGACTCCATTCACCATGAATGTACTGCTCTAAAACAAGAAATAGAGGACACTCTAAAGAAGGCTAGTTCCAGAATGCTCAACTACAACATCGACTTGGACTACCAGTTTGCCTTTGACTGTAGGTCACATGAAGGAGAAAATCATCTTGGAGTGGTAGACAAGACAGATCGAATTCCAGAGGTTATGACATGTCTCTTCAATCCAAACAACCCACAAGCAGTTGTACTCACCAATAGACACCTCATTTGGTATGGACAGGTATGTAGAAATAGACTGTATTCTAACTTTAAATAACTAACTCTGTTTTATTTGGTATAGAAATATGAGAATATTGATCGTGTGGTAGAGAAGAAAGATCCTGTGGCAGAGAAGAAAAATCATGAGAAGAAAGATCCTGTAGTAGTGGTAAAGAAGAAAGATCTGATCTCTGACAGTAAGTGAAACTATTGTTAGTAGTTTATATTGACCATGCTTTACCAACTCTAGTAAGATCATGAATTATTCATGTATACACATACTGTGTCACCGTCAGTCACTATCGTCATCGTTACTGACAGACAAGCGTATTACATATTTTTATTACTGTAGGTGATGTATCTTCTATCGGATCCAGCTCAAATGCAATTGAAATGGACACTGCAGGTGAAAATTTCACTCCTAATAATGTCAATTCTTCCAATAATGATTTTTGTTTGAAAAAATAATTTGATTATGTTCCAGGTCCTCCATTTGTGTTGAAAAATTTAATCTTGTTAATTAAGGTGGTTTGACAAAGACGGCCGGACTGAGACTGAGAGATGCAATGATTGATAAGTGGGATGATGCCGGACTGTTCTTGGACCTGAGTGCACCTCGATTGTATGGTATTTTGACTTATCGTCAAGGAGATGTCAGGCAATGTCTCATAGATGTTTTCCAAGAATGGATCAGTCGTGGTTCATCTAATTATCCAGTTACATGGGATGGTCTATTGAAACTGCTGAGGGACTTAGACCTTTATTCTTGTGCAAAATCATTAAAAGCAGCATTAATGTGTATTTCATCTTGACACAATCATTTGCACCAAATTTTTGCATATTAACAAATTCATTTGTTTAGAAAAGAAATTTTTCTTTAAATGCTGCCATAAGATTTGATTATCTGTCATAATTTTGAAATCAATCAATCACCTGATGAGCTGGAGAACTCATTGGGGTTTCCCATGAAAATTATCTCATTTTCTGGTGAGCTGAATCCTTCAACATATTCTCTTCCCCTAGGATGGGGCTTAGAGTAGTCTTGCGGGGCCAGAACCTTTACCTAATCACTCTGGCCCGCGAGACTAGGCTGAGAGTACCCTCCCATGCTGCTGAGTGATTGGAATATCCTTCAGATAGCCTAGATGAGACTACCAGGAAAATGCCTAAATATCTTGTTATAGCTAATATTTAAAACTGGGAACAGTTCAATAGGACACACAGAGTTTTTGAGTCTGTTTACTGGGCTACGATTGGCAAATATTTTTAGTTCCATTGAAGTAAAAAATGCCTAGATTAGTATAATAAGGATTAATTGGCAAAGCAAGAAATCATGTCACAAGGGGAAAGTAGCAGGGACTTTTGCATTTGTCATCATTTACTTGTCCTTTGGTTTGTGCTGCAGTCCCACCCATCAGAATGTGAAATATGTAAACCTATTGATTTAATGGGATATAGCCACTGGAACTGGTGGCAGCATACCTTAACAAAAACTGTAACAAGTTAGAAACTGTGTGTTTACCTCAGTCTTAGCCCAGGTTGATATAATTAGTGCCTATACAGAAAATTAGTTGTGGTTATGTTAAATTTGCAGTCAAGTTCACAACAGACAAGGATTGTGAATACAATGATATAACCAACCACATTGGTTTTGGCAGGTATGATATAAGATAATGAGGTAAGGGACTCCAAAATTGCAGCTGCTTGGACCTTTGTCTTTCAAGTAGAACCTGTTGTCCAAGAGTCTCTGTGAGATCTGAACACTAAGTAACCTTGATTTAGAGCATATGTGCAACAATTTTCTTCAACTGTTCCTCTGTCATTATCCCGCAAATAACAATAACCACATAAAAATATTAGCAGTTAAAAAGAGAAAAATGTCCTATTATAATAACCACATAGCTACAACATTTATTATCAACCAATTATATTACACAGTCATATTTTACTTCACTGGGGTATAAAGGACTGACAAGAAGATCTTAAAAAGATCACTCATTATTCTTCCTCCAATTTCTTGCTCGTCATCCACCTTTTCTTGTCATGGATTTTTTAGTCATGCATGCTTTTAGAGCTGCTGCCCATTTTAGTAAATTTACCACAATATGTTATTCATATGCTTTTAGTGTCACCAGTTATCTTGAATCTCCTTTTTATTTCACCACTCAATCTCCAATTATTTTCAGCACCCTATCTTTAAATTTGCTCATTTACTCTTCTTATCGTTAGCTACTTCTTCTAGTCTCTCCATGGACCTAATGAACACCAATTCTTCACAGACTTAGCATGATCCTTCAAAACCTCACCAACATTATCACATTTCTTTCACATGTGTCTGTGCTCTATTGTTCAATTCACAGCAACTCATTTTCCCAATGGTTATTGAACTTAAAATTGTTTTCTGTCAGTTGTGTTACCCCCTCTCAATGGATATTTTACAATTCAGGTATGAGATTGTTTTTGCAACTGGGCTATTTTCGTGGTTTTAAAGCCTCTGGCTATGTATGTGTTGTTGTAACTCCCACTACCCACTACAGCTTTCAATACAAAAAGGAACACTGAGGAATGATATTAACAATTCCTTCAAGTTTCTGCCAATAGCCAAGACAAAATATTTTTATATTGAATAGTCTCAAGCATGAATGCTAAATCTGACTTGTTAATAATTTTCTTCTGCAGTGCATTGAATAATGTTGAATTGGCATCAGCTTCTGGCAGATGAGTCTTTCAACATTCAGTCCAAACCTCTACAAGCTTGGCTCTAGTCTCTGCAAGTAATGGATCACTGCAGTGTTCTCTGTGGTCTAGGTATGTCAATGGATCGTGTTTGTGTCCACAAGCTATGACTGAGAAGCTCAACTGTGGTGGCGGCTATGTCTCCAGTAAGGTCATGTGTGGTTTTGATACTGTGAATGAAACTGAGGCAGTGATGACGGTGGGACAATGTCCTTATGGGTGTGGCCATTTGAACACTGCAGAAGACAAGTATTCCAATGACCTGGATCTGTGCAAGCATTTCAACAGACGTGGAAGTTTGTGCAGCTCTTGTAGTGCAGGTTATTATCTTCTATTATCCTCGTCTTCATTCTTATGACCTGCACTGTGTTGCTTGCACTGGAGAAATAGTCCCCTTTTTATGGAAGTACTTTGTGTTTGTACTTCTATCTTTTACTTTGTAATTGTCTTCTTCAAATTGAATACCTTCACATCTTCTTTCCACGGGTACATTTATGCCAGATTCTATGTTCACCTATGTTTTCACGAGTGTATCTCATGAAGATAGAAGACTCATCAAGATTAGTTAGAAGGTGTATGAAGTTTGTCTTGTCCATTTGTGGAATCTGGAGTCTTGATTTCTTTTATTTCTACGATCATAAACTCTGTCTTCGTACAAACACATTAGTTGCATTGGCTCTCAATTATATTGTAGGTGTGTACCCGCTATTGCTTATGCTGGCAACATTAGGTCTGACCATGCTTTATGACGAGAATTTCAAGCTGCTAGTTCTAGTGTGGAAGCCATTTAAAAGTTTCTTTCATGTGTTCAAGGATAATTGGGACATCAGGACTTCAATTGTAGATACCTTTGTTCGTTTTCTGATCATGTGTAAGTTAAGTTCCTAGGTGTTTGTTTTGACTTGCTAGTACAAGTGAGAGTATACCAATACAGTCCACCTGGCAATGTCTCATCTTTCTGGTGGTTCTACTACGATGCTGAGGTCTTATATTTTGGAAGAGATCATCTTCCACATGCCATACTTGCTTTGGTTGTATTCTTTTATCTTCACTGAAATTCCAGTGCTGATTTTCATTTGTTATGCTTTTGGATTTTATCAAAGACTTTTGCAGATGTTTCCACGTCGCTGGCAAGTCTTCTCCACACATTCATGGATGCCTGTCAAGGTTGTTACAAGAATGGATCAGAATTTGGTACAAGAGATTGCCGATGGTTTTCTGTCGTTCCTTTCCTTGTCCATTTTTCATCGTGCTTATCGTATGCAGCTGCTTTAAGTACTGCTATTTTCCCTCTTCTGTCCGTCATTTTTGTAGTTGCTGGTATAGTTACTATTCAGGTGAATCCTTTCAAACAGAACCAGGAGAGATTGTTGGTATTGTTTGTGGTTTTTTCTCTGCTTGGAGGTTTGGTATACAACAACTTATCAAGTGTAGAAGTTAGTCTCAGTCAAACTCAGAATGTTGGTACTGTTTTGCAGTATTTGACAATTTATTTGGCTTTATCTTGTCTAACTGTTAATTTAGTATATCGTACTATTTTTGGTTGCAAGAAAATGTTTTGGTCTAAATAATATTTTTATATGTATATTCTAATTCTGACACTCAGTAAGTCAATTTATGTTGTAGTGTTTGTATTGCATAGCAATCTTTATTGCAATGGCGTACTCGTAGCCAAGAGAGGTTCTGGGGGTTCGGTAGAACTCACCTTTTGAGTGATCGGAAGTAAATAATTTAGCCAAACCCATATATAGCTTAGAATATCATCAGCTGTTCGATTATGACTGAACTTGTGATGGAATTCCGTGCTATTTTCCTGGATGTACTTCGTACTCTGTATATGGACGCCTAGTCTGAGTCCAAGTGACCTAATAGACATTCAGCTCCTGGCTATGCAAGACTTCGCTGTCAACACGTCATGAGTAAAGTTAGCTACATTACATCTGTTTCTTTATAAAGCGTAACGTAATGCACTTGTTAAATAACCTATAGTAAGCCGGTTATGGGAGGTTGTTATATTGCTAGCAGTTTACCGTTTTTCGGTCGATTATTAACATTTTGAAATAGAACAACTTATTAGCTTTGGTGCGGTTATTATTTTTTGTTTTTATATCACAGAAGAATAAATGAAGGAAACAAAAGTGAGTGTTTTTTTGTGTCTTAGAAATCCGAACACCCCAATGCAAACTCCTGGCTACAGGCCTGAATGGATATATTTTTTAATGTATGTAATTCATGTGGCTCATTGCAGGCTCTATTCTTTCATTAATTTGGAGTGTGAGAATGGAAATGAACTACATATGTGTTAATGAATAATGTAATTGTGTAATGAATATGCACCCTTATACCCTTCTCTTTCTTTTTTTTTTGTTTCTACACTTTTCCTTTATTATTTTCTTTATCATACTAGCTAACTAGCGCTGAGGGTTTGCACTTCAGTGCTCTAGTTTTTATATCTTAATGCGTGATGCAAGATTATATATCCAAATTTGGCAATACAATGCACTTTATAAAAGCCTAACTTCCTACCAAAGCTGCAGATAAGAAGCTACCATAAGCAAATTTAATTAAGTTATAAAGTTTTGGACAATCCAGTTTTGTGGGTATGATCAGCCAAAAAAAACTTACCTAATTTGTACTTAGTAAATATTAATGCACAAAGTTAGTGGAACAGATTTTGTGTCACACACATGGAAATGACCAATAAACACAAAATGACCAACAAACACAAAATGATCAATTGTGTGATCTTTGATTTTACTCACCAGGTACTGACATTTATAACATAGGTCTTTCTATCTTACCCAAACTTCCTGTTAAAGGAATAATAATCCAACAGAATGTGCTGAAGTCTGTACTAAACGTTTGTCTTCATCTAAATAAGCTAGCAAGCTCTAGAAGTGGATCCAGATGTGACATCATCATTGCCAAAGAGTGAATTAGTTGCGATCTTTCAGATGCTGTTTATCTGCTCTGCGTGTGACTATCATGGCTTTTTATCTTTTCCAAAGACTGGTAGCTAGGTATACTTTATTTCAAAATGCATGCTATGGCCACTCGGTAGGATGTAAAAAAACCCCAACAGCTGTTCAATTCCTACAGGAAGTCCGCTCATCCACACCAGGACTGGTACAAATGGATAGTAAGTATGAGAGGATTACAGAAATAGAATATCTTCACTTACTGCATTGTGGCGTCAATGGTTACATTACTGTTGGGTAGCCCAGATGTGGGCCAATTCATCTGAGGTGGATCTCTGTGAGCCACTCCCTTCACCTAAAACTAGTGGCTGGAAAACAAATGATAAATTAATGTAAGAGTTTGACTGGGAATGTTCCACAGTACAACAGAATGTTCAAGAGACCAGTGATTTTTCTTACCCAGATGTGGATGCTTTGGAGGGGAAAGAAATGTGGACCTGGATGCCAGTGCCTGAAATGCCTGAACATAACTATTACTCCTTAGAAGAGCCCGATTCCTCTGAAGAGTCAGAATCCACCAGTGAGAGTGATGACAACATTGAAACAGAAATTATACCAGATATACTTGATGAACTAAAAGATTTTTCAATTGAATTCTAAGCCAACACTATATAGCTATAGCTATTTCTTTCGGGGATTTCAGTTTTGTACCAGATAAGTCACTAAAGTATTTGTCATCAATTTTAATAATTAGTATTGAAGTTAGGTGTCCCACACTTACTTGCAAAAATATAGACTGTGATAAGTCCATTAAAAGATGAACAATTTTTAACAACCAAAGATCACGTCCAACTTGCTCGGCCATCTAGTACCGCTGAAGTAGCAAATTGGCCGATATATAGATGGTGTTAATCATAGGCTATAGATTTAAGCGCATTTTGACAGTATATTATTCACTAATTAAAAGCAGCGTAAGTTCTAGCTTTCAAAGAGGAGCTCTGAACTGCACGGTTTGGCACCGCAGGGTAAGGCGTCGATGGTCTAAAAAAACAAAAACAAAACATTCCGCAAAATTACGCAAACTGGCCGGATATGCCGTCACTGATTACATAACATCTTTCAGGAATTGGGCGGAACTGTTGGGTAAAAAGGTGAATCCACAGTGTTTGTTACTGCTCATCACTTGAGTTTGAACTGCTGCTGCGTTGTTGACTGTTGAAACAAAAAGAAGTAGTATTTCAGAGTGTATTGTAGTTGCTAGGTTAAGACCAATGGCCTCCATCAGCTCAGCAGCCAGTAGGTCAGGCAAAGACACTGCTGAGTACCAGGCTGTGAGGGGCCACTTTGGTCCTCTAGTGAAGCAGTGTCAGCATGTGCTACCCAACTTGGCCAATGAATTGTTCAAGAAAGATGTTATTAGCAAGATGGAGTACAACGCTATTATACAAATGGTCCAGTCCACATACGGCACGGCTGTAAACATGATGAATATGGTGCTCACCAAAATTGAATTAAACAGCTCTAGTTTCCACTTACTGGTGGAGTGTTTGAGAGTAGCTGGACTAAATAGCATCGCTGATGATCTAGGGACTGCTTTGAGTGAAGATTTCACTTTTAATGGTGGGTCTAGGTTAGCACCAAAGGCTTCCTTAAGCTCACCAGTCAGTGGGTCAAGAGGTGAAAACACTTCTGAGTACAAGATTGTGAAGGACCACTTTAGTCCTCTGGTGAAGCAGTGTCAGCATGTATTAGCCAGCTTTGCCAATGAATTATTCAGCAGAGAGCTCATCACCAAGATGGAGTGCCACAATGCCATAGACAACTCGCAGCCCATATACAATAGGGTTGTGCTCATGTTGCACAGTGTGCTCACTAAAATAGAAAAAAACAGCTCTTGTTTCCACTTACTAGTGACATGTTTGAAAATAGCTGAGCTTCACAGCATTGCTGATGATCTTGAGACTGCCTTGAGGGAAGAAAAGAATTTAAGGGTTGCCTTAAATAACCCTGAGGTTTCCTTTATGTACATAGCAGCAGACTTGGAGAACCTAGATGCTGCCAGGGGAAAACTAGCTGCCCTAAGGGAACTAGCTGCTGAGGGGGAAGCCACCAAGGGGAAACTAGCTGCTGAAAGGGAACTAGCTGCCCTCAACAGGGAACTAAGGGTGCAAGAGGCTGCAGTGAGGACACTAAAGGCTGTCTTAGAGGGTAATCTAACTGCCATGGGGTTAGATCTGGGACTAGCTGCTGAGGGGGAAGACGCCAAGTGGAAACTAATTGCTGCCCTCAACAGGATACTTAAGGAAAAAGAGGCTACCATGATGGAAAACGAGGCTACCATAATGGAAAAAGAGGCTACCATGAGGGAACAAGAGGCTACCATTAGTGAACAAGTGGCTACCTTGGTGGAAAACGAGGCTACCATAATGGAAAAAGAGGCTACCATGAGGGAACAAGAGGCTACCATGAGGGAACAAGAGGCTACCATTAGTGAACAAGTGGCTACCTTGGTGGAAAACGAGGCTACCATAATGGAAAAAGAGGCTACCATGAGGGAACAAGTGGCTACCATGAGGGAACAAGTGGCTACCATGAGGGAACAAGTGGCTACCTTAGAGGGTATTCAAACTGCCTTGAGGGAAGATCTGGGACATTCTCTTTCTGTGTCAAGCTCTAGTCCGCTTCCTCTGAATGTTGTGACCACTAGCAGTGTTGGAGAAGCTGATATACCTGCTACAAAGGTAGAGATAGCATATGAAACGTGGAGGACCTCAGACAGCCACAAGTCAGGTTAGAGTGTGCTATACAGAAATTTTATTCTTACCATTTCTAGATTCTATTTTCATTTTTTGGAAGGAGAGAGGAAGGGGGTGGGCGGTGTTTAGGCTCATCCCCTTATCTTAAACAGCATCTGCCAGCACCTCCCCTCCCCCAATCCTCCGGCTTTTGTGCTATTGCATGCTGGCCTGTTTAATCGCTATTCTGTC
>WLWD01005045.1_pt1 | contig 35689 bp, 31 predicted proteins | sample 6712731 | NCBI WGS metagenome assembly WLWD01 (sample SAMN12718690, study PRJNA576275) | sponge metagenome | isolation source: marine sponge | host: Mycale hentscheli | place: New Zealand: South Island, Marlborough, Capsize Point | collected 2014-11-01 | reverse complement strand
TGTCCATTTGTTGCTGAATTGAGAACATCTGACATGTGCTGTTTTTGCTCTTCGCTTATTCTTTTATAGCACCTAACCCCATCCAAACTCCTATGTCCAGTATTGGACATGATTAGCTGCTCCTCAATGCCATTTTGAAATACCCGTGTGGCATTGGTTACTCTGAGTGAGTGGTTTGTTTTATATCCAGTCACCCCTGCTTCTTTGCAAATTCTATTTACTGTTCCTGCCAAAGTATTATGCCCCACAGGTACTTTGGAATACCAAATATTGTTCTTCAATTTTCGAAGTGGTGACAGGTAAAAACAGGTTGGTCCCGATGGCCGGTGGCTCACATATTTTTGAAACAACTTAACCAGGCATCTACTGGGATTTTCCTTGTTTTCGTAGCAGGTTACTTCTTTTGGCTTTATTTTGCGATGCAGCAATCCCCCTTGGTTATTTTTGGAATAGTTTTCCGTATAAACTAGGCGAGCTGGACCACCGCGGGGAGGACAAATCAGCTCTAATTGTGTGATTTGAAGACTGCGGTGCTCTTCACCACTGCGTAGTGCGAAGTGAATTCCACAGAGAAAGAGCAAAGTGTCTAGTAGCACCTGTGGGGATTTATCTCCTAGTACACCTTTTTCCCAAAGTAGGGTTTCCTCTTCAATAGTGATGGGCTCTGCTTGTTTCCTTTTTGCTCCTAAACCAGTAGAGCGCAGACGCTTCATTTCGCCATCCAAAGTCCTCTGAAAGCCAGCAAAAGTGTGGGACTTGAATATGTTTATTTCAGGCCTATTCTGACGAATATATCTAAGTAACCCACAACAGATGTTGTATAAAGTATCGGGAGGATAGCAATCGCCGTTAGCTTTCCTAGCTTCCAGGACAAACTTGCTCAGCCAGTAGTCAAGTTCTCTAGGTAGCGTTATCATGAGATGTGTGGGCCATTCACTGTGTGATACGCAAGTTTTATGCCTGTGAGCACTCCACTCTTTCCAAATATTTACAGCCCAGCTTGTACTTTTGTCTGTATTTTTGGGGACAGAACTCAATTTTGCTTCTTGGAGCTCACTATCACTGACTGGAGTGGCAAAGCGAGATGTAGGCTGATTAAGGGACTCTAGGAAGATGGAGTCAGGTTTCGGGTAGTTTAACTGGGCTAGAAATTTGTCGCAGTCAAAGTGAGACAAAATAGTGTCTAGCTCGTCCTCTTCCATAGCACTTTTTGGTTGCTACAGAAAAAATGGTTGTTATGCGTTTCTTATAGCCTAGAGCCATGGTACAAGTCGGTTGCACCGCTCGGTGCCCCCCCCGCGTCGCGCGACGGCCGATTAAACTGCTCGGGCTCTTCGGCCTCCGCGCTTTCCCCCCCCTGTGCTGCGACACACTGCCATACCGACAGCACACCCGCGTGATGGAAACTCATCCCCCTTAATAGTGCCCGTCGAAGGAAGCATCACTATTAGCACCCACCACTTTTTCATAAAGGAGCCTAGCCCATTTCACCCCTTCTTGAAAAGAGCCCCCTCCCCCCACCCCCCATCCTTAATAAACCCTAGATCTACCCCTGAGTAGTTACATAAATTATTTCCCAACTAGGCTTTGTGAAGTTCTGGGTCATGGAGAATTTGGGACAGTTTATAGAGGAATATGGTATAAAGATAATTTGAATTCATCCGTTAATGAAACTGAGAAGAAGAGATCACCAGAGGATGTGGCAGTGAAATGCATCAGTGATCATACTGGCAACGAGGAGCGAGTGAAGTTTCTGAGAGAAGCGGCCATCATGGCTCAGTTTAACCACCCTAACATTGTCAGCATTCTCGGCATAGTCATGGAATCTCAGGTATACTTAGCCTCATAAATAATTATTATTATTAAACTGCGTAATTTTAAATATCTTATTTTAAAGTTGCTAGTTCAAATGCAAATTATACATATACATATAATATATAATTATTATAATAAAATTTTGCATTTGAACTATATATTATGTTTTTGTTTTTATTCAGTTAAAAATTGTTGTGAATCTAATGAAGGATGATCTCAGAAGACATCTGCTCTCCCTTCGACCAAAAAGGTACGACATCGTGTGTATTATTAAATATGATTACAAAAATGTTTAGGAAAAACATAATGCATTGGTATAATAGTCTAGTTACTTCCAATGCTCATTTATAAGCAAATTATTTAATTTACGTGACATGATATTAGTAGGTTTCGTCGGTGCGTATCTGTGATTAAAGTATTTGAAAACATAATTAGTGATTAGCAATCCGTCAAATTTGACAAAGTGAGCCTAGAGTCATTGTTATCAAATGAAGACAAGCATTATCAAAGATGATTACCAAATATACTTATAGATTTAGTTCACAACATTATGCCTAAACTAAGGTGTTGTAAAAAAATTTTTTTTCTCCACATGTTAGCTATAAAATGACTATTTCAAAACATTGTTTTTTAGCACATACAAGTGGTTACTCAGTGTTAGATATCAAATAATGTTGATAACAGCATCTATGAAATGGCTTTTCTGGTGATGTGAATGGTATAGAGTGAATGAAGTGCCAGCAGAACTTGGCCCTACTCTCCTCAGCTACTCCAGACAGATTGCCTTCGGGATGCTTCATCTTACTCTCAAGTCATTTGTCCATCGAGACTTAGCTGCCAGAAATATTCTAGTATCCAGTGATGGAACTCTGTGTAAAGTAAGCTAGCATCGCTGTATATTGTAAGAAAAGAAAGAATGATGTTGCCATAATAGCAATATTTATTATTGTGATACTAATAATAACGTAGAAACAGAGTGGGGAAATAACTCAAATTGGAATTTTTTCATCAGCTCACAATGAAAGTTCATTTATTTTGAGCTAATTTTGGACTTCGAGTTTGAAATGATATCCAAATCTATTCTATTAACTACACTCTAATAATTGCTCTATAAAAACATTAGTGTTGTTGTATGCCATTCATCAATGTATTAGTGAGCCTACTCTATAAAATTAATATTTTAATTAAAAAAAAAAGATTTATTCACACTTTCAGAACAAACTATTCAGAAGCCTATCATTCTATTTTATGTTCTTCTTATAATTAGTATTAAATTACATGTTCATATTTTAGTCTAGCTAAATTGCCACCATTTCAACACCCATCACAACAATTGTTGTATACTGATTGGAACTGTCTCTACAGCTCTACTGAGAATTTGTTTAAGTTATATTTTAACAATTATATTAAAATAAATGTGATGAAGTGAAATTAGAATGAAACAGAGAGTGGCTCTAGACAAATAGAGAAACTAAATGCTATTTAGGGAAGTTCACAGCTTTATGTCAGTTGCATCAAAAGTGATGGTGTTTGTGTTGGCAAGTAGTTTGGTTAGCTATATCTTATGCAGAGCTAAATGACATATACTAAAAAAACTCTTGTAAGTTTAGTTGTCATTTTGTGCATGTCCGTGAGATTTTTTTCATTAATTAATTGCAGTTAATATTTTCTGTAAGAAACTATTGGAACTGGATGTGTTCTTGCAACATAATCACAAATTAGTGTGTGAAATTAGCTATAGTCATCTTAATGTAATGAAGACACATGTTTATTTCCTCATACTAGCGAGCACAAGAAAGCTACATCTTTGTTTGTGTGGTATTTGTTTCAACGCAGTACTAATTGGTAGATTGCAGATTTCGGTCTTTCTCGTGATCTTCATGAAAGTAACTATTATATTACTCGCGGTGGAAAAATCCCAGTGAAGTGGACAGCTCCTGAGGCCATTAATCATCGCAGATATTCCAATGCAAGTGATGTGTGGAGCTTTGGATGTGCCCTATATGAGATTTGGTCACTAGGACACAAGCCGTTTGAAGATTACAGTAACAAAGCGGTTAGTAGTCTTCATTTTTGTTACATGATTGTATATAATTTCGTTAGATCGACTCAGGGCAAAAACGTGAATTTCCTGTAGTCACGTTTTTATGAAATTTCATGTTTCTCCACTTTTCTGGTAGAAGATAGGGCTAAATGACCTATAATGCAGGGCATTGAGCCCTATCCTCTATGGGAAAAGTATAGAAAAAATATGAAATTACCTAAATACGTGGCTACAGGAGATTCAAGTTTTGCCCTGTGATTTCTCTCCATTTTCTTGTGCTTCTTTTTTTTTTAGGTTGTAAAATTACTTAAGACTGGTTGCAGACTGCCACCACCTCCTGGAACTCCACGATCTATTTATGAAATCATGATAGGATGTTGGTAAGCCAATGATATGTATAGCCTACTACTAGGTAGCGGTAACAACAGTAAGGTAATGCCTTATCAAAACAATACTGTATTGAAGAGCTACTACTTAATTATAGAAATGTTCAGATGATTAAGAATAAAAAGCATCACTCGTTTTTTATATTTCTAAATGTAAAGATTTTTCTATTGCTTCAAAATAATTCGCTACTTTAATTATTCATACATATTGTTAATTGTTATTTTATGGACAGGCATCCTGATGAGAGCAAACGACAGTCTTTTCTTAATATTGTTGTGGCTCTACAGAAGCCGGACTTCCAAATATTAAAATGGCCGGAGTCTGAGGGTGATGGACTCTCAAGAACCTTAGGAGCTGATTTGCATCATTCCAATGAGCTCTACTTGGACTTACAGAACAAGTACAAAAAAAAGCATCGAAGGACGTTTACAAGAAAATCTTCAGTAAATTCAGTATCCAAACCGGATGTTGAAGGAACAAAAACAATAACAGAATAATAACTATATTCATGTATTACTACTGAAACTCATCACTCAATAATATTAAAAAAAAATGTAAATTAAGTACCATCCTTTGTTGGTAAAGGGTTTCATAAATTAAACTTGATCTGCGGATTTAAAGCTGAGTAACGATTAGTCTCGCAAGCTAGATTCCTTTCCCCTACATTACGATGTTTATAATGGTTATTCTACTTGCGGTTGGGATGATAGCTGCTGTAGATGAAATTGCTATCGGAGAAGTAGACGACTCTTTGCTGCTTAGATATTTCAGAGTTCGTAAATCCAACGGGAGTGTGGCGGACTTGTACGTTAACAGTGGAGGCTTGTACCTGCTACCACAACTGCCTTCAGGCGGTACAGTGAGAAGTATCTGTGGATTTGGTTACGTTACAGAGAAACACCAACCTCTTATTTTTAGACCAATTAATAGTCAAGAAATTGACCCTCTCACAACTATAAGACTATTTTCTTATGTAGTCTTGATCAGAGCAGTTCCTGAAAATAAGAATTTCTATGAACTAGTTTACCCTCCAGCAATTTTAGCCCATGGCTTCAGCAGTAACTGCATAGGTCTCTCTGATGGGTTGCAATGGGAGGCACAGGTAGGAGATCGTATTGGAGTATTTATACCAACTGACTGTGTGATGGTGGACTCAATTCATGAGGAGGTTTTTGTCTCGCAGGAAGTTCGAAACCAGTTCATTCAGTTGTGTCCCTCCCAAGTTAATCTCGTAGCCAACGAAAGTGAATCTTATGGAGCGTATGTTGGAAACTCATCATCTCTAAGTGTGGATGATCTTATTGATAACTTAATACTAAGTTCAGATCAGTTTGAGAACATTACAGTACATATTAATATCAATATCACTGCCATAGCAGAAAGAGGTAAGGTGTCATTGGTATGAATATGTCAACCAATAAGCAGATTTAAAAAATACAAATGAGAAAGTAAGCTCTTTGGACAACATCGTAAAGTACGATTTTAGTGAGCTGACTATTTTATAACTACTTGTAATTAAATCTCTACTTTTCTTATCCTCTTTTAATTTTTGTTTCTCTTCCTGCCTAGCTAGGATCTGACACAATTACTGTATTTAGCTATTTGATACTGGGCCTTGCCTTATAGATCTATAGTAGGACTATCAAAGGAGGGAACAAAGGTATGGACTATACAATAATCACTAGAAGTCTTATGAAAAAAATAATTACAAAGTGATGGCTTAAATAGTGAGATTCGACTTGATAAATGATTAATTGTAACTATTTGACATGCCTTGTGTATAGTAGCTACAATAGTGACATTGCATTCCAATGCCTGTATATGATATGAGTAGAGTGAGTTATAATAACTAACCATAGTATATGAGTGTGCATACAATGATCATACTTCCAAATTTGATCACCAGTACACATCTATCCTATACATTTGACCTTATATGGCTAAATGCTTAGCAATTAAAAGCCTCAAAAGCTAAGTTATTGAGCGACGAAATTATACATGTGAATCATCACCTCTCAGATTTACAAATGGCAGCTACTAGCTTGCAAAAGTTGTGATAACTCGCTGCACCTACCGGGATGCCCACTAATTGCAATTACTGAATTAATGTTTTCCTTCGGAAATTCCAATTTTCTTGGCCACAAAATATTTCTGTAGCTTCTAGAAGGTTGTCCATTTAGTATTCACCCAAGCATTAGTCATGGCAACATACAATGTTCATTGTTCTTATTAACGAACACAATAATAATAGTTTGAACATTTGTTATCACGAGGTGTATGCGTAAATATTTGGAAAGTAGTAGCTATCAATAAATATAGAAGCACATTTTTGCAGATAGTTTATATAATTTTGCTAAAATCATCAAAAATATAATAATAAAATCACTGATTATCATATTTTTTTAGTTTCTTCGACTTATCTCATCAACATAGTCACACCAGTGAGTATAGCAAGTAAGTCTGCATCCTAATGCATATAGTTCCTAATGACGTTTTGTCCCTATTCTAGGTGGACTCTCACTGATTGGAGTAATTCTAGTGGTATCAATGGTGTCCTATTGCATTGCTGTTAAGAGAAAGAAATCAGGTGAGTTGATATTTGGGACGGTTTGAGATCTAGTAATAACAGGGTCATAGGAAGCACTATATTACCTTAATTTAAGTGATCAATTTACACGCTGTATCATATAGATAAAGTTGTAATAGTAACCTACTACCACATAAAATAGTTAAGATTAATATACTACCATACTAGTTATATAACAATAACTAGTGGTGTGCTTGAGCACAAATGGCGAGCGAGCCTTAAACTACACTATTGTTCAATGATTGATTTTAACAACTAACACTCAAGCTACTAAAATAAAGTCGAGTTTTTAAATTACTTATGCGGTAAAGGGGCTTCAATGCCATAGTAACCGCCGCAACTGTTTGAATTGAAAAAGAAGCAACAAAATCAAGTCACTTTATTTAAAGTTTTCTTTGTGACATTCTTAGTAGTAGTTGTAACGCACAATACTTTCACACAACTGAACATAGCTACCTACGCAAGACTTACCTTCGTGGTTCATCTAGTGGACAATGAATTTACAAGTTAATGCTGTTGAGTAGGGCTTATAACTGTGACAAATAGCGACTAACTGAATAGAAATGGAGCTCCCAAAAGTTTTTGCGTTTTAACTGCACCCGCGGTATACAATTCAATTTCTAAGGTGATACGGGTAATGGTCGCTAAACCGGAGGATTCTGTTTAGTGAATTGGGACGGGGTCGAACGCGGAGCGAACACTGACCCTCCGTATTTTTGTGTTCGCTCCGCGTTCGACCCCGTCCCAAAATGACATACTGTACATACGTCCAAACATATATATAAATAAATAAACAAACATCCCCGATTTTCAATTGTGTTACCCCTGTAAGTGTCTCGCTCGCTACGCTCGCTCGCCAAATTAATAATCACAAGTACATTACTATTACTACTAATAATTATGATAGCAATAAAGTAGAGTAAATAACATACTTTTCTAATTCTTTCATTAAAAAGCTAAAAAAAAAAACACAGCCAAAAAATTGGCAAAATTGTGTGAAATAGGTTAACACAAAGTAAAAGTTTATCCCAATGAAGTTCATGTGTAGCCACTTAGATACTAAACCAGGCAGTTAGCGATACTAGTTTTACCAATGTTCTCTGAGATAGAGAATTCCACAGACTGGTATGTTCTTATTAGGCTTCCTACTTACCACAGGCTCTATGATCACTAAACATCACCAATAAAACTATACATCATAAGATACCAAACAGGTGCCCATGAGAAAGGGGTGTGGCTAATTGCAGCTTACGTCTATTGAGCTGAAAAGTTGAACTGCTATGGCTGCATGTTTAGTTAGATCATTCTGTCTTATGACTCTGAAGGATGCATTGTCGTGATAGCAAACATGTGGCGAATTGTAAGAAAACAATCCCGACTTTAGGCTGCACTTAATTTTAGGGAAAGGAAAATACATTTTTATATGTTTTACTCACCACAACAATTAAGCAGCAAGATAAATTATAAGTATATTTATATAAATTGTATATAAATTATATAAATTATATCGGCAATATTTAATTAATTCTGTAGCTCATTTGAAGTCTTCACATATGGAAGATGTGTATGAAGAAGTTGATCACTACAGTAGGATTAATTTAAGTCCGGGAGTTTATAATTTATGCTACCCAAAATCAGTACAGCCACCTATACCTCTGAGAAGCTTTGCTCCAAGAAATGGCAATATTCCAACTTCTAGAAATGTAAGCTATGAACAAGTTATTGAGAAAGAAGAAAGAGATCCTAATTGTGGTGACAATGTCCAAACAGCTCATGATAAATGTCAGGAAAATGTTTATTACAAAATAAATAGAGCTGATAATAGGAATTCTGAAGTTGAATCATCACCTTCCCATCTGCCAGTGCCATTGCACCAGAATGCAGCTAATACAGTAACACTTTCTTCTACTATGTTGGATTACAACAATGCTTATAATGATCCAATTAACTTCTTTTCCGGAGGCAACCCAAAGACTATAACAACAACGTTATGATGCAGTATATAAAAATGAGAATAATTAGATTTGTATACTTGAGTGTTTTCCTAAAACAGTATTTTATGGTAATTTTAAGCATGAAAATTATAATAAACAGTTTTGCAATGTTAATTGGAAGCATGAACATCTTAATGATAACTAATGATTAGATTTCATGCTCATAGTCAGAAACTTCCAAGAAGGTGCTTGCCTATACGTATGCAATTAAGCTACAGAAGGAAACTTGTATTTGATGGAAGCATATATACTAGTGTGATGTGCTCTACTAGCACAAAATAGCGAAGCGAGCGATGCATGTTTCCTGTAATTGCAGCTATTCCATGCATGCTTGGTGTGGCTACAAAATACTGTCAGATTCTTTACTTTGCGACCTGTTTCTGTTTCGTTTTAGCTCTCCTCCTCCTTGCCCTGTCTTTTTCATTTCTTATCGCTCTCCTTACTAATTTTTCTTCAGGAGTTTCTAACGCTCTCTGTTCAGGACTCGGGAGCCTCCACCTGAACAAGGGACAAAGACTGAGAGAACAGTAATTGAATCATACGCACGCACTGATGTAAGCACCCTTTACCTATCAAACTTACATAATGATATTCATGCGTCAACCATCCGGTGTATCATTGTGTGCCTCACTATATATGAAATTGTATGTGTATGCTAAAATTATTATTAGTTAATGTTAATTCCGTCGCAAGCGCTCCAAGTGCCAGCGATAGAGTTAGCTTAGCTGGTAGTCTGGTCCTTCGAGTCAAGAACTACTTTATTCAATTAGCCATTATCTGAGCGGGATTTACGACCCGTTCATATGGTCCTTCGAGCCCGATACTGCTAGACTGCGGAAGGAGTTCCAGCCGAAGTTCTACCACTGCTATATCATCAAGGATCATCTATCTACAACAAACATCGGACGACTCCCTGAACTAAAGGAATTCTATTATCTACTATAACAACTAGTTCAACTTGAGTGTGCTCATTTAAAAGAGTTGGTGGCAAATTTTTTAAAAAAGATTTCACTAAACTAACAAAGATTTCACCTTGCCACCAGCTCTAGAGATCTTGAGTTGCACAATGGAAGAATTAAAACTCATCAATGAACTCACCAACATTAACTCTGTAAAAGGAAAACGAAAGTTTCGAAGAGGAAAAATCACGAGGATCAAGACCCGGATTGACGAGCTACAACTCCTCCCATTTCATAACCTCGATGAAGATATAATCTCAGAACTCCGTTCAGACTTCCAGCGAGAAACTACAATACACTCCCATCTTCAAATGCGGTACGAAACCCTGCTAGAGGACCAAGGAACATCAGAAGAAGACATGGAGGAAGAGATGTCTACAGCTGAAGACCTAAGGGCACAGCATCGTGCATACCTCCTCAAGCTGGACCGTCTGGAAACTAAACTCTCTCATTACATTGAAGCCTCACTGATCGAGAAAGATTACACAGAGCTGCTCGAGCTTGACCCATCAACTAAGATTTATGAGAAGAATAGTACCAAGTTCTCCTCCAGAGTGTCCACCTACATTTCTAAAACCTTTAAGTACCGAGATGATGAAGATATCTCTCCTCTACGGGAATCAATGCAAGGTCAACTTTCAAGGATCAATAAAGCCCTCTGTGAATACCAAATGGCTGCCTTGGAGAAAGAAGCACCTGCTCCAGAGAAGAGGGAAACAGTCACAACATCGGTGGTAAATGCAAAACCTCGATTCGAACTGGACTTACCAAGGTTCATGGGATCACCTGTAGACTGGCACTCTTTCTACAAGTTATTTTCTACTACAATCGAACAACATGGAAAATACCTCACAAAGGAAGAAAAACTTTGTCTCCTTCTGAAATCAATGAAGGATGAAGGAGCAAGGAAAATAGTCCAACTACACTCACAATCAGATGATGGTTATGACAACGCCATCAAGGCACTTATCAACAACTTTGGACGACTTTCAGTCATCTATCCCCATCATGTGCGCAAGATTCTGCAGACCGACTCCTACGGTTATGACCGAGAAAGCTTTACTCGTATCAGACAACGATTTCTACTGGCCTATGAGTCTATGGAAACAATGAAGGCCAACACATTGTCTCAATTTTTTGCCGCCGTCGCCCAAGAAGACTTTAACGACAAGCTACGTGAAGAGTGGACGAAACACGTAGCAAGCTTCGAGCAACTACCAACGCTCAAGGAGTTGATCGAATTCCTAGAGCCACTCGAATATTCCATGCTGTTCACTTCAACCAACTCTACTTCTTCTGCTGAAAAGTCTACGTCCAAGAAGCAAAACAACCCAAAACCTTCTAGCAACTCCAAACCAGTCCTTAAAATTCAGTGCAAATTGTGCCACGAGTCTCATGGATTACAACGCTGTCCTATCTTCCTAGGATATGACATAGATAAGAGGAACAAGTGTATCCGAAAATTAAAATGGTGTGTCAACTGTCTGCATCCATCACACACTTGCAACAATTGTTCTTCAAGTTTCACATGTCGTCACTGCCACAAGAAACACCACTCCCTCCTTCATAGAGATGAAGTGGGACAGACTCAATCAACGAATTCACTTGTGATTGCCAGAAAACGAGAACCACCTTCAACCTAACCAAGTCTATCTAATAGCACTTCAACTTCAAACTCATCCACCAACATAACGTCTCCCATTCCAAACAACTCTACTACAGTGGAACCACCAACCATTGCTTTTATAAACACTGCTGTCGTGTCCATATCAAATGGACCAAGACAGCGCCAAGCCCGGATTGCTCTCGACACTGGAGCTTCATCTTCACTCATAACGGAATCCCTCGCATCTCACCTAAAACTCAAGAGGTACCCGCAGAGACTTCTCATTGAAGGAGCCTACGGTGGAGGAACTAGTCGTAACTATGTTCAAGCAAAACTTCAATCCATAGCGGACCCTAACCAATCGGTAACTCTACGACTATCTGTCATATCCAAACTCCCTACGGCATATCCTCCTCTACGTAAAGAGGACATCGCAACAGACATTCATATCAAAGATCTTCAATTGGCAGAACCATCTTTTGGCGGACCCCTCGATGTCCTGGTGGGCAGTCTAGACTGCTGCAAGTGTATTCTGGGATCTTTCCGATATCACACAACTCCGGATATTGCAGTTTCGCCAACCATCTTTGGGTGGACAGTTACTGGTCCTTTGGACTACCAGCCTCCTACACAAGTCCTCAAGATACAACTTCGGGAGGATCCTCTTCAACAAGCACTTCTACAAATGTGGGAACTGGACAAGACCCCGGAGACTCAAACTCAAATCAAACCAGAAGACGAGACAGCAGTTCATCACTTTCAAGACACATTTCAACAGGAATCAGATGGACGATACAAGGTACAACTCCCTAAAGTCAACAATCCACCTGTCCTTGGAGAATAACGTCATAGCACCGTGAAGCGATTCTTACAAAATGAACGCTCTCTCCAAAAGAAGGATGAATTACAAAACTTCAACAAAGCTCTACAAGAATACGTCACACTTCAGCATGCTGAGCAAGTTCCATCTTCCGAACTCCTCAATCCAAAGGCCTACTACTTACCTGTACACGGGGTGTTTAAAGAGATGTCAACCACTACAAAGCTGAGACCCGTTTTCGACGCCTCGGCGAAGTCAACCTCTGGAGTAGCCCTCAACGACTTATTGCTGACGGGACCCAATCTGTACCCACTTCTGACAGACATCCTCATCCGGTTCCGAACCCATACCATCGGTTTCAGCGCGGACATTTCCAAGATGTTCCGGGAAGTGTTGCTCCACGAAGACGACCGAGACCTGCATCGATTTCTAATCCGAGGAACAGACGGACAGATCCAAGACCACCGAATGAAGAGGTTAACATTTGGGGTCAAGCCATCACCCTTCTTGGCTACCAAGGTTATCCAACACCTAGCCGAAAGCCACTCTGCAACACATACTCAAGCGTCACGAGCAATTCTTCGGGATTTCTACGTGGACGACTATCTTGCTGGTGCCTCTACCATGGAAGAAGCTACTGCCATCAGAAAGCAGCTATGTGACCTCCTCAATATAGCTGGCATGAAACTCAGAAAATGGAGAACCAGCAACGATGAATTTCGGAAGACGATCCCCAATGAACTTGTTGAAACAGAAGACTTACATCTATCATCATCATCAAGCCAAGCACCAAAGGCACTTGGAATCCATTGGAATGTTACCATGGACCAACTTCACATCTCCATCCCAACTCCTTCGACCAACTCCAAAGTCACCAAGAGACTCATAGCCTCGGAGTCTGCTAAAGTCTTCGACGTACTTGGGTTCTTTGCTCCTTCTACGATACTACCAAAGATCCTTCTCCAGAACTTGTGGCAACGTCAACTTTCATGGGACGAAACAGTACCTGACTCTATTCTTCAGCAGTGGAAGGATTGGATCATAGACTTGCCACAGATCAACAACCATTCAATCTCAAGAAGATACACTCTCAACCTGAGTCCTGTCATCCTTACCTCACTTCATGGGTTTTCAGACAACTCCAACAAGGCCTATGGAGCGGTCATTTACATGCGCCAGATCCATGAAGATGCTACGATATCGGTTTCTCTCGTAATGGCGAAGGCGAGAGTTGCCCCACTCAAACCCATCACAACTCCTAGAGCAGAACTTGTGGCAGCATATCTTCTCTCAAAACTACTGAACTACACTGCCAACCTCCTCAACATATCTCAACCTCAGACATACGCATGGACAGATTCATCAATTGTCTTGTGCTGGCTACGAAAATTGCCATCTACACTCAAAACATTCATAGCTCACAGAGTCTCCGCCATCCAAGAAGCACTTCCAGCCTCGAATTGGAGATATGTCCATACCAAGAACAATCCAGCGGACCTTCTCAGTCGAGGAATCTCTGCTAAACTTCTATCAACACAAGATCTCTGGTGGCATGGACCCACTTGGTTATCACTACCTCCTCAAGACTGGCCAACTCATCAACTATCTCCTCCAATGAATCTACCAGAAACTCGAGTCGTCATCAATTTGGCTTCACTTTCACCATCAAAGCCTCCAGAACCCACTCTCTGCGAACATTACTCTTCATTCGAACATCTGACTCGCATCCTATCCTGGATTCGACGATTCATCAATAACTCAAGGAGGACATTCAATGAAAGAACACTCTCCAAAAGCGTAACATCATCTGAAGTCGCTGAGACAAAGAAGTTTCTTCTCCGTCTGTCTCAACAGCAGACTTATCCAGAAGTGCTACAGAACCACTCCAAAGGAAAGACTCTATCCAAAGGACACTCCTTATCAAGATTCCGTATCATCATAGACTCCGATGGACTCATCAAAGTCTGTGGACGTCTTCGAGACTCCAAGTCTCCACGAGAACCAAAGAAGCTCATCCCCCTCTCACTCCAGTCAAGCATCGTGAAGCTCCTGGTATCCACCTTACATCAAACATATCTTCATCCAGGGATCTCTACCCTCATGTCAATTATCAGGGACAAATATCACATTCCAGGTCTGCGAAACCATCTGAAAGGACTTAGTCGACATTGCATAACCTGTCAGAAAGCCTACTCGAAGCCTCTTCACCAGCAAATGGGTCTACTCCCCAAAGTACGAACAACTCCAGCTCCTCCTTTTGATCAGATGGGAGTCAATTTCGCAGGGCCATTCATCATTAGACAAGGACACACGCGAAAGCCCGTGTTGATAAAGACCTACGCATGCTTGTTCGTGTGCCTAACAACTAGAGCTATCCACATCGAGTTATGCACTGACCTGACCACGACTGAGTATCTCGCAGCCTTCCGACGCTTCTGTGCCAGGAGAGGAACTCCATCAGACGTCTTTTCTGACAATGGCACTAATTTTCAAGGTGCTCGCAATGAACTACAAGAGCTCCGACAACTTACAACATCCGGAGAATCCGAACAAGCTATATCACATCTTTGTACTTCCAACAACTTTCACTGGCACTTCATTCCCGCAAGAACACCACACTTCGGCGGACTATGGGAAGCCGGGGTGAAGAGTATGAAAACTCTTCTGCGCAAACTGATCTCACCTCATCCGCTTCGTTTCCATGAGTTGTCAACCCTTCTCACCGAAGTGGAATCAATTCTGAACTCTAGACCTCTCACGCCAGTAAACACCACCAGCTCAGAAGATCCTATCCTAACTCCTGGACACTTTCTAATCGGACGACCCCTGAAGTCACCTCCAACTCCTCAAGCTAGTCCAGCCAACCTCAGTCATCTCCGAAGATGGGCACTGGTCCAACGACTAACACAGGACCTGTGGGTTGAATGGAAAAGTACTTACCTTCAGAGCCTCAACGAAAGATCAAAATGGCTGCACCAGACTCATAACTTCAAGGTCGGAGAAGTAGTTTACCTGAAGGATGACTCCATTAGAGGACGTGACTGGCCCCTGGCAAGAATCACTAAGACTTACCCTGGAGATGACGGACTGGTGAGGGTCGTGGACATTAATTACTTAGGGAAAACCTATACCAGATCTACTCATCGTCTAATCCTCCTTCCCACAGAAAACTATGGAGAATCAGCCCCGCCCCCCCCAGGATGTTCAGGACTCGGGAGCCTCCACCTGAACAAGGGACAAAAACTGAGAGAACAGTAATTGAATCATACGCACGCACTGATGTAATCACCCTTTACCTATCAAACTTACATAATGATATTCATGCGTCAACCATCCGGTGTATCATTGTGCGCCTCACTATATATGAAATTGTATGTGTATGCTAAAATTATTATTAGTTAATGTTAATTCCGTTGCAAGCGCTCCAAGTGCCAGCGATAGAGTTAGCTTAGCTGGTAGTCTGGTCCTTCGAGTCAAGAACTACTCTATTCAATTAGCCATTATCTGAGCGGGATTTACGACCCGTTCACTCTCAAAGCTCTTGACCGAACGTTTCTAACGTTTTTTAACTCTAGTCGCTTCAGCAACTTGGTTGGTTCCTTACCTCCTTCGATCCTATCTATTCATGTTTGGCAGGAACTGGGCCGGCTATCAGGTATCCCAGCTGGTCGGTTTGCGCATGCGCCTGGCCCGCGCCTGTGACCAGCTGGGATTCCCCGCTTTGGGGGGAGGCCCCTTCTGCGCGAATGGCCTGCGCCGCCCGCGTGATGGGGCCAAATGGCCGGCCCAGTCTCACACCACATAGTGGTGGATTAGAGACTTTAAAGTAGGAGGAGTCAGGGGTTGGATGGCGGGAACAGCTAATAGCTCGAATTCTCCTGACACCTTCGACGCTTTGGCTAGGCAGAGTTCGATTGCAATGCCGCCACGTGCGTATCACCGCGTGTGCAATCACGTGCACCACCCTGCCTAATGCCAGTGCAGCTTGCCGTAGCGGCCCATCCTGGGCCGCTCCAGGTGGGTTTGCCCAGCTCCTGCCGTTAACTCTAGTTAACTACCTTAACTAGCATTTAACTCTAGTCGCTTCAGCAACTTGGTTGGTTCCTTACCTCCTTCGATCCTATCTATTCATGTTTGGCAGGAACTGGGCCGGCTATCAGGTATCCCAGCTGGTCGGTTTGCGCATGCGCCTGGCCCGCGCCTGTGACCAGCTGGGATTCCCCGCTTTGGGGGGAGGCCCCTTCTGCGCGAATGGCCTGCGCCGCCCGCGTGATGGGGCCAAATGGCCCAAGGAGGTTGGCTGACTAGGTCGGCCAAGCTACCCCCAAAGCAAATATTAAACTAGATAATTAGGGTATATTAATGTAAAGTAACATACCTGGTAGCACCGAACCCCACTAACCGTGACTCGAGTGAGCACTGCCATGAATCCCCCCCATTGCCCCGAGAGACCTCTATTGCTGGGTGAACAAAATCGAACAATATAATGGCAATAGCATAACGATTGTTCCAGTTAGTGATTGAGTGTGTGTGCAGGCAGGTTGTTCCTCCTCACTCGCTACCCTACGGTCGGGTGCGCACCAATGCTGCTGAGGCCCCGGCTAAACGTGCCTTCGGCGTCCTGATGTACCTCAGGAATGCAGCGCTATGCCACCTCCCTAAGGTCTGGATCAAAGAGTCCTCCATTCCCGCCAGTGCAGCTGAAGTTGCAGCTCCAATTCTGAAGCTGTGTCCAGCGTATTGGTCGGACGGGAGGCCTATGCCTTGCAGGGTGACCCTGAGCTGCTGGGTGAACCACACCTTGGTCACAGTACGTCCCTCGTGATCCTTGAAGAAAGGGCCCTGGGCGGGGCCCCTGATCCTCAGATAGGCGCAAATCGCCTCCACTGGGCAAATGTTAGTGCCGGTTCTGCCCACAACCACATCCGCACCATTCCCTTCTTGGTCGCACTTAGACCTTTTCAGGTGGATCTGGACCATCGCTGGCGCCGCAAGGTTATCCACGGCCACGTCGCCCCATGCCAGGTTCACTGCAGCATCCCAGGCCGATACTGATTCCGGGAGGAGTTCCCCGAGCCTAAAAAAAACCGAAAAAGGCCATTGCTGCCACCGTCCAGAGCATGGTCTTGTCTGGGTTTGCTGATCCTACCCAAGTCCCGTAGAGTCTTTCGAGTACCCGGGTGGTGATTGGGAGTCTTACTCTGGAGGACTTGCCCCCCGACTGCTGTCTTATTCTACTGATACCCGCTTGGACCCTCTTCAGCAAGGGGAGCGAGGACTGCTCTCTCGGATCTGGCAGGCCCATAGAGATCTGGGCACCCCTTACACCCGCCAAGTAGCACTTTATTGTCTGTGGTGCTAAGCCGAGTTGAGCCAGGTACGAGGCAAAGTAGCACAGGAGGAGTTCCTGCACCGGGAATGGGTCCCCAACCGTGTAGGTTGCACAAAAACGTGTGAAATGTCCCATGGCTGATTTGTACGTCTTGTGCGTGGAGGTCGCTAGGCCTGCCTGAATGTAGCCCCGAAGTGCTGGCGCCAGTTCGGACTGCTCCAGTCTGCCGTCTGGTCGAGGAGGAGGTCCAGTAGCTGAGGGGAGACTGGTGAGGGGCATGGATCTGCTGACTGCACCTGTGAGAGGAAGTGAACAGCATTGTCGCGTGACAAACTATCCGCCAAGTGGTTAGCCCTAGTGTCAATGTAGACTGGCGAGAGGGAGCATACCAGCCTGGCCTCTGCGAACACCACTGTACGCAACAGGTGCATCATGCCCTTGTGTCTGCTCGAGCGAGACTTCAAGTCTGCCACTACCGACTGATTGTCTGAGTGGCAGATGACCTGCAGGCCCTTCCACTGCTCCCCCCAAGCCTGGCATGCCACTATGATGGGAATAAGCTCCTTCTCGGCAATTGAGAGTGCCTCCGCCCGGGCATCCCATTTGACCTGAAACCAGGAGCGTTCATACCAAGCGCCACAACCCCAAGACCCGGACGCGTCTGTGTACAGGTGGACCTTGGGAAGTGAGGATGGGGGATGGAGGAAGGAGGTACCGTTCCATTGTACGACGAACTCCACCCACCATGCTAGGTCAGCCCTGAAGCCGTGGGCCAACCTGATCGGGACTCTGCTGTTGGGAGGGCGGTGTACTGCCTGGAGCAAGTCAATCATCCGCCTCAGGAAAGGCCGGCCTGGCCTCACGACTTTACATGCGTGGTTGAGAAGGCCGATGAGCGATTCCAACTCCTTCCGTGTGCAGTTCTTCAGTGCCTGCCATTCTTCCAGCAAGCTAGTCAGCCTGGTCAGTTTGTCCTGTGGGAGTCTCAACTCTCCCTTGACTGTGTCGATGACAATGCCCAAGAAGGTTACCTCCGTGGCTGGGCCCTCCGTTTTATGGTCAGCAATGGGGACTCCCAGCCGAGCGCACTCCTCCAGCAAGATCTGCAGCTGAGACTGGCATACCTGGGAGCGTGGGGGTCCTACCAAGATGTAATCATCCAGGTAGTGAAACAACCTCTCCACGCCCGCCTGGATAAGGTGCCACTGGAGGGCGTCGGCTACGGCATTGAAGATCTTGGGGGCTGACCGCAACCCGAAGGGGAGCATGGGATCGATGAACACTGCATCGTCCCACTTCACCGCCTGGAGTACTCTGTCCTGCGGGTGGACCGGTACCAGCCGATAGGCAGCCTCTATGTCCACCTTCGCGAGTAGTGCCCCCTGTCCGCTGCGTGAGGCCTCTGCTGCGACCTCCTCTACACTGGTGTAGGTCAGCGAGCAGAGGTGGGGGTCTACACCGTCGTTGATGCTGTTTCCCGCCGGGTGAGAGAGGTCCGTGATCAGCCGGAATTTCCCCGTGTTATGCCCTTTTGGGATAACTCCGAAGCGGCTGATGTGGAGGAGGGGTAGTCCCTCTGTTGTAGGGAACGGACCTAGCATGCGACCCAGGGCGCACTCTTTCTCGATATACTCCGTGACGACCTCTGGGTGCTGGAGCGCCGACTCCATGTTCCGGTTTGTGGATTTCAAGCGTACCTCCCGTTTGAACCCTATCCTGAAACCTTCCCTCAGACCCCTGCAGATGTACCCGGCGAAAGCCTGGTCTGGGTGCCTGGCCAACGATCGCTCCCACTCGTCCGCTAGCAATGGAGTGGTTACCACTGATAGGAGTTGGCACTGGTGTTCCTGCGTGGGTCTGCACGCGTCCAGGCACAGTAAATCTGGCACGTACACGTAATGGTACGACCGTCCTGCACAAGAGCAGGTGACATTGATAAAATCTCTTAAGGTGGCCTACGGCCGTCACACCAACCGGTGGAACCTTAGCCCCTGGTGGAGCCAAGCTGTCCCCGCAAACCAGACTCTAATTTGACTGAGTACCCTCTCGACTGCTTGATTAAATTTCCCCGTTGTTGGGTATAGACTGCCGGCTGGGTTGGGGAAAACTCGGCTCCACCTGAGGACCTACCCCCGCCCACTCCCCCCCTCGCCCCCGACCCCCTATCCGAGTACAAGTCTAATACATAATTCAACATGCATATCCGTGACCAGATAACTGCCGGAGTTAGTGACTATGAGGGAGGTGCATGAGAAATGACCAGGTTCTAGTAGGGTCCACCCCCGTGGCGGTGGCCAGGGGACCGTGCACTTGGGAGCTTTGTCGGCGGCCGCCTCCGTGGACACGCTGTGTACGGGTGGCCCTCATTGCAACTCAGGCACAAGTGCTGGTACTTGCACTGCGGCTTTCTGCACCTCCCCTCGTTATAATTACGGCAGACTGCCGACGAGGCCTGTGGGGGGCGCTGGACCCAGGCCGGAGGGGGGATACCCGCTGCTGTAGCCCCGTTCGTAGGGTTACGAATGCAAACGCTCCCCGTGTGGTCATCACTGAGGCAGTGAGGGCATCTCGGGATGGCCTTGGCTCGCCCCGTAAAAGCCTCGTTATAAAGGCGAGTGTTGAGTACCGACCAGTTGAGATCCCGCCTTGCCAGCGCCTCCCTCCGGAACTGTCGGTCGTAGAGGACCCACTAGTGGCCCTCGTAGTTCCTCTCGGACCTCACGACAAGCGCCTGGTACGCCAGGAACTCGGGTGCCTTCCCTGGGTACCGCAGAGATAGAATGGCGGCCATCACCGAGTACCGCTCCACCCACTGGGAGATGTTAGTTATGGGGGGGCGGGAGGAAGCTGTCGAGCGGCTAACTTGTGCGTCGTCCTCTGCCACAATCTCCGCCATCTCCACGAACTCCAGCTCCATGATCTTTTTGGCCACCCTCGCAGACACCAGCGCAATCGGGTTGTACGGGCCGCGCTCCGTTGTAGGGAGGGCCACTGGTGCTATTGTGGAGGCCACTCCTGGCTTGGGTGCTAGAGCCGCCGCTGCTAGCAAATCAAGGCCCGAGCCCACTGGAGCTGTCGGTGAAAATGTGGGCACCGTGCTGGCAGAGAATTGGGGGGATAGACAGTAAAGTCGAGAGTGCTGTATGTGGGTCTCAACCGACCGTAAACCAGCTTTGGAATATGCATGGTGTAACCAGGGTGCGGCTCGGGGCCACGCTTGGGGTTACAGAGGTGTGGATGAACTGACGGCCTGGTGCCACCAGGGTGTGTACATTCTTGTGCTACCAGGGTGTGAAATGGGAGACCCTGGTGCTACCAGGGTGTAAAATGGGAGTATGCCTGGTGCTACCAGGGTGTGAAATGGGAGTATGCCTGGTGCTACCAGGGTGTAAAATGGGAGTACGCCTGGTGCTACCAGGGTGTGAAATGGGAGTATGCCTGGTGCTACCAGGGTGTGAAATGGGAGTATGCCTGGTGGCTCCCAGGGTGGTTTGTGAATAGGAAGTACGCCTGTGTGCTACCCGGGTGTGTAAAATGGGAGTACGCCTGGTGCTACCAGGGTGTGAATGGGAGACAGGCCTCGTGCTACCAGGGTGTGAAATTGGAGTACGCCTGGTGCTACCAGGGTTGTGAAATGGGAGTACGCCTGGTGCAAACCGGGGTGAAATGGGAGTATGCCTGGTGCTACCAGGGTGTGAACTGGAGTACGCCTTGGTGCTACCAGGGTAGAAATGTGAGTACGTACTGGTGCTACCAGGGTGTGAAAGAGACGCCCTGCGTGTACCAGGGTGTGGAATGGGAGTAAGCCTGGTGCTACAGGGTGTTGAAATGGGAGTCGGCCTGGTGACTACCCAGGGGGTGAAATGGGATACGCCTGGTTGCACCAGGGTGTGACATGGGATTAGCCTCGTGCTACCAGGGAGTGAGATGGAATGGGAGTACGCCTGTGCTACCTAGGGTGTGAAATGGGACGTAAGCCTGGTGCTACCAGGGTGTGAAGTGGGAGTACGCCTGGTGCTACCAGGGTGTGAAGTGGGAGTACGCCTGGAGCTACCAGGGTGTGAAATGGGAGTACGCCTGGTGCTACCAGGGTGTGAAATGGGAGTACGCCTGGTGCTACCAGGGTGTGAAATGGGACCTGATATGGGTTGGGGCTGAAGTATTATAGCTATCCAACCACTACTGGGCTTTACCGAATCAACCTATTTCTACTCTGGACGCCCCACCTCCCTCATTACTGCACCCTAACCTATGTAATTACCCACATTTAGCCTACCTGACACTGCCGGGTTGGGGGGATTGGCTGTGCCGTCTGCCCTGGACGTAGATCCGTCGGTGCCTGGTGGTGGGACAGTCCCAGCACTAACACTGGGTGCATGGAGGGAGATTGGTGGGACGGTCCCAGCATCAGCGGACCCAGCATCAACGGTCCCAGCGCTCGGGATGGGTGCTGGGTGAGGGACTTGTGGGACGAACCGAGCGCCCAAGTTGGGAGATAGGAAGGAGATGGGTGGGATGGTAGAACCCAGGCTGGGTGGCAGGAAGATCCCACCACTTGTCTGTCCAGGGACTGGGTGCCCAGCCGTGAAGGCAGGCAGGGTTGCCCTAGCTGCCACTGAAGCTGAAGGCCCCCCCCAGCTCTGACCTCCCAGGCTAGGCACAGCCAAGCTAGGCACAGCCAAGCTGGCAGCTAGCTGAGGTACAGCGCTACTGCCGTTGTGGAGCCTGGGGAGTAGCCAGGCCAACTGCTCCTGTGTGAAGGGGGTTGGCTGCGTCATGATCCAGCTGGTCACTTCAAGATTAAACTAACAGCTAATAGCTCGAATTCTCCTGACACCTTCGACGCTTTGGCTAGGCAGAGTTCGATTGCAATGCCGCCACGTGCGTATCACCGCGTGTGCAATCACGTGCACCACCCTGCCTAATGCCAGTGCAGCTTGCCGTAGCGGCCCATCCTGGGCCGCTCCAGGTGGGTTTGCCCAGCTCCTGCCGTTAACTCTAGTTAACTACCTTAACTAGCATGTCTACTGGGCATCGCTACTTCGTAAAGGCGGGTAAACAAAACAAAATGTTGCTAAGAAGGTTACCCGGCCCGCGCAAGCGCGTAGGAGAAAGGGTACACAATAACAAGTGAACTGTTCTCATTCACAAATTGAGAATTGAAACAGTTTGTTTATTGAATATTAATCAGTCTAATACAGACATTGTTAATGCTTATATTAGACTGGTTAATATTCAATAACATATTGTTGCATATTTGAAGGAAAAGATGACTAAGGCTATATAATGCCCAAGGACACTTACCAAAAGTGTCAGTTAATTATAATTAAAAGCCAGCTAGGCATGATGTCTTACAAACTTCAGTGTGACTTAAATAGTGTTCACATTAATGTATTATTTGATTCTTGGTAATACCAGTCAAACTTGAAGTACAATAATAATAACATTTCAAATTTCTCACAGAAATCATTATGTTTATATTTATTACATAATGCACTTGAATAATCTGCTAAAACTGTTTTTCTAGTACACAGTCATATTTATGAGTTTAGATCATTACTGTATCAATAATGGAAAGTTATTTCACTTCAAATATCCTTTATAGGAGATACTTTACAACTCTCTGTCCATATTTCTCAGCTTATAAGTTCTAAGACATTGTTAGCAATTAATCCCTGGCAATGTAGACTGTAGAATAGCTGTAGGTCTGAGTGACTAAGTTAGGCATTAGTGACTGTAATCCTTCTATAATTTCTCGAGCTGTCTCATTAAATATACTGCACAACTGCTTGAATAATGCTCAACTAATAATTGACAGTACAATTTGCCAGAATGTGCTTTTCCTTAAGAGGTATTCTGCTAATGGTGTTTCTTTCAACAGCTTCTCCAAATCATGACTCATTAGGGGAAGTAGACCACTCTTTACTGTCTAAATACTTTAGATTGTCTACTCTAATGGGACAGTAGCAGAATTATATATGAATAATGGAGGCTTATACTTGATGCTCCAGCATCTGCAATCGTGCGGTAAAGTGAAAAGCATCTCTGGAATGGGTTGTCTGAATGCAGATTATGGGTCTCTTGTATTCGAGCCAAACAGTCCAACAGGTGTCCCTCAAACAACAGTCAGGGCATTTGTTTATGTCCTGCTACTAAGATCTCAATGTGGAAATATCAATTTGTATTCACCGGCTTGATACCTTGATTGGGAGACTATCCATAGAAATATGTGCATAAAACATGGTTCATAAAACGGAATTGGCCAAATGTAAGTATAGTAAATGAAGGTTTTTGTATTCCAAATTCTTCATATCCTCATAGCCTGTTCATGCATATACCCTCCAGCCATTTTAGCTCACGGCTTCACCAGTAGCTGCATAGGTCTATCTGATGGGTAGCAATGGGAAACAAGAGTTGGAGACCTAATAGGAGCACATGAACATGCTTAAATTATATAATACTTATTACATGAGTCAGAGTGTGATATAGCCAAATATTTCACGAGCAGGCTAATTTATTTTGAAGAGCCAGAGGCGAGTGAAAATAAAGCCTGAGAGTGAAATATCTTGCCATAACACTCTGACAAGTGTAATAAGTGGTTTATTCCACACTAGATATCTTCACTACTGTAGTTAGTACTAGAGGAAGGGTAACTCACAGCCTAAAGTTGGTTGTAGGGGCTACCCACACCCCCAGCTGATATTTTAGAAGCTGCTCTAACCCTGTTGAGCAGGGTAAAGAGCAGGGTACACCAGAGGAAGGTAGCTGTAAAAGAAAAAGAAAATTGAAAAGTTTGGCTGGTTGCTATAACTACAGGGGCAATGAGCTTGCACAGTATAGAGTGAAATAACAGAGTAAAATATCTTGAAAACGGGTCATATCTAGGGTGGAATAAATAGTACTTATTACATGAGTCAGAATGTGATATGGTGAAATATTTCATGAGCAGGCTAATTTATTTTCAAGAGCCAGAGGCAAGTGAAAATAAAGCCTGAGAGTGAAATATCTTGCCATATCACTCTGACAAGTGTAATAAGTGGTTTAATCCACACTAAGATATCTTTACTATACTGTAGTTAATACTAGGGGAAGGGTAACTCACAGGTAAAGTTGGTTGTAGGGGCTACCCACACACCCAGCCTACATTTTAGCAGCTGCTCTAACCCTGTTGAGCAGGGTACACCAGAGGAAGGTAGCTGTAAAAACCTGAGAAAATTGAAAAGTTTGGCCCTGTTGCTATGACTACAAAAGGGTAATAAGACTGTACAGCTGTGAAATAACAGCAGGAAATATGGTGAGTTATTTCATGGGTTATGTACCTAAAGATATTATTGTGAAGATATCTAGGGTGGAATAAAAATAATATTATAAGTACTATTACAACTAGAGCACTGAAGTGCAAACCCTCAGCGCTAGTTAGCTAGTATGATAAAGTGATTTGCAGCCTGCAAGCTGGCTCACGTGACAAGCACGTTTTTTAAGGGGCGGTTCCCATTACCGTAACGTACGATGGTAGGTCTGAAATTCTACTCGCTTTTTCTTGAAAACTAAGTCAAAACTAACAATTCTGGCACATTAAAGGGACTTACTCTGTGAAATGCTATAGTTTGATGTCGCTTTCAAAGCCTGGGTAGCCGTACTCTTCGAGATCCCTTGTTGACTGAATGAATGAATGAATGACAGGTTGACTACTATATACCCTCAGGCGCATGTGCACTGAGGGTTAATAATATTATTATAATTTTGAGCATAGTGTCATATTTTTTTTTATTAAAACCTAAAAAAAAACATACAGGCTCTTCAAATATGGATGATGCAGTATACGAGGAAGTGGATTATTATAGTAGAATGAATACCATTTCAAGAAATTACAGCACATGCTACCCAGAATTAGCTCCTGCCATGCCATTACCTCTACATTATATTGTTCTGAGAAGTAATAACATTTCAACAGTGAGAAATATATGCTATGGAGGAACTAATAGGTGATGAAGAATCTAATGCTGATGAAGAAGGAGTTTCTGAACTTAGTGACAGTAATCAAACAAACCATGAAGAGTATCAGGAACAAACACATCTTTAAAAAGAAGAGGACATTCATTGAGAGTTTTGAAGTGAATCCAGTGCCAGCCTACTGATGACATTGTAATTATACAATAATGCACTGTTACAATACATTGTTAATTTGAATAAAGCACTTGCATAATGACACTTATATCCAGCCGCACACACACATGTTATCATCCATAGCAAACATGTTTGTTTTCCCCACCACTGGCTCTAGTTATTGCTGTGCAGTACTCTTAGCTTGCAGCAGAGCTGTAAAACAACAACAACAAAACATAGCAAGATTGTGAAATTTCCAACATTATGCTCATGCTAGCTAAAATTCAACATAATATAGCAAGATTGTGAAATTTCCAACATTCATGCTAGCTGAATTTCTGAATTGTTCAAAGGTAGTATATTGAGAAGAAATGGGAGGTGAAAATATGTGGAGAAATTAAAGGCAAAAATTGTGGAGATGGAAGGTGAAAATGTGTGTGTGCTAGATCTTACCAGCTAGTTCTTCTCTAATGTAACTGACAGATTGGCAGGTGGTGCTTGGTCTTCAACAATTGGTCTGTAATTTTTCAACTACTTTATGATTTACTGCACAAAAAACTTTATATTTGACCTACATGTATTTACACAGGATGTCCTTAAGGGGTAATTATCGATGTCAATTTCATGGTGAAAATGTGTTATTAATTTACTTAATCTCTTCACAGTTATCCATATTTTGATTACAAAGTGATAAATACAATTTATTCATATAACAAAAAGATATTCCAGCATTAGCTATAGCTAGCTAGTGTCATCTGCAGCTATTATTCATCTCACTATATTTAGTCATTATTCAACAAGTATTTCAAAGTGGAGACAGTGACAGACTTGTATATAAACAATGATGTCGCTGCAACGTCCGCCATTGTGCGGTAAAGTGAGAAGCACCTGTGGAATAAGTTATTCAAGTTAGGAATACGGAACACTTATACTGAAGCCAAGCAGACAAACAATTGTCCCTTACACAAGAGTTGGCCATTTGCTTATATCCTGGTACTAAACACTCGTCCTGATAGCTCTCGGCTTCATTAGTAGCTGTATATTAATGCATGATTCCAATGCTCAAGAATGATATAAAACGTCAATTTTGTGAATAAATGATAAAGCTAGCTAGTTGAAAATTTGTGATAAACAGCTAGTTTTATTAACAGAATTGAGTTTATGAGCCAGAAATTAAATTACAAGCCCTCAAGTCATAAATCTGGGCCCCCTGGGCCCCACTTCTATCACCCCTGATATTTTTATTAAATTATTATTGTAAGTACCTTCTAGTGGTTTCCAGCCTTCATCACAATCACTACTTCAATTTGGGGGTGTGGCTTTTTATCAAGCTACGATTAGAACGCGTGATATTTAATGCTACTCGCAGTTCTTCTTGCTATAGTCTATTTTTTTTTTGAAATGAATAAAAACAGGCTAATAAGTTTTATACTAACACTCTTTTTAACAATGAGTGAAGCTCAGGAAACTGTTGGAAAAGTGGACATCGGAATATTTCTGAGATATGTCGGGTTACTGAGTTCGAATGCGTCTGGGTCTGTATCGGACTTTTACATTAATAGTGGAGGATTATATCTGCTGCCCGAATATCTCCCAATACGCGGCGAAGTGAGTAGTGTCTGCGCAGTGGGCTACACAAATGTAGAATTTGAATCTTTCTTATTCAAGCCAAACAGTCGGGAGATTGACCCCCAGACAACGGTCAGACCTTTTGTGTATGTAGTACTGCTAAGACCGCGCACTGAAGACAACGGCAACCTGTATTCCCTAGTATATCCTCCAGCTATTCTGGCCCATGGCATCATAAGTGGCTGCATTGGTGTACCTGATGGGCTGCAATGGGAGGCAAGAGAAGGAGATCGTATAGGAGCATTTATACCCAGCGAATGTGTCATGGTAGACTCAATTCCGGATGATGTGTTTGTTTTACAAGAGATTCACAATCAGTTCACACAGTTGTGTCCATCACAAATTAATCTTGTAGCAGACAGAATAGAGTCATATGGGATCTATGTAACTAATTCATCTTCGCTAAGTGTGGAGGACCTCACTGATGAGCTTTCAATGAGTATGGATCAGTTTGATAATATATCAGTGCATATAAACATGAATGTAACTATAGTACCACTAGAAGGTAAGGGAATATTGAGAATGGAAATTCATTTATTACTACACAATGGATGAATGTAACCTATACAGATAGTAGTAACAAGAATATAGTTTATGTAATCATACCATGTACTATAATACAAAAAAATGCATATACATATCATACCCGTAGCCAGGGGGGGTTCGAGGGGTTCGGTCGAACCCCCCTTTAGAGTGACCGGAAGTAAATATTTTAGCCACACCCCACATATAACTTCTGGAATATAGTCATCTGTTCAATCGTGCTGAACCTGAGCTTGAATTATCTGCTGTTTCTGGCCTAGTCTGAGTCCAAGTGACCTAATAAACATTCAGCTCCTTGGATACAAATTTCGCTCTCATATCGGCATGAGTAAAGCTTGCTACGTTACATCCGTTCTTTATAAAGTGCGTGCGATTCGATATTAATAGCACAAGCAACGGATTTTTTTCAACAGATTAGAAAGGGAGCACTGCACGAGACTACAGTAAGCTAAAGATCATTTACAGTGTGACTACTATGTATAGTGCAGTCACTATCTCTGTACTTCGGGGTAAACTTTCTCTTGAACTTTGCTTTAATCGATGGCTCCTCCTAATCTGTTGAAAAAAACTCTGTCTAATAGCGCTAAAGAATGACGTTGTCTCCAACTAGAAACTACAACTGTACATTTCCAAGGCTAGAGCTGCATCGCACTTACTCTTCGTGACATTTCACTTTGTCCAGTGCTATTTCACTCGATTTTTCCAAATACATTTTGAACGGGCAGTTCACACGCCGTACTATTAAATAACTTGTAGTAGTACGAATAAGGCGAATTAATGTTGCACTGTTTAGATACAGCTCACCGTAGCGGTTAGAAACCTGGTTACATGAGAATAATACCGCTTTTCTCTCGAATATCAACAGTGTCTAATGAATTATAGTTTTGAAGTTGAATACCTAGCTAGAACAAATTAGTGCACTTATCTTTCGTTTTTTAGTATTGTAGAAGAATTAACGAGGAAACAAAAGTAGGTGTGGCTTATTGCGTCTTAAAATCCGAACCCCCCAATGCGAACCTCTGGCTACGGGCCTGCATATTATTCTGTTGTAATATGATAGGAGTTAGTCTACACCTCTATTGTTGTAAGGCTTGAAAGCTTTTGTCTGGAAAGATGATCAGTATATTTATTGACACTAAAGTACTATTTCATATCCAAATAGAAGCCAAGTTGAGGATAGTATGGATTCAGTATGCTGAAACCATGACTCCATTAATAATATTATAAATTGTAAGTCACTTATTCAGTAACCAACCAAATATACGACACTGACTGCCATTTTGAATTGCCTCAAGTAAAAATGGCCACAATCTATTTGAATAGGTCATGGCTTTTGAGCTGTACAAAAAAGGAATCTAGGGAAATAATATGAGGAATGCATGACATATTTGGACATTCTATAAAACTATGATGAGAGTAGCAAGTTATAGTGTATTGCCTCAGATCTGCTTCTAGTGGCCTTTGTATTTGTGTGTTATTATGTCCTATAGGTAGTATGTTTATTTCATAGTACTGCTATATAAATTGATATATCTAATTTGCAGTTTTGATAAAATGATGCAATGATTAAGTTCTATTAGTAAATTATGTCATTGTATTATTTTGCACATTTTATCTTTACTATTGTATAAGCTGATGTCAATTCTAAATGATAAAATGAACTTTTAAACATGTTTAGAATCCAGCAACAGGCTAACTATCATAGTGGTTTCAAGTGTAGTACCTGCCACCATTTTATTGGCTCTCATTTCAATTATATTCATGGGGATAGTAATTTGGAAGAAAAGGCACAATCATAGAAAGGTCAGTGCTTTAGAAAAGTATTTATTATTACAAGGTTAACACAGTGTGCTTTAAATACTCCCTATCAATTAGTATGTAGTTATATTTATAGTAAGGTACTACAGTGTGTTGTAATGTCCATAAACCTAGTTGTAAGTTGTAGTACTATTTGTTGAACAATTCCTTAATTGTTACTTAAAATTTACACATGTCATCAGCAATACAGACTTAGGAAACGTATGTGCATTGAAGCACAGTTTACTTCTATGCGCAGCAATTCAAATGTAGCTTTGGTAATTAAAAATAAACACCAATACTCTATTATATATATATGTTGATATAGGTATGAATAAAATAGGTGTGAGAATGAAATAGACTGTGAGAAAGATGTCAACTCTCCTGCTTATTCTATTTATCGCTCAGTACCTATTGCACCCCAATTAAAGACACTCCCAAGTAATGGACAGTATAGCATTGTTGTCCAATAGTGGCCGATATATGGAGAGATTACTATAGAGACCAGAACAAAAGATAACTTGAGGTTAAAGTTGAAGCTTTGGTTGAAGAATTTATTAATTCCATTTACCATCTTACATGTCATATGGCACTGATTGTTCAGTTGGCACTTCTCTGATTTAAAAAAAATAAATCCATTATCCAATGTAACATTCTAATTATTAATTGTTTTTATGTTTCCTTGACATAGTTCTTCCTGTATATTATTAAATGACAGCATCAGTGTTTTATTTTTTAGAATGCTTACCTTTAAGAGTCAGTCCTCCCAAAATGAATTATTGTGTGAGGCTCTGAAGCTCAGAATTTAGTAACTAGAAATTGAACAAGCCATGCACTGTGTTGGAATTCCGTAGCAGCATCATGACCGCATGTAACTGAGTTTAAGATTAAACTATTAGTAAACGGTAAGTCCGAATTTTTAGCTTTTCTCTTTATGGACTATGGTACTTATTTTGGATACCAGAAAATGGTTTTGTGTTAACTTGCTTTAAAAACTCTTCTCTTGCTGATTGTCTACAGGAAAAGAATAAAAAATAAAATATCACGAAATTATCAAGTTACCACACTGGTCGTCGTAAACAATGCCAGTGAAAGGGTTGAGAATGTTTCATAATGAAGCCTTTTGAATACTAGCACATGGCAACCATTGATAAAACATTTTCAAGGATATCACCAACAGATAACTATCTACAACTAAATTGTCAATTGCATTTTTATATAGCTATAATTGCATTCCTAGTTCCTTTTCTATGGACAAATATATTTAATTAGCTTTGGTTGAAATAGTTATCATGTCATATTTCAGTATCACTTATGCATTTTTAGATTATGCTACCTATGAGAGATAGCTAGCAATAATTTATTGGAAAGGTCCTACGAAAGTTAAAATAAATATTATTTAGTAGCTATAAATTATTATTGTTGAAATTTCAGTCGGTAAACAGAACCCCTGTCCCGGCATGTCCGCTATTACAAGTATCTGAATGGAAAGATTATAATATGTATACATAATTCTTATTATTATAGCTTCCGCATATTCTGAATGACACAAGTAATGGATTAGATAGTTCTTTAAATGCTAGAGGAAGACTCTACGATCACAATGGCTATGAAATCCAGTGGCAGCAAATATCATATGAGAACAATGATGGGTACAGTGTCATCAAATCGCACAGCGAGTATGACTATGAAGAGGAATATTTTGAGCCTGCCTCTAAAGAGGATGAGCTTTATCTGCAACTAGAGAGACTCTCTGTGCCCATTTTAGAGAAAAATGATTTACAGTAAGTTAGAAAGGTCCCACTGTCATGAATTTTGATTGCAATATAATAACAAGAAACAAGTAGGTCAGGTAAATATCCATCGGTAGTATATAGCTAATTTGTAGAGGAATGGAAATACAAGATTGTTGATCAAGTTACATTGAACATCAACAACTTCATTAATAGTGTTTAAACTGGCACATAACAGTGACCTTTAATTTTAAGGCGTTTTTTTCCTGCAGTTCATAATATTACAGTATGAGTTCTGCTGAAGTCTCCTTTTGAAGTGCTAAAAGTTTCTTTGTAGCTCTGACTAAATCCAGTTTCCAGTAGTACATGACAAGTCTCATGTTTTGAACTAGAATTAAGACTAAATATTACATTTTTCTAATGTACTATTTACAATCTTAATCTAATTGATTGCGTCCAGACGATATACTGCGGATGTCCTGTTTGATGATTACCATACATGGCTTCCATCAAATGAAATGATCCAATGTTTTAAGACTTTAGTAAGTAACATCATACTTGCAAGGATGCTTAGTTCCTGTAATGTGAATGTTCATGGACTGAAAGGGATAATTAACTGAGAATTGACTGCTAAATGCCAACTAGCAGTCTGACACCGATATGGTTTAAACTAATGGAAGTCTAGAAGTCTTGTGTATGCATATGGTAGACTGAACTGAGATGAGCTAGGTTGCACACTCAAATAAAATGAAATTGAAGTAGTACATTAGCTTCACACTAGAATACACTATACTTAGTAAAAGTAAAAGGAATGAAGGTCATTAAAGGTTACGGAAACAAGCAAACATCTAGTAAGTGGGTGATAGTGAAGGCAAATTAATCACTACAAGTCAGTTACTTGAGTGCTTTTAATCTATGGGGCTTGGAAGATGTGGTCTTTTGATCATTGTAAGGGCTATACAGCAAATTTTTAATTATTGTATATCAGTTTAATACGACCTATTTAATTTTGTAACACCACCAAAAAGCAGGGCTGTTTGGTATGCTTATACCTTACCATAGAAATGATATTACGTTACATGACAGTGTCACAAATACACAGTGTATTTCAAGTTTGGAGCATGCATTGTTAGCTACATTAATTCTCTGTAACTTTCTGAATACACAGATTACAGGAAGTCCTCGGAAGTGGAGAGTTTGGTACAGTTTATAAAGGAATGTGGCACACAGGAAGTGAACATTCTGATGAAGGCTTCAAAAAAGAAGCCGTGGCAGTAAAATGCTTGGATGACTCAAATAATGAAGAGGCAAAAGTGAAGTTTCTACAGGAAGCAGCCATTATGGCTCAGTTTAATCATCCTAACATTATCAGGATTCTGGGAATAGTTATGGATGATCAGGTATGTTTATATTTCAGCGTTAATGTTGCAATCTGCATTATTTGGTGGACATTTTCAAATGCTAAATACACCTTTACCTCCAATATATGTTTTAAGAAGCAACATCATCATCAATTTTTTTTATCTATTGCAGCTTAAAATTGTAATTGATTTAATGCACAAGGATCTAAGGCACCATCTTATGTCACTTCAACCACACAGGTATGGTCTCCTTAAGGAATGTTGCCTTAGGGAGGCAATAATATAAGAGTTGTTTCCTTTAAAACGATATATCAGTCAGTAATTTTTGATATTATAGATGTGTAGATGTACATAGGTTAAATCTTACATTCAAGTACTAAATTCTGTTTTTATAGCGGATATAAAGTGCCAGCAGAACTTGGCCCAACTCTCCTCAGTTACTCCAGACAGATTGCTTTTGGAATGCTCTACCTCTCTTGCAAGTCATTTGTTCATCGAGACTTAGCTGCTAGAAATATATTAGTCTCTAGTGATGGAACTCTGTGCAAGGTAAAGAACTATTTTTTTCATTATATATGCATGGTACTATTTATAGCAATTAATAGATTTCAGATTTTGGTCTTTCACGTGAACTTCAAAATGAGAAATACTATGTTTCTCATGGTGGTAAAATCCCAGTAAAGTGGACGGCTCCAGAGGCTCTGAATTATCGCAGATACTTTACAGCTAGTGATATGTGGAGTTATGGATGTGTTCTCTATGAGATATGGTCACTAGGACACAAGCCATTTGAAAACTATGACAACAAAGAGGTATCATCATTAGCTTGAAATAGACCAAACAATATAATGTTAATAATTTTTTGTCTAGGCAATAAAGCTACTCAGGTCATCATATCGATTAGCGCCACCTCCTGGCTGCCCGAGGCAAATATATGACATCATGATTAGTTGCTGGTTAGTCTTAGTAATATTTATTTGGATGTTTATCCCTGGCAGGATCCAACACTAATAATGCGTTGGGACCCACCCACCTCTTAAGATTTTGTATTGATACTTTATTTAAATGGCACTTAGCATAGTTGCATTCATTTTGGTGTAGTAGCTATGAGATAAAGGGACTGATTAAGTGAAACACATACTCATTAAATCAACTGCCAAGGCTATCCTATTTATTATTCGTCATTGAGTTGAATTGACTTGATACATAGAAATGGGAGATTAGTCAAAGTAAATCAGGCTATATGGATAATCAAGTATTACTTTTTGTACTATCTTTGGATTCATAAACCCAGTTTCTTTGCTAAGGGAAGCTGTTAGTGTATCTATATATTGCATTATATATAAATTATATATATTAATATTAAAAAGTAGTGCATTAAAAGTTGGTCTATGCAAAAAACAACTAACATTAAATATTAACCCCCCCCAAATTAACCACCCCCCCCCCCAACCCAGTAAATTATCTAGATATGGCCCTGGTAATCCATTATTTCACAATATCACACCACTTTTTACACTCATCATAGTTATATAGCAAGACATTTCACTCTCAGGCTATATTTTTATATGCCTATGACTCAGGATTATACATTAGCCTGCTCATGAAATATTTCGCCATTTGTCTGACTCATGTAATACATATTATACATATGTACATATAATTATGTATAACTATCTATAGTTATATCCATATATATAATATTGGGTCTGGATGGAATTAATTTAGAATCTAGCTAGTTTCCTGATTGTGTAAATTTTACCTCTTTTTTGTAATAATTAATCAGTAGTTTATAACTGAGTAATTTGAGGTAAATGTCTAATTCAAGTATTTTATCTTAAGAAAAGAGCATATTCAAGTAAGAAAGACATGTAACATAATAAGATAGTGTAATTTATTGACTTTTGATTGATGCTTTAAAATTTTTAAATAGTAGAGCAAAATTTCCCATCAGTGATAGCTAATAAGTATATTATAAGCATCCAGGTTATATATGTATTATTTACTAGTGATGTGCTTGAGCACAAATGGCGAGCGAGCCCAAAACTACACCATTGTTAAACGTTTGATTTTATATTCTAACACTCGCTACTATAAAAAGTTGAGTGTTTTAATTACATATATACGGAAAAGGGGCTTCATTGCCACAGTAACCACTCCCCGCAACTGTTTGAATTTAAAAAACAACAGAGCAATGAAAAAAAAGGCACACTATTTAATATTTTTTTGTGATAAGCACAATACTTTCACACAACTGAACATGCCTACACAAGACTTACATACCTTAGTGAGTGGTCTAGTGGTCAATGAATTTTCAAGTAAATACTGTTGCGTAGGGCTTACTATGACAAATAGCGTATTAACTTACCACCGAATAGAAATGGAACTTTGGTAAGGTTTTTGAGTTTTAACTGCACCCGCAAAAGAATTCAAAGTGGTAAACATTTCAATTTCTAGAACGATACGGGTAATAATCGATAAATTAGAATAATCTGTTTAGTGAAATTTGGGATGGGGTCGAAATCAGAGCTAACACGAAAATACGTGAGGGTCAAAGTACAAAATGGCATACGTATGTCCACACATATATAAACAAATATCCCCGATTTTCAATTGTGTTACCCCTGAGAGTGTCTCACTCGCTCTGCTCGCTCGCCAATAATATATTTAGTATACATATAAAGAACTATTTGGCTGCTTACTATTTGTATACTGAAACACAACATTCTAAAACATTCATGTTCATTTAAAATGTTTAATATTTTACAGGCATCCACAGGAAGCCAAAAGACCATCTTTTTTAAGTATTGTTGTTGCTCTTCAAAAGCCTGATTTTCAAATATTGAACTGGGCTGAAGTTGGATCTAATAAGCTTTCACAAACATTAGGAGCTGGACTAGAAGCATCTAAAGATTTATATTTAGATCTACAGAATGCCTATCGGAATCAAGTCACAGCATAAGAAGCTTTAGAAAA
>WLWD01000450.1_pt1 | contig 35694 bp, 25 predicted proteins | sample 6712731 | NCBI WGS metagenome assembly WLWD01 (sample SAMN12718690, study PRJNA576275) | sponge metagenome | isolation source: marine sponge | host: Mycale hentscheli | place: New Zealand: South Island, Marlborough, Capsize Point | collected 2014-11-01 | reverse complement strand
GTCCAGTTGTGTCAAAGCATTGTGTGTTACAACCACTACTTAGCTAAAGAATATCACAAAGAAAACTTTTAAATAACATGTATTGTTTTGTTGTTGTTGTTTTCCTTCAATTCAAGCAGTTGCAGAGAGTTGTTACTATGGCACTGAAATCCCTTTACCGTGTATGCGAAATTTAAAAACTAGACCTTATTTTCAGTAGCTTCAGTGTTAGAAGTCAGCTTTGTTTCTCCATTTTTTGTTTTTGGCAGAATTAGTGTTAGTGACACTTAACGTCTGTGCCAAATTTCAATTGTCAAAGCAACTTAGAAGACCCCAAGCGTGTCATGAAAAGACAAATTACTTTTTATTCCTCTCTTGTTCTCGTAATACAATAGACAGGGAAAGGGCGGGGTTTAAACTTTGCAGCAAAAAAAACAAAAAAAAACGACATAGCCTTGAGACTATTGCATGCACTCTACAGCTTACCTCTGGCTGAAATTTTACCACTACATCCTGTAGAGTAGCCAAGAATTCCGACAAGACTGGCTGTGAGATGCTACAAAAGCTAAAAAGAACTCTATGCAAATCTTCGTAAGTCGCTGCTAAAAGCCGCTGCAAGTTCAATTGTATACGTGGAGTTCAATGTTAAGTAGACTGAAAAGTCAATTATTCCAGAAGTGGCAATTCAATTTATGTTTTCTCGATTTCTGATTATCAATTGCTTTGCTGAATACATACAGCCCAGTTCAACTGCCAGTTTCTCTGTGCATCAAAGGTTTTGCCCTCCAGTATTTTAGCACTAAATGGAGGAGGACTGCAGCAACTAATACCATTAAAAACTCTATCTTTTGGGTTTATGCCAGAAGATCCCTTTTACCAGACACACTCACAATATATATAGTACTTATTAACCCTCAGCGCGCATGCGCGAGAGGGTTACAGCAGTCACTTGTCTGTATGTCACTGTGTGTGTCATTCAACAACAGATCTCGAAGACGACGGCCTTCCGGGCTCTGAAACGATGTAGGGACAGAGAAATTTGCAAAGTAAGTCCCTTTAATGTGCTAGAATTTTTTGTTTCGACTTAGTTTTCAAGAAAAAGCTAGTCAATTTTAGCCGTACGTACGATCGTTGTGCTATTGTGCTACCGGTAACGCCCTTTTACCGCACGTTATAATTACGTGAGCTAAAAATTGCAGCTAGAGAGTGGCCTGCGCCAACTTGTACTGCTCTGTTGCAATTGTTGCGCTTCACGCCTGTAAGGAGGCTAGAGTCGAGTTATATACCGCGGAGCTGATCTGTTTTAACCTAGAGGCGTTCCCTTCGCTCTGTTGTTTGCTTCTTTCTTTGTATCGTCGTAAGTAGCAACTGTCTGTGTGTAAATGCTAAAGGTTTGAAATAATTTTTAACACGTTCGCTTCTACTTCTGATCTCTGCAACGGAGAGGGTTTTTAAATTGATTGAGGTTATCTGGTGGACATACGCTGAGGGTTCGCACCTCCTGGTGCTTCATTACATGAGTCAGAGTGTGATATGGTGAAATATTTTGCCTGAGAGTGAAATATCGTGCCATTAGTAGTTCATTCTACTATGCTAGATATATCTTCACTGCTGTAGTTTGTACTAGGACTGGTAACTCACGGTGAAACAACACTGTGAAATAACGTGAGTTATTTCGTGAGTCACGTACCTAAATAACATTGTGAAGATAACTAGTGTGGACGAAATACATACATACATACATATATATATATATATATATATAATATTAGTACTAGTCAAAGTTTTAGGTCACGAGCATATATTGAAGACAGTGTAAACTATTATGTAGTTGTTATGTTACTGAAAGTGAATCTTTAAACTTTGTAGTCTGGTAGTCTTAACTTGAAAGCTGCAAATATATGCCTCATTGCTAAGAAAGAGGTCTTCTTAATTATGCATATATACTTGCTACTTAAACTGGGTATTTACCTATTGATGGGTCTTTTCTACCATTTCAACCCTGAAGTATAAAAGAATGAAACAACTCAGCATATTAATAGGACGCATGACCCTACACCCAATGAAATGATTAGGTAAAAACGTTTGGCACTGTGGTCAACAATGAGGTGTAATATTCAGTGTGGTAAGTAAAACAATTCATGCAGTGTGTGGAAAATGTATGCCTTTTCTGCAAGCACTTGCTTTGCATCACACTCATTCTGTGGTTAAAAACTGAGGCCACACCCACATTCTGCAACCGAACTTCACGAAAAGGGAAACCAAATTAAGAAAAGTGATTGTTTGTGTCATGCAATGAATGTATTGTGGTCTGTGCAAGCTGAAGTGAGCACTATCATCATTCTAAATAAAAAGTTGTTGTGACAGCATCTGATGAAGTGTGTCATCTGTGAAAATTTGGAGACACAAATACTGAACCTGGTACCGTAGGTCCCAACTGTCCTGATTTCGCAGGCCACTCCCATGGCCGTAGCAAATGGTAGGGTTGGTCGGGTTCAACTAACTTTCTGCACACTCGGTAGACGTGGTTTGCATGCCTTCCGTATAAGTATCTGTTTGCAGTTAGTATGACTTCTACTAGTGACACATTGACTAATTTTCCCAGCAAACCACACCAGACATAACATTTCCTTCCAAGAGACCTTTTGGGACCAGCTGTTGAGAAACCTGTGAAAATTGGTTTGATAATTGTATACTAGAAGCAAAATATGCTGTTCTGTTTATTTTTTGCCATACTGTCATGAAATTGTGGCCAAAACAGTTCATGGGTGGCCAAAACAGTTCATGGGTGGCCAAAACAGTTCATGGGTGTGGCCAAAACAGTTCATAGGTGTGGCCAAAACAGTTCATAGGTGTGTAACTATTATGGATAACTTATGGGTGTGACAAGTCAATAAACTATTTTATTCACAATAATTGTAAATAATGGTTCAGGGGCATTGGATGGCCACACCAATATTTTTTGTTGTTTTTCTATTTTTTCTATTTTTTATTATTATTATTTTATTACCTGTTGTACCCTTTGGGACCTTTCACTTTCGGAGAAGTCTCCAGTGTAGCAGTGTGCTGACAAGTGGAACACTTCCCTGTAAAGACGGACACCAGACTTATTCCTGCTCTCACTACATAGCATAATGGAATCATCACAGTTTTTAGCATGCTTGGCCACCTCGTCAGTGTACTCTTTTATTTTCTCCACATTTACTATTCTGCTCCCCTGTCCAAATGAAGAATTATATTCACTGCTGCTTAACTGCTGGTCTTTCTTCTTAGCAAGCACTCTCTTAGTGGGAAGGTTCTTTTTTTATACACACTCTCCTGCTTTTATGAGTGCTGTACTTCTTACTCTTTTTATTCTTTTGTTTCCCATTTTCTGCTAAGCCAATTATCACTTCAATCGCGTGGCTTCGCCTTAGATGCGTGGGTGATCGATCACCCGGGTTGCAGTAAATTTCCCTGTTTTACCCACATGGGTCAGTTTCACCCACATGGGTCAGTTTTATTGCCTTCGTCGGACTTTTTAGGCCCCAAAACACTTCCAATGCATAAAAAATAGTGCATTCCAATTATCCAAAGCTAGGGACAGGGCCACTCAAATACTTCCTAAAATGAGTGAAAGGCTGAAGAGTTACAGGTTAAGAAAGGTTCATAGATGGCTACGATGCGTTCTACTTCAATCGTGGGAAAGATACTAGAGTGATTTTGTCCACTTCTACATGAAGCAAGCGCAAAATTTCTTCAGAGTGCCCTCCATTAAGTTTTTGTCTACTTGGTAAAACTTGATACTATAAGCTTGGTTTGATGCCGTAGACCATATTGTCTGACACAGACACTCAAGTCTTTGTAGCATTTTTTCACCCCATTTATGAACTAAACTCGTGTATCATCAATTCATCTTATTATTTGTGTAGTAAACTTCTATTGTTGTAAATTATAGCTAAAAAAATGATATGAATGATGCAAAAATCCATACTTTAAAAATTCATAGGTGACCCTATACCAGAACCTTAAATTACCTTGCTACGCCTTGACTCCCGATATCCTGGCTACAATGACACCAAATTTTAGTGGCGGAAATCTTTGTTAAAGGTCCAAGTGCCCCTTTTAAACACAGCCACCTTTTACTCTTTTTTTTTTTGACCTTTCATGCGTGCACAGAAATCTATCCCGCCAGTAATTGAAAAAGGTGGGCGAGTTCAATTTGTTGCCCAGCAACAAATTACCTCGGACATTGGAAAATCGCGGGTAAATTCTTATAAGTTTTGTTACAGCATTACAGCAATAGAATAGAAATAATAACGTGAATAATCAAGCTATATAAGTTAATGTGGCTATTTATGAGGTCTGCGGTCCAGGAGGCTCTCTTGGGACTATTATTGTGAAGACACAAGAATCAGCAGGTCTCTGACTGGACACAGATATCAGTGATGATGAGGACTTCTGTCACACTGCAATAAGAGAAGGCAACACATTTGAAAGTTCATCATTTTGGTTCATTGATTTAAAGAGATTCCTATTATTATTCATTGTTCATTTGTTCCGAAACAGGCAACAAGCTGGCTTTACTCACTTAAGACAAATATGATCCTAAACTTAGCTAACAAACCAAGCTAATTGATTACTTCACTGAATTTCTAAATCAAATACAGTAAGCCAGAGTGACTGTATTATAGTTACCATGACGTACAATAACTATCAAACAGTTGGAAACAAGAAAATAGCACAAAAATGGCCCACTAAACTATGTCAAAATACATCTAGTTACTTAAAGCCATCCTGTTTGGTACCCTTACGCAACATACATAGGGTTTGAACTGAGTAAGGCCTACCCCATCAATGAAGTAAGTGGCCCCAACTATAACTTACTGCTGTTGAGCTGAGCATCTCTATTTTCCTAGCATAAGTAATCATCTTACATAATCCGTAAACACGGACTTCCTGTTAGATTACGGAATTCAACGTTAACTCTGCCAGAAATTGATTAAGAAGTTTTAATTGCAGTATTCTCAAATTAATTGTGCTCAAGTTGGTTAGATTGCAGTGGTATATTTAGTGAACCCGCAGCACCTGCCTAAAATCCTGGTATCAAAATACTCCATAGGAGTGCTCTACACAATAGTATAAATCACTCATTTTTCAATTTTTAACACAATTGGTCCCTTTTCCCAAGTACTGTCACATATTAGGTGAAAGTTTACTTCAGTTAATTGAGATCCTTCAATTGCAATACGCATTAGTCTTCCAAGATCGATGTCACTAATTCTAGATCCGAGACAATTTTTTTATCAAATGGGTGTGGTTTCAGCAAAAGTGGGTGAGGTCAAACAAATATTTTGCTATGTGTGCCCCCCTCCTTCCTAAACTCTTCCCCACCCACCCACCCCCCAGAAAAAAATCCTGTATGAAACCCTGCTCACTGTCCATCCTTTTTACTATCTTCGTCCCAAAGGAGAAATTCATGGAAACTCAGAAACAAGAGTGAACTCCAATCTTATTTCTTAAATGGTTAAATAAATATCACTATAAACAGTAATGAGATTGGACAATGATGCTAGCACTTCAATTGGAAATGCAGCATTGTTTACTGTGCAGATGATTGTTGAGGTCAGTACATTTTATTACAACTACTATAACGTTGTGAGTTATGTATGGTACTGTCACACGATAATTGGTCCCCCCTCCGCGTGGTCCCCCCGGACCAAATGCGGCAGAATTATTGCCACGGACGGTCCCCCCGGACCGTCCACCGCAAAAAATATTGCCGTAGACGGTCCCCTGGGGACCGTGCGCGGCAGGCGTTATTGCCGTACTCGGTCCCCTCTTGCCACGAACGGTCCCCCATCTAATCTGAGCTTTATTTGATGCAAGTAGTTCGTTGTGTGTGTTAAGTCCTCTCCTTTTCTTCAATCAGTTACTGTAAGACCATTTATCTATTCTGAAGGGTAGCTAGACTTATGATTATGTTGTTATTAAACTTCAAGTGTGTAGAAGAAGAAGTAATGCATAAACTGAAGTTGTATTAATATAAAATCCTTTGTATTCTGCCAGGTAATAACTACACTCAAATTTTAAAGTTGAGTGGCTAATTGGTTTTGGAGTGTTAGCTATACACACTGGTAGAGAACCTTAGGCTAGAAATAACATTATACTGACATCTATCCAGTCCCTTGAGAGAAGAATAGAGAAGGATAAAGAAGGCGGAAGAGATGCTCTGATTGGAAACACTTAACAATGTTAGATGTAGTGATTACTGATGAAATGCTTTGTGAAGCTATGTTTTTTTATAAATGTATAAAATGTGGTGATCACTGATCAATATGTTTTTGTGTTTGTTTCTAGCTTAGTTCAGTAATGTAATGTCATTGTCAATATTTATTGGTTTTATTTTTAATCGTGTCCATTCTACTCTGGAGTGGTTGTCTATAGTAGCTATTCTCAGCAAATGCAGTAAGAAACTGAGCAGCAGAACTATCCCTGTATATATTAAGATGGCACACATCACACTAACTTGTCATTGTTGTATTAGTCATTGAAGAGAGTGTGCAAGTGACACCCAAGAGTAGAGGGGACCACCAGGCCAGGGGGTTAAAGTCTCCAACTCTTTGTATACCACCATTCTGTAATAGAGACTTGGCTGACTGGAGGAGTGGAGGTACTTCTGGAAAACGTTCAATGAATAGCTACCTAAACAAGATTCCCAAATTCACATCTAATAAATAATTCTTCTTAAGAGCTTAAGAAAGTCCTCTGCCAAAGAGGTCCTTCAGCATGTCATTCATTACAGAAATTGAAGACCACTATTTGTATGACCCACCACAACAGGTTTTAAGTCCAACATCCTTAAAATGTCTCTTGTCAGTTCCTTGATGTGTGGAGAACCTTTAACTTCAACAAAGTGATCAATTTGTGCATGTAGAGTGTCAATGCCTCTGACAACTCTGGCTCATAAAGATGTTCTCATTCAAAATTTCCCAATATACTCTAGGACCTCAAAAAGATCCCCTCCAAGCCCATAACTATAATGATCACCAGTTTGAGTGGTCACTTCCAACACAAGCATCATCATAAGATTGGTCAGAACTCAATCTGGGAACATTAATAACCATCTGTTAGGTCTTGTATGGTCACATAGGCAATCTCATATAATTATTCTGCCTTATCAAGTCGGGTTGGTTAGTCTACCCCTTAGGAGATATTAGTTCTTTAGGTTCCAGACCCTCTTGTTCTTCAAGGAATCCATAAACTCTAGTTGTACCACCCTTGGGAGTAGCCAGTTCCTTTTTGTTGTCCATGTCACAGAAACAAAGCAATGTAAATAATAATAGTTCCAAAATGTTCAAGCAGAATATATAGTAGATTATTTAAAAGAAGACATAGGTATAAATATAGTAGTAGAAATAGATGGTAGAAGTAGGTGTTAGAAGTAGATGTTGTAGAGTATAGATGTTGTAGAAATAGATATTGTAGAAGTAGATGTTGTAGAAGTTTAAGATGTTGTAGAAGTATGTTACATTGAAAAATCTTCCAAAATTCTACCTTCATGTGATATGGTGAAACTTATGCTTCACCATGCTATACTTATTGGTAAGAAAGTTAATAACAGAAATCCTTCCAATGAAGCTACTGCTATCAAGCCATCTTCTGGGAAAACATTTCCTTTCAAGTCTCTTCCTCCTTCCAAGAGAAAAGTAAAAATTTATCACCACTTTCTTCTAATGCTATTTATTCATGTAAGCTCTGTGATGAAAAGGAACACTTGCTATTTATCTGTGGGAAGTTTAAGACCAAATGATCCTGCCAGGAGAAAATGTATTGTCAAATTCTCCAAATAATGTCATGACAAGAAGATATGCAAAGGTTGTAGAAGTGCATGAGCACCATTCTTTACTTCACCTTGAAGATATATCAATGATTCAAGCCTCAATGAGCACAACAACATCCAACACGTACAGGGCCGGTCTTCCTCTGAATTAAGCTGCTCATTTTCAACTAAGTTCTAGGCTGGTGATAAGCCTTAAGTGAGCACCATTGTGTTCAAGTTTCAATCAATGCCTAAGCCTAAGACATAACTTGCTACATAACTCCCACACATTCATAATATTTTTTTTCATTTTATCATTAAGTCAGAGATAATTACTCCCATTCACCTCCTGCCTCACTGCCATTTATCTTAATAAACCCCTTCACAAAAATAGTCCTTTGAGCCAGTTACTAGAAGACATCTACTTCTACAATATCTACTTGTACATCTACTTCTACAATATCTACTTGTACATCTACTTCTACAATATCTACTTGTATATCTACTTCTACAATATCTACTTGTACATCTACTTCTACAATATCTACTTGTACATCTACTTCTACAATATCTACTTGTACATCTACTTCTACAATATATACTTCTACAACATCTACTTCTACAACATCTACTTCTGTTGTTAATAGCTATGCCTCTCATAAAATTTGCATTTCTATTTTAACCTTCTCTAGTTTGAAAATTCAAGAGAATGAGGTTATAATATGATAGTAATGTTAGAGCTATCATATTAAAAAACAAAGCAGATCAGTAAAAATTACTGTTGGCTCCCCAACTTTTGAATGAAATAACTCAAACAGTAATTAAAGCTGTACTTGATTACTTTTATTATATTTGCAACAGCCACAACCAGTTTTATTATGAAGCCTGTTATAATTATGAATTCTTGAAACCAGAAAAACTACTATATATATATTATTTTTTTTTTAATATTGCTCATATTCCTTTAGAATACACTGTCATAATAACTATAGCTATAGACTAAATAACTACTACCCAACTTTCATAAAACAATAACTAGTTATGGACTTCATGACCCCCAAAGCACTAAAGTAATCTCGTGTCAGCATTCTTTTCACCTAGTACATTTAGTCTGCATGCCTTAGTTTATCTTTTATTCACTAAAACTACTAGTTTTAAACTAACATCAATGTGGTCTGGTCCATATATCACTTTTTAATTGTTTGGTAAATCTTTCAAATGCCATATTTAATTGCATATTACCCCATCTTACTATTAACAACATAAGATTATAATAGAATAATCATTTAATTCGGATACATACATGCAATTACTGATTAAACCAGTAAAAATATAATTAAAATGTTCATGACTCAGTTCATACTGCAGCTTGGGCATAGCCATTTTCCTTTCAGCTCAGTCTTTGATACTTTAAGGCAATTATTTGTGTGGTACCACCTAAAACAATTGGTACACTTCACCCAGCTCTCACGGGGAAATGTTCCTTCGGGAAGTCTGCAAACACAATGAATTTCAAATGCTTCAACTGTAACTATTTTAGTAAGGGCACGTCTAACCCTCTTCACAGGAAAAAGTGTCATCTTTCCATTCTCCAAGCATTGATATAAATGCTGTCTCATTTGCTTTTGATCGTAGAACATTTTCCCAGGATCTTCTTTAAAGGAAAGAGCAGTGGCATTAGCTATGGCGAAGAGCCCACAATCTGATCCACCTGATTGAAGCTGTGTGTCCATGATATTTAGATAAATTTTAGGTTCATCACTATGGAGTAAAGTAGCTACCTGACTATTGACATGTCTCCCTGCTGAACGATACATACTATCATAAACTGACACAGTAGAATGTGAACATCCAATATTACAAATGGTTAACCAGTGTCCATTACAGTTGTTGAGGATTTGTATGAATTCATCTGGCTCCACTTTGAATGACAAAGCTACACCACAAATGACATCCTGGAAGCCTGAAATGTCAATGCAATTTTCCTTGAGTAACTGCTGAGCAGCATTGATAATGTTATCATTCAACCAACCCAGTGGATTTTGAAGTAACACCTTGTCAGATTCAGTCAATTTCAATTGAGGAAGCCAATATTTCAAGCTTTGATTAGATTTCATATCATATTTTTCAACTTCAATAATGCTGGGCTTAGTGTCATTCACATTAGATTGTCTTTGTTCAAACATTAGCTTCTCACTAGTTGCCGTCAATTTAGCATGTTTTGGTGAAGTAGATTGAAACATTGATAATTTTTGCTTTTTACAAGTAGGTGGAGCAGCAACTATCAGGGAAGCATTTGAAATTTTATCAGATGCCACTAGAGGTGAGGATATTGCAGGTGTGTGAAGTTTCACTGCAGTGTCTGATGCACTGGAGCAGAGCCCCATAGCAATCTTGGTTGAAGGATGAGACCACAATTTTGGAGTTCCTGCAGAGCTCGGGGCTAATTTAGCAGAAGAAACAGGAGTAGATGAGTCAGGTAGAGGATGAATAGGTGAGGCAAGTGGAAGATTGGGTGAAGCAGGTGGAAGATTGGGCGAGGCAGGTGGAAGAGAAATGTAAGAGTTGGATATGGTAAGAGAAGATGATTTAAGAGGAGATAAGCTTGATTGACTATGAGAATCCTTTAGTGGAGTGCTCATCTTGAAACCCTTATCATCAATAATACAATCCTCAAATAATTCACTATTGGAAAGGTTAAGTTGCTCAAGTGAGGAGGAAGCAGTAAGCTGCTCATCAATGGAAGTTCTAGTCTGGTAATAAGTTTTCAAGTGGACACCATTAACTCTGCTGATAATTTTAGTCCGATCTTCTACGAGCTCTAAAGTGTACAATCCTCTGCCTAGAAACTTTGTAATAATGTATGGACCAACCCACTTGGGATCAAATTTGCCATGAGCTCGTTTTCTTCTAAGAAAATCTTTCTTTAATACAATGGAACCAACTTTAAAAGCCTCAAGATTGCAATGTTTGCGATCATACTGTTGTTTCTGCCTAGCTTGAGCTATGACAATGTTGGCTTTAACATTTTCTAACTGCTTTTTACGGGCTTCAGTAAACTGAGAGTGAGATTTATTCAAACAGTCATCAAGATTTTCCTCAGAACATTGCTTTGTGGTACTGATGAAGTCAACTGGTAATACTGCCTTACGATAAAACATTACTTCAAATGGAGAATACTTGCTTGATTCATGTATAGAAGTATTGTAGGCGAATACACATGTATCCAGATAGTCTTGCCAAACTTCTTTCTTTTCCCCAACAAATTTGATCAGCATATTCTGGATTGTCTGATTGAATCTCTCAACAAGTCCATTAGCCTATACAAAAGGGGGTAATGATTATGAAAATGTATGCAAAAGTACCAATAATCACAATAATATTTTTTTGAAAAATTTAAGCTACACCATGTAGTACGTCATTAAAACAGAGTGTTTGATTTTTTTCTTTGAGAGCATTGCATGGCATTGACAAGTAAAGTAAGACTAAAAAAAAATCAAATAATATTTTAATAGGTCAACAACTATTAATAAGTACAGTATCCTCGAGTAAAATTAATCAATTTTATAAGTAAAATAAATATTTTATAACCATATTCTATAACTATTACATGACATTACGAGTATCTTACAAAAAGCTCTATTAAAATGAAGAATAAATGCTACTGAAAATATAGTTCTGTGCCAAATTTACTGATGAACAGCCAACGAAGTAAAAAGATAAAAGCAGATCTTAAAAGATTACATTCAACTAAGCAAAAAGAAGGGGGAAATCGCTTCTATCATACTTTCCAATTCTATCACTAACTTGGTGTCAAATTGAACGGTTGCATGACTTCAAGTGACAGCCTATATCAATACTCCATGATATTATTGTTTAACTTTATCGTGAAGGAATTAATTGGCGATTGAGAGAAGCGAGCGAGACACTATCAGGGGTAACACAATAGAAAATCGGGGATGTTAATCTAGCGTATCGCCCGCAACACTACTTTAACTGAGTGTTTCAGGTAGAGTTAATAGATCAATCATTAAAGATTATGAATGACTTAAGTATGGAACAGTGTGCTGTTGATATGTTTGGTTTGTGAATGAATTATGATTAAAATGTGGTTCACAAGTTCATTGTTCCATAGGCTTGCTTGAGCTTGCTTTAAATCTCCTTTGTCTGGCTGAGCCCAGACAATTACTATAGGGCTAGGTTCAAACTCATGTATGTTAATTCCTTACAAATGTCTGTTGTTTTGTTTTGTTTATAAATTAATCAGTCACGGCAAGTGGGTACTATGGCACTGAAACCGTTTACCCTACGCACATGATTAAATAACTCGACTCGACTCGACGCAGGCTCTAGTAACTTAAGTGTTTGAAGTTTCAATAATGTAGTTTTATGAAACCTAACTGAATTTGTGCTCAAGCACACCACTAGTATCAAATATTTTCAGCACAAAATGTATACAATGTTTACAGATAAATCTAACCTGAGGATGATATGGGGTTGTCAGTCGGTGGTCAATGCCCAATAATGTCATCAGCTCATAATCCAGACCATTTCGAAATTCTCCACCCTGATCAGACGTGATAACACTTGGTATTCCAAATACCATAAATACCTATTATTGTGATAAATTGTATACAAATAAAATACTGGTACAAATAAAAGACTGGTAATTCACCTTAAAGAGAGCAGCAGATACTCCAGAAGCGAGCTTATCTTCCATCGGAATTGCCAGAACATACTTGCTAAAATAGTCACTTATTGTAAGTATGTACTTATCACCCTGAGTAGAAGGAACAAGTGGCCCAATAAAATCAATACCGATGTGATGCCAAGGCGACACTACAGGAACTGGACTAAGCTCTGGAGCAGCAGTGCTGATTTTTCGGTTCGTTTTTTGACATACATCACATGTCTCAATCTACACATAATTTTACTAATAATAGCCAGTATTAATTTACATTTGTGCTACTTACCACAGAATATACTTGTTTTGCCACGCCAGGCCACATGAATCTTTCAGTAACTCGAGCCAGAGTCCTTTTGCTACCAAGGTGACCAGATGTTGGTGCAGCATGACAGGATTTAATTATTTGTTCTCGCTCCTTTAGGTCCAAAATAAATCTTACCTAAAAATATGACAAGTACTTTACTTTGTGTACGATTCACATGCACCGTCTGTACACTTGCTTGTTACAGTTCTACTTTAAAATGTAGCTGAATAATACTTACTCTTTTTCCATCTTTCTTCTTGTAGTACAATACTCCATCAATAATATCCAATGTATTAGCCTTCTTTCTTATCACCCTCTTTTCGTTCTTTGTAGCTCCTTCAGGGTATACACCCCGAGTCAATTTGACATAAGCCTTTTCTATAAGCTTCAATTCTTCACTGCCTTCGCTCATTTTCAATAAAACTCTGGCTCACCGAATGTCCAAATCAGACACGTGGAGGGGATCGTTTGTGGCAGGGTGGGACCGAGTAAAGCAACCACGCATGGTCCGCGGGGGACCAACTGTAGCGGGGGACCATGCGCGGCGTGACAGTACTACTCTGCTTCCAGAAGATGCGGATATATATCTTGACAAGGCTAATACTCCACTAGTCTATCTCCAACAATTCCCTCTTTTTGACCACATCAAAAGGCTCTTACAAAATCTGGATGTTCTGACAAGCTCTTTCTGAGGTTGCCATGCCTTCACCAATTACACTTTCTGCTATTGAAGGGCATGGAAAAAAGATATTCAATAAGTATTGTATCAAGGACATGAAACACATGGATTCTTTCTTTGACATATAGCTAAAAAGAATAAGGTGATTATTGGCGGTGTAGCATTTTGCCAGCATTATTTCTATGTACTGATCATACTACTGTAGTAAAATATATTTAAATGAAAAGCCACAGCTTAGCTGATCAATAAAAAGAAATATTTCCATTTAATACAGGATATAGCTACCCAGCACTGTCATCTATATAATAATAATGCTTGTGTGTCAGTAATGGCAACGACGACGACCGACAGTGTGTATTCATGAATAATTCATGAGCTTTGTACGGTTCAGTAAAGCAGCGTCATTTATGGTAGGTAAAGTGTCGTCACATTCAGTAGAATATGCTGGTTATTTCTAAAAAGCGGGTGGAAAGCGGCGTAGGTTTCAATAAGGAAGGCAAAAGTATGGAAGAGAAGGTAAAAGGCGATTAATCGTAACTGAAAAGCTGATGGAATCGGCGAGGTAAGGCAGTGTAGGTTTAAAATGGAAGGGAAGAAGGCAAAAAACGCGAGTGATTAATTATAACTAAAATCGGGTTGAATCAACGAGTATAGGCGGGGGTTAGTTTTCAAAGAAAGGCTAAAGTACAAGATAGAAGACAAAATTTTCTCAAAGTATGACAGAAATTCAGAAGCAGGTGAGATAGACAAAGGAAAAGGGGGCTCCATGACTTAAGAAGAGCTGAAGATAGGAGAGGTTAGTCTGGCATAGCCAGACCTTTTCCTAACCACTACCCAGAGAAAGGATCTGGGGACAATCATGCACCTTGGCTGTTCTAGAGGAATGTGGTAGTGGTTGTCTAATTACTGTTACGGCGCCCATGATTTGCTGGATGAGCTGACCCGAGTACAACCACAGAGTATTTTGCGCAAGCACAGCAATCACCAACACTTTGATAGTTCAGGAACGCGGGCTCCGTTATGTATACTTGTGGTAAGATACCCACTCATTTCACTGAGGGCTCCCTAGGAGATGACAAAAAATGTTAACTAACCACATCCCAAAATCTTGGCTGTAGAATAGCCAAGGTGCATGATTGTCCCCAGACCTTTCTCTGTGTAGCAGTTAGGTAAAGGGTCTGGCTGCACCAGACTAAGGAGAGGTGGGGTAGAAGAAAAGTTCAGATAGTTCAGAAAAAAGAGAATAGGAGAGAGAAACTTATGTAACCTTAACCAATGGTAGAGAATGGTAACTGAGCAAGGTAACTTGAGCTACTGCATTCTTACTTTGCAATAAGCCATGTAGCGAGGTAACTTGCTAGTATGTAATATTATACCAAGAGAGAAAATGCCCCAGAGAAATTCTTTACAAATATTTCAGAACTATAAAAAGCTCCATTTGACTTCTAACAAGGTACCTAAGAAGGGCTTCATCTTTCCAAATTTGGTCAAAAGTATCCGACTTTCCACAGCTGCCACTGGTTATTCTAATGAAATTGAATTGAAATAAATATATGTTATACATTGAATACTGCAAAATATCACGAGTCTGTCGGATGTATTGGGACGAGTGCCGCAGGCACGAGTGCCAATACCCCGATCAGACGAGTGATATTTCGCGTATTCAAGTATAACATATTTATCATGTACGCATGCGCAAACTTAGTCTTAGCAACGACAATTTTTCTGGAGCTAAACCAGTAAGCTAACGTTGTTATGGCTGAAGATATTTCATTACAGGATTTTTTTGATGACGAACTTGAAATGATTGAGAAACAATCTGAATATCTACAGAAACTCCCTATAGAACCAACTGTTGCTAATCCAGTCTATACTAACGGACAAACGGAGGAAACTAAGTACGTAGAAGATGCATCTTCTTCTGTGTGTTTGGACGATGAAGAGTTGGAAATGTTTGTGGACCTCCCCCAACAATATCTCTCCGTGTCCCTTACGTATTTTTGAATAGTTTCTTCAAAAGCGTCCAGTTGAAATGTGCAAATCGGAATCCCATTTTATCTGGCTGTGAACTACAATTACTCCAATGATGACATTTTGGTACAAAAAACAGAAGATGGGGAAGGATAGAATCAATACAATAATGAAAAGGATGGCTGCATGGAGCAACAATCACCAATTGTACAATAAATATTGGTTTTCCTACAGCAACACAAACACAAAGTTTCACCACGATGTTTGCTGCACCTAATGACACACAACCACAAATGAAGTGATTTGCAATTCATACTTACCTACATACAATAGACAGATATATCAAATTAATGTATTATTATTAAGATTAAACAAAAAACCTAAAAATATAAAATTAGCCTAAGGGGACGCAATAACACTTGTTAGAATGCCCAAGGGGACGCAATATGGGAAAATATTGGGGTAGTTTCATTTGTATTAATCTCTATGGGAGTACTTGAGTTCAGTACATGATAATATATGTTATTAAGCACATTTGTACATTTTGACAAAATCACTGAATTAGGGCTATTGAAGATGGCACGACCTCCCCACTAGATTGACATTTTTCAGTTGTTTACATATGCCATGGTCATATTCACACCAGCAATTAGATAAGCTAGGAGTGTAAGTTGTTTTTTTTTTACATTGTATGTACCATCCTGGCTAAACAGAAATGTTCCTGGTTTTCCCAGCAATTCACGGTTTCAACCAGTTTGTGCTCCCAATTATTCTCCCGATTTTTAATCCTCTCTCCACACAGTCGAAATTTGCTGGAGAATGGAAAAATATGCCACTTGATGATGTTAGATCCTCAGTTATACCGTCACTATTTACTGAGATGCCCCTTTTTACTGTCTGACAATAAAATAACCACTCTGTTTTAACAGATTTTTGACTGCCACCACTTTCCAGCTTCAACTATCTACCATTTGCAGTCATGATTGAGGGCCACTACTTGTAGCTTCAACTATCTATGTAATGACTAAGCTCCGCCCATAACAAGAAAAGAATGATTATGTACATATGAAAATACTGAAAAGGGTGATTATGCAAAACAAATTTTTGTGTGTGCATATTTTAGTACCCAATGATTTACTCCACCAATGTCCAGGTGGAGCCAAAATTACTAAGCTAAAGGTGGTATGTATAATATTCAAGACCCTTTCTTTCCATGCACAGCTGGTGGTAAAAGGTCTAGTTACCGAGATTGTATTACGTCTATGTGACTTCTACTTAGTGGGTCTAGTGCTTTCTCCCGTTAAAAAAAAATCTCTGAATCTTTCTCAATCTTTCTAAAAAGGTTGTAATTATGTAATCAACTGTAAATAATAAAGTGCTACTTTCTAATTGTTCCCATTACTTTCACATTCCAACAAGATAGGCCAATAAAACGAGTTGTCTATTGTAGTTTCAGTTCATATTATTATTATTATGATGAGTATAGAAAAATTGTATGTATGTTGATGAACTATTGAGTTGTAAGTAATAGTATAATGGCATATTTGTATTTTAGCCATTGATAAAGCACCAAGCAGCATTTTATTTGAAAGTATTATTGCACAAGATGACCAAACAGTGAAAAAATGTTACTCTGATTTTATGGTTGAACTTCAACAATTATTGCAGAGAAGCAATGTGTCACTGGATATTATTATTTTGTATATCAGTATTCTTGAAAAGGAAAAAGATGAATTACTACATTTTCTCGACATACAAAATCCCACTGACATAGCATCATTTATGGAGAAGTATTCAGCATATCCAAGGTGGTGGAATTTTGCTGTAACTGCAAGTTTGGCTCTAAGATTTGGTTGTGATGACGGAATAAAGCTAGTGGAAAAGTATGAGGAAAAATTGGGAGTTTCTTTACTAGATGAAATTTCGCAAAAGTTACCAGTAATTTTCCAAGCTAACAAATTAATGATTAAAACCAGTATAGGTTCGAAAAAAATAACACCTTTTTACAATTTTTGTGGTTCTATTGCAAAGCTATTGGGAGTAGATATAATGGAAATATTATCATTATCTGCAGAAGATGAAAATCTGCAGTTGACAATATTGTATCCAGCATCTTATGAGACTCATATTCACAGTGTTGCTAAGACACTGGACACAGAATGTGAAGATCTTGGAATACATTCTATATGTTCTAACACGTATGTATGGATAAGCAACAATAGTGAAAGATTCGTGGGATGTAAATTAGGTGTTGTAGTGTGAGTAGTCATAATATTTAGCTAATTTTTTTTCCTTTCCCATACTTTTGAGCATGTTATACACCACTGCAGCAGCTAATGTGGTTTTAAGTATGTCACTGCTTTATCACCTGTGCTACTGATATACTAATCCTATGTATATACAAACAACTGACACAAATTTGTACACCCATGATAGTATCTGGCATTGCTGTGCTCAGTCACCAATTAATCCAAACTTTTACATATTAGCTAGATTTTAAAGGCTTCCTTTCTCCTACCTTTGTCTTTCCCTGTCCAAAGCATTTTACCAGATTAATCATTGTGCTTACCAATTTTATAGCTATTTAGATAACTTCACCAAGATACCATTATCCTTCTGGTTAAATTCACTTGTTTCTTAATTTCACTAGCAATCTAACACGATTGTAACTACTGGAAAGAATTCCCTTTTATGAACTCAGTTTAGTTTACGAATTATTCATGAATATAGACACTGATCTGACACCCTTGTTACTGTCAAATGTATTACTAGAAAGTAAAGTAGTGTAATAAATCAGATTTGTTTACTACAAGTTAGTCTAGTGTCAAACAAAATCTTAAAATTGTAAAAAAAATAAAGAAAAAGACAGATTAAGTTATTTCATAGAATAAACGTTTAGACCAAAATGAATTGGACGTTTTGTTGATATAATATATTACACATTATTTATATATACACATATTATGTGTTTTCCTCGCAGTTCTGTTCTTTGGTCCAAAAAATCAAAACATGAAAAATCTGCTAGAGATGCCAAGGTAGCAAATGTTAGTTATTTGTTTATTAGTTTTCATATGTACATTTGTACTTACAGAAATTGGAAGTTTCTGCATCATCCAACATTTCTCGGTAAGATAATACATGGGTAATACATGCGATATATTTCGCCAGACCTTTTTATAATCTGGAGTAGATATTAATTTATCTCAATAGAGAACAGAAACTGAACATCAAGCAGAAGCATAGTACTAACTGCTAGCATCATAATTTCCGATACTATATACTAGGGTTCAAATTTAATATACAAGTATTCCATTTTATAATAACTTATACAAATTCAGTATTTATGTTTATCAATAGGTAAAATTGTAGCAGGGTTGAGCTATCATAATAAAATTTCATGTTTTAACAATGCTAACTGTTCCTTTAAATATATACTCTGATCCATGTTTGTTAAAATTAATCCCACATAGTACTTAAAAAATTTCTCCTTTTACCTCCTGTACTTCATATATCTAGGGTTTTTTGTGAACATTATTATTCTTAATTATATTTTGAATGTAAGAATAGAATCTACTGTAGTTGTAACTTAATTTTTAACCCCTTCACTGCCGTAACTGCCATACTGCCGTAACTGCCATACAGCGGTTTGAAGTAACACCTCGGGAAAAATCAGTTGTTTATTCTCATCTGCGATACCTCACTCGAACGCTATAGCCTCAAGAAATTAGCTGTATAGTTAGTAATTGATTTTCAAATTCCTTGCAGTGGTATTTCTAAGGCTACAGCACAAACATTGACTAAGTAACTAGATTCTATGCATACATGAAGTCTCGTCCTGAGTTACACCTTATAGTGTCTCGCTTATTTGTATAAGAATAAAATTGAGGTTTTTTTAAACAAACTAAAGTAACTTAAGAAACATTCTACTGTGATTTTCCCTATGTTAACCTTGTCATGTGGGATGACCCACCCCACCTCCTCCCCTCCCTACCCAGATAAACCTCCGTAACCATTAATGGAAGGAGGGGGATTGGTAATGCGCAGGAGCCTCCCTCCCAGCCAATACTTGGAACCAGGTCCTGCACCCCCCAGCTAGATCCTGCTAGCGCACCACTGCTAGATCCTGCTAGCACACCACCGCTAGACCCTGCTAGCTCACCCCTGCTAGATCCTGCTAGCTCACCATTAAACACCCCTACTAGCCCGTGATAGCACCCCCATGCTAGCACCAGTTAGCACCCCCGCGCTAGCCCCTGCTAGCCCTTATTGGCCTCCTCCCGGCTTACTCTATGGCCCATTCCGCTAAGCCAGGTGCCCTGATAAGCCTTTCCCCTGCTGCGGTCTTGCCCCTTCCATTATTAGTTTCCTGAGATTCTTGGGGAGTGTATGTTGGTACAACATCCTCCAGTGGCTGAAAGTCACACTCCCCAAACCCATATACTAAGATAACCCCCTTTAGTTCCCTCTTAACTATAGTATCCCCCACTAACAAATATTTAGGCATGAACAATACCGGTCTGTTATTAATATATAAACCTCTCTTATCCCAACTATTCATTCTTCATATATCCTATCCCAGTAAAACCTTATCTCCCTGGAGTACTGGCGTGATCCCCATCACAATCAACTGACATCTCATTTATTGACATCCAACACAACAAGTATAGACAACACGCTAGTTTGATAACCTGGAAGCAGTGCGGGTGAGGGTTGCGACATCAGTTCTGATATAATCTAAAAATGCTGATGACTTCCAACGTCCCAGAGTTTGAATGAATGAATCGCTGAGGCCCTTCTGCGCCGCCACTGTCGCCGCACCTATACGGAAGCTGTGACCACTATAACTCCTCGTGTCCATCCCAATAGACTCCAGAACCCGCTTAAGCTCCCTTCCCAGGCGATCTCGCGTCAAGAGAGTCCGATCCTCAAATTTGAAGAGGAACCCAGGCCCAGGAGGTCTACATGCCAAATAGCCAAGCATGGCGGCCACAGGACACAAAATATCACCGGTGGTACCCAAATGCAGAGTGAAACCTGCCCCGAACGGATCAGTCTTGGACGACTTCAATCTCACTTGCAGGTGGGATGGCTGATCATGAGAGTCAACTGAGATGTCCTGGACAGTAAGCTGCCTGTCACCCAAAGTCGACTGAGCAGCGTACGTAAATTCTCCAGCTCGCAAGAAACCGAAAAATCCAAGACAGAAGGCCGCCCATAACATCACCTTGTCACTACAAGGGGGTGACTGTGACCACAGACTATGAATTTGCCGTAAAATATGTGGCGTGATGGGGAGCCTCTTGGCTCTTGGCTTAACCGAACCAAGACGACGCATGCCAGTAAGGACATAACTAAGACGGGGAAATGGCATTGAAGAGGGGTCGGGCCATCCATTAGTGATGTGGAGGTATCGGATTGCAGCTAAATATGATCGTACTGCTCCATATGACAGGTTCTCCACTGCCAATGAGGCTACAAAACGACACAAGGTCACCTCCGATGCTGGCAAAGGAATTAAGGTTGACTGCTGGCAGAAGGCGAGGTAACGTCTTTGCCCTGACTCGTAGACTCTTCTAGTTGACTGCGCAATACCGTGCTCAAAGAGCTGGCAAACAACGTCGTCCAGGCCTCGGAGCCCCAGTTCGGCCTTTCTACTATGAGGAGATGATGCACCTGCGGTGGAATTGGAGTCTCTGGAATCTGTGATATAATAGGGGAAACCAGATCAGCTCTGTCTCTAGATAAAGCATCTGCTACCACATTGACCACTCCTGGCACATGCTCGGCGGATATTTGAAAGCCATAATATGCACCATATAGTGATATACACCTCAATAACTGGACAAGAGGGGGAGATTTCGCTGACCGCTTCTGCACACAGGCAACCACAGCTGCATTGTCAGAGTGGAAACGCACATGTTTACCCACCCAGCTATGCCCCCATACAGCCGCTGCTACAGCAATTGGAACTAATTCCTTTGTAGAGATGTCAACTTTATCCCAGTGTGGAGGCCAACTAAACTGGAACCACCCTAGCCCCTCAGCCACAGCGCCACACCCCCATGACCCTGATGCGTCGGTATGGATGTGACAGGAAATAGGGACAGATGCAAAAACTGAGCTGCCCGACCAGTGACCCAACAAGCACCTCCACCACAAGATATCAGCACGTGCACCCGCCGTCAAACGAATGAAATGATGTGGCTGCTTCGCCTGCTGAAGCAAGGCGAATAACGCCCTCAGAAATGATCTGCCTGAGCGCACCACCGTTGCTGCATGGCAGAGATGACCCAAAAAAGATTCCCAATCTTTCCGGGTCGTCGACCTTCGACCAACCCAACTACGTATCATCTCCTGTAGCCTATGCAATTTGACTTCTGGAAGACGCAACCGACCAGCGTTCGTGTCAATCTCAATTCCCAGGAATGTGATGACTCTATCGGGACCCGCCGTCTTATGTGCTGAAACTGGCACCCCCAGGTGAGCAAATGTGCTCAATGCCAATGCTCGTAGCTCCACCCCATCGCCTGATACCGGGGGAACAAGAATGAGGAAATCATCCAGATAATGTGAAACCAAAGTGATACCCGCTCTGTAAAGTGCCCAGGTCATCATGTCTGCAACCGCTGAGAAAATTTTCGGAGCTGACCTTAGCCCGAACGGAAGTGCTCTGTCTATATATGTCTGTCCCTCCCACTCGATTCCAAGCCGATGATGATCGCTAGGGTGCACTGGGATCTGCCTGTACGCACTCTCCAGGTCAATCTTCACCATCAGTATGCTAGATCCCAGAGTCTGAATGCACTCAACCACGTCGTCCATATGCATGTACGAGATTGATGCGAGCTCCTCTGAAATTCCCGCATTCACACTGCTACCTCTCGGATAGGAGAGATTGACAATCAGTCTCCACTTGCCTTCCTGATGGGGCTTAGGTATGAGGCCAATGGGGCTGACGTGCACCTGTGAAACCACCTCCCTGGAGAGGGGGCCAATTAACCTACCTAGCCTCCACTCGGACTGGATATATTCAGAGACTACCCCCCGCTGGGAAGCTGCTGACGGGTGATTATGACTGGTTGACTTCACCTGGCACACCTTGCGGCACCCCAACCGAAATCCGTGACACAAACCATTCCACACGTACTGCGAAAAACGCTTGTCCGGGTGAGAGTCGAACACCAATGCCCAATTCTGCAAGCAGAAGGGTGAGAACAAAACTTGCCACTGAGGTGCATCCTTCCGGTACTCCCCACTCTCGAAGGCCAGTAGATCCTCTACATAGATGTGACGACCCTGGTAGAGTCCCAGACCTCTAGCTGTGAACGGCGGCAGCCCAGCCAGCTCTCCGACTACTGCACCTGCATAAACCATGTCCAGACAACTGACCGCCAGTTCAACACTCAGACACCTCTACCCCACCAATTATTCTACCCGCCCCCTTAATGACAAGTAAACAATACTCTAGCTATGTCAGGTGTACAATCCCCAAATGAGACTAAGATCCTGCCGTGTCTAGCCATTTAAATTAACCTGTCAATGACTACGCCAAACTATATCAATATTAAATCTCCCCTTCTTTCACTGAAACGACTATTGGTCTATTAATTCATATATACATACCTATTAATACCCAAACACCTTAATTCCAAACCTACCTAACCACCCTCTATCAACCACCCAACTTGGACAATGATTATATTTGTTTGAATATATGACTATAATGTGGCAACAAATCAGAGGCAAGAATAGATAGTTATAGCGTTCGTAGGCAAACTGACACCCACTAGCGACTCGGGACAAATGGGCGAGGCTGGCCTGGAGGTGGACCCTGCGGCAACCCCTGGGTACTCTTGCTGGGGCAGTGAATCTCTGGGTGAGGTTGACAGCATACACGACACACATGCCTGAATGTGCAACCCCCTGGAAATCTGCAGCTTCCACGATTCCCCGATTGACAGATCCGGTTTGAAGTCCCCAAACCTCGGCCACCAAATGATCTTGTGTCAGAGTGGTGCAGATAACTTAATGCACACTGGTCTGCTCGATGATCCACACCCTGACAGAGAGAGCAAAAAGTACCAGCACGCCCCTGAGGCGCCTGCGCTGATGGCAGCGGGCTCACCAGCATAGTTGAAGCCAGAATAGCCGGATGCAGCTCGTTCCATCTAAGCGAGCCATCTAGCGCTGCCTGTTGACGAAACACCTTGTCGTACGTCAACCAGCTCTTGCCCCCATGACGCAGTGACTCCCTAACAATCAGCTGGGCATATACCAAGCGCTCCCTCGTGTCATCGTCGGGGCATCGTAACGCCAAGTATGCCAAGAAACAGTAAATCCAGGAGGACAGTGATGCAACTTCTCGCAGCCGTGGTTTATTAACCCCTGGGATGCCAACGAGGTGGTGAGGACCATTAAAAGTTTCCAACTCACTAAGCAGAGCTATATTATCGCCCAATAGCTCTTTCATCTCAATGTAAACTCCCGAGCGTGCCTTAGCCACCAATCTGGCAGGGAATGGCACTGATCCAGGAGACAAACACGCTCCAGTCAGAACGGATGCCGGGGGCGAGGTCGGTAGACTTGACATAGGCAGGCTGCTCCCCAACGATGATGACATCTGAGGCCCCAACATTGCCTGGCTGCTTCTCAGAAACTCCAACTCCCAGTCACACTCAGTCAACCTCAACAGTGCTGTGCCATGCACATTTCCTCCTCTCAAACTGCCAGAAATCCAGGGACCATAATGTACTTCCCCCCTCTAAAAACCTGACCTAAAGAAGCCTACCCTTTACCCCCTCCCCCCCTAACCCCCCCTCTTCTCCTATCACCCCCTCTCATACTTCACCCCTTTACAAGATTACAAATGCATCCCACCCGGTACGGCGTCGTTAAAATTCCGCGCCGTTCATTGGCCTGGTAAGCATCGCTACAACAACGCGTCATCTGACACGCCCCTGAAATAGAGCCCGAAGCCTAGCCCTAAGCTACTCTACCACAACAGCTAACATACCTTCGCTACTTGGACGCTGAAAGTCTGCCTGGCCTCCGCTAACCGACGATGCTCCACCCGCCGTCCCAGCACGCGACATGCTGTTGAGAGATTCCTGGCAGACCCGCTCGCCCACGGCATCCAGCAACTGTTGAAGGGATAAAGACGCAACTGAGACGTCGGCGGAACCTCCCGCTGCTTCGTTCCCAGGTGATCCACTATTCGCCAACTCTGAGACAGGGGGGCCTGCCGCTCTCCTCCCCTTTCCTCTCGTTGCCTTTCGCTTCACTTTCGGCATAGATACCTTCCCGGCCAACTCCGTATAAACACAGCACTCGAAGTAACTAAGTAACTCGAAGTAACTAAGTAACTAAGTAAGCAAACTTGGAGCACAGATTTCCCACTCTAACTCTTACTATGGCTTTAGCTCACCTCGTTGCTGGCAATCTTGCTCACGTGCCACTGTAACATGTCATCCCCGGCCGCGCCCTCCATCCTGTTCATAAGCCCGTACCTTCCGCTGCAGCGATACTTACCCGATTGCCATTCCAACGTTAACCTCATTTAAACTCATTTAAATTACAAAAAATATCACCCTTATAATAGCAAGTATCCTACCACACAGTGGTGCTTGATGTACAACTTTTACAATTAAGAATGCAGTAGCATAAGTATTTTTTTATCCTCTACCGCTTGGTTTAGTTATGTCAGTCCTTCATTTTCTCATCTACTTTACTTAACCCATGGTCATTTGACAATTCTTTACCAACCCAGCTTAGATTTATTTGAATACACAAATTCATCGTTGTCATTACTAACAATCCTTTAAACCCAGCTGAGCTAATGAATAGAATAGCCACACTGTCATCGTCACTTTTTTCTCACTTACTTTTCTTGACCCGCGTATTCAAGATACACACTTTACTATTGTCAGTTATAACAACGCTTTATTAACCTTTACTGATGACATTGTACCAAACCAGCTCTCAGCTAATGAATTATTCATAAAACACACCGTCGTAGTTACTTACAGATTGTGTCTAATAAATATTTACATATTTTTAATTATAACCTTTGTAAAGCACTCCTCTATTACACAAGGTGAATCCCACATTCTTAGTTCGTGCTGAAATTAATGAGGTAACCACATGTTGAGTTGGCACCACATAAAACACATCCTTGATAATTTTGTTGCAATCTCAATATGCAGCATGCAAAATTGTTTGGTTTTTTTTTTTCCTTTATGACTGCTTTATGATGTAATTCAAATAGCCATATTAAAGAATGACATTAATAGTCCAGTGGGAAATTGTACTTTTGATGCAATATTGTGACAGAGTGGACCAAAGCATGAAACTTAGCACAGTGTTTGTTGAAGGTATGTACAGCAATATTAGAAGGGGTGCCACCCAGATATACATTCCTTTACAAAAATATTATGTCTTACAAGAAACTTTGGTCAATATAATCGGCGATACCCGCGAATTTTTTATTTGCACACCCAATACAATTATTATAGCGAAAATAAAAAAACGGCGATATTACAGGCAGCTAGACTATTTAATAGAACTAGCTACCCTGATAGCTAGCCAGGTGTAGCAAGTTTCAGAGAATTTATCAGTAGAATAAAACTATAATATTTCGGCTTATGGAGCCTTCTAGTGGTTACGAGGCTAACTGAACAAGGAACTTTGTATAAACACATGATACAGAACATGAGATCATTGTGTGGTGGGGCACAGCCCCTGGGAATGTTAGTTAGTGTTGGACAATTTCTGTGACATGTGAGTTGTACTTAGGAGGTGTGAAGGTGTAGTCATAATTGAATTAGTGGCAGTCATACTTGGGAGGTGTGAAGGTGCAGTCATAATTGAATTAGTGGCAGTCATTCTGGAGGGGCCATTAATTAATTTAAACTACACCTTCACACCTCCCAAGTACAACTCACATGTCACAGAAATTGTCCAACACCAACTAATATTCCCAGGGGCTGTGCCCCACCACACAATGATCTCATGTTCTGTATCATCTGTTTATACAAAGTTCCTTGTTCAGTCACCCTCATTCAGTTCAGTAACCACTAGAAGGCTCCACAAACCGAAATATTATAGTTTTATTCTACTGAAATAAATTCTTTGAAACGTGCTACACCTGGCTAGCTATCAGGGTAGCTAGTTCTATTAAATAGTCTAGCTGCCAGTAATATCAGGTGACTCCTAATCATTAACATTAAAGAATTAAACCACAATACATTATAATAAACAATTTATATTGAGCTCTTTTACATAATTAACTGTTAATCAAAATTTCACACTTTAAAAAATTTGTTTTAATTAAACAATTTTTTTTGGCACCCCTTCTGATACTGTTAAATATGCCAAACCGAACCTGCATACCAAGTTTCATGCTTTGGTCCACTCTGTCACAATAATTTTTCTTATCTGCTGGACTATAATGCTCGTATATATTTATAGTGATCTAGAAAAAGAAAAATTGCAATTAACTTCAACCGTACATTCTGTAACTAGTTGGTCAGCAGAATTATATCAATATATTGTAGCATTACCCTCTTCAAAGGAATGTTATGATTATTCAAAGTTTATTACATTTTTGACAAATATCATTGAAAATGAGAAATGCCAGTCCAGAGAGGCATCAAAAACTGAATCGCTTAATGAAGTATCACACGGTTTAAAAATTCTTTTGGTTAATACTAAGAATACATATGACGGTGTGCTAATTTCAATTTTACTTTACTTATTTAAGCATAAATTTATTGGTAATGGCATAGTAAAATCATTTTCATTGTCAGATACGGAAAACGTATTAAAACTGTTTAATCAGCATATTGAAATTATCAATGATCGAGATCACCTAAACCTACAAATTAAATTGATTGTTTTGGCAACAAATATTATTGAAGAATGCGAATTAGTAGCTTTCTTAAAACATACCAGTGAAATTTTGCAAAGTCTTAAACCTCCTTTAGAGCAGACAATAAGGGATTTTCTGAATGAATACTTCATTACTACTTCCACTGCAGCTTTAAGAAAAAATCTTGAGAATTTGCTTAATTCACGTAAAGCCAACCACATGAAATTGTCATCAAACTATGAACAATCGAAATCAAATGAGTGTGTGAAAGTGTTAAATGATCTTGGACTACTTGAGTTTTATGAACATAAACTACAGCTTCAAGATTTTTTATGCATTAGATCAAATATATTAGAATTATCCTTGAATGGAAGTAATTGCTCTAACCTAAAACAGCTTCCTTTCTTGATTTTGCAAAAATTGATGTCATATGACATTTTATGTCTATCTGATTTGGTTAATGTGACACAGCACAATTTGATTGAACAGCAATCCTCACTTGAGGATGAAAAAGATGATTATGTGGATTCTGATGAAGAAATTGAAGATGAACTTTTTGATGCAACTGACAATTTCCAAACAAACCAAGAAATGCATCCAGTTGATAGTATGCTTGCACTTCTACTATGTTGTGATGATTTTCTTCGTCAAGATTTATTCTCTAGACTAGCTAAATGTCAGCTTGCTATTCCATTTATCATGCCAGACCCTGTGTCAAATAAATTTATTGTTCCAATTTGGGCAATGAGATCAATTATTATTGATTGGGTCCCTTCTGAAAGAAATGACTTATCAAAATCATATCCCATGGTTACATGTCCAATGCCAATAATTTCTTTCATACGATTTGGAAAACATCAGGATAATGGCCCATCAAAATCACTAATTATGAATAAAATTATGAGTGAAGAAGACATAAAACATTTTTTTTATCGTGATCTTCGCGGTGGTAAGCATAGACGAATTTTTGGAGAGGGTCTTGTAGATATGTCTTGGTACTTGCCATCAGGAAAACCACTTGATATATTTTCAGAACCTGTTATTTTTTTAAACCTTCATGGTGATGCTCATAAACACCCACAACTAGCCAAGTTTCTCAGCCAAATTTCATCAGTTTGCTTTGTTTTGCTCGTCAATGATGAATTTAGCTTTGATGACCAAGATAAGCAAGTCAATGATGAATTTAGCTTTGATGACCAAGATAAGCAAGTCGTACAGCAACTATATTCATCAAAAAGTGGTTTAATTCTTCTTAATGGTGTAAAAAAAAAGCCAAAGGCCCTAAAAAATGAATTTCCTAAGTCTTTTGTCATTGATCTAAAATCAAAATCAGGATCTGAAATCAACGATGCAATTAGAATTAAAATAAATTCTAAATTAAAAACCATTAAGGCACATAAAAGCATTGAAGAATGTGTTCAAGATCAAGATTTCATGGTTAAAGATGAAGATAACGATCCTTTTAATGAAGGGAAATGCTATGCTAACAAAATAATGGAATTATTTTCCAATTTTAAGGGAAATCAATTAAATATGAAGGAAAAATTAGTACCACTGCAAGGCAAACATTTTTGGCAATCCTGGGCGGCAGATGATAAGGAGCTGCACCGACAGTTCGGGAGAGGTAGTTCATCGATTCAAGAATATTCGGCTCATATGGAAAATGAAAAGAAAAAAAAAAGAGATAAACAGTATGACCAGGTCAAAAAAATGTCTCCTATGATGTCACACTTTATTGAGGTATTGTTAAAATTAGGAGGAGATTTAAACAAACCTACACGAAATTATTTTCTACAATGTCTTAAGCTTAGCTTGAATTCTTTATCAAGAGAGAATGTACATGTTAAGCAGCAACAGTACAAATTGCTCAGAAAACAAGTATCAAAATTACCTGATATGGAATCAGAAAGTCCTGAGAAAAAAGAGCTATTAAAAAAGATTAAGAATTGTCAGAATGAAATTATTGAGTCTTCATTTGGTTTAGAGCATCTATTCAGAGAAATTGGGCAAATTTATGAGGCAACTCACTCACATGAACATTATAAAGAATATGGTATTAAATTTTCTAAAGCAGTTGCTGAGCTGTTACTCAATGGCTACCCTTTAGAGGTAATGGATGGCGATGCTGCACATGTCCCTATAGATTGGATATCTGCTGTGCTTTCTGAGGTTAAAGAGTTGATAGGAAATCAAAGAGTGTTTGTACTTTCCATTCTTGGTCTTCAAAGTACAGGAAAGTCTACAATGTTGAATACAACCTTTGGTCTTCAATTTAATGTTAGCGCAGGAAGATGCACACGTGGGGCATTTTTACAAATAGTACCATTGGATGAAGACACCCAGAAATCCACAAATTGTAAATACCTTCTTATTATTGATACAGAGGGATTGCGTGCTCCTGAACTCGACCAATCCTATACGCAAAAACATGACAATGAGCTGGCTACTTTTGTGATTGGCATTGCAAATATGACTTTAATTAATATATATGGCGAAGTACCTGGAGACATAGATGACATTTTACAAACGTCAGTTCATGCATTTTTGAGAATGAATTGAATAAACTTTCATCCCAGTTGTCAATTTGTTCATCAGAATGCTAGCACTAACATTCAAGGTGAAGTAGGAAAAGATAAGTTTACACAAAGGCTAAATAAATATACAGTCGATGCTGCCAGAGAAGAACATTGTGAAGGCCAATACGAGACATTTAGTCAAGTGATAAAATTTGACGACCAATCAGATGTTCATTATTTTCCTGCTCTATGGAAAGGAGATCCACCTATGGCTCCAGTTAATCAGGGATACAGCCATGCAGCACAGGCTTTAAAAAAAAATATCATAGAAATCATGAATAGCAGAGGATCAGCATCTGCGAAGGGATCAACCAACAAATTTTGTGGACTAACTATTGCTTCATTGAATCAAAAAATATCAGATTTCTGGTCAACTCTATTAAAAGAAAATTTTGTATTCAGTTTTAAGAATACATTGGAAATTGCAGCATATCGCTCACTAGAGAGAGAATATAACCACTGGGATTGGACATTTCAAGTTGCAATTTCGGATTGGGAACGAAAAACTCATAATTTGATAAATCCAATAGATGATGTTCGCAAAGCAATGACTTTAGTGAATGAAAAAATGAAAGAATTACCAGAATATGTGTCAGAACAATACAAAAAATTACAAAAGGAAATGGATATCTTTTTTAATGGAGACAATAGAGAAACATTAGCACAGTGGAAAGCGAATTTTCAGTTGAAGTTATATCAACTTTCAGTGGAGTTAAAAAATCAGGCTGAAACTCAGTGTCAAGTTTTTCTTCAGAAAAAAAAATCAATTTCAGCATTTGCACAACAAACTAAAAGTACTGTGGAAAAAATTAAATTAAAAGTGCAAGAAAATATTCAATATTTAAAAGATGAGCAAATTTGCCTTCAAGAAAATTTAGAAAAGAATATTTTAGACACCAGACAGCTTTCAAAATTGCTAAGTCGTGACCTGTTTAGTCCAGAAAAAGTGGAAAGATATAAAGTTTTTGGTATTGATGGCTCTCTAATTGAAGCAATAATTTCCATTAAAAAAAGAAGTGGTGGCAATATGAGTGAAGAAGGTCTGAAGTATATTTTGCTAAATCTATTAACAATAGATGAAGTTGGAATTGTTTTGAAATATTCTACTCCACATGAAGATGAGCTCAAAAAAATGTTCAACGAGTTATGGGAAGATGTTATTAAACAATTCCCTCAAACTTTACCCACTAGGAATCTAGATGTTCCCGAAGAAGTAGAAAGAAGTAAAAGTTTAAGAACTGGAAAAAGGGAAAAATCCCCCAGTTCAAGCCTGAAGAAGAACACTTTCACACAACATGGTCTGAACGTGGCATGCGTGCAGTTACAACAATTTTTCGAAAGGATCAATATTATATGAAAATTAATCACGTTACATCATCAGTACTACAAGAAGCCAAAAGTCTTGTTTGCAAAAATATTAATATAGAAACTGACTTTAATCCTAAACTTGTTTCAGAATTACTTCGTGAGGTAGACAAAAGCTTTGAATTTCACAAATCGAACATAACTGATTGCACTATTTTCTTCACGCCAGAATATAATTATGAACTTTATATTCGAGCATGTAGCTCAGCTATTCCAATTTTTAAAAAAATTGCAAAAAATTTTGAAGATGCTAATAATCCAAGGCTACATTTGGAAAAATATGAAAGAATTCCTTTGTTTACTTTATATAAAAATCAATACCAACAAACAGAAGCTGAAGAAGCCATTTGTAATACAATCTGTGCCTATCTTGAAGAGCCACTTAAAGCACAAGTGAATGGTGTACTGTGTACAGCTATAATTGACAAAGTAAAAAAATCAGGGGTATATTATTTGACAGATAAAATGGCACTTAAAGTCAAAGTTTTAATAGACTTATATAAAGAAAATGATTTCCAAAGCTATATGGTTTTTGTACGTGATGTTCGTGAGTGTCTTACGACTTATACTACTAACTACATTACAGTTTTTGCAGATAAAAAACTAAACTATTTTTACCCTTCAAAATTACAAAAATTGGCTCATGAAAAAGTTTCTAATTTAGTTGATATTTTACGAGACAAAATTCCTACAAAAACTGAGCCAAATTTAAACGAATGGCTTGCTGAATTTAGCAAAGTTTTTATTAGCTATTTTGGAGTTAGTATCACAGTAAATGATCACTTCAAAGGTTACAACCATCTTCAGGAATTGAATCTTGAAAATTTAAAATCAAACCTTATGAAGCAAATTAATGAATTAGAAAAAAAGGTTTTACAATCGTTCAATCAGATATTATTTCAAGATGTTATTGAACATGATAAAGAACCACTCGAAAAGCATCTTAAAGGTTTACTAGGATGTACCAGTCAGTGCCCTTTCTGTGGAGAACAATGTGACCTCAATGAGCATAGCATTCAAGATCAGCTTCACAGAACTGAAGTTCATCGTGTTGGTTGCTTAGCTGGATATAGAAACAAAGAAACAAACATTTTAGACACAAGCTTTTGTCCAGAACAAGTAGCCAGTGATTCTTGGGTATTTTATATTGAAGATGATGCAGTTCATTATCGTGATTATCGGACCATATATAAGGAGTGGTCAATAACTCCTAATGTTACATCAAAGAGCACAAAATATTGGAAATGGTTTGCAATGGAATATCGTAAAGAATTAGCACTCGAATATAATGCTAAGTCAGCTAACAAGATATCTTCATGGTTGTATAAGTGGGAAAAAATACTTGAAGATCTACAAGAAGTATACAATGTTGGAAACTTAGATTAAATGCATGACTAACACATTTTCATAGTAGTATTAACTTAAGCCACATATACTTTATGTTCACCATAGACACTATATTTTTGTAGCATATATTTATGTCTTGTATTGCTATGTAGCTTACTCACATTTCCCCCCATTTTGTAGTATTTTTTGAGAGATTATGATTGAGTTTTTGTATTCTTTGTAGCTTTACTCACATTTTTTTCCATTTTGTAGTAGTTTTTTTAAAAGATTATAATTGAGTTTTTGTATTCCTTGTAACTTAAGAAATGACTTTTTAAAAATATGATGGAAATCTAAAAGGGAAACAGGAAGTCATTTTGTTAAAACATGGCCCTGGGCAATGAATTATGTTAATAAATCCAGCTCAACCCTTCAGGTAAATGAAACGTAATCCAACCTTTTCTGTTAATTGTAATCTACTATGATTAGGGTATTCCCACGGGTATAAAGAAGTCATCATTATTTGTGATCAAACTAATTTTCATGAAAAGAATGGCAAGCAAAAGTAAGCTTAAGTTATTTAACACGAGTGCAATACATTTACTGACATAGTACTTCCTGCATGTTGCCATCACATTTCTATTGCCTATGAAGGTGAAACCCAAAATTTCAATGGTTCTAATAACTGATGGCATGAGTACCCTAAAATAAGTTAGGTTTTTTAAAAGACCAATGCAAGCTATGAATCCTTTAGTAGACCACTCAGTATACTCCCATGTATACTTGATATGTTTCATCCAGCATACTCCATGTAAACTTATCGTTATGAAACTACTCAGTTATTCCCATGTAAATGCTGGAAATACATACTTGTATACCCCAAATTACTATTAATAATGTTGATTTTAATTATACATTCAGTTATAATCAGAAACTGATGAACAAAAATATGTTCAGCGATTATATAGTCTGATTTGACAGAATTTTTTTATTTCAGCAGATTTTTGTGGCGGGGTACTTGCTAGTATCACTAGAGCACTGAAGTGCAAACCCTCAGCGCTAGTTAGCTAGTATGATAAAGAAGAGGAATGAATGAAAATAGGTAGGAAGAAAAGAAAAAGGAAGAAGAAAGAAAGAAAAACAGTACAGGAAAGAAAGAGGAAGTGAAAGGAAAAGGTAGGAAAGCAATAAAAACAGTAGGAAGAGGAAAATAAGGCAAGAAGACAAAAGGAAAAAGAAAATAAAACAGGATGGCAGGCCCGTAGCCAGAGGTTCGCATTGGGGGGTTCGGATTTTAAGACACAAAAAGCCACACCTACTTTTGTTTCCTCGTTAATTCTTCTACAATACTAAAAAACAAAAGATATGTGCACTAGGTATTCCACTTCAAAACTATAATTCATTAAACACTGTTGATATTCGAGAGAAAAGCAGTATTATTCTCGTAATACGCCTTATTCGTACTACAAGTTATTTAATAGTACGGCGTGTAAACTGTCCGTTCGAAATGTATTGGAAAAATCGCTATAACTAAGTGAAATAGCACGGGACAAAGTGAAATGCCACGCTAGCTTAAGTAAGAGTAAGAGCGCAAACATGCAGCTCTAGCCTTGGAAATGTACAGTTGTAGTTTCTAGTTGGAGACAACGTCATTCTTTAGCGCACAAGCAATACCCCTATTAGACAGAGTTTTTTCCAACAGATTAGGAGGAACAATCGATTAAAGCAAAGTTCAAGAGAGAGTTTATCCTGAAATGCAGAGATAGTGACTGCACTATACATAGTAGCCACATTGTAAATGATCTTTAGCTTACTGTAGTCTCGTCAGCTTTTATAAAGCTGGCCTACTATTAGCGTGTGATAGCACGGGTAACCGTGCTATTCGTGATTAATAGCACGAACAGCGGGATTAAAATAACACGAGGCATATCGGAGTCCTATTTCAATAGCTTTGCGAGCGCCACTGATCCTTAATAGAACAGGTTACCCGTGCTATCACTCGCTAATAGTAGGCCAGTTTTTTTTTAATCATTTGCAGTCTAGCTACACTAGATAGTGCACTTGCTATCTGTATATTTGAGTTTTAACTTTCTCAGACACATCCGAAGGCTCCCTTTCTAATCTGTTGAAAAAAATCCGTTGCTTGTGCTATTAATATCGAATCGCACGCTTATCGGTGCTATTACTCATACTAAAGTGCATTACGTTACACTTTATAAAGAATATATGTAACGTAGCAAGCATTACTCATGCCGATCTGAGAGCGAAATTTTGTATCCAAGGAGCTGAATGTTTATTAGGTCACTTGGACTCAGACTAGGCCAGAAACAGCAGAGAATTCAAGCGCAGCACGATTGAACAGATGATGATATTCTAGAAGTTATATATGGGGTGTGGCTAAAATATTTACTTCCGGTCACTCTAAAGGGGAGTTCGACCGAACCCCTCGAACCCCCCCTGGCTACGGGTATGGATGGAACAAAAAGATGAAAGAAAAAATACCGTCAACGAGAATTCGAACCAGAGACTATTAAGTTAGGTACTTGCTCACTCAACGACTACGAAACGCAACACCTCACGCTGAATGCATGTAATTGTTAGCTATTTAAAAGTGATTTGCAACCTGCAAGCTGGCTCACGTGACAAGCACGTTTTTAAGGGGCGGTTCCCGCTGTAAGCCTACGATCACACGGCTTTGGAAAGTCTCGCTTTTTTCTGGAATATGAAGTCCAAAATAAAAATTCTGGCATATTAAAGGAACTTACTTCGTGAAATACTGCTGTTTGATGCCGTTTTCAGAGCCTGGCTGGTTCCTGCCTTCCAGAAGTGCCTGTTGACAGACAGAGTGACAGAACGAACTAGAGCACTGAAGTGCAAACCCTCAGCGCTAATTAACTAGTATGATAAAGAAAATGATAACAAAGTGTAGAAACAAAAAAAAAAGAAAGAGAAGTGTCATGAAGAGAGGCAGGAAAGAGAAAAAGACAATGAAGAGGGACAAAAGAAAGAGGAAAAGGTAGGAAAGAAATAAATAAAGAAAAATAAAGAAAAATAAGGCAAGAAGACAAAAGAAAAAAGAAAAAAACAAGATGAAAAAAAAAAATGAAAAAAAAAAAAAGCGTCGAAGAGGATTCGAACCA